>JAABUN010000413.1_pt1 | contig 112665 bp, 116 predicted proteins | sample 5559311 | NCBI WGS metagenome assembly JAABUN01 (sample SAMN10711877, study PRJNA513370) | rock metagenome | isolation source: Antarctica rocks | place: Antarctica: Victoria Land, Siegfried Peak sud | reverse complement strand
CCGAGCTCGGCCTCTTCGAGGTCAACGAGGCCGCCGAGATCGTCCAGGGCGCGGCTGACGCGAACGCGAACATCATCTTCGGCTCGGTCATCGACGAGGAGATGGCCGACGACGTGCGGGTGACGGTCATCGCCACCGGCTTCGACGGCGGCCGCGGACGGTCGCGCGGCATGACGCGCGACCGCGACGAACCCAAGCGCTCGAGCGCCCCGCCGCGCGACCGCTCCCCGCGCGTGGGGGAGAGCGAGCGCAAGTCGCTCGAGATCCCCGACGACGAGATCGACATCCCGCCGTTCCTGCGGTAGTGCGTGCGCCACTAGTGGCGCACGCACCCTCCAACGTTCACCGGGTGCGTCACTAGCCTGCGGGCGGTGAGCAGCCCGCCGCTTCGCCGCACCGCGCTCTTCGACCGTCACGTCGCCGCCGGCGCCAAGATCGTGCCCTTCGCTGGGTGGGAGATGCCGGTGCAGTACCCGGCGGGCATCCGCGCCGAGCACGTCTCAGTGCGCACGCGCGCCGGCGTCTTCGACGTCTCCCACATGGGCGAGATCCAGACGCACGGTCCCGACGGGCTGGCCTTCCTGCAGCGCGTGCTCTCCAACGACGTGGAGAAGCTCGCCGTCGGCGGGGCGCAGTACAGCGTGCTCTGCCGCGAGGACGGCGGTGTGCTCGACGACCTCTTCACCTATCGTCCGGACCCCGACCGCTACCTGACGGTCACCAACGCGGCCAACCACGACAAGGACCTCGCCTGGTTGCGCGAGCAGGCCGGTCCGTTCGACGTCAGCGTCGACGACGCCCACGCCAGCTTCGCGATGCTCGCCGTCCAGGGTCCGCAGGCGCGCGAGATCGTCCAGGCGATGGCCGACCAGCCGCTGCCGGCGCGCATGACCACGGGATCGCGCATCCTGCACGGGCAGGAGGTCCTGGTCTGCGGCACGGGCTACACCGGCGAGGACGGAGTCGAGCTGCTGCTGGATCCCGTGGGCGCCCCCGCGCTGTGGGACGAGCTGCTGGCCCGCGGCGTCGCGCCCGTCGGCCTGGCCGCGCGCGACACGCTGCGCCTCGAGGTCTGCTTCCACCTCTACGGCAACGACCTCATGGAGGAGCGCGGGCCGATCGAGGCCGGGCTGGGCTGGTGCTGCAAGGAGGACACGGGCTTCATCGGGGCCGACGCGGTGCGCGCGGTGCGGGAGGCCGGGCCGGCGGAGCGCCTGGTGCCCTTCACGCTCACGGGCCCCGGCATCGCCCGCCAGGGCAACCCGATCGCCGGCGGGGGCGTCGTCGCCAGTGGCACGCTCTCTCCGTGCCTGGAGATCGGGATCGGCATGGCCTACGTCCCCGTCGCGAGCACCGAGCCGGGCACGGAGCTCGAGATCGACGTGCGCGGCAAGCCCCGCGGCGCCGTCGTGGCGACCAAGCCCCTCTACGCCCGCCCCGCTGCGTAGGCTCTGGCCATGGCCGAAGCCAGCTACCCCGAGGATCTGAGCTATCACGCCGAGCACGACTGGGCGCGCTTCGACGGCGACGTCGCGACCTTCGGCATCACCTGGTTCGCGCAGGACGCCCTCGGCGAGGTCGTGTTCTTCGATCCGCCCGAGGTCGGCAGCTCGGTCAAGGCGGGAGATCCGTACACCGAGGTGGAGTCCGTCAAGGCCGTCTCGGACGTCATCGCGCCGCTCAGTGGGGAGATCGTCGAGGTCAACACGGAGCTCGGCTCCGCGCCAGAAGCGATCAACGAGGACCCCTACGGCGCCGGGTGGATGGTCAAGGTGAAGCTCTCCGACGTAGCGGAGAAGGAGAGCCTCATGGACCAGCCCACCTACACCGCCACGCTGGCGTGAGCCGCTACACCGCCGTCACGCCCGACGACCTGGAGGCGATGCTCGGCGCGATCGGCGTCGCGTCGATCGACGAGCTCTTCGCGCAGGTCCCGGAGGGCGTGCGCTTGCAGCGCGGGCTCGATCTCCCCGCCGGGCTGCCCGAGCAGGACGTCTACGCGCACCTGCGCGACCTGGCGGCGCGCAACACCTCCGCGGAGGACGAGGTCAGCTTCCTCGGCGCCGGGATGTACGACCACTACGTCCCCGCGGTCATCGACATGCTCACCGCGCGGTCGGAGTTCCTGACCCCGTACACCCCCTACCAGCCCGAGATCTCCCAGGGCGGGCTGCAGGTCATGTTCGAGTACCAGACGGCCATCTCCGAGCTCACCGGGCTGCCGGTGTCCAACGCCTCGGTCTACGAGGGGCCCAGCGCGGTGGCGAGCGCCGGCTACCTGGCCAAGCTGGCCAACGGCAAGCCAAAGCTCGTCGTCTCCCGCGGGCTGCACCCGCACAGCCGCGAGACCCTGCAGACCTACGCGCACGGCTTTGGGGCCGAGATCGTCGAGGTGCCGTTGAAGGACGGGGTGACCGACCTCGACGCGTGGACGGAGGCGATCGACGACGAGACGGGCGCGGTGTTCTTCGCGCAGCCGAACTTCCTGGGCGCGGTTGAGGACGTCGAGGCACTGGCGGCCGCCGCGAAGAAGGAATCGGCAGGGGGACCCACCTCCGGCGGCCATGTGGCCGCCTCCGGCGCCCCTGCGGCTGTCGTGGTGGGCCAGTACGACCCGATCCCGCTCGGCATCCTCAAGCCCCCGGGGGAGTGCGGGGTCGACGTCGCCGTGGGGGAGGGCCAGACGCTGGGCAATCGGCTCGACTTCGGCGGCCCGTCGTTCGGCTTCTTCGCCGCGACCGAGGCCTACTTGCGCCGGATGCCCGGGCGCATCGCGGGGGAGACCACCGACGTCGACGGGCGCCGCGGCTTCGTCCTGACCCTGCAGACCCGTGAGCAGCACATCCGCCGTGAGAAGGCCACGTCGAACATCTGCACGGCGCAGGCGCTCAACGCGCTGGCCGGCGTCGTCTACCTGAGCTGGCTCGGCCGTCGCGGGCTGACCGAGCTGGCCGAGCTGCTGCTGCAGCGCACCGCGTACGCGCGCACAACGCTGGCAGCGGTCGAGGGCGTGGAGCTCCTGCACGAGCAGCCGGTGGTCCGCGAGTTCGCGATCAGAGTGCCGGACGGAGTCGACGTCGAGCGGGTCGTGGCCCGCTGCCAGGACGCGGGCGTGCATCCGGGGCACCCGCTCGGGGCCGACCTGCCCGAGTACGCGGACGGGCTGCTCATCGCGATTACCGAGCTGCGCACGAAGGCCGACATCGACCGGCTCGCGGCCGTCCTCGGCGAGGCGGTCTCTGCGGAGCGCGCGACCGCCGGCGCGGGTGCGGGCGCCTCCGCATGACGACGTTCAACGACAACCGCCTGCACGGCGACCCTGGCGTCGAGAGCCACGAACCGCACCACGAGATCGCGGTCGAAGGCAAGGCCCAGACCTCCCAGCAGGGCGACCACGCCCGCACGATCTTCGAGAAGGGGGCGGCCGGCCGGCGCGCGTTCACCTGCCCCGAGCTCGACGTCCCGCAGCAGGAGGACTTGCTGCCGGACGCCTTCCGCCGCGGCGAGGCGGCCAGACTGCCCGAGGTCTCGGAGCCCGAGCTGGTGCGTCACTACGTCAACCTCTCCAAGCGCAACTTCGACCTCGACTCGGGCTTCTACCCGCTCGGCTCCTGCACGATGAAGCACAACCCGCGCCTGCACGAGCGCGTCGCGGCGCTGCCCGGCCACGCGCGCCTGCACCCGCTGCAGAGCCCCGAGCGCTCGCAGGGCGCGCTGGAGCTCATGTTCAACCTCGAGCGCGCACTCGGGGAGGTCGCGGGCCTGCCGCACGTCTCGCTGCAGCCCAGCGCCGGCTCCCACGGCGAACTGGCCGGCGTTCTGCTGACGCGCGCCTACCACGAGGATCGCGGGGAGCGCCGCACGAAGGTCCTGACCCCCGACACGGCCCACGGAACCAACCCCGCGACGGTGACGATGGCCGGCTACGAGGTCGTCAAGGTCGGCACCAACGCCGACGGCGGGGTGGACGTCGACGACCTGCGCGCGAAGGCCTCCGACGACGTCGCCTGCCTCATGCTCACCAACCCCAACACGCTGGGGATCTTCGACGCGAACATCGAGGAGATCGCGAAGATCGTCCACGACGTCGGCGCCACGCTCTACTACGACGGCGCGAACCTCAACGCGGTCATGGGGCGCTCGCGGCCCGGCGACATGGGCTTCGACATCGTGCACTTCAACCTGCACAAGTCCTTCACCCAGCCCCACGGCGGCGGGGGTCCCGGGTCGGGCCCGATCGCCGTGTCGGACCGTATCGAGCCCTACCTGATGAAGCCGGTCATCCGCCGCGAGGCGGGCGACGGCAACGGGCGTGCACCGCGCTTCGTCCTGGACCACGACCGGCCCAAGTCCGTCGGTCGCCTACGCGGCTTCCAGGGCAACTACGGCACCTTCGTGCGCTCCTACGCCTACATCTGCTCGCTGGGCGCAGAGGGGCTCCAGGACGCCAGCGAGATCGCCGTCCTCAACGCCAACTACCTGCTGGCGCGGCTGCGCGAGCTCGTCGGCGACGAGCTGCCGCTGGCCTTCGGTGAGCGCTGCATGCACGAGTTCGTCCTGTCGGGCGCGCCGATGAAGCGCGATCTCGGGATCAAGACGCTCGATCTGGCCAAACGCCTGCTCGACCACGGCTTCCACCCGCCGACGGTCTACTTCCCGCTGCTGGTCGACGAGGCGCTGCTGATCGAGCCGACCGAGACCGAGACACGCGAGACCCTCGACGCGTTCGCCGAGGCGGTGGCCGCCGTCGTCCGTGAGGCGCGGGAGGATCCGCTGGTCGCTCAGAACGCGCCCTACACGACGCCGGTGCGGCGGCTGGACGAGGCGGGGGCGGCCAAGCGGCCGGTCATCCGCCAGCCCGCCGCGTCGATCGTCTAGCGCGCCGGGCTTCTCACGCCGGCGCGGCGCTGCTGTCCGGCATCGCAGTCGCGGACGAAACGACCGGCGGGTTCCCGCCGTCTTCGGCCTGCTCGGCGAGGTTGGTGTGGCTGGCGGCCAGGCTGAATCCCGTCTGCATGAAGTCGTTGACCGCGCTGGCGGCCAGCACCGTCGTGAGGATCCGCGCCTCACGGGGACGCATGACCCGCAGCGCCGTGATCCCGAGGCCGCTCCACGCTCCCATGCAGCGCGAGCACGTGAGCAGCTCCCCGACGGCGTAGCGCAGGCCCTTCCCCTTCGGCGTGCGTTCACCGTCGGGCTGCTCCTCGACGAACGGCTCACGCACCCAGGTCTCGATCTTCTCCTTGGTGAGCAGCTTGCTCAGGGCGAAGGTGGCGACGCCGATGGGAAGGATCTCGATGTCGCGCAGGGGCTCCTCGCCCCGGCCGCGAGAGGCGAACATGAGCGCGGTGAGCAGCGACCCGTAGGTCCCGCTGAGCAGGCCGTAATCGGCCAGCGTGGTCGGGGTCTCGGAGACGGAATCCATGCGTCGCGCCTACCCCCGGCTCTCACGGTCCGAACCCATGCGCTCACCGTCGACCTCGGATCGTCAAGGCGCCCTTGCGCGCCACGTGCTGCCTGTCGGAGTCGGAGAAGAAGACCGCCACCCGGTGACGACGGCAACGTAGTGCCGGGTGGCGGGCCAATACGCTGGCGCGCCGATGCGCATCTTCTCCGGGATCCAGCCCACGGGCCGCAAGCACCTGGGCAACCACATCGGCGCCATCCGCCAGTACGTCGAGGGGCAGGACCGCGGCGACCCGGCGATCTTCTGCATCGTCGACCTGCACGCCACGACGCTGCCCTACGAACCCGCTGGGCTGCGCGAGCGCGTGCTGGACACCACCGCGATCCTGCTCGCCGCCGGACTGGACCCGGAGCGCTGCATCCTCTTCCGCCAGGGCGACGTGCGCGAGCACACCGAGCTGTGCTGGTTGTTGTGCTCGGTCACGGCGCTCGGCGAGCTCAACCGCATGCACCAGTTTCGCGACAAGTCGCTGGCCCAGCGCGAGCTGGTGAGCGCGGGGCTGCTCCTGTACCCGGTGCTGCAGGCCGCCGACGTCCTGGCCTACCGCGCCCACGAGGTGCCCGTGGGGGAGGATCAGCGCGAGCACCTCGAGCTCATGCGCGACGTCGCGACGCGCTTCAACGCTCGCTTCGGGGGTGGCGAGGAGATCCTCGTGGTCCCGGAGCACCGGATCCCATCCGTCGGGGCGCGCATCATGGACCTGCAAGACCCGATGCGCAAGATGTCCACGACGGGAGGGTCCGAGGAAGGGACGGTCTACGTCCTGGACGAGCCGGGGGCGATCGAGAAGAAGCTCAAGCGCGCGGTGACCGACTCAGAGGACCCGCCGTCGATCCGGCGTTCGGCCGCGGACAAGCCGGGGGTCACGAACCTCATCGACATCCTCGCGGCCGCGAGCGGGGTGTCGACCACGCAGGTCGAGGCCGACCTGGCCGGCGCCCGCGGCTACGGCGACCTGAAGGCCGCGGCGGCAGACGCGGTGAACGAGATGTTGGCCCCGGTCCGCGAGCGCTATCTCGCGCTGCGGCCGGACGAAGCCGTGCTCGAGGCCGTGCTGGCGGCGGGTGCCGAGAAGGCGCGGACGCTGGCGGCGCCGACCCTGGCCGACGTCCGCGCGGCGATGGCGGTCGGTCCGCCGCGCTGATTACGCTGCGCCGCGTGAACGTCGCCACGCTCGAGCTCGACCTGGAGGTCTTCAGCGGGCCCTTCGACCTGCTGCTCACGCTCGTCCTGCGCGACGAGGTCGATCTGCTGGAGGTCGAGCTGGCCGACGTCGTGCTGTCCTACCTCGACCACCTCGAGTCGCGGGGCGAGCTCGACCTCGAGGTCGCCACCGAGTTCCTCGTGCTCATCGCCGCCCTGCTGGAGCTCAAGTCGCGGCTCATGCTCCCTCGCGAGCAGGAGGACTGGCCCGAGCTGGAGCCCGGCGAGGCAGCGGAGGAGCTCCTGGCCCGGATGCTCGAGGCGCGGCGCTACCGCCGGGCGGCCGAGCACCTGAGCGGGTTGCTGCGCGACCAGGACGGCGTCCGCTTCCGCAGCGCGCCCCTGCCGCCGCAGCTGCGGCGCGTCACCTATGAGGCCACGGGTCAGGTCTACGAACCCGCGCGGCTCGGCGCGGCCCTGGGGGGCCTCCTGCGGCGTCCGCCGACGCTCAGCCTGGCCCACCTCGCGCTGCCGAGGGTCTCGGTCGGCGAGCGACTGGCCCATCTGCGCGGCCTGCTGCGCCGGGCGGGCACGTGCTCGTTCGACGAGGCCGTCCGCGGCGCCGACCGGGTCACCGTGGCCGTGACCCTGTTCGCCCTGCTCGAGCTCTACAAGCAGGGCGAGGCGACCTGGCAGCAGGACGAGGCCTTCGGGCCGATCGCCATCACCGCCGGTGCGATCGCGTCGCCGGTGCGCGCGGTGGACGCGGCATGAGCGAGCTCGCGCGGATCCTCGAGGCGCTGCTGTTCCTTGCCCCTGAGCCGGTGGCCGCCGACGACCTCTGCGAGGCGGCCGGGTGCTCGGGCGCGGAGCTCGACCAGGCGCTGGCCGAGCTTCGCGACGCGCTCGCACCGGGGGCTCGCGGAATCGAACTGCGCGAGCTGGCGGGCGGCTGGACGCTGGCCACCGCCTCCGACACCGAGGTCGCGGCACGGCGCCTGCTCGCCAAGCCGCGGACCCCGCCGCTCACGCCGGCCCAGGCGGAGACGCTGTCGATCGTCGCCTACCTGCAGCCCGTCTCGCGCCCGGAGATCACGCGCATCCGCGGGGTCGCCGCCGACTCCGCGGCGGGCACGCTGCTCGAACGCGGCCTCATCGAGGAGTCCGGCCGCTCGCCCTTCGGCGCCGTGCTGTACCGGACGACGCCGCTGTTCCTCAAGCTCTTCGGCCTGACTGCGACCGATGAGCTGCCGGACGTCGTCGAGTGGGATCCGACCCCGGAGGAGGAGGGGGAGCTGCGCGACCGCCTCCTGCGCGCGGGGGAGGAACGCGCGAGCGGCCCGGCGGGGGTCGGGCCGCTGCCGGACCCGGTCTGAGGGCCGGCCCAGCGCCCCCGCGGCGGCTACCGGCGCCCCAGGTCCAGGCGCCTCTGCGGTCTGTGCGGCCCCGACCGTCTCTAAGCCGGGTTCCGTCAGTCCCCTACCGGCGGCCGACGTCGAAAGTCTCACGCGAAGACCGCGCGGCGCCATAGACGTCGGCCACCGTCACGATCACCTTCGCGCTGGCGCGACCGGTGCGCGCGAACGCCTCCCGGCCCGCGGCGGGGAGCGTGAACGTCACCGGCAGGACGGCACCCGCGGGAGTCAGCACGACGGCGCGGCGCCCCTGTCGCGAGATGCGCTGACCGCTCGGGCCAGGGGATCGGGCGATGCCCGTCGTGATCCGCGCGCTGACCTGCACGACGCAGGGGGTCGAGCAGCGCACGCGGGTCGTCACGGTGCCGTGCGAGCGCAGCTCCCGCACCGACAGCGGCGTCGTGGACAGCCCGGGGGGACGGAGGAGGAGCTTTCGCCCGGTCGACGCGGTCGCCGCGGTGATCGCGGTCCCGTCGGCGGTCGCGACGAACGCCGTCCGGCCGGACAGGAACACCGGGGTGGGCAGGCCTCCGCGCCCGAGCGCCGTCAGCACGCGCGGCGCGCCGAAGCGGGCGGCGCCCGCGCGGCGCAGCGTCGTGTGCACCGCCTGAAACGGACCGTACCCGTACGCGAGCGCGACGTCGCCCGCGGGGCTGACCGCCACGCGCGGGCGGTTCGCCGAGCTCGGGACGCGGCCCGCGGTCCCCCGTAGGCGAAGGGTCGGTGTGCCCGGGGCCTGGACGCCGTCGAAGCCTTCCGCGCCGCGCGCGAAGGCCACGCGCACCGGTTCCCTCGGAGAGGTGAGCGCCGACCAGGCGACCGCCGTCTTGGTGCCGCCGGCGGCGACGTCGGCGATCTGCGCGTTCGGGCCGTGGTCGAGGACGACCGGGCTGGCGAAAGGCTGACCGACGCGTGACCGAGCAGCAACCACGCCGATCGCGTTGCCCGGCAGATCCCGCGCGAAGGCGACGGTGGCCGTGCCCTGCGCATCGACCGCTGCGTGCAGGTCCGGTCGGCTGCGCAGGCGCGTGAGGATCCGGGCTTCTCCCACAGGGCTGCCGGTCTGCCAAGAGCGCACAAGGACGTCGCGCTGGCCGTCGGCGTAGGTCGCCACGACGACCCGGCCGCCGTTGCCGATCGCCGCGCCAGCGGTTCCGACCGGTCCGAGCGCAGTGAGCGTGGCCGGCGCGAGGCCGGTGTGCGTGCTCACCACCGTCCCCTCGCGGTTGGCCTGCGTGACCGCGACGACGTCGCCCGCGGGATTGGCGGCCGCCGATAGCACGCTCGCGTACCCGTCGGCGCGCGCGACGACCTCGGGCGACGCGAACGGCTGATCACGGCCGGCGCGGCGCAGGGCGACGATCTCGCTGGGGAAGGCGGCGTTCCCAGCGCTGCCCCCGACCAGCACGAGAGCGGAGCCATCCGCCCCCACGGCAACCGAAGGGGTCACGAGCACCCGAGCGTGCAGCAACTCCTGCACCGGCCCGTACCGGCCGTCCGCGGCCCGCTCACGGATCCGTAGCGCCTGGCCACGGCTGGTCGCCGCGATCCAGGCCAGCAGTGCCCCGCCGCCGGCGTCGGGAGCGACCGCGACCTCGAACGTGCCCGTGGCGTCCGGCGTCACCACGACGGCGGACGCGGCCGCGGGCGCCACGAGCACGGTGGCGATCGAGGTCAGCACCAGGAGGGGGCGACGCCGCATGGTCCTCAAACGCACCACGGCCGCGGAGGTTGCGCGACCGCTCTCAGGCCTGTGCCGCCGCGAGCTGGCCGCACGCCGCGTCGATATCCCGTCCGCGCGTGAGGCGCACCGTCGCGCGGACCCCGTGTTCCTCCAGCACGACCTTGAAGGCGGCGATGGCGTCACGGCCGGAGCCCTCGTAGGGCGAGCCGGTCGGGTTGTAGGGGATGAGGTTGACCTTGAACACCTTGGGGTCCAGCAGCCGGGCGAGCGCGACGGCCTGCTCCGGCGCGTCGTTGACCCCCTCGAGCATCACGTACTCGATGAAGACCTGGCGCCGCTTGGTCTCGTTGTGGCGACGGCAGGCCGCCAGCACGTCGACCAGGGGGTAGCGGTCGTTGACCGGCATGATCCGGGAGCGCAGTGCGTCCTCGGGGGCGTGCAGGGAGAACGCGAGGCGGATGGGCATCGGGGACGCGGTCAGCCGGTCGATGCCGGGCAGCCAGCCGACCGTCGAGATCGTCGTGCGGCGATGGGTGACCCCGACGTCCGGAAGGCGCTCGCAAGCGGCCAGGACGTTGTCGAGGTTCATCATCGGCTCGCCCATGCCCATGAACACGAGGTGGTCGACCGCCTCGATGCGGCGGAAGTGCAGCGCCTGGTCGAGGATCTCCGACGCCGTCAGGTTGCGCCCGAAGCTCATCTGGCCGGTTGCGCAGAACGTGCAGGTCAGCGGACAGCCCGACTGCGAGCTCACGCACAGCGATCGCCGCCCGTCGCGGTAGCGCATCATCACGGCCTCGACGGGGCGGCCATCATGGGTCGCGAAGAGCGCCTTGACCGTGCCGTCGCGGGCCTGCGCCTGGTGGGTCAGGGTGAGCGATGAGAAGGGCACCCGCGCGGTGAGCTCGTCGCGCAGGGCGGCCGGCAGGTTGCTCATTGCCGCGTAGCCCTCGGCCCCGCGTGCGGTCCACTCCCAGACCTGGTCGGCGCGGAAGCGCGGCTCACCGAGCTCGTCCAGCGTGCTCTGCAGGAGGTCGAGATCCACCCTCTCACTCTAGGTTGGCCCACGGTGCCCGAGTCCTTCACAGAGACCCCTCTGCTGACCGGCCGCTTCGACGCCGCGCTGCACTTCGCCACCCGCCACCACGCGCGCCAGTTGCGCAAGGGCACCGACGTCCCGTACACGGCGCACCTCCTGGCAGTGGCTTCGCTGGTGCTGGAGATGGGCGGCGGCGAGGACGAGGCCATCGGCGCGCTGCTGCACGACGTCGTTGAGGACGGCGGGGGCGTTGCGGGCCTGCAAGACATCGAGGACGCCTTCGGACCGGAGGTCGCGCTGATCGTGCTGCAGAACTCGGAGTCGGTCGACGCGGAGGATCGCAAGGCGGGCGGCCGCGCGTGGTACGAGCGCAAGCGAGCCTACGTCGGGGCGTTCCCGCAGAAGACCCCGGCTGCACTGCGCGTCTGCCTCGCGGACAAGCTTCACAACGCCCGCGCGATCCTCCTGGACTACCGCACGCACGGCGACGCGCTGTGGGCGCGCTTCGGCCAGGGCCAGGGCATCGCGACCCGCATCTACTACCGCGAGCTGGCCGGGGCCTTCGAGCGGGAAGCCGGCCGCCTCGGCGAGCAGGCCGGCCCGATGGTCGGCGAGCTGCGCCGCGCGGTGGACGCGATCACCGCGCTGGCCGAAGACCTCCAGGGCCCGGACTCCCGGGCGCTGTTCGACGCGTAGCGCGTAGCCTCGTCAGACGATGCGCCTCGCCAAGCACCTCGCCCACGCCGGCGTCGCCTCCCGCCGCGGCGCCGAGACCCTGATCGCCCAGGGGCGCGTGACCGTCGACGGCAAGCGCGCCGCCGATCCGGCGCGCGACGTCACCGGCGCTGAGGACATCGTCGTCGACGGGCGGACGATCGGGGGGGCCGAGGGCCACATGGTCCTCGCGGTCAACAAGCCGCCGGGCGTCGTCTCCACGGCGCACGACCCGCAGGGGCGGATGACCGTGGTCGAGATGGCAGAGGACGTGGCCCACGGCGCCCGCCTGTACCCCGTTGGCCGCCTCGACGCCGACAGCACCGGGCTGCTGCTGCTGACCAACGACGGCGACCTCGCCAACCACCTCACCCACCCGCGCTACGAGGTGCCCAAGGTCTACCGCGTCCGCGTGGCCGGGGGGAGGCTGTCGGAAGGCTCGATGCGCAGGCTGCGCGAGGGCGTCGAGCTCGAGGACGGGCGCACCGCGCCCGCGACGGTGCGCCAGGTCTCCGGGGACGTGCTCGAGCTCACGATCCACGAGGGCAAGAAGCGCCAGGTCAAGCGGATGTGCGAAGCGGTTGGCCACCGCGTGCTGACGCTGCAGCGCGTGGCGTTCGGCCCGCTGCCGCTGGGGCGCCTCCCGCTCGGTGCCGTGCGCCGCCTGAGTCCCGCGGAGATCGAGCGCCTGCGCGACGCAGCGCACCAACCGTAAATGCGGCTCTTCGCGCTGCGCGGCGCCATCACCGTCGAGGTCAACGAGTCCGCGGCGATCCTCGACGCGACCGGGCAGCTCATGCGCGAGATCATGGACCGCAACGAGCTCGAGCCCGCGAAGGTCGTCAGCTGCATCTTCACCCTGACGGGGGACCTCGACGCTGAGTTCCCGGCCGTCGCAGCCCGGGGGCTGGGCTTCGGTCAGGTGCCCTTGCTGTGCGCGCAGGAGATACCGGTCCCCGGCGCGCTGCCCATGGTCATTCGCGTGCTGATCCACTACTACGCGCCCGAGGACCACGCCGCGCGCCACGTCTACCTCGGCGCCGCGTCGGCCCTGCGGGCCGACCTCGAATCGGCACAATAGGAAGCCGTGGCCCTCGAGTTCAGCCAGCGCATCGCGCGCATCCCGGCCTATCCCGTCGCCGGCGGGTACGCGCTGCCCGACGACGTCGCGCTGCTCGCCTCCAACGAGTCGCCGGACCCGCCGCTGCCCCAGGTGGTGGAGGCGGCGGCGCGCGTCCTGTCGGGGGGCAACCGCTACCCCGACCCGTCCAACGCCGTGTTGCGCAAGGCCCTCAGCGACCGCTACGGCGTCCCCACGGGCCGGATCGCGGTGGGCAACGGCTCCTGCGACGTCCTGCTGGCGGCGGGCGAGGCGCTGCTCGAGCCGGGCGCCGAGCTCGTCCACGCCTGGCCGTCGTTCAGCGTCTACCCGCACCTCACCGCGGCGTCGGGCGCCCGCACGATCAGGGTGCCGCTCAACGAGGCCTACGAGCACGACCTGGACGCGATGGCCTCCGAGATCACGGTCGCCACGCGGATGGTCATCGTCTGCAACCCGAACAACCCGACCTCCACGGCGCTCCCGCTCGACGACCTCGCCGCCTTCGTGGCGGCGGTCCCGCGCCACGTGGCGGTCGTGCTCGACGAGGCCTACTGCGAGTTCTCCACGCTCGAGGACCCCGACGCGTCGCTCGAGCTGCTGCGCCGCCACCCGAACCTGATGCTGCTGCGCACCTTCTCCAAGGTCTACGGCCTGGCCGGCCTGCGCGTCGGCTTCGCCCTCTGTGGGTCGGAGGAGCTCGTCAGCGCGGTGGACCGCGTCCGTCAGCCGTTCTTCTGCAACGCCGCGGCCCAGGCGGCGGCGGTCGAGGCGCTCAAGCACCAGGACGAGGTCGCCGCCCGGGTCGAGCGGGCGGTGGTGGCGCGCAACGAGGTCGACGCGGGTCTGCGCGAGCTGGGGATCGTCCCCGCGCGCTCCCAGGCGAACTTCACGTGGTTCGCGCTGCCCGACGGGGTCGACGAGGGCGAGGTCGTGCGCGGCCTGCGCGACCGCGGTGTGCTGGTGCGCTCCGGCGGCGCACTCGGGCAGGACGGCGCCCTGCGGGTCAGCTACGGAACGCCGCGCGACAACGCGCGCTTCCTGCGCGCGCTCGGCGAGCTCCTGCCTTGAGATCGCGCCTGCAGGTCCTTCGGCTGGCTGGCTCGTCGATCGCCGGCCCCACCGCGGCGCCCTGGGTGAGCGACTTCCTCAACGCCGCGTACTTCGCGCGGCCTGAGGCTGAACGCGACGTCACCGAACTGCGCCTGGCCTGGTGCATCCTGACCACCCGCTGGGCGCAGACCCCGGGGCGGCGCCTGGACGCGCGCGACGTGGGAGCCCTGCACCGCGCCTTCGGGCTGCGGCGGCTGCGCGGGCGCTCGCGCGGGACGCTGAGCGCCGGCGCGCTGCTCGAAGGGGCCGCGGAGCTGCTCGGGGACTGGTTCCCCGGGGCCTGGGTGGACCCCCGGCGCCGCGCGCACGGGGTCGCCTTCGCGACCGCGGCGCAGCGCGACGCCTTCGACCCGGCCGGCCGCGCGCGCGGCGGCAACCCGGGGCCGCTGACCCCGCACGGCGCCCCGGCCGCGCAGCGGGTCTGGCACACCTACCCCGCCGTGGCCCTGGCGGACGGGCCCGCGGCCATCGCGTTCCTGCTCGACCCGGCTCGCTGGCCGGACGCCGCCGCCGAGAACGGTCGCTTCACGGCGATCCGGGGCGGCGCCCTGCAGGGGGTCACGTTCGAGATCGAGATCAGCGCCTGGCCCGTGCGGCGCCTGCCGGTCTACGGGCGCGCCTACGTCACCTGCACTGCGGTCCACGAGGCCGGGACGAACGACCTCGTGCAGTACACCGACAGCGTGAACGAGCGCCTCGCGGCGCGTACGAGCGGGAGCGAGATCGCGGTCCCGGCGGGTGCCACCCCGCTCCTCGCCGTCGAGCTGACCACGCACGCAGGGCACTTCCTCGGCGCAGGGGTCAGCCGCCTGATCGCCTTTGAGCAGGACGGCGCCGCGTTCGTGCGCGACGTCGGGTCGTGGGACCCCTTGCCCTGGCTTCTCCAGCGGGTCTACGACAGCGCGGGTGAACGCGCGCAGGCGGAGTTCTGGGGGCCCGAACGGCCCGCCGGGAGCGTCCTGGCACAGGTCTCGCGCGTGTCGGCCGCCGGCGCGCGCGCCTGACCCGTTGTGTCACACTCCCCGCAGCATGAGCCGCCAGCTCGACACCCGCGTGACCCACAGCGCCGCTGGCGGCCGCTATCGCGCCTGGCGATTTAGGTAGGCGCTCGGCCGGCGCGCGTCTGCGTGCGCCGCCCCTGACGGGACCTCGGGTCCGAGCGCCGTTCACCGCGGCTTCACCGCCGCAGGCAGGGTCACTTCCTAAACTTCCCCAGGCGCAGGTCCCGAAAGGACACCACCCATGATGATCGTCATGAAGCAGGGCGCTTCACCGCAGGACATCCAGGCCGTCGTCGACCGCATCGAGTCCGTCGGCGCGCGCGCACATCCGAGCAAGGGCGACGAGGTGACCGTGATCGGCGCCGTCGGCGACCTCGAGCACATCGCCCGCCTCGAGCTCGAGGGCGCGGCCGGCGTGGACCGCGTCGTGCCCATCCTCAAGCCCTACAAGCTGGCCTCGGCGCAGCTGCGCCACGGCGGGCGCTCGGTTCTCGACATCGCCGGCCGCGCCGTGGGCGGAGACCACTTCGCGCTCATCGCCGGCCCGTGCACCGTGGAGTCCCGCGACCAGCTGCTGACGGCCGCCGAGGTCGTCAAGGACGCCGGCGGCACGATGCTGCGCGGCGGCGCCTACAAGCCGCGCACGAGCCCGTACGCCTTCCAGGGCCTCGGCGAGGAGGGCCTGCGGCTGCTGCAGGAGGCCAAGGACGTCACCGGCCTGCCGATCGTCACCGAGCTGATGGACGCCCGCGACCTCGACGCCGTCCTGGAGGTGGCCGACGTCATCCAGGTCGGCGCCCGCAACATGCAGAACTACACGCTGCTGACGGAGATCGGGCGCTCGGGCTGCCCCGCGCTGATCAAGCGCGGGCTGAGCTCGACCCTGGAGGAGCTGCTGATGGCCGCGGAGTACGTCCTGAAAGAGGGCAACGAGAAGGTCATGCTCTGCGAGCGCGGGATCCGCACCTTCGAGAAGGCCTACCGCTACACGTTGGACCTGACCGCGGTGCCCGTGCTCAAGGAGCTCAGCCACCTCCCGGTCGTCGTCGACCCCAGCCACGCAGCCGGCCGGCGCGACCTCGTGGAGCCGTTGTCGCTGGCGGCAGCGGCCGTCGGCGCCGACGGGATCATCGTCGAGGTCCACCCAGACCCCGAGAACGCGATCTGCGACGGGCCCCAGGCGCTGCGCACCGACGACTTCGCGCGCTACACGGCCAAGGTCGAGCAGGCCGCCGCGCTCGCGGGCAAGGCGCTCAGCGCCCAGGTCGCGTAGCCACCGGTGCGCGTCGCGGTCATCGGGGTCGGGTTGATCGGCGGGTCGGTCGGCATGGCCGCTCGTCGGCGCCTCGGCGCCGACGTCGTCGGGCTCGATCGCGACCCCGCCGTGCTCGACGCTGCGCTGCGGCGGGGCGCCATCGACACCGCCGTCGCCGGCCTGGACGAGATCGGCGACGTGGACGTCTGCGTTGTCTGCGTCGGTGTCGGCGACCTGGCGGGGGCGATCGCCGCAGCCGCCCGTGCCCTGCCCGACGCGCTGGTGACCGACGTCGGCTCGGTCAAGCGCGGCCTCGACGCAGACCCGCCGCTGGGCAACTACATCGGCGGGCACCCGCTGGCCGGTGGAGAAGCCGGGGGGGTGGAGCACGCCCGTGAGGACCTGTTCGAAGGGGCGGTCTGGTACTTGACGCCGCGCCCCGAGGCCGAGGGCGTCCGCTTCGAGCGCCTGCACCGGTTCGTCGCCGGGCTCGGCGCCCGGCCCACCGCGATCCCTGCCGACGACCACGACCGCATCATGGGCGCGGTCTCCCACCTGCCGCACGTGCTGGCCAACGTCCTGGTGGGGCAGGCCGCCGACGCGCTGGACGGCGAGCGCATGCCGGCGACCGGTCCGAGCTTCCGCGACGCAACACGGGTCGCCGGGGCCAACCCGCCCCTGTGGGGGGACATCTACGCCGCCAACCGCGATGCGCTCCTGGCGCAGGTGGACGGCGCGATCGAGCGGCTCGCCGAGCTGCGCCAACGCCTCGCGGCGGGGGACGACCTCACGGCGTGGCAGTCCGAGGCCCGCGACCGTCGCCAGGCGCTGCTGGAGACCGGCCTGGCCGGCGGGGAGCTGGCCGAGGTCCGCGTCGGCGTCCCGAACCGCCCGGGGGTCATCGCCGAGCTCGCGCTCACGCTCGGTCGGGCCGGCGTCAACATCTTTGACATGTCGCTTTCGCCCTCGTCGGACAACCAGACCGGCGTGGTCGGCTTCTGGGTCTCCGCAGCCGAGGCGCAGCGCGTCCGGGAGCTCATCGGGTGAGCACCACGCGCTTCTCACCCGCTCGGCGCCTGCGCGGGACGATCGTCCCGCCCGCCGACAAGTCGATCTCCCATCGGGCCGCGCTGCTCGGAGCGATGGCCTCCGAGCCCGTGCGGATCCGCAACTTCCTCGACGCCGCGGACACCAACTCGACGCTGGCGGCGATGCGCACGCTTGGCGCCGTGGTCGAGGTGCGCCCCGACGAGCTCGTCCTGCGCGGCACCGGGCTGCGCGAGGCGGCGCTGCCGCCGGGCCCCATCGACGTCGGCAACGCGGGGACGCTGATGCGTCTGCTGCCGGGGTGGCTCGCTGCGCAGGAGGGCCGCGCGTTCACCCTCGACGGCGATGCCTCGATCCGCGGACGGCCGGTCGACCGGGTCGCCGAGCCGCTGCGGCTCATGGGCGCCTCCATCGAGGCGTCCGAGGACCGCTACCCGCCGTTCACGATCCGCGGGGGGCGCCTGCGCGCCGTGCGTTACGAGCTGCCGGTCGCCAGCGCGCAGGTCAAGTCCTGCGTCATGCTCGCTGCTCTGGCGGCGGACGGCGCGACGACCGTCGTCGAGCCGGAGCCCAGCCGCGACCACACCGAGCGGATGCTCGTCGCCGCCGGGGTGAACCTGCACCGCGACGGCGCCCAGACCACGGTGCTCAACACCGACGAGCTCGTCCTCGACGAGCCGATCGTGGTTCCGGGCGATCTGTCCTCCGCGGCCTTCGCGATCGCCGCCGGGCTGATCATCCCGCGGTCACGGCTGTTGATCCAGGGGGTCAACGTCAACTGGACGCGGACGGGCTTCGTGCGCATCGCCCAGCGGATGGGCGCGATCATCCTCGGCGATCTCGAGGCCGATCCAAGGGATCGCATCGACCCGCTGGAGCCGATCGGGGACCTCGATGTCGCCGCCGGCCCGCTCGTCGGTACCGTCGTCGACGCCGACGAGGTGCCGCTGGCCATCGACGAGCTTCCGCTGGTGGCCTTGCTCGGCTGCTTCGCCGAGGGGCAGACCGAGGTCCGCGGCGCCGCCGAGCTGCGCCTCAAGGAATCCGACCGCATCGCCGGGATCGTCGACGGCCTGGGGAACCTGGGCGCGGACATCGAGGCCACCCCCGACGGCTTCGTGGTCCGCGGCGACGGCCGCGGCCTGCGCGGGGGCCGCATCGAGTCGCGTGGCGACCACCGCCTGGCCATGGTCGGGGCGGTGGCGGGCATGGCGAGCCGCGAGGGCGTCGACGTCGTCGGGATGGACGCCGCCGGCGTCAGCTACCCGCGCTTCACCGACGACTTCGCCGCGCTGGTCTAAGAACCTCTTTCACAAAGAGCGCGTCCGGACGCGAGCGCCTCGCGGCGCCAGTCACCACCCGGCTTCTTGCCGATGCCACCGGCATCGGCGGCGAAGCCGTGCGTCGCCCGGCATCCACGATGCGCCCCCTCCGGCCACTCTCTTCATTGCGAAAGAAGTTCTGAGCGCCTCGCGGCGCTCAGCTCAGGGCGACGACGGCGGGTACGGCTGCGCGCGCACCTGCGGGTACTTCTGGTTGCGGCCCTGGAACGGGACGGGGGGGCTCAGGATGCACGCGGGCGTGTCCGTCGCGGGCTTCGGGCCGCCGACGTTGCGGCAGTCGAAGCTCGGCAGGGAGGCCTGCGTCTGGTCGTTGCGCGGGTCGGTGACGTCGTTGGTCGTCTGGTAGGCGTTGCCGCGGTTGTCGGGCGTGCGCTTGAGCGTGGTCATCGTTTGCGAGCCGGTCACGATGAGCTGCGGCAGCACGTGGCCGTTGGAGCCGCCCTCGGGGGCCAGCTTGTTGCCCAGCGCGCTGGCGCCGGCGCTGATGAAGTCGGTGAGGTTCGGCTGGTCGGATTCGATGTACTGCAGCAGCGGGTTGAGCTGGGACAGGAACATCGAGGTGTCCTCAAAGACGGGGCTGAGGCCCTTGAGCACGCGCCCGAGCGCGGGGAAGCCCGTGCTGCCCGCCTTGATGAGCGGATCGAGGTCGGCGAACAGGCGCTCGAGGTCCGGCGCCAGGCGCCGCACGTCGACCAGCGTCGGCTGCAGGTCCTGCAGCGCCGGGCGCAGGTCGACCAGCAACGGGTTGGTGTCCTGCGAGAAGGTCTTCAGGCGCGCGAGCGTCAGCTTGGACTCGTCGAGGAAGGTGGGGAAGACCTGGAAGGTGTCGGCCAGCGCCTCGCGCTGGCTGGCGGTCGTCGCGAAGACCTCCTGGGTCTTGGTGATCAGGTTGCGCAGCTGGCCCTCGTCGCGGGTGATTCCCTCGAACGTCGAGCCGGTGTCGCGAATCAGGCCGCGCAGCGCGCCGCGGCGCTCGTCGAGCACGTCGAGCAGGCTGCGGGCGTCCTCGGTGAACTGGGGCAGCGCGCCCAGCGTGGTGTTGAAGTCCTTGCCACGACCCTTGAACGCCTTGCCCTGCTCGCGCTGCCAGACCTGGAACGCGGTGCGGGTGTCCTTGTCGAAGATCTTCAGCACTTCGTCGAATTCGACCGTCGGCGCCACCGCGGTGCGCGCGAGCATCCCGTTCTCCGGGATCGTCGGCGCGGTCTTCGAGCCGGTCGTCAGCTCGACGTAGGTCTCGCCCAGCAGCGTCTTCTGGCGCAGGATCGCCCGCGCGTCGGTGCGCAGCGGCGCGTACTTGGACTCGAGCTCGATCGTGGCCAGGGTGCGGTTGCCCTGCGGGTCCGGGTTCTTCTTGACGACCTTGCCGATCGAGACCCCTGCGGAGCGGACGTCGGCCTGCTCCGCGAGTGCGATGGCCTCGGGGAAGGAGGCCTCGAAGCGGTAGCCCTTGGGCTTGAGCGGCGTGGCGCCGCCGAAGGACAGCCACAGGAACATCAGCAGGCCGAAGCACGACAGCGTGAAGCCGGCGATGGTGAAGATGCGGGTGAAGCTGGGGGCGCTGGTCTGCATCTACTTCTTCTTCACCGGGAGCGTGATGGGCAGCGTCGGCAACGTCGGCAGGCCCGGGACGATCGAGCTCGTCTGCGGGTTGCCGCACACGTTAGCCAGCAGCGGCGACAGCGCCAGCCCGAACTCGAGGCCCGGCTGTGAGTTGACAAGGCCTGTCAGCGTCGAGCAGGTGCCGGTCAGGAAGACGGGGCGCATGGGTCCGTTGGCATCCTCGTTCGAGAGCACGTTGAGGCCCTGATGGGAGGCCCAGGCGAGCCAGAAGAGGTAGCCCTCGTCGCGGTTGGCCGCGCCGGGCGCCTCACGACCGTTGTCGTTGTAGCCGAGCAGGTTGAAGAACGTGTTGAGCACCTTGCCGGTCCGGGTGAGGTCCGGCGCGGTGGCCGAGAGCCCGGCCGCCGCAGGGGCGAGGTCGCGGACCAGCGGCCGCGACTCGCGGACGAAGGGCCGGATCTTCGTGCGGACGATCGGCGTCGCCTCGAGGGCGAAGGGCCGCGTGGCCTTGTTGGCCTTGTCCAGCGCCCGGAAAGCGGGCAGCAGCTCGCGCGACGCCGGCCCGAGCTGCTGAGCGAAGGGCCGCACCGCCTGCAGCGTCGTCGACGCGGTCTTCAGCGTCGCCGGCAGCAGCCGCACCGTGGTCGAGAGGTTCGTGTCCTCCGAGGCGAAGGCCCTGAACGTGGCGGCCGACGAGTCGACGAGCTGGGCGAGGTCGTCGTCGCGCCCCGCGAGCTCCTTGTTGAGGCGCGCGAGCGAGTTGATCGTCGTCCGCAGCGCGGTGCCCTCCTGGCTGACGGCCTTGTTGACCCGCCCGAGGTCGCGGAACGTCGGGCCGAAGCGCCGGAAGACCTCGGCGAGGTCCTTGCCGCGCCCGTGCAGCCCCTTGCCGGCCCCGTTGATGAACAGGCGCAGGTAGTCGCGGGTGTCGACGTCGAGGTTCGCCAGGATCTCGTCGAGGTCGACGTCGGTCAGCGTCTTGCCGACCGGGATCGTGAAGCCCTCCTTGGCCCGCGGCGCGGAGTCGCGACCCGGGTTGACCTGGATGTACATGTCCTTCAGGCCGGTGCGCGGGCGCAGCGTGGCCTTCGCGTCAGTGTGGATCAGGTCCTCATAGCCGGGGTCGACCTCGAAGCCGACGACCGCGCGGCCCTCCTTGAGGGTGACCTTGGTGATGTCGCCGATCTTCACGCCCGAGACCTGCACCGTCTGGCCCTGGCCCGGCGTCACGGACGAGGCGTCGATGAACTCCACGTTCATCTTCATCCGGCTCGCCTGGATGAAGGGGAAGCGCAGGCGCTGCTCGTGGAGGATGGAGCCGCTGACGGCAACGGCGATCAGCACGAGCACGAGGATCGCGGCGAACGGCCGGGCGTAATCGCGGATTGCCTTCTTCATCGTCCTGCCGCCTTCTTGAGCTGGTCGAGGGTGGCGTCCTGGTTGACGGGCTTGACGTCGATGCCCTCGGTCTTGAGCTTCGCGGCCATCTCGTCGAGCGCCACCTGCTTGGCGAGCTCCGTGCGCTTCAGCGCGGCCGGCGACGTCTGGTTGTTGGCCACCCGCGCCGGTCCGCGGCCCGGGATCGTCCGCAGGTCGGGCTGCTGCTGGGTCTCGCACGGGACGTCGCCGCGCAGCGGCGGGCGGCGGTTGGCCTTCGGCGGGTTGGTGCCGATGATTGGGCTCGCGGCGGCGCCGAGCAGCCCGCTGCCGAGGGTGAACGTCTCGACGCCGCCGGTGCCCAGGACCTTGAAGAAGGACCCGTTGGCGTCATGGGAGCGGCTCTCGCCGGCCAGGGCGGTGAACACCTTGAAGAACTCCTGGTAGCTCGGCCCGTCCGCCGGGAAGTTCGGGTCCGGGACCGTGTCGTTGCCGGTGGGGATGATCTGCGTGTTGGCGCAGCTCGAGAACTGGCGCAGCTCGTCGAGCAGCGGCACGGACTGCTTGGCGAAGCGGGTCAGCGGCGGGGTAGAGGACCGCAGATCGGCGGTCAGGCCACGCAGCTCGGGCTTGGAGACCAGGCCGCGCAGCTGCACGATGAGCGGCTGCAGCGCGGTGAGGGCCGGGCCGGTCGAGCGGACGCCGGGCACGGCGCCGACGGCGAGGCGGCGCACGTCCGGGAAGGCGGCGTTCAGCGCGTCCAGCGCGGGGGTGGCGGCGCGCAGCGTCCGGGGCAGCTCGGACACCGCGGCCTGCAGCGCGCCCTGCTCGCGGGCCAGCGCGCCGGCGAAGCGGTTGAAGTCGGTGATCAGCGCCTTGAGCTGACCCGGGTTGCGGTCCAGCGCCGCGGCGACCGTGCCCTGGTCACGGATGTAGTTCGACAGGTCGTGGGGGTTCTTGCCCAGCAGGGCCTTGTTGACGCGGGTGGAGAAGCGGTAGGCGTCCGGCTGGAACTCCAGCGATGCGTTGAAGGACTTGCCCGCGTCATCGGAGTAGGCCCGGAAGAGCTCGGCCAGCGCCTCGCGCAGATCGGCGCGCGTGTCCTTCTTCAGCGCCTTGAGCACCTGGTCGAGCTGCACCGGGATCGCCGTCTGCTGGATCGGGATCATGTCGCCGTCGCCGAGCTCGGGCGCGCTCGGGGAACCCGGTCGCAGCTCGACGTAGAAGTTGCCCTCCAGGAAGATCCGCGGGCGGATCTTGGCGTGCGCGTCCTTGTGGACCGGGCGCCCGAGCTTCTTCATGTCGAACGTGACGATCGCGGCGTCGGCGCCCTTGCGCAGCGGCTCGACCTTGGAGACCTCGCCGACCTCCACGCCGGCGATCCGCACGGGGGACCCGGGCTTGATGTTGTTGGAGCTCTTGAACGCTGCCTTGATCTCGAAGTGCGTGGCGAAGGGGTTGTACTGCGTGAAGGCGTACGTCAGCGCCACGGCGGCCAGGATGAGCAGGAGCCCTCCGAGGAGTGCGGGGTTCAGACCCTTGCGGCGCTTCATCGGACGGGCCGGTTTCCGGTCTCGGGCTCGGCGGTGAACGTCTCGCCGGCCGGCACGCGTGGGCGGCCGGTGAACGTCGTGCCCTGGTTGCCGGGGGTGCGCGCGTCGGTGGCCACGTCGAGCCCGGCGGGCGCGTTGGCGGCCAGCCGGCGCGGGTACCCGCGCTGCCCGGTCTCGCAGTCGGCGTTGCCCTGCTCGTCGACGGCGCGGCCGTAGGGCTGGGTGTGGAGGAAGACCGGATCGCCGTTGGTCTGCACCTCGACCGGGTTGGCGTTCTCACCGTTGGCGTAGCCCGTGGCGCCGTAGCTGCCCAGGCCGTTGTCCTGCGACGGCGCGTTCTTCTGCTGGATGCGCTGGATCGTGCCCGTCTCGTCGCCCTGGGAGAGGTGGTCGGCCAGGAAGGACCACCAGTAGTTCCAGTAGTTGCAGACCGTGATGTAGGGGCCGACGTTGCGGACCGTCGGGTTGAGTGTGGCGACCGTCGCGGTCAGCGCCTGGAGCCCGGCGTTGGTGAACGGCGCGTTGGCGAAGTCACGCAGCTCGCCGAGGGCTCCGCGGAAGTCCGCGTTGAGTCGCGTCGTGCGCGGCAGCACGTCGGTGCCGGCCAGCAACGCGCGGTTGATGCCCGGCACCGTGCTGCGGATCGTCGAGGCCGTGTCGCGCAGGTCGGTCGAGACGAGCGCGAAGTTGCGCAGGAAGGGCCGCTGCGCGCGCAGCGAGTCGGTGACGACGTCAAGCGTCGACGGCGACTTGGCGATCGTGTCGCGCAGCGCCTGCTCGTCGCGCGAGAGCGCCTCGAAGGTGTCAGCCGCGTCGGTGAACCCCTGGGCGAACTGGTCGGCCACCGGCGCCGCGATTCGCGCGCCGTCCTCCAGCTCGTTGAAGAAGCGCGCCAGCCCGGTCTTCGGGTCCGACAGGTTGCGCATCACCGGCTCGAGGCTTTTGAGCAGCCCCGGCAGGTTCTCCAGCGTGCGGTTGAGGTCCTGGCCGCGGCCGGCGAACGCGTTGGCGAACTCGGTCAGGTTCACGCGGATGTCGCGCCGCGTCTGCGGCTTGAACATGGCGAAGAAGTCCTCGAACTCGGGTGAGAGCGCGGCCTGCCCGACGCGGATCGAGGCGCCGTCAGCGAGCTGCTTCTCAGAGGTCCCGCGGGTGAGCTCTACGAACTTCAGGCCCAGGGTTGACTTGGGACGGATCGCAGCCTTGGTGTCGACCGGCAGCGGCGCCGCGACCTTGTCGATCTTCAGCGTCAGCAGCGCCCCGGTCGACCCGTCCGGCATGCGCGCGGGCTCGATCGTCGAGACGGCGCCGATGCGGTTGCCGCCCTCGCGCACCTCGTTGCCCTCGACGAGCTTGAAGGCGTTGGGCACCCGGACCTTGAGCTGCTGGGTGGGGACGAACGGCAGCCCGGAGTTCGCGTTGTAGGAGAGGAAGACCGCGACGACCACGACGAGCAGCGTCACCGCGCCCACGAGCACGGGGTTGGCCACGATGGAGGCTCCGGAGCGGCGGTTCCTCATGGCGCCAGGAGGTAGTCGAGGACGGACGTCTGCGACGGCGACGGGGTGTTGGGCGCGGCCGCCGGCGTGGGGGCAGGGGCCGGCGCCGCGGTGGTGGTGCTGGACGCAGGCGCCTTTGCGGCGGGGGCCGCAGCGCGCGGCGTCAGCGTCGGCAGCAGCGCGCGCACCGAGGCCGGCAGGCTCGCGATCTCGCTGCGCAGGTCATCCGCGCCCGTGGGCTTGGCGGCCGCCCGCGTCGTGCCGGCGCCGCTCGGGTCCGGGGCGTTGACGCCCGGCTGGACCGGGCCCAGCGCCTGCGAGCAGCGCTCGGTGCGCGCCTTGTCGTTGCGTGCGGTCTGCGCGTTGGTGTACTTCGCGCACTCGTTGACCTTCAGGAGGATCTTCAGCAGGTAGCCGCGCGTGTCGAAGATGTTGATCGCCTGGGACTGCGTGAACGGGTACTGGAGGACCGCTTCGAGGCCGGTGAAGCCCTTGCCGGTCGGGCTGGCCGCGTTGGGCTCGACCGCGAAGTCGCGGTTGTCGAGGTGCTCGAGCACGATCGCGAGGTTCTTGGCGAGCTCGGGGGAGTTGCGCGTCAGCTTGCGCACCTCCTTGATCGTCGGCGCCGCGGCGCGGACCGCTTCGCGGCCGGTGACCGAGGTCTCGCCCAGGGAGCGGATCGCGGGCCGAGAGGCCTCGGAGAACGGCCCCAGCCGGTTGAAGAACGAGGTCAGGTCCCCGGCGGCGGCGCGCAGATCGGTCAGCGCCGGCGTCTGCGCGCGGGCGGCGGTGCCGAGGTCGCGTAGGGTCGGCTTGAGCTCGGCGAGGAACGCGGGCAGGCGGCGGATCGTGCCAGCCAGCTCACCGCGACGGTCAGCGGACGCGCGGGCGGAATCGCGCGCCTCGCCCACGAAGCGCCCGACGTCCTTGCGGCGGTTGGCCAGCGCGTCGAGCACCGTCGCCGACTCGCGGGTCAGGGACTGCAGCTCGCCCTTGTTGGCCGCGAGAATCGCCAGCGTCTTGTTCGTCTCGCGCAGCGCGGGTGACGCGCGGCGGATCGTCTCGTTGAGGTCGTCACCCCGGCCGGCGAAGCCCGCGCCCAGCTCGTTGAAGATGATGCGCAGGCGCTCGCCGTAGGGCTGTCGCAGGATGTTCTGCACGAGGTCGGCGGGCACGGTGGTCGCCGTCTGCTCGACGGGGATGGGCACGTCGGGGTCCAGCCGCTGCGACGACGTGCCCGGGCGGCAGTCGAGGAAGTACTCGCCGATGAGCGACTGGGGGCGGATCTCGCAGAAGACGTCCTTGCGGAAGTCGTCGAAGCCCTTGGCCTGCAGTGAGAAGGAGACCAGCGCGCGGTTGGTCTTGCGGTCGATGTCGAACTTGTCGATGCTGCCGGCCCGCACGCCGCCGACGCGGACGTCGACGCCCGGCGTGAGCCCGAAGGCGTTGTCCAGCAGGATCTTGTACTGCTTCTTGCCGTCCTTGGCGGAGTCGTCGCCGCCCGCGCCCAGCGCGGTGAAGGCGCCGAAGCCGGCCAGCAGGACGCCGCAGATGATCAGGACGCGCTTCATGGGCCGGGCGGGGTCTGGGTCGGGTCGCAGTTGAAGTCGGCGGACTCGCGGAATGGGTTGGAGCCGTCGGCCGCCGGCCGCTCGGCGGCGCCCGGGCAGCGGTTGTTGCGGCCGGTGACCGTGTTCAGCGCCAGCGCATCGTTGCGCAGGGAGGCGGGGACCGGGAGCAGCTCCGGCAGGGCGCCGGCGGCGGCGGCGAAGGTGAACTGGCTCAGGGCAAGGCCGGCACGGCTGAAGTTGCCCAGGGCGTCGTACTGGCCGGTGTGGGAGAAGTCATCGAACCAGCCGACGAGGTCCGGTGCGTAGGCGCGCCCGAAGCCGATCTGGGGGGCGGCGCCCTTGGCCGCGCGGCTCATCTCGACGAACGCCCCATCGCGCTCCTTGCCGTTGCGCTGCGCGCGCTGGTTGGCGATCTGGTCAACCGCGGGCTGCGCGTTGAGCAGCTCGATGAGGTCGTTGTCGGCCCCGGGGCGGCGGATCGTGCGCGAGAGGTCGCGCACCGTCGGCCGGGCGTCGCGGGCGAAGGGCCGCAGTTGACGCAGGAACGGCCGCAGCTGACGGACGACCGGCTTGGACGCGGTGACGAGCGGATCGAGGTCGTTCAGCGCGCCACGCAGGTTCACGAACGTCGTGTTCGTCTTGCGCATGAAGTCCGGCAGGCGGCCGATCGACTCGCCGAGCGCCGCCTTGCGCGCGGCCAACGCTGAGCTGGTGGTCGCCAGGTTGTCCACGAGCCCGGCGAGGTCGTCCTTCTTCTCGGCGGTGTCGCCGACGAGGTTGGCCGTCTCGGTGATGAAGCGCTCCAACAGCGGGGTGTTGCGGTTGATCTCGCTGAACAGCCGGCTCGAGGAGGACAACGCGGGGTTGAGCAGGCGGGCGGCGTCGTTGGCCTGCTCTGTGCGCCCCGCGTACATCTGCCCGAAGCCCTTGAGGTCCTTCTGGATGGCGATGCGCGCGACGGGGTCGAAGATGCTGAAGAGCTGGTCGAGGTCGACGTTGGCCTCCGTGCGGTCGGTCGGGATCGTTCCGCCGTCGGGGATCTCGCTCTCGCGGCCGTCGCCCAGCTGGAGGTCGATGTAGCGGTTGGCCACCCCGGACAGCGACGCCTGGCGGATGATGGCGCGTGTGCCGCGGCGCAGCGGGGCGTACTCGTCGTTGACGGTCATCGTGATCTCCGCCTGGCCGTCGTCGGTCAGGTCGATCGTCTTGACGAGCCCCACCGGCATGCCCGCGACCTGGACCTCGTTGCCGTTGACGAGCTGGCTCGCGTTCTGGAAGCGGATCTTGACCTGGTAGGGGTCCCCACCGGAGAGCAGCAGGTACGCGCCCGCCCCAACGGCGAGCACCAGAACAGCGACGACTGCGAAGCGGCGAACCGCATGACCCGAGGACATTCGAGGCGCAGCGTACGCGGTCAGGGAGGCGTTACGCGGCCTTCGGCGTTCGCTTAAGGGAAACTCAACCTGATGCTCATCGCAATCGACGGTCCCGCTGGGGCCGGCAAGTCCACGGTCGCCCGTGCCGTGGCCGCGCGGCTGGGCTTCTCGTTCCTCGACACGGGAGCGATGTACCGCTGCGTGGCCCTGGCCGGCGTCGAGCCCGCTGGCGTGCCGGCACTCGACATCGACCTGACCGGGGGCGCGGTCCGTCTCGACGGCCGTGAGGTCGGCGACGCCATCCGCACCCCGGAGGTCTCCCAGGCGGCGTCGCGGCTGGCGGCTGACCCGCGGGTCAGGGTCGCGCTGGTCGTCAAGCAGCGGGCGCTCATCGCCAACGGCGACTGGGTGGCGGAGGGCCGCGACATCGGCACCGTCGTGGCGCCCGACGCCGAGGTGAAGGTCTGGTTGACGGGCGATGAGACCGAGCGGGCGCGCCGCCGCGACGTCTCCGTCGCCGAACTGCGCGAGCGCGACCGGCGCGACGCCGAGCGCGAGCACAGCCCCATGCGGGCCGCCCAGGACGCGATCGAGCTCGACACGACCGGCGTGGAGGTCGACGAGGTCGTCGACCGCATCGTGGCACTGGTGCCGCGATGAAGATCGCGGTCGTCGGCTATCCCAACGTCGGCAAGTCCTCGCTGGTCAACCGCCTGTCGGGCACCCGCGCGGCGGTCGTGCACGAGCGCCCCAACGTCACCCGCGACCGCCACGAGGTCCCCAGCGAGTGGAACGGGCGCAGCTTCACGCTGATCGACACGGGCGGGATGGACTTCCTGGACCCCGACCCGATCTCCGGGTCGATCCGCGAGCAGGCCCAGGCGGCGCTGACCGACGCGCAGGTCGCGATGCTCGTCGTCGACGCGCGCGCCGGCCTGCGGCCCGGCGACCAGGAGATGGCCGACCTGCTGCGGCGCTCCAAGCTCCCGGTCGTCCTGGCCGCCAACAAGATCGACAGCGTGGGCGACGTGCCGAGCGCCGCCGAGTTCTACGCGCTCGGGCTGGGCGACCCGGTGGCGGTGTCCGCCGCGCAGGGCCTGGGAACGGGCGATCTGCTCGACCGGCTGGTCGAGCTCCTGCCCGAGGACGACGAGGTGCCCGACGACGACCGCGTCCGCCTCGCGGTGGTCGGCCGGCCGAACGTCGGCAAGTCGACGCTGGTCAACCGCTTCCTGGGGGAGGAACGCGTCATCGTCTCCGACGTCGCGGGGACCACGCGCGACGCGATCGACCTGCCGCTGCTGATCGGTGACCGCACGGTCGTCCTCGTCGACACCGCCGGGCTGCGGCGCCAGGCCAAGGTCCAGGAGTCCGTCGAGTACTACACGACGCTGCGCACGCAGCGGGCGGTCGAGCGCGCCGACGTCGCGCTGGTGGTCTGCGACGCGGCCGACGGCGTCACCGCCCAGGACCTGCGGGTCGCGGAGCTCGCGATGAAGGCGGGCTGCGCGACCGCCGTTGTCCTCAACAAGTGGGACGTCGCCGACCGCACCGAGGCCGACCTCGACCACGAGCGCGCGCGGGTGGCGACGAAGCTGCGCCTGCGGCCGAAGGTGCTGACCGCCAGCGCGCTGACCGGGCGCCACGTGGCGCGGATCCTCGTGGAGGCGATCGCGCTGGGGGACAAGATGCACACCCGCATTCCGACGCCCGAGCTCAACCGCTTCCTCGGTGAGGTGGTGCAGGCGCGCCAGCCGCCGGCCAAGCAGGGGCACCGGCTGCGGATGCTCTACATGGCCCAGATCGGGACCGGGCCGCCGCGCTTCGCGATCCAGGTCAACTCCCGCGACCGGGTGACGCGCGACTACGCCTACTTCATCGAGAACCGCCTGCGCGCGCGTTACGCGATGGACGGCGTGCCGCTGATCATCGACTTCAACGAGCGCAAGCAGCGGCGCAGCGAGGTCCGCCGGTACCCTCTCACGTCATGAGTCAGCTCTCCGACAACGAGTACCTGTTCACCTCCGAGTCCGTCACGGAGGGGCACCCGGACAAGATCGCCGACCAGATCTCCGACGGGGTGCTCGACGCCGTCATGGCCGACGACCCCTACGGCCGCGTCGCCTGCGAGACGCTCGTCAACACGGGGCTGGTCGTCGTCTCCGGCGAGATCTCGACCTCGACCTACGTCGACATCCAGGAGATCGCCCGCGAGACGATCCGCGGAATCGGCTACACCGACGCCGACCTCGGGTTCTCCGCCGACTCGTGCGCGGTGCTCAACGCGATCGACAAGCAGTCGCCGGACATCGCCCAGGGCGTCGACCAGGCCTTCGAGACCCGCACCGATCCGGGCGACGACGACGCCCTCGACGTCGCCGGCGCCGGCGACCAGGGGATGATGTTCGGCTACGCGACCAACGAGACCGAGACGCTCATGCCGCTGCCGATCTCGCTGGCCCATCGCCTCGCCGAGCGCTTGGCCGCCGTCCGCAAGGCCGGCGTCCTGGACTACCTGCGCCCGGACGGCAAGACCCAGGTCAGCGTCCGCTACGTCGACGGCAAGCCGGTCGGCATCGAGAAGCTGCTGATCTCGACCCAGCACCGCGAGGGCGCCGAGACGCTGATCCCCGACGATCTCTGGGAGCACGTCGTGCTGCCGATCCTGCCCCCGGAGCTCTACGACGCGGACAAGCTGCGCAAGGACTTCCTGGTCAACCCGACCGGCCGCTTCGTCATCGGCGGGCCTGTCGGCGATGCCGGCCTGACCGGCCGCAAGATCATCGTCGACACCTACGGCGGCATGGCCCGCCACGGCGGCGGCGCGTTCTCGGGCAAAGACCCATCGAAGGTCGACCGCTCGGCCGCGTACGCCGCGCGCTACGTGGCCAAGAACCTGGTGGCCGCCGGGATCGCCGACCGCGTCGAGGTGCAGGTCGCCTACGCGATCGGCGTTGCGCACCCGGTGTCGGTCATGGTCGAGACCTTCGGCACCGAGAAGATCGGCCGCGGGCAGATCCACCAGCTCGTCGACGAGCACTTCGACCTGCGCCCGGGCGCCTTCCGCGAGACGCTGCAGCTCCATCGGCCGATCTACCAGAAGACCGCCGCCTACGGCCACTTCGGCCGCGAGGATGCGGACTTCACGTGGGAGGGGACCGACAAGGCCGCCGCGCTGGCCGACGCGGCGGGACTCACCGCGTCCAGCGCCGTGTAGAGGGCCGAGAACCGCCTGGCCCAGACCTATGCTCGACCGGTGGCCTCCGTGGTCCAGGTCGAGCCGATCACGACGGCCCGCGTGCTGCGCGGGCCGTTCGACTACCTGCGGCCGGACGGCGTCGAGGTCGGGGCGCGGCTGGTCGTCCCGTTCGGGCATCGCGACGTCGTCGGGGTGGTCACGGGGCTGGCGTCGGAGTCCGTGCACGAGCTCGTGGCCCCACGCCGGGTCATCGAGCCGTCGCTGCCCGCCGAGCTGGTCGAGCTGGCCTTCTGGATCGCGCGCGAGTACTGCTCGACGCCGGCGCGGGCGCTGTCGCTGCTCATGCCTGCGCCGGGCATGCGCGCGAAGACCGCGCTCTACGCGCAGGCCACGGGCGCCGCCGCTGGCGAGCCGTCGCTGAACGAGCGCCAGCGCGCGCTGCTGGCGTCGCTGCCGCGCTTCTGCGGGCCGGACACCGCGGCACTGCGGCGCCTGGAGGCCCGCGGGCTGGCGGCGCTGGCCCCGCGCGTGGTGCGCCGGGCGCCCGAGCACCTCCAGGTCGGCGCCCGCCGGCCGGTGCCCTCGCTGACCGCCGCGCAGGGGGCCGCAGTCGCCGCCGTCCTGAGCGCCGGGCCCGGGGAGCAGCTGCTGCTGCACGGGGTGACGGGGTCAGGCAAGACGGAGGTCTACCTGCGGGCCGCCGCCGAGGTGCTGGCGCGCGGCCAGACGGTGATGATCCTCGTCCCCGAGATCGGGTTGACCCCGCAGATCGTCTCGCGGTTCCTAAACCGCTTCGGCGACACGGTCGCGGTGCTGCACTCCAAGCTGTCGGCGGGCGAGCGCTACGACGAGTGGATCCGTCTGCGCACCGGCGAGGCGCGGATCTGCGTCGGCCCGCGTTCAGCGGTCCTGTCGCCGATGACCGACCTCGGCCTGGTCGTCGTCGACGAGGAGCACGACGCGTCCTACAAGCACGAGGGCGACCCGCGCTACGACGCGCGGCTGGTGGCCGAGCGCCGCGCCCACGCCGGCGTGCTGGTGGCCGGCAGCGCGACGCCGCGGCCCGAGTCGGTCTCGCGGCTGCGCCGCCTGCGCCTGGCGCAGCGCGTCGACGGACAGGGTCTGCCGCCGATCGAGGTCGTCGACATGCGCGAGGCGGACGGACTGCTGCACCCGCGCACCCACGAGGCGCTGGTCGACGCCCGCAAGGCGATCGTCCTGCTCAACCGCCGCGGGTGGTCGAACTTCCTGACGTGCCGCTCCTGCGGCCGAGCCTGGGAGTGCCCGAACTGCGACGTGACGCTCGTGCTGCACCGCGCGCAGGGCGGCCTGGCCTGCCACCACTGCGGGCACCGCGAACGCGTGCCGGCGCGCTGCGACGCCTGCGGGTCGGTGTCGATCGGCCGGCACGGGACCGGAACCGAGCGCCTGGCCGACGAGCTCGCGACGGGCCACCAGGTCCTGCGTCTGGACGCCGACACCCGCGACCCGGCGGCGATGCTCGCGCGCTTCGAGGCGACGCCGCGGGCCGTCCTGGTCGGCACGCAGATGGTCGCCAAGGGCCACGACTTCCCCGACGTCGACCTCGGCGTCGTGGTCGATGCCGACTCGACCCTGCGCTTCCCCGACTTCCGCGCGGAGGAGCGCACGTTCGCCCTGGTGGCCCAGCTCGCGGGGCGCGCGGGCCGCGGGGCGGGCGGGGGCCGGGTGCTCGTGCAGACGCTCGACCCCGACGCCGCGGCGATCCGTTTCGCGGCCCACCACGACTCCGACGGGTTCCTGCGCGGCGAGCTCGAGCGCCGCGAGCTCCTGCGCTACCCGCCCTTCTCCACCCTGATCCGGGTGGTCTGCTCCAGCGACGCGCGCGACGCGCCGGGTGCGGCGCTGGCGGCCGCTGAAGCGCTCCGCGCCCGGCTCGGGAGCACCGCCATGGGGCCGGCGCCCCTCTTCCGCCTGCGCGGCCGCGAGCGCAGCCAGGTCGTCGTCAAGGCGGGCGACCGCCACGCCGCGATCGCGCAGGTCGGCGCCGCGGTCGACGAGGTCGCCGCCCTGCGTGAGCACCGCGCGGCGAGCTTCAGCGTCGACGTCGACCCGCAATAACATGAGCGCCATGGCCGAGGAAGCCGCTGAGGTCGCGGAGGAGCAGCCGCCGCGCCTTGACCCCGAGGTGGCCGCGCGGCGCGACGCGGCGCTGCGCCACGTGCGCACCTTCGGCGACCCGGTGCTGCGGACCAAGGCGCGCCCGGTGGAGGTGTTCGACGACCGGCTACGCGAGGAGCTCCGCTGGATGGGGCGGCTGATGAGCGAGGGGATGGGCATCGGTCTCGCGGCGACCCAGATCGGCGCGGTACGGCGGATCCTGGTCTACCGGGTGGAGCACGACAGCGCGATCAACGCGCTGGTCAACCCCGTCCTGGAGTGGTCGTCGAAGCAGGACGAGTGGATGGAGGAGGGCTGCCTGAGCCTGCCGGGCGTCCACGTCGACGTCGAGCGCCCGATCCACGTCCGCGTCCGCGCCCAGGACGAGCTGGGCGAGACGATCGTGCTCGAGGCCTCAGGGCTCGAAGCGCGCGTCGTGCAGCACGAGATCGACCACCTCGACGGGACGCTCATCCTGGACCGCACGCCGCGAGACCAGCGCAAGGAGGCGATGCGCGCGATGCGCGAGCGGGACGCCAGCGCCGCCGCGTGAGAACGGTCTACCTCGGGACGTCGGCGTTCGCCGCGACGATCCTCGAACGCCTCGCAGGCGGCCCGCACCGCCCCGCCCTGGTCGTCACGCGGCCCGATGCGCCGCGCGGACGCGGGCGCACGCTGGCGGCGCCCCCGGTCGCCGAGGCCGCTCGCGCGCTCGGCCTCGAGCTCGACCAGCCCACCGCGGTCAATGACGACGAAGCGGTCGCGCGCATCGCCGCTGCGGCGCCCGAGGTCGTGATCGTCTGCGCGTTCGGCGCGCTGATCAAGGAGCCGCTGCTGAGCCTGGCCGAGATCCTCAACGTCCACCCGTCGCTGCTGCCCCGGTGGCGCGGTGCCGCCCCGGTGGAGCGCGCGATCATGGCCGGCGACGAAGAGACCGGGGTCTGTATCATGCGGCTGACGGCGGGGCTGGACTCCGGTCCGGTCTGCCTGCGCGACGTGGAGCCGATCGCGGACGAGGACACCTACGGCTCCCTGGCCCCGCGCCTGGCGAAGCTCGGTGGAGATCTGCTCGTCCGCGCTCTGGACGAGCGGCCGCCGTTCGCCGAGCAGCCCGAGGACGGGGTCACCTACGCGGACAAGATCGGCCCCGCCGACCGCACGCTCGACCCTTCGACGCCACCCGCCGCGCAGGTGCGCGTCGTGCGCGCGCTGCACCCACATGTCGGCGCGCGCCTCGCGCTCGACGACGGTTCGTTGCTGGGCGTCCACGAAGCGCGGGTCGGGGCCGACGGCGCGTTCGAACCGGTGGTCGTCCAGCCCGCCGGTGGCCGCGCGATGCCCTACGCGGACTACCTGCGCGGCCGGGCTGCGACTTCGTGAGGAACCGTCGGGAGGAGCCATGAGCCCAGCGCGGCAGGTCGCCTACGCGGTCATCCGCCGGGTCTTCGAGCAGGGTGCGTTCGCCGACCGAGCGCTGCACGCCGAGGCGCGGGGGCTCGACCCGCGCGATCGTGCCCTGGCCAAGCAGCTCGCGTTCGGAACCGTGCAGCGCAAGGGCACGCTGGACTGGGTCGTCGGCCGGCTCGCGCAGGGCAAGCTCGACGCGGGCGTGCGCGCGGCCCTGCACCTCGGGCTCTACCAGCTGCTGTTCCTCGACGGCGTCGCTGCGCACGCGGCCGTCTCAGAATCGGTGGAGTTGGCCAAGCCGTCGCCCGGCCACAAGGTGGTCAACGCCGTCCTGCGCCGCGCGATGCGCGAAGGCGTGGAGCTGCCGGCCGACACCAACCCGAAGGGTGCGGCCGTCCGGCACTCCTACCCGGAATGGCTGGTCCTGCGGTGGTGGGACTGGCTCGGGGGCGCCGAGGCCAGGGCGCTGATGCAGGCGGGCAACGAGCCCGCGGAGCTCGCGCTGCGGGTCAACACGCTGGTGGCGCAGGGCGACGACCTGCCGCAGGGGCGTCGGGACGCAGACGGCCTGGTGATCGAAGGGGCGCTGGACGTGTTCGCCACCGACGCCTACCAGCGCGGCTCGGTACTGCCGCAGTCGCGCGCCTCACAGCGGGTCGCGCAGGTCGTCGATCCGCAGGCCGGGGAGCGCGTGCTCGACCTGTGCGCTGCGCCCGGGGGCAAGACGACCCACCTCGCGGCCCTCATGGGTGACGAGGGGCGCGTGGTGGCCGTCGAGCAGCACCCGGGGCGTGCCGAGGCGCTGCGTGGGGCGTGCGCCCGGCTCGGGGCGACCAGCGTCGACGTGGTCGTTCAGGACGCGCGTCGTCTCGTTGCCGGCGGACCGTTCGACCGTGTCCTGCTCGACGCCCCGTGCAGCGGCCTGGGCACCCTCAGCGCCCACCCCGATCTGCGCTGGCGCGTGACCCCCGACTCGATCGCGAACCTGGCCGAGCTGCAGGACCAACTGCTGGAAGCGGCCCGGGTGGCGCTCGCCCCGGGGGGCCGGCTGGTGTACTCGGTCTGCACCCTCTCCCCCGAGGAGGAACGCCTCGACGGGGGGCGCGTCGAGCGGTTCTTCCCCCACCGGGACGGCACCGACGGGTTCTATATTGCCGCCGATGGAGGCTGAGGTCGGCATGCGGTGCCCCGGTTGCGGCGAGCCGTGGCTGCGGCCCTCGACGCTGCCGGGGCGTTACCGGTGCGTCAACTGCCTGCACCGCTTCGAGCTGCGCTCCGTCTGCCCCGAGTGCGGCGAGCACTCGACGATCGTGCGCATGTCGAGCACCGCCACGCTGACCTGCAACGCCTGCGGGAGCTCGATGCTCCTCGAGGTATGACCCCGGCGCCGCGGATCGCCCCGTCGATCCTGTCGGCCGACTTCGCGCGGCTCGGCGCGCAGGTGGCCGAGGTCGTCGACGCGGGGGCGACCGTCATCCACGTCGACGTCATGGACGGCCACTTCGTGCCCCCGTTGAGCATGGGCCCGCAGGTGGTCGAGGCGCTGCGCGGCCTGGACGGCGTCACCCTGGACGTGCACCTCATGGTCGAGCGCCCGGAGCGTCACGTCGAGGCCTTCGCGAAGGCCGGCGCGCACACCATCACGGTCCACGCCGAGGCCACGCCGCACGTCGACTACGTGGTCAACGCCATTCGCGAGGCCGGCTGCACGCCCGGGGTGGCCGTGTGCCCATCGACCCCGCCCGACGTCTTCGGTCAGGTCGATCCCGCGCTCGCGCTATGCATGACGGTCAACCCGGGCTGGGGCGGTCAGCCCTTCATCGAGGCGATGCTCGCCAAGGTGCGGCGGGTGCGCGAGATCGTCGGCAAGGACGTGGACATCGAGGTGGATGGCGGCATCGACCCGCGGACGGCCGCGCGCTGCCGCGACGCGGGAGCCAGCCTGTTCGTCGCCGGCTCGTTCATCTTCGGTGCGGTGGACCCGGCGCGGGCCTACGCCGAGCTGGCGGCGGCCGTCGGCGCGGCCACCTGAGGGTCATCCCCACTGGCCGCCGGGGCCCGGCGCGTGGCAGGCTGCTCCCATGACCGCCACGATCGTCTCGGCCACCGACCTGCACCGCCGCTACGGCGAGGGCGAGGCCGCCGTTGAGGCGCTCGCCGGTGTCTCGGTCGACCTCCCCGCCGGCGCCTTCACCGCGATCATGGGGGCCTCGGGCTCGGGCAAGTCGACGTTGATGCACCTGCTTGCCGGGCTCGACCGGCCGACCTCGGGCTCCGTGCTGCTCGACGGCACCGAGCTCTCCGGGCTCGGCGACAAGCACCTCACGGAGCTGCGGCGCGACAAGGTCGGCTTCATCTTCCAGTCGTTCAACCTCCTGCCGGTGCTCACGGCGCAGGAGAACATCCTGCTGCCGCTGTCGATCGCCGGCCGCAAGCCCGATCAGCAGTGGATCGATCGCCTCATCGACACGGTCGGGCTGCGTGACCGCCTCACCCATCGGCCGTCCGAGCTCTCCGGCGGCCAGCAGCAGCGCGTCGCCGTAGCGCGCGCGCTCGCCTCGCGGCCCGCCGTCATCTTCGCTGACGAGCCGACGGGCAACCTCGACTCGAAGGCCTCTGCTGAGGTGCTGCGGCTGCTGCGCCGCGCGGTCGACGAGTTCGGCCAGACCGTCGTGATGGTCACCCACGACCACGAGGCGGCCGGGTACGCCGACCGCGTCATCGAGCTCTCCGACGGGCTCGTCGTCGCCGACCGCGCGGCCGCGGCCTGATGCGGACGGTTGCGCTGCGCGGGCTGCTGGCCCGCAAGACCCGCCTGATCCTCACGTCGCTGGCCATCGCGCTGGGCGTGACGCTGATCGCCGGCACCTACATCTTCACGGACACGATCAACGCGTCCTTCGACCGCATCTTCCTCGAGTCCAACAAGGGCGCCGACGTCGCGGTGACCCCCAACGACACCTTCGGGACCGACGACCACTTCGTCAAGCCGATGCCCGCGAGCGTCCTTGCGCAGGTGCGCCGCTCGCCGAGCGTCCTGCAGGCGCAGGGCAGCGTCTTCGACCAGGGCGGGACGATCCTGGGCTCCGACGGCAAGCGCGTCGGGGCGGGCGGGTCGCCGAACTTCATCGGGTCGGCGGGGACGGTCGAGCGCTTCGAGGCGTTCCAGGTCGCCTCGGGCCGGCTGCCGCGGTCGGCGGACGAGGTGGCCCTCGACAAGGCCACGGCCGACAAGGAGGGGCTCCGGGTCGGCGGCCGTCTGCGCGTGCAGGGGCAGAAGGCGGTGAAGGCCTACGCGATCGTGGGCGTCACGCGGATCGCCGGCGTCGACTCCTTCGGCGGGGCCGCGGTTGCGCTGCTGACGCTCGCCGAGGCCCAGCGGGTCTCGGGCAAGGAGGGCGCCTACGACCAGATCCAGGCGCAGGGCAGGCCGGGGACCAAGCCGCAGGCCCTGCGGGCGGAGCTGCGCGCCGCGTTGCCCAAGGACGTCCAGGTGCGCACGGGGACCGAGCAGGCGGCGGCCAGGTCGCGCGACACCCGCGAGCAGCTCGGCCCGTTGCAGACCGCGCTGCTGGCCTTCGCCGGGATCTCGCTGTTCGTCGGCGCGTTCATCATCTTCAACACCTTCTCGATCACGGTGGCCCAGCGCAGCCGCGAGTTCGCCCTGCTGCGGATGCTCGGCGCGGGCCGCCGGCAGATCATGACCAGCGTGCTCACCGAGGGCGCGATCCTCGGCGTGGCCGGGTCGGTGATCGGGCTCGCGCTGGGCGTCGGGGTCGCCTCCGGCCTGCGCGCGCTCTTCCGGGTGGTGGGCTTCGAGCTGCCGTCCAACGGCACGGTGCTGGCCACGCGAACCGTCGTCGTGTCGTTGCTGGTCGGCACCGTGGTCACCCTCATCGCCTCTGCTGCGCCGGCGCTGCGCGCGACGCGGGTGCCGCCGGTGGCCGCCCTGCGCGACGACGGGGTGCAGCCGATGGGCCGGCGCTCCCGCCTGGCGCTCCCGCTCGCGCTGCTGCTCTCCACCGGCGGCGTCGCGGCGATGGCCATCGGGTTGTTCGCGTCTCTGTCGTCGAGCTCCGCGCTCACCTTCGTCGGGATCGGCGCGGGCGCGATGTTCATCGGCGTGGCGCTGCTCAGCCCCCGCCTCGTGCGGCCGATCGCGGCGGCGATCGGCGGGCCGCTGGCGCGCGTGGCGGGTCTGACCGGTCGGCTGGCCCGCGAGAACACCGTGCGCCAGCCGGGACGCACCGCGGTCACCGCCGCGGCGCTGATGATCGGTGTCGCGCTCGTGGCCTTCGCGTCGATCTTGGCCGCCGGCGCCAAGACCACGGTCTCGGGCTACATCGATCAGGGCCTCGAGGGCCAGGCCGTGATCCAGAACACCGACGGCTTCTCGTCGTTCGCGCATGAGGCCACGCGCACGGTGGCGCGGACGCCCGGCGTGGCCACGGTCGCCGGGCTGCGCTTCGTCGAGGTCCGCATCGGCGCCAAGAAGACGCGGATCACCGGGGTCGATCCGAGCTTCCCCGACGTCTACCGGATCGACCGCGCGGTCGGGCGGCTGGACACGGGCACCGCCGCCCTGCGCAAGAAGTACGCCGACAAGCACGGCCTGAAGGTCGGCGACACGCTGAAGCTGTCAGCACGGACCGGCACGCAGGTCCCGCTGCGCGTGGCCGCCGTCGTGCAGGACGACGCGCAGTTGACCAACGACGTCATCGTCGCCAACCGGCTCCTCGAGCGGGAGCTGGGGCTCACCAAGGACAGCCTCGTCGTGGTGGGCTTTCAGAACGGGGCCGACCCGAAGGCCACGCTGGCGGCGATCAGCGCGCGGCTCGAGCGCGACTTCCCGCAGGTCGAAGCGCTGTCCAAGGACGCGTTCAAGAAGGACTTCGCCGACCAGATCAACAAGACGCTCGTACTGATCTACGCGCTGCTGGTGCTCACGATCATCGTGTCGCTGTTCGGCATCGTCAACACGCTGGTGTTGTCGATCACCGAACGTACGCGGGAGCTCGGGATGCTTCGCGCCGTCGGCATGTCGCGCCGTCAGGTGCGGCGGATGATCCGCTACGAGGCGGTGATCACGTCGCTTATCGGCGCGGTCCTGGGGCTCGTCCTCGGTGTTGTCCTGTCGGTGCTCGTCACGCGGCCCCTGGACAACTTCGACGTGTCGTTCCCGGCGGGAACGCTCGCGGGGCTGCTGGTCCTCGGGGCCGTGGCCGGCGTGCTCGCCGCGATCCTGCCCGCCCGGCGCGCCAGCCGCCTCGATCCGCTGAGGGCCCTGGCCTACGAGTGACGGATGCGCGCCTGGGCGCTGAGCACGAGGGCCAGCACAGCGGTCGCCCCGGCGTAGCCCACCTCGGCGCGCAGCAGGTCGTCGTCGAGCACGCCGGCGACCATCCAGGCCACGAAGCCGCCGGCGGCGATCAGCCAGGCGGCGGCGGCCCGGTTGGCCCGGCCCCGGGCCAGCAGCGCCTGGGTGAAGGTGCCCGCCGCGAGGTGCAGGCCCATCCCGATCGCGAGCAGCGCCAGCCCGAAGCGCCCGAAGTCGTTGTGGAAGAGCAGCTTCATCACCGGCGGACCGACTGCCAGCAGCCCGAGGGCGACCGTCCCCGCGAAGGCCGCGATGGCCAGCAGGGTCGTGCGGATCGCTCGCGCGAAGCCCTCGCCGCCCTCGCCGGCCTCGAGCCCGGTGAGATGCGGCAGCAGCGACGTCTGGATGGCCTGGAAGAGCTGCAGCGGCGCGCGCGCGATGAGCAGGGCGCTGAACACCACGCCGGCCAGCACGGTCCCGTCCACGAGCAGGACCGCCGCGTTGAGCAGCGTCTGCTCTGCGAGCTGGATGAGCGCGACGCTCCCGGCGAAGGCCCCGCTGGCCCGCAGCGTGCTCGCGCGGTCGCCGACCCTCCTGGGCGGCGCTCGCTCGGTGCGCCGGAAGGCGAGGGGGATGACCAGCAGCGACGCGAAGGGCGCAGCGACGATCCCGAGCGCGACCGCGGTCTGCCCCGACGCGATGCCCGCCGTCACCGCGAGCGGGAAGCAGAAGCGCGAGATCGACTCGAAGAGGACCAGGCCGCCGTAGAGCCCGAACCACTCGTGCCCGGCTACGTAGCCGCGGGCGAAGTAGCTCGCGGCGTAGGCCAGCGCCGCGACCACGAGGATCCAGAACAGCGTCTCGTCCCCGTCGAAGGCATCGCGGATCGGCCCCTTGAAGAGCAGGGCCAGCACGAGGAAACCGAGCGCGAAGGAGCCCTGGAGGAGCAACGGGACGCGGAGCGGGTGCCCGCCGGCCAGGCCGCGCGCGCGACGGTCGGCGATCGAGCGCGACAGCAGCTGCTCGACCGGTCGGTAGATGACCGACAGCACGACGAAGAGCACCGCCCACAGCAGCGAGATACGACCGTACTCGGCTTTCGCCAGCACGTTGGCGGCCAGCGCGAAGTAGGCGAAGGTGAAGAGCCCGGTGCTGGCGATCCCGACGCTCAGGATGCGGGCGCCGCGCGCGTAGCCCGTGCCCGACCCGGCGGGTTCGGATTCAACCGGTGAGGCGGACAAGCAACATGGTCCACGGGAACGGCGACCGTGCCTCGACGACCTTGCCGTGGCGCTCGAGCAGGGCGACGAACGAGCGCTTGGACCAGTGGTTGAGGTGGCCCGGCGTGTTGCCCAGGTCCTTGACGTAGGCGCCGCGGGCCATGTTGAGCCCGCGCCACAGCGGCTCGCGCGGCACGGAGACCAGCAGCCACCGCGACGCGACGCGGGCCATCTCGGCAACGGTGTGCTCCGGGTCGGGCACGTGCTCGAGGACCTCGATGGCCGACGCGACGTCGAACTCGCCGTCGGCGAACGGGAGGTTCTCCGCGCGCATGACCATGTACTCGAGATTGGCTGCCTGACGGTCCTTCCACTGCTCGTGCAGCAGCGGGTCGTCGAGGTCGATGCCGACGACGCGCTTGTCGCCCAGGCGGCCGGCCCATTCGTGGGTCAGCACGCCCTCGCCGCAGCCGACGTCCAGCAGCGACCCCGGGTCGGCCGTGCGGAAGAGCTCGTCCAGCGTTCCCTCGAAGCGGCCCATCAAGCGCTTGACGACGGGGTTCTGCGAGCCGTACTTGTCGTACGTGTTGCCCGTGACGATCCCGTCTGCGGTGGTGACCTTCGTGCTCATACCTTCAGCGCCTCGCGTTCCTCGGTGTGGGGGCCGGCGTGGGCGCCCGTCGTGGGGGCCTGGCCGGTCGGGCGCGCGCCGGGCTCGTAATGGGAAGGCGCGACGTCGAGCTGCAGCTCGATGCGCCGCACCTTCTCGAAGATCCGCTGGGACATGATCCGCTGCGCGTAGAGCAGGTCGCCGAGGACGCCGAGGGCCGCGAGCACGACGGCCGCGTTGAACAGCACCGCGCCGAAGATCAGCGACTGGACGTGGCCGGCGCCGTCCCCAGAGACGTAGGCGACGAAGAAGCGCCCGAACGGCACGAGCGACAGCAGGACCAGCAGCGCGGCCAGCGAGAGGAAGACCCTGAGCGGCTCGTACTGCGCGTAGATCCGGAAGATCGAGATCGAGTTGCGCCGGACGTAGGCCCACATCGACGGGAACAGGCGTGACTCGCGCAGCTTGCCGGGGTTGGTCCGGATCGGGACGTGCTCGGTGGCCACGAGCAGCTTGCCCGCCTGGATGATCGTCTCCAGGGTGTAGGTGAACTTGGACACGACCGCCATCTGCATGGCGGCCTCGCGGTTGTAGGCGCGAAACCCGGACGTCGCGTCGGGCACGTCGGTGCCCGACGCCTGGCGCACGACCCACGAGCCGAGGTTCTGCAGACGCTTCTTCAGCGGCGAGAAGTGCTCGATGTCGTCGGTCTGGCGGTCACCGATGACCATGTCGGCCGTGCCCGCGACGATCGGCTGCACGAGGTCGTGGATCGAGGAGCCCTGGTACTGGTTGTCCGCGTCGGTGTTGACGATGACGTCGGCGCCGAGCTTCAGGCACGCGTCCAGGCCCGCCTGGAAGCCCGCGGCCAGGCCCTTGTTGTTGGTCAGGCGGACGATGTGGTCGACGCCGTGCTCGCGCGCGGTGCGAATCGTCGCGTCGGTCGAGCCGTCGTCGATGACCAGCCATTCGACGTGGTCGAAGCCCTCGACGTGCCGGGGCAGGTCGGCCAGCGTCGGAGGGAGCGTCTTCTCCTCGTTGAGACACGGGATCTGGATGATCAGCTTCATGGCACGCAGTGGTGAGAGGACGCCCGGGGCGTCCGTAGACTCGACCCCTGCAGTATCCCACGCCCTCCGGACCATGGAAAGCGCGACGCTCACCCGGCCACGCCCGGGCATCCTCGCCCTCGCGCGCCTGCGCCTGGCGCGCCTGCGGGCCGTCCCGTGGCCGACCGTCGCCTTGGTCGCGCTCGCGGGCCTCACGGCGGTCGGCTTCTTCGCCTATCCGACGTTCCCCAACTACGACAGCTACTACTCGTTGCTGTGGGGGCGCGAGGTGCTCCACGGGATCAGCCCGTCCTTCGACGGCTACCGGACGCCCACCGAGCATCCGTTGGCCATCGCCTTCGGCGCGGTGCTCTCACTGGTCGGCGATGACGCCGACCGGATCATGGTGGGCGCGACGCTCGGATCGTTCGTGGTGCTCGCCGCGGGCATGTACCGGCTCGGGAAGGCCGCGTTCACCCCGCTGGTGGGCCTGATCGCCGCGGCACTGCTGGTCACGCGCTTCGACTTCCCCTTCCTGGCCGCGCGCGGCTACATCGACATCCCGTTCCTGGCGCTCGTGATCTGGGCTGCGGTGCTCGAGGCCGAGCGGCCCCGTCGCGGCACGCCCGTGGCCGTGCTGCTGGCGCTGGCCAGCCTGCTGCGGCCCGAGGCGTGGCTGCTCAGCGGGTTGTACTTCCTGTGGCTGGCCCCCGCGCGGGGCTGGCGCGCCCGCGTCGGCCTGGCCGCGCTGGCCGCAGCGGGGCCCGTGCTGTGGTGCCTCACCGACCTGATCGTGACCGGCAAGCCACTCTTCTCGCTTCAGCACACGAGCGCGCTGGCCGAGGAGCTCGGGCGCGCCAGCGGGCTGCGCGCCGTGCCGAAATCCAGCTACTACTTCCTGCTCGGGCTGGACAAGGCGCCCGTGTTCTACGCGGGCTTCGCCGGCCTGCTGGCTGCGGTGCTGGCGACGCCGCGACGCGCGGTCATGCCGCTCGTGCTCTTCGGCGTCGGGCTCGGGACCTTCGTGCTGGTCGGCATCGCCGGTCTGTCGATCATCGAGCGTTACCTGCTGATCCCGTCGCTGATGGTGATGATCTTCGCGGCCGTGGCGCTCGGCGGCTGGACGATGCTCGTGCAGGGGTCGCGGCTGCGGCGTGCGTGGGCGCTGGGGGCGGCGGCGATCGTCCTCTACGGCCTGGTCTTCACCGCCACGCGCGTGAACTTCGGGCAGTTCGACAACGAGCTGCGCTTCCGCGGCAGCGCGCACCGGTCGCTCGAAGCGGTGCTCGGCGACCGGGCGGTGCGTCGGGGTCTGCGCTGTGGCCCGCTCTCCGTCCCGAGCCACAAGCTGGTGCCCGACGCCCGCTGGGTCCTGGGCCTGGGGGCCGACGACGTGCTCGCGCGCAGCGGGGTCACCGAGAAGAACCCGGACGGAAGAACGTTGACCGAGCGCGCCAAGCGCACCCGCGTCGTCATCCGCCGCGGCGTGGCGCTCTACGCCACCGACCGCTCGTCGTTGCTGCGGCAGGCGCTGGTCGAACCCAGCGACGACCCGGCCAACTCCCTGCCCCTCCCTGGCTTCCAGCGCAGGGTCACCAGCCGGTACTACGGGGCCTATGTCGGCTGTTGAGCTTCGGCGCAAGGCCGGCCCGCCGCGCGGGGCTCGCCCGGCGGGCCTGGACGCGGTCGACGAGCCCGCCGGGCGCCCGGGGGCGCGCGATCCGCACCGGCTGCGCTGGGCGCTGGCGGTCGCCGCGCTGCTGCTCGGCGCGTTCCTCATCCGCGTCTGGGGGGTGTCCCACGGCCTGCCCTACGCCTACAACGCCGACGAGAACGCGCACTTCGTGCCCAAGGCGATCGGGCTCTTCGGCCACGGCCTCAACCCGCACTACTTCGTCAACCCGCCCGCCTACACGTACCTGCTGCACCTCGTCTTCGATGTCTGGTTCGGAGGGCGGGAGGGCGTGTCGCGGTCCTTCGCCCGCGACCCGACCGAGGTGCTCGTCGTCGCGCGCGTCACCGCCGCGGCGGTGGGGACGCTTGCCGTGTGGCTGCTCTACATCGCCGGCCGGCGCCTCTTCGATCGCCGCGTCGGGCTGCTGGCCGCCGGCCTGCTGAGCGTGTCGTTCCTGCCGGTCTTCTACTCCCACCTCGCGCTCAACGACGTCCCGACGCTCGCGCCGGTGTGCCTCGCCCTCTGGGGCATTGCCGGCGTCCTGCGGTTCGGGCGCCGCCGCGACTTCGCGCTGGCCGGGCTCGGCCTCGGGCTGGCGGCGGCGACGAAGTACACCGGCGGGATCGTGCTGCTGCCGCTCGTGGGCGCGGCGGCCGCGCAGTTCGCGGCGCCGGGCGGTCGCGGGCCCGCCCTGAAGGGGCTTGGCCTCGCCGCGGCGACGTCGCTCGTGGGCTTCGTGGCCGCCAACCCGTACGCGCTGTTGGACTTCACCGCGTTCACCGACGGGCTCAGCCACCAGACCACCGCCGCGGACGACGCGCTGGGCAAGCTCGGCCTGACCCAGGAGTCCGGCACCCTCTACTACCTGTGGACCTTCACGTGGGGCATGGGGTTCGTCCCGCTGCTGGCGGCCGTCGCCGGGGCGGTGCACCTGCTGCGCGACGAGCGCCGCGTCGCGCTGGTCCTGGCGCCCGCGCCGATCCTCTTCGTGCTCTTCATGGGCTCCCAGGAGCGCTTCTTCGGGCGCTGGCTGCTGCCCGTGTTCCCGATCGTGTGCCTGCTCGCGGCCCACGCGATGATCGTCCTCGCCGACGGTGCGGCTCGGCGCAGGCCGCATCTGCGCCCGACGCTCATGGCGCTCGCCGTCGTCGCGCTGCTCGGCCAGGGCGCCGTCTACAGCCTGCACAACGGGCTGGTGCTGTCGCGGGAGGACACGCGCGCGACGGCGCGGACGTGGCTGGTGGAGAACGTGCCGGGGGAGAGCCGCATCGTGGTGGAGCCGGTGGTTCCTGACGGCTGGGCCCAGGACGTGGGCAGCCCGTCGCCGCTGACCCTCAACGGCAACCGCTGGGTGAAGTTCCCCACGAGCCGCTCGAACATCGAGAACGACGGTTCGCAGACCCCCGGCCCGGGCCGCATCGTCAACATCGAGGACTACGAGCGCACCCTGGTGCCGTCGCTGATCGACACCTACGAGCGCAAGGGCTACTGCTACGTGGTGAGCGGGTCGACGCAGCGTGGCCGGTCCCAGGTCGAACCAGAGGTCGTGCCGCGCGCCGTGGCGTACTACTCAGCGCTCGAACGGCGCGCAGAGAAGGTGTTCTCGGCGTCCCCGTATCGGCGCGGCACGGACCCCGTCGAGTTCAACTTCGACTGGTCCTTCGACTTCTACCCGCTCGCCTACGCCCGCCCCGGGCCGGTGATGGACGTCTACCGCCTCAAGGGTGGCCGCTGCGCACGGATACCCTCCCGGTAGATGGTTCATTCCACGAGTCCGCACGTGTGGTCGCGGCTTTCTGCGGCGCCAGGCGCCACCCGGCCCCTTGCCAATGGCCCCGCCTTTGACTGCGGACCCGTGCGCCCCCTGACATCCACAGAAACCGGCGCCCCCACGCACGTCGTCGTGCAATCAACCATCTAGGGAACCCGTGCAGCGCACCGAGACCGACCACCAGCATCTGGCCCGCGCCGTCGAGCTCGCGCAGCGCGGGCTGGGGCGCGTGCATCCCAACCCCGTCGTCGGCGCCGTCGTGGTCCGCGACGAGGAGGTCCTCGGGGAGGGCTGGCACGAGAGCTTCGGCGGGCCGCACGCCGAGGTGCAGGCGCTCGACGCCGCCCGCGCGGCCGGCCACGACCCGGCGGGCGCGACGATGTACGTCTCGCTGGAACCGTGCTGCCACGAGGGCAAGACGCCGCCGTGCACCGACGCGATCGTCGCGGCCGGCCTGGCGCGCGTCGTGGTGGCCTGCGACGACCCCACCGAGAAGGCCTCGGGCCGCGGGCTGGGGATCCTGCGCGATGAGGGGATCGCCGTCGACGTCGCCGGGGGCGAGCTGGCCGCCCGCGCCCGGCTGGCCAACCAGGGCTTTCGCAAGCACGCGCGCACCGGTCGCCCGTGGGTCCTGTTCAAGTCGGCGATGACCCTCGACGGCAAGGTCGCGACGCGGACGGGCGACTCGAAATGGATCTCGGGGGAGCCGAGCCGCCGGCAGGCCCACCGCTGGCGCGCGGAGGTCGACGCGGTCGTCGTGGGCATCGGGACGGCGCTGGCCGACGACCCGCTGTTGACCTCGCGCGTGGAGGACGTCACGCGCCAGCCGCGCCGCGTGGTCTTCGACTCGACCGGTCGCCTGCCGCTGGACTCCCAGCTCGTCGCCGACCACGCCGAGGTCCCGCTGACCGTCGTCGTCTCCCGCGCCGCGCCGCGCACCGCCACCGACGCGCTGGAGATGGCCGGCGTGCACGTGGTGGTCGCCACCGGGGAGCACGAGCCGGCGAGGATCCGGAGCGCGCTGGACCAGCTCGGCGCGCTGGACCCGCCGGTCACGTCGATCCTGCTCGAGGGCGGCCCGCACCTCGCCGGCGCCTTCTTCGACGCCGGGGAGATCGACGAGGTCCGCCTGTTCATCGCCCCCGTGGTTCTCGGTGGGCGCGCGGCACGCGATCCGCTGGAGGGCGAGGGCGTCGAGCAGATCTCCGAGGCGCTGCGCGCGCTGACCCTGGACTGCCAGACGGTCGCCGACGACGTCCTGATCTCCGCCCGGCTGAAGGAGTGGTGAGGTGTTCACCGGCCTCGTCGCTGACCTGGGGACCGTCGCGGCGGTGGACGCAACGGCCGACGGCGTGCGGCTGACGCTCGCGTCGGCGACGCTGGCCCCCGAGCTCGCCGAGGGGGACTCGGTGGCCGTCAATGGGGTCTGCCTCACCGCGGTCGGCATCTGCGGCGACCGCTTCGGCGCCGACGTGATGCACGAGACCCTGCGGCGCACGTCGCTCGGGGACGTCGATGCCGGGTCGACGGTCAACCTCGAGCTGCCGCTGCGCGCCGCCGACCGCCTGGGGGGCCATGTGGTCCAGGGCCACGTCGACGGGGTGGGCGTGGTGGACGCGCTCCGCGACGAGGGCTTCGCCCGCATCGTCACCGTCGAGGCAGGTGCCGACCTGATGCGCTACGTCGTGGAGAAGGGCTCGATCGCCGTCGACGGCGTCAGCCTCACGGTGGCTGCGGTTGGCCAGACGTCCTTCGACGTGTCCCTGATCCCCGAGACCCTGGCGCGCACCACCCTGGGCGCGACCGCAACCGGCACGCCGGTGAACCTGGAGGTGGACGTGTTGGCCAAGTACGTCGAGAAGCTCGCGGGGGTCGCGCGATGAGCACGACCACGAAGTCCCCCTTCGCGACCATCGAGGAGGCCCTGGAGGACATCCGCCAGGGCAAGATGATCGTCGTCTGCGACGACGAGGATCGCGAGAACGAGGGCGACCTCACGATGGCGGCGCAGTTCGCCACGCCCGAGGCGGTGAACTTCATGGCCAAGGAGGGGCGCGGGCTCATCTGCCTCTCGCTCACCCCGGAGCGCTGCGACGCGATGGGGCTGGACCTCATGGCTGCCCACAACGAGTCGCCGTTCGAAACGCCCTTCACGGTGTCGGTCGAGGCGCGCGAGGGCGTGACCACCGGGATCTCTGCCCACGACCGCGCGCACACGATCCAGGTGGCGATCGACCCCCAGGCCGGGCCGGCCGACCTCGTCCAACCCGGGCACGTCTTCCCCCTGAAGGCCAAGCCGGGCGGCGTGCTGGAGCGTGCCGGGCAGACCGAGGCCGGCGTCGACCTCGCACGCCTGGCCGGCCTGAACCCCGCCGGCGTCATCTGCGAGGTCATGAACGACGACGGGACGATGGCCCGTGTGCCCGACCTCGTCGAGTACTGCGCGCGCCACGGCCTGAAGATGGTCACGGTCGCCGACCTGATCGCCTACCGGCGCCGCCACGACAAGCTCATCGAGCGGGTCGTCTCCACGGCGCTGCCCACGGGCTTCGGGCTCTTCGACGCCGTGGGCTACCGCTCGCTGGTCGACGACAAGCACCATGTCGCGCTGGTCAAGGGCGAGGTCGCGGGCAAGGAGGACGTCCTGGTCCGTGTGCACTCCGAGTGCCTGACCGGCGACGTCTTCCACTCCCTGCGCTGCGACTGCGGCGAGCAGCTCGAATCGGCCCTGGCCACGATCGAGCGCGAGGGTCGCGGCGTCCTGCTCTACCTCGCGCAGGAGGGCCGCGGCATCGGGCTGCTGAACAAGCTGCGGGCCTACAAGCTTCAGGAGCAGGGGATGGACACCGTCCAGGCCAACCTCGAGCTCGGCCTGCCCGCCGACCTGCGCGACTACGGCATCGGGGCGCAGATCCTGGTCGACCTCGGGCTGAGCTCGATCCGCATCCTCACCAACAACCCGAAGAAGATCCGCGGGCTGGAGGGCTACGGGCTGTCGGTCACCGCGCAGTTGCCGATCGAGCACACGCCCAACCCGCACAACGAGGCCTACCTCAGGGCGAAGAAGGACCTCATGGGCCACACGCTGCACCACCAGGGCCTCGACGTCGATCGCGAGATGCTGGCCCGCGAGCGCGAGGACGACGACGCCGCGTGAGCTTCGCGATCGTCGTGGGGCGTTTCTACGAGGACCTGGCGCAGCGTCTGGTGGCGGGCGCCCAGGCGGCGTTCGCCGAGGCGGGGGTGGAGGAGGCCGAGGTCTTCGACGTCCCCGGGGCCTTCGAGCTGCCGCTGGCCGCGTCCCTGTGCCTCGGGTCCGGGCGCTTCGACGGGGTCGCGTGCCTCGGCGCGGTCGTCCGCGGAGAGACCGACCACTACGACTTCGTCTGCGCCGAGACGGCCCGCGGGATCCAGGACGTCGCCCTGCGCACGGGGATGCCCTGCGCGTTCGGCGTCCTCACGGTGGAGACGATGGAGCAGGCGCTCGCGCGCACGGGCGGGGGCAAGCGCGACCAGGGCCGCCACGCCGCCGAGGCTGTACTGACGATGGCGCGTATGAAGGCTCACCTGAGCTAGCCTCCGCGCTGTGAGCAAGGAACTCGCCGCCCTGACGCTGACGCTCGCCGTCCACGTCGTCGGCGCGGTCGTGATCGTGTGGGGCCTGATGGGCGACGAGCGGGTCGACTGGCGGTCGCTGCTGTGGCCTCGTGACGCCGACGACGGCGACGGAGGGCGCGGGCCCGACGCTGACCGGACCCCCGGTGGACCGGGCGCTCCGAGCGGGCTCCCCCTGCCCGACGCGGTCCAGGCCCCGGTGCGTCTGCGCGAACCGGCGCGTCTCGGCGACCGCTACCCACGGCCCGAGCGTCGGCCCGTGCACACACCGCAGCCGCAGCCGCAGCCCCAGCCGCAACGCGACCCGCAGCGCAGCGGCTCGTAGCCGCCCGGACGCGCCGCTACTTCCCGCCCTTCTCCTTCTTGCCCGTGCCGTTTGCGGCGCCGGTCGACGGGGCGGACGTACCGCCCGCTTCCGCCTGCGCCTGGACAAGGGCAGCCTGGACGACACCACGCTGGTTGTCGGAGAAGGCGAGGCGCTCCTGGATCAGCGGCACGGCCTCCGCCGAGCGCCCGCTGCGCCGCAGCGCCGTGGCGAGGTTGAACAGCGCGAAGGCGTAGGGGAGGCTGGTGCGGTCGCCGGCCTTGCGGTAGCCGTCGACAGAGGCCTGTAGGAGCGGCAGGCCGCCCGCGACATCCCCGCGCTGGATGCGCGCGTAGCCGTCGTCGTTGAGCGCACGCGGGGACCGACCGCTCGTGGCGCCTGCGTTCCCGGCCGCCGCGGCCGGCGGCTGGACCGGGGCTGAGGGTGTCGACGCGGGCGCGGCGGCGGCGGGCGGCGTGGTCTTGCGCGGGGTCGACGTGGTTGACTTCGTGGTCGTGGTGGGCGAACGCGCCGTGCTGCTCGTCGCGTCGTTGCCGGACCCACCCGTCACCAGGGCCAGGACGAGCGCGGCAGCGGCAGCGGCAAGGGCAGCGGCGGCAAGAACCGTGCGCTTGGTCCGGGCGGGGCGGGCGTGGGGAGCGGGGCCGGGGTCGCCGGTGCGCAGCGCCGCTGGCCGGGGTGAACGGGGCGGCATCGGTTCCCGGGCAGGCATCGCCGCGGCGGCCATCGGTGCGGGCGGTCGTGATGCCGGCGGCCGTGGCGCTCGCGCAACCACGACCGGCACGGGCGTCGTCGTGGCGGTCAGGGCGGTCGCCTCGACGTGCCGCGGTTCCGCCTGAGGGCCAAGCGCGTCGCGCAGCGCGTCGACGAACGCGGTCGCGGTCGCGGGCCGGTCGTCCGGGTCCTTGGCCAGCCCGCGCGCCAGGACGGTGTCGACCGCCGCCGGCAGCGCCGGGGCGATGGCGTGCGCGGAGGGGGGCGGGTCCTCGGCGTGCGCCCGCGCCATGCCCGCAGCGCCCTCGGCGGCGAACGGTCGCCGGCCCGTGAGCAGCTCGAAGGCCACGACGGCCAGCCCGTAGCGGTCGCTGGCGGCCCCGGCGGGGCGCCCCATCGCCTGCTCGGGCGAGATGTAGGCGGCGGTCCCCAGGACGGTCCCGGTCTGGGTCAGCGCGGAGTCGGTGGCCAGCCGCGCGATCCCGAAGTCCCCGACGGCGAGGCGCCCGCGCTCGTCCAGCAGCAGGTTCGCGGGCTTGACGTCGCGGTGGACGATCTCCTGCGCGTGGGCGACGTCCAGGGCGTCGGCGGCCTCGCCCAGCCAGCGCAGGGCGGTCGGGACCGGCACGGGGGTGTCCCCCGCCAGCCGGTCGGCCAGGGTGCCGCCCGCGAAGTACTCCATGACCATGAACGGCTGCCCCGAGCAGTCGCCGATGTCGTAGACCGTCACGACGTGCGGATGGTCAGAGATGCGGGCGCCCGCGCGCGCCTCGCGCTGGAAGCGTTTGGCGGCGCTGGGATCGAGGCCGTAGACCGGCGAGAGCACCTTCACGGCGACGAGGCGCTCGAGCAGGTTGTCCTCAGCGGCCCAGACGGTGGCCATCCCGCCGTTGGCGATGTGTCGAAACACCCGATAGCGCTCAGGCAGCTTGATTCCTGGCCCGGCGGCCGACATGCGAAATCGCTACCCAAGGCCCCCGGCCGCTACACTGCCGGCCTCATGGCCAAGGTCTGTCACAGCTGCGGGAAGGGCCCCGCGTTCGGCAACAGCCGCAGCCATTCGATGGTCGCGACGCGCCGCCGGTTCGAGCCGAACCTGCAGAAGGTGCGCGTGTTCGTCGGGGCTGCGCCTCGTCGGGTGTACGTCTGCACCCGCTGCCTGAAGGCCGGCAAGGTCACCAAGGCCGTCTAGAGGCTGCGTGCGCCTCGTGCGCCGTGTCTGACCCCAGCCTCATCCGCTTCCGCGCCGTCGTCGACGGCGCCCTCGTGCACCTCGAGTCCCGCCGCGAGGAGATCAACGACCTCAACGTGTTCCCCGTCGCCGACGGCGACACCGGCGACAACATGGCCCTCACGCTGCGGGCGGTGCTCGCCGAGCTCGATCGCCTGGCGGTCGAGGAACCGGGCCTGATCGACGACATCGGCCGGGAGGAGATCGTCGACCACGTCGCCCGGGCCGCGCTGCTCGGCGCGCGCGGCAACTCGGGGGTCATCCTCTCCCAGCTCATCCGCGGCGCCGCCGAGGAGCTCGTCTCGCGGCCCGGCGAGCTCGTCGACCCCGTCCTGATCGGGGCGGCGATGGCCCGGGCGGCCCAGCGCGCCTACCAGTCGGTGCGCGATCCCGCGGAAGGGACGATCCTCACCGTCATGCGCGAGATGGCCACGCGCGTCGCGTCCGAGCTGGCCCACATGCCCGACAGCCGGCTCGGCGGCAGGTGGGATCCCGAGCGACAGAACGCGCTGATCGCCGATGTCCTCGAGCGCGCGCTGGAGGCGGGCGAGGAATCCGTCCGCCTCGGCCCCGAGTTGCTCCCCGTGCTCAAGGAGGCGGGCGTCGTGGACGCCGGCGGGCACGCCGTGACGATCATCTTCGCCGGGGTCATCGCCGCGCTGCGCGGAACAGCCGCCCCGGAGATCGAGCACTTCGCCCCCGCCCGGATCTCCCACCCGCAGCACGCGTCCTCGACGTTTCGGTACTGCACGAACTTCGCGGTCACGGGCCGGGGGCTGGAGGCGTCGGCGTTCGTCGAAGCGCTCGAGGCGCTCGGCGACTCCGTCCTCGTGGTCGGGGATCGTCAGACGCTCAAGGTGCACGTCCACACCGATGCGCCCGATCGCGCGACCGCCGTCTTCGGGGACATCGGTGAGGTGTCGCGCCTCGACGTCGCCGACATGCGCGCCCAGCTCGCCGAGCGCGGTCGTCGCCTCGCGGCGGTCGGGGGCGGTCCGGGTCCCGGTGCCGGCGGCGGGGAGCCCGACGCGCCCGCGCCGACGCATCGCTGCGGCCTGCTGGCCGTCATCAGCGGGGTCGGCATGCGCGAGCTCTTCGCCGACCTGGGCGCCGAGGTCCTCGACGGCGGCGCGACGCTGAACCCCTCGACCTACGAGCTGCTGGCCGGCATCCACGAGGTCGCCGCGGAGGAGGTGGTGGTGCTGCCCAACAGCCCGAACGTCTTCATGGCGGCCGAGCGCGCCGCCGAGCTGTCGGACAAGCAGGTCCGCGTCGTGGCCTCCCGGTCCCAGCAGGCCGGTCTCGCCGTGGCCGTCGCGCTGATCACCGGCGTGGACGCGGCGACCAACGCCGCGAGCATGACGTCCGCGCTGGAGGCGGTGCACACGGGTGGGGTCGCCCCGGCGGCGCGCGACGACGGGCAGGGCCGCTTCGTCGTCGGCGACGCCGTCGGCTTCGTCGACGAGCAGGTCGTGGCCTGGGGGGACCCGGCGAGCACCCTCTGTGCCGTGCTCGACCGCCTCGGCGACGGCGCGGAGCTGCTGACCCTCATCGCCGGTGACGGAGCCCCGTTGCCTGCGGAGGAGACCGAGGGCCTGGCTCCCGGCGGCGTCGAGCTCGAGCACGGCTTCGGCGGGCAGCCCGGCTGGTGGTGGCTGGTCAGCGCCGAGTAGGAAGGGCTGAGCCGCTCCTTCCGACGCGATCACCACAATGGGCCGGGCGTGCCCGTCGCCTTCGCCAGCACCACCGAGCTGACCCCGGCCGAGCTCAAGGACGCACCGCTGCGCTGGCCCCGCCCGGACGCGCTCGACGAGCCGCTCGGGGTCGAGCCGCCGGCTGCCGCCGAGGCAGCGGCCACGCTGGGCCTGAGCACCGTTGGGAACCTGCTCGAGCACCTGCCGCGGGGCTCGGGCGAGGCGCACACGATCGCCGATCTCGCTCCCGACGAGGTCGCCACCGTGATCGTCGAGGTGCGGACGATCACCAGCCGCCCCGTGCGTCGCCGCGGGATGAAACCGCTCGTGGAGGCGACGGTGGCCGACGCCACCGGCGTGATGCAGGCCACCTTCTTCAACCAGCCCTGGCTCGCGCGCAAGTACGTCCCCGGGACGCGCCTGATGCTGCAGGGCAAGCCCCAGGGCCGCAACCGCTTCCGCGTCCAGGACCACGCGCCGACCGATGAGGTCGGTGGCGCCGGGGAAGCCGCGGCGCAGTACCCGGCCACCAAGGGCATCACGTCAACGCAGATCCTTGCGCTGGTCCGCCGCCACGCCGACGCCGTGGTGCACGTCGTCGAGCCGCTCCCGGGGCTTCTCCGGGCGGGCGAGCGGCTCCCGGATCGGCCCGCGGCGCTGCGGGCGATCCATCTCGGTGACCACGAGGGTGGGCGTCGTCGGCTGGCCTTCGACGAGCTGCTGCTCGTCCAGCTGGCCTACCTGCGCCGCCGCGCCGCGCGAGCCGACGCGGCGCAGGCCGCCGCGCTGACCGATCCTGCCTCGCTCACCCAGCGCTGGGTGGCAGAGCTGCTGCCCTTCACGCCGACGGGCGACCAGGCCTCCGCGATGCGGGACGTGGCCTGCGACCTCGCCGGCGAGCGGCCCATGCAGCGCCTGCTCATGGGTGAGGTCGGCTCGGGCAAGACGGTCGTGGCCGTCCACGCCATGTTGCGAGCGGTCGAGCACGGCATGCAGGCGGCGCTGATGGCGCCCACCGAGACGCTCGCCGTGCAGCACTTCGCCACCCTGCAGCGGCTGCTGCCCGGCGAGATGGTCACGGCGGCCCTGCTCACCGGGGCAACGCCGGCAGCCCGCCGCCGCGACCTGCTCGGCAAGCTCGCCACGGGCGAGTTGTCGATGATCGTTGGCACCCACGCGCTGATCGAGGATCCTGTCGTCTTCGACCGCCTCGCCGTCGTAGTGGTCGACGAGCAGCACCGCTTCGGGGTGCGTCAGCGCGCCGCCTTGGACGCCAAGGCCCCGGCGGGGCTCGCCCCGCACGTCCTGCACATGACGGCCACCCCGATCCCCCGGACGCTCGCCCTCCTGGGCTACGGGGACCTCGACGTGACGGCGCTGCGCGAGCTCCCGGCTGGCCGCCGCCCGATCGAGACCCACGTGGCCTCCGGCGAGCGCGAGCGCGCGCGGGCCTACGAGCGCATCCGGGAGGAGCTGCGCTGCGGGCGCCAGGCCTACGTCGTCTGCCCGCTGGTGGAGGAGTCCGAGGCGCTTGCCGCCCGTGCGGCGACCGCGGAGTTCGAGCGCCTGCGCACGGGCGAGCTCGCCGACTTCCGCCTCGTGCTCATGCACGGGCAGATGAACCCGCGCGACAAGGCGGGGGCGATGGAGAGCTTCGCCGGCGGGGCCGCTGACGTCCTCGTCGCGACGTCGGTCATCGAGGTGGGGATCGACGTCGCCAACGCGACCGTCATGCTCGTCGAGGACGCCGAGCGCTACGGGATCTCGCAGCTGCACCAGCTCCGCGGCCGGGTCGGGCGCGGCGAGCATCCGTCGGTCTGCCTCCTCTTCGGGCCCAAGGACTCGACCCGTCTGCGCGCGCTGGAGCAGCACCGCGACGGGTTCCAGCTCGCCGAGATCGACCTCGAGCTGCGCGGCGAGGGCGAGCTGATCGGGACCCGGCAGTCGGGGCTGGCCGCCTTCCGCGTGGCGAGCCTGCCGCAGGATGCGGCGTTGCTGGTCAGGGCCCGCGAGCACGCCGAGGCGATCCTGGCCGCCGATCCCTCGTTGTGCGAACCGGAGCACGTCCTGCTGCACGACGCCCTGCACGCCGCGCACGGGGAACAGGCCGCGGCGCCGATTCCGGCGTGAGGGCAGACCGTGGTCTTTAGCCGCGGACCGTGGTCGAGCTCCGGCGCGCTGTCGGCGTGAGGGCGGACCGTGGTCTTTAGCCGCGGACCGTGGTCGAGCTCCGGCGCGCTGTCGGCGTGAGGGTCGTCGCCGGCGCGCTGGGGGGCCGGCGCCTGGTCGCCCCGCCGGGCAGCGCCACCCGGCCGACCTCCGACCGGGTCCGCGAGGCCCTCTTCTCCATCCTCGGACCGGTGAACGAACTGGTGGTCCTGGACCTCTTCGCGGGCTCTGGCGCGCTCGGGATCGAGGCGCTCTCGCGCGGCGCCGCCCGGGCCGTCTTCACCGACAACGCGAGGCCCGCGCTGGACGCGCTGCGCGACAACCTCGCGGCCCTGGAGCTCGGTCCACCGACCGCAGAGGTCCGTCCGGGCGACGCCCGCGCCGCGCTGCGCACCGCACGCCGGAGCGCCGAGACGTACGATCTGGTCCTTCTCGATCCCCCGTACCGCCAGGCGGCGGCGCTGGGGCGCGAGCTCACGGAGGGCCTGGACGGCCTGCTCACCCCCGACGCGCGGGTGGTGACCGAGAGCGACCGCCGCGCGCCGCTGGAGCTCGGACTGGACCTCGACACCGAGCGCCGCTACGGCGACACCCTGATCCGCATCCACTGCGCATGACCGCCGACAACCGCATCGCCGTGTGCCCCGGGTCCTACGACCCGATCACCAACGGGCACCTCGACGTCATCCAGCGCGCCTCGGAGATGTTCGACGAGGTCATCGTCGCGGTGGTCAACCTCAGTGTCCGCAAGACCAAGCCGCTGTTCGGCATCGACGAGCGGATGGCGTTCATCGCCGAAGCGACCGCCTCGCTGGGCAACGTACGCGCGCAGCCCTTCGACGTCCTGATCGTCGACTTCGCCCGCGACGTCGGGGCCCGCGCGATCGTCAAGGGCCTGCGCGCGATCTCCGACTTCGAGTACGAGTTCGAGATGAACCAGCTCAACCGCCATCAGGCGCCGGACATCGACACCCTCTACCTGATGGCCAGTCCCCGATACTCTTTCCTGAGCTCGAGCGGCGTGAAGGAGCTCGCCACCTTCGGCGGGGACATCTCCGAGTACGTTCCCGCGGGGGTCGCCCCCCGCTTGAAGGAAGAGCTGACGCGCTAGCGAACTGAAGGGTTGCCCATGGACGTCCTGGTTCTCATAGACAAGCTGGACGATCTCGTCCACAACGCCAAGCCGGTCCCGCTGACCGATCAGGTCCGCGTGGACAAGGAGGAGATCTACGACATCCTCGACCAGATGCGCGCGACGATCCCGGAAGAGATCAAGCAGGCGCGCTGGATCGTCAAGGAGCGTCAGGAGATGCTCGCTGAGGCCAAGCGCGAGGCCGAGCGCGTCCTCAAGGAGGCGCGCGAGCGCCAGACCCGCCTCGTCAGCGAGGAGGAGGTCACCAAGCAGGCCGAGCGCGCCGCCGAGGAGATCGTCGAGGACGCCCGCTCCCGCGAACGCGAGATCCGTCTGGGCGCCGAGGACTACGCCGACGAGATCCTCAACACCCTCGAGGTCAACCTGTCGAAGTTCATCGCGGCCGTCCAGCGTGGGCGCGAGCGCCTGCAGGGCAAGGACGAACCGGCCGAAGTGTCCTAGAACGTGTTTCGCAATGAAGACGGTGGCCGGAGGTGGGCGCGTCGCCGCGAGGCGCCCGCATCCGGTCGCCGTCTTTGTGAAACACGTTCCTAGCCGGTCGGGACCGCTGTGGCGCTGCCCGGGCCCACGCGCCCGGACAAGATCTCGATCTGGCCCGTCGAGGACGAGCAGTTCGGGATCGACGTCCTGTACCACGGCGCCACCGGCTTCAAGCGCGCGGACCAGGTGCACCGGCAGCTCATGGACGCCGGCCTGCCGGCGACGCTGCGTCAGGAGGGTGAGCGCGGCTGGCTCGTGCGCTTCGGTCCGGTCACACGCGAAAGCATGCTCACCGTCCTCAACGGGTTCATCTGGTGAGTTACCGCGAGTCGAATCCGCTGAGCCGCCCGGGTTCGGCCTCTTCGACATCGACCTGAGCGATGCGATCCAGGGCCTCGACCACGGACCCCTCCAACGAACGACCCTTGGCGGTGCCCTTCTCGCGCTCTGCCTCGACGTCCTGCAGCCGCAACACCCTCGAGGTCCACCTCTCCACGTTCATCTCCGCCGTCCAGCGCGGCCGCGAGCGCCTGCAAGACAAGGACGAACCCGCCGAGGTTCCGTAGGGGTTGCCCGGCGCTCGCGCGCCAGCACGCTCTGATCTGGCGAGCGCCGTCGGTCAGGCCCTCACGTCGCCGGGTCGGCGACCTCGAGCATGTCGTCGATCTGAGTCAGGTGGCCGCGCACGGTGTCCGCCATGGTCTGAACCAGCGCCTGGGCGTTGTCGATCCCGGTGCGCGCGTTGGTGAGCTGCACCTTGATCTTGCGCACGCCCTCCATCGCGCCCTGCGCGCGCTCGATCTCCCCGCGGATCGCGGTGGGGTCGATCCCGCCGTCCTGCGCTCGTGCCATCAGCACCCGGGCCCGCGCCAGCGCGTACGCGACCTCGAGCGACAGGGTCGACCCCTCGTTCGGGTCATAGGTCACGAAGAGCTTGTCGCCGTTGTACTCGCGCAGGGGGTGGGTCTTGGCCGGCAGCTTCTCGTCGGCCGGCACGACGAGCACCGCGTACTCCGCGCCGCGCGTGCGCATTGCGCCCTCGAGCTCGGCCATCGCGTCGTTGCGCGACAGGCGCGAGTTCTTGACCTCGAAGACGATCCGCCCGCGGGCGGGGCCGGAGCAGCCCTCGATGCCGATGACGATGTCGCCCTTGCGGCCGCCCTCGCCGCGGGTGTCGCCGACCGCCTCGCAGTCGTCCCCGCGGGAGCGGGCCAGCGCGTCCAGCGCGTCGGCGACCGCCTCCTCGTAGGTGCGGCCTTTGGCCGTCCCCCTGTCCTCGGAGGCGGCGACCTCCTCGAGGCGCTGCTTCTCCGCCCGCAGCTCGGTCATCTCGATACGCATGGCTTCGAGGCGCTCGCCGACGGTGCGCAGGTGCGCGTGCTGCTGGGCCGCGGTCGAGGACATCGACTCCAGTACGGCCTTCTGGAAGACGGCCAGCGGGTTGGTGTCGCCGCCGGCGGTGAATTGGCGGACGATCTCCTGCTGGGATTTCGCTGAGGCCTCCTCGATGACGGCCTTGACGCGGTGCTGGACCGCCCCGGTGCTGTCGTCGGAGAAGTGGCGCTGCAGCGCCTTGGTGACGTGTCCGGTCTCCGGCCCGAAGGCCTGGGCGACCTGCTCGGTGATCTGCTGGATCACCAGGCCCGAGTTGCGCTCGAGCTCCTGCGAGACGTCGCGCGAGGTCTTCTCGAGCTCCGCGCGCATCAGCTCGAGGTCCGCGCCGGTCTGCTCGCGGTCGCGCACACGCGCGCCGATGACCACGAGATCCTCGAGCAGCTTGGTCGGCTGGTCGGACTGCCGCGCGAGCCGGACGGCGCACTCGTCGCGGACCTGGAGCCCGTCGACGACGAAGCCGTCGCCGAAAAAGCGCAGGCTCGTGAGGGGGAGGGGGATGGCAGCTTCCATGAGGAAGGGTCGCACGCTACGCCCCGGACCCGACAGAACCGCGATCGCTACCCTGCGCCGCCTCAGTGGCCCGCGCCAAGCCCCATATGTCCACCGAGATCGCCGTGCTGCTGCTCCTCACGGCGTTCGGGGCGGCCCTTCGCTTCTCCACACTGGGAGTCCAGAGCTTCAGCTTCGACGAGGCGTTCGGAGCCCATCGCGTCCTCGACGGCTCGCTCGGCCATGTTCTTTCCGCGCTCCCGCGGACCGAGTCCTCCCCGCCCCTGCACTACCTGCTCGCATGGCTGTGGAGCAACGTGTTCGGTTCGGGGGAAGTCGCCCTGCGTTCCCTCTCGGCGCTCGCCGGCACCGCGCTGGTGCCGGTCACCTGGGCGGCCGCCCGCGCGCTCGGCCTCAGCGTGGGAGCGCTGATCGCCGCAGCCCTGGTCGCCTTCAACCCCTTCCTGATCTGGTACAGCCAGGAGGCGCGAACCTACGCTCTGTTCGCGCTGCTGGCCGGGGCCTCCTTCTGGGCGTTCTGCGGCGCACTCGGGCAAGGCACGACCCGACGCCTGATGGTCTGGGCGGGGGTGTCGGCGCTTGCGCTGACGAGCCACTACTTCGCGGTGTTCGTTGTCGTGCCCGAGGCCGTCTGGCTCCTCGTCTTCACCCCCCGCCGACGGCCGGCGCTCGCGGCGGTCGGCGTGGTGGCCGCGGCGGGGCTTGCACTGCTGCCGCTCGCGCTGCGCCAGGCGGGCGGCCGCACGGAATGGATCTCCGGCGAGCCGCTGTCGACGCGGGCCCGCGGCGTGGTGAGCAAGTTCCTGGTCGGCGAGATCGATCCCACCTCCGACGCCGTGCTGCTCGGGGGTGCCCTGGTCCTGCTCGGGGTGCTGGTCTGGATCGTGCTGCGTTGCGACGCTCGTGACCTGAGAGCAGCGAAGCTGGCGGGGGCGGTGGGCGCTGCCGCGCTCCTGCTCCCGACGGGTCTGGACCTCGTGGGCTTCCACTACGTGCTGAGCCGTAACCTCATCGCTTCGATGCCGGTGCTGGCCGTGGCTGCGGGGGCAACGCTCGGGGCCGCGAGCGGTGCGCTCGGGCGTGTCACCGCCGGGCTGCTGTGCGCCGCATGGCTGGCGATCGGCGTGGCGGGCGCGCTCGACCCCCGGCTCCAGCGCTTCGACTTCCGCTCCGCCGCCCGCGCCGTTGAACCGGAGTTGCGCCCGGATGTGGCGGTGATCGCGTCCTCCCCCGGCAGCGCTCCGCTCGAGCTGTACCTGGCCGGTACCCGCACGCCGGGGCCCGAGGGGACCCTGGCCACGGAGATCGTGCTCGTGCAGCCCCTGCGCAGGAGGGATGCCCGGGCTCCCGGACGCGGGGAAACCCCTGAGGCCCCGGTCGGGTTCGCGTTCGCCGACCGGCGCGACCGCCGCACGTACACGCTCATCCGGTACCGCGCCCCCCAGCCGGTTCGCGTCGGGCCCGCCACCGCCGACCAGGTCACGGCCCTGGCGGGGAACGGGCCCACGCTGCTGGAGCGGCCCGCGCCGTCCGGGGAGCCGCACGCTGAAGGGGCGAAGCACCGGAGCGGCGCCCACGCTCCCGTCCACGGGTAGCCCCGGTCATCGCCACGGCGCAGGCGCGCGCCGCGAGCGAAGGCGACATCGTCGTCGGCTCGAGGTGCGCAGCCCCGACCGCCGGCGCCGCCACGCGCCACGCGCCACGTGGCCGCCTGGCGTAGATTGCCGTCGCGTGATCGACCCTCGCAAGCAGATCGGCAACAAGCTCCACCTCGCCCAGACGCTGACTCAGGCGGGCATCATCCGCCCGACGCGGCTGGACAAGCTCGTGCGCGTCGGCCTCGCGCTGAACAAGTGGGGCCCGACCCCCGCCGCCGGCTACACCGCCAGCGCGGTTCGCTTCCCCAACGACACCGCGCTCATCGACGAGCTGGGAACGCTGACCTTCGGCGAGATCGAGCAGCGCTCCAACGCCCTCGCGCGCGCGTGGGTGAATGCGGGCCTCGTCGAGGGCGACGGCATCGCGATCATGTGCCGCAACCACCGCGGGTTCATCGACGCCACGGTCGCCTGCTCGAAGCTCGGGGCCCACGCCCTGTTCCTCAACACCGCCTTCGCCGCCCCGCAGATCACCGACGTCGTCAAGCGCGAGAAGCCGGCCGCGCTGGTCTACGACGAGGAGTTCGAGGAGCTCACGCGCGACGCCGGCAAGCGCCGCAAGCGCTACGTCGCCTGGCACGACGGGGCCCAGAAGGCCAACGACCCGCTGCTGGAGGACCTGATCGCCGGGGGTGATCCCGCGCCGCTGGACGCACCGCTGGAGAAGGGCCGCGTGGTCATCCTCACCAGCGGCACCACGGGGACGCCGAAGGGCGCTTCGCGCAAGCAGCCCGAGTCGCTTGACCCCGCCGCGGCGCTGTTCTCGAAGATTCCGCTCAAGGCGCGCCAGCACACGATGATCGCGGCGCCGCTGTTCCACTCCTGGGGCTTCGCGCACTTCACGCTCGGCCTTGGCCTCAGCTCCACGCTCGTGCTGCGCCGCAAGTTCGACCCGGAGGACACGCTGAGCGCGATCGCCCAGCACGAGTGCACGGTGCTCGCGGTCGTGCCGGTGATGCTGCAGCGGATGCTCGAGCTCGAGCCGGAGGTCATCGACAAGTACGACGTGCGCAGCCTCAGGGTCATCGCCGCGAGCGGCAGCGCCCTGCCGGGCGAGCTCGCGATCAAGGTCATGGACCGCTTCGGCGACGTCCTCTACAACCTCTACGGCTCAACCGAGGTCGCGTGGGCAACGATCGCGACGCCGAAGGACCTGCGCGCCGCGCCGGGGACCGCCGGCAAGCCGCCCCGCGGCACGGTCGTCAGGCTCCTCGACGAGGCCGGCAAGGAGGTCCCGCGGGGGGAGACGGGGCGCATCTTCGTCGGCAACGAGATGATGTTCGACGGCTACACCGGCGGCGGCAACAAGGACATGATCGACGGCCTGATGTCCTCCGGCGACGTCGGGCACTTCGACGAGGGCGGCCGCCTGTTCGTCGACGGCCGCGACGACGAGATGATCGTCTCCGGCGGCGAGAACGTCTTCCCGCGCGAGGTCGAGGATCTCATCTCTGACCACGAGGCGATCGACGAGGTCGCGGTGGTCGGGGTGGACGACGAGAAGTTCGGCCAGCGCCTCAAGGCCTTCGCGGTCAAGACGAAGGGCAAGAACGTGACGGAGGCCGAGCTGCAGGCCTACGTGAAGAAGAACCTGGCGAACTTCAAGACGCCGCGCGAGGTCGAGTTCATGAAGGAGCTGCCCCGCAATGCGACCGGCAAGGTGCTCAAGCGGGAGCTGGTGGAGAAGGGCTGACTCGGTGCGCGGGTCCGCCCGCGCGATGTCCTACCCTCGCTCGGGTGGCCGCCGTGACCGACAGCTTCGACCTCGGTCGTCTGCGGCTCACCCCCGGCGAGGGTCGGCGCCTGGAGCTCGACGTGCAGCTCGAGCCGCTCACCTTCAGCGAGGAGCGCTATCCCGTGGAGCCCTCGCGGGTGCCGGTCGTGCTTCACATCTCGCGGATGAACGGGGCCGGCTGGGCGTTGCGGCTGCGCTTCACCGCCGCGGTCGCCGGCCCGTGCATGCGCTGCCTCGAGCCTGCGGGCCCGCAGTTCGCCGTCGACGCGCGCGAGGTCGAGGTGCCCGGGGAGGGCGACGAGCTCGACTCGGAGTACATCGAGGCGGAGGTCCTGGACCTCGCTCGGTGGGCCCGCGACGCGCTGGTCCTCACGCTGCCCCAGCAGGTCATCTGCCGCGAGGACTGCGCCGGCCTGTGCGCCGAGTGCGGGGAGAACCTGAACCGCTCGCCCGACCACGCCCACGAGAAGGCGCCCGACCCCCGGTGGGCGGCGCTGCGCGGGCTGCGCCTCGAGTAGTCCGCTACTCTGCTCAGCCTCATGGCCGTCCCCAAGCAGAAGCAGTCCCACGCCCGCACCGCCCAGCGCCGCTCGCAACACAAGATGGCGGCACCGGTCTTCAACGCGTGCCCGCAGTGCCACAGCCCGCGCCGTCCGCACCGGGTCTGCCCGGTCTGCGGGACGTACGCCGGGCGCGAGGTCGTGACACCCAGCGTGTCGCACGACCACGCTGACCACGACCACGACTGAGCCGCTGAGCTCCGCGCCCGTCACGGTCGCGGTTGACGCCAACGGCGCCGACCTCGGGCCGGCCGAGGTGGCCGCCGGCGCCGCGATCGCCGCCGAGCGGGGAGTCCGCGTGCTCATCTTCGGCCCGGCGACCGAGATCGGCGAGCCGTCCGGCGGGGTGACGGTCATCGACGCCCCCGTGTCGATCGCCAAGGCCCCGGATCCGGCGGCCGCGGCGCGGTCGACGCCGGAGGCCTCGATCGTGCAGGCCGCCCGCGCCGTAGCCGCCGGGGATGCGGAGGCGCTCGTGTCCGGGGGCTCCACCGGTGCCGCGCTGGCCGCGGCGCTGTTCAACGTCCGCCGGGCCCCGGGCATCCACCGCCCGGCGCTCGCGATGCCCGTCCCGCTCGGCGGCGGCCGGCACATCACGATGCTCGACGTGGGGGCCAACGCGGAGGTCCGCGCCGAGCACCTGGTGCAGTTCGCCTTCATGGGCGCCGCGCTCGCGCAGACGGTCCTCGGCGTGGAGCGGCCCCGGGTGGCGCTGCTGTCCAACGGCGAGGAGGCGACGAAGGGCACGCCCCTGGTCGTCGAGGCCCACGGGTTGCTGCACGCGCGCTCCGCGGGATCGCCCGCGCTGGAGTTCCTGGGGAACATCGAGGGCCATGACCTGACGTCGGGCCACGCGGACGTGGTCGTCACCGACGGCTTCACCGGCAACCTCGTGCTCAAGACGATGGAGGGCGTCTCCCAGCGTGTGCTCGGGGCGGTCCGCGAGGCGGCGGGCTCCTCGTCGCGCGCGAAGGCCGGCGGGCTGCTGCTGCGCCCCGCGCTGCGCGCCTTCCGCGACGAGATCGATCCCGAGGGGCCGGGGGGCGCCTACCTGCTGGGCCTGCGTCGCCTCGGGGTGATGCCGCACGGCCGCTACTCGCGCTACGGCATCTCTCAGGCGATCCTGCTGGCCGCGCGCGGTGTGAGCGGCGATGTCGTGGGCCGCACGCACGCCGCCCTGGCCGCCGCCGGCGCCCTCAAGCGGCCGCGGGAGGCGTCCGCCGTGGGATCTACGGTTGGCGACCCGTGACGCGCGAAGAGGTCTTCACCCTGATCCAGCAGCACCTCGCCGACGAGCTCGGGATCGATCCCGCGCGCGTCGACGAGACGACCCGCTTCAAGGAGGACCTCGAGGCCGATTCGCTGGACCTCTTCACCCTCGTCCAGGAGCTCGAGGATGCCTACGGGACGCGAATGTCCGACGAGCAGGCAGCGCGGATCCTCACCGTCGGGCAGGCGGTCGACTTCGTCCTCGAGCACGCCCCGACAGCACACTGAGCCCTGAAGCTCCTCCCAGAACTGCTCGCGGAGCTGCCGCCGGACCTGGCCCGGCAGGTCTTCACGCACGCGTCGTGGAGCGAGCGGCGGATCGACTCCTACGGGCGCCTGGCGTTCCTGGGCGACAGCGTCCTCGGGCTGGCGATGACGACGCACCTGTACCCGCGGCTGGCCGCCGAGCGATTCGGCCCGGGCGAGCTGACGAAGATCCGCGCCCAGGCGGTCTCGCGCGCCTCGTGCGCGAAGGTCGCCCGCCGGTTGGAGCTCGGCCGGCGCCTGCAGGAGGCATCGCCGCCGGACCAGCCTCCACTGGCGGAGACGGAGAGCATCCTCGCGGAGGTGTGCGAGGCGCTGATCGGGGCCTGCTACCTGCATGCGGGCTACGTCCCGACGGCGCAGGCCGCGGTGGAGGCGCTGCAGCCGGAGATCGAGCACGCGCTGGCGCACCCGGTGGACTTCAAGTCAGCGCTGCAGGAGCGCCTCGCCCAGCGGGCGGAGACGGTGGCCTACGCGGTGGCGGCCGAGCGCGGCCCGCCGCACGACCGGACCTTCGAGGTCGTGGCCACGGCGGGGGAGCGGATCCTCGGCTCCGGCACCGGCCGGTCCAAGAAGCACGCCGAGCAGGAGGCCGCCCGGGCGGCGCTGGAGTCCTTCGCATGACCGTGAGCGGCGGCGGCTGACGTGCACCTGCGGTCCATCAGCCTCAAGGGCTTCAAGTCCTTCCCCGACCGCACGAAGCTCGACTTCACCCCGGGCGTGTCGGTCATCGTCGGGCCCAACGGCTCGGGCAAGTCCAACGTCACCGACGCGGTCCTGTGGGCCATGGGCGAGCAGTCGCCGCTCGCTGTCCGCGGGCAGTCGATGCAGGACGTGATCTTCGGCGGCGGGCGCGGCGTGCAGGCGCGGAGCTCCGCCGAGGTCGAGATCGTCCTGGACAACGGGGACGGGACGCTCGACATGCCGATGGGGGAGATCTCCATCGTGCGCCGCCTGGATCGCACGGGGGACGGCGAGTACCGGCTCAACGGCGCCCGCTGCCGCCTGGTCGACGTCCTGGAGGTGCTGTCGGACACCGGCCTGGGCAAGGAGATGCACTCGGTCGTCTCCCAGGGGCGCGTGGAGACGATCGTCACGAGCAAGCCGCGCGACCGGCGGCTGCTCATCGAGGAGGCGGCGGGCCTGGGCAAGCACCGCAAGCGCCGCCGCCGCGCGCAGCTCAAGCTCGACCGCACGCAGGACAACCTCGATCGCGCGCTCGACGTCGAGCGCGAGGCGCGCTCGCGCCTGCGGCCCCTGAAGCGTCAGGCCGAAGCGGCCGAGCTGCACGAGCGCCTCGAGCGCCAGAGCGTCGAGGCGCGGTGGGAGCTGGCGCGCGACGCCGTGCGCGGTTGCCGTGCGGAGCTCGCCTCCGTCCAGGCGACGGCCGTCGAGGCCCGCACCCAGCGCGACCAGGCGGGCACGACGCTGGCCGAGGTTGCGGTGCGGCGCGAGCACGCCGAGGCGGCTCTGGCCCAGCGCTCCGAGCAGCGCGAGGCGCTCGTCCTGCGTGCGGGCCGGGCGCGCTCGGCGGCCGAGCGCCTCGACCTGCGCGCCCAGCGCGTGACCGATCTCAGCGCGGACGTCGCCGATCGCCTCGAGCGCCGCGGCCGGCAGCTCGAAGGGCTGCGGGCCCAGGCGCAGGAGGATCGTCCCGACGAGCAGGGGCACGAGCGCATCGAGGCGCTGGAGGCCGAGCACGCACGCCTCGACGAGGATCGGGCGCAGCAGCTCGAGCGCGAGCTGGCGGCGCTCGGTGACGAGCTCGCGGCGGCCTCCGCTCAGGTCGCCGAAGCCGCGTCTGCCTCCGAGCGCTGCCGCGCCGCGCTGGCGGCAGCCGAGCTGGGCTACGAGGAGGCCCGCCGCGCCCGCCGCAGCGCCGAGGCCGCAGCCGAAGCGGCGCGCCGCGCGACGGCGCAGGTCGGCGGGCAGCTGGCAGCGGCCAACCAGTTCCTTCGCACGCACGCGCCGGCCGGTGACGGGTCCGCCCGGTCGCTGGCCGACGACCTCGAGGTCGAGCCGGGCTACGAGCTTGCTCTCTCAGCGGCGCTCGGCGGGCGCCTCAGCGCGTCGGTCGCCGGGGATCTGACGACCGGCCGATCACTGCTCGACCGCGCGGGCAAGGACGGCGGGCAGACCCTGATCGCTGACTCGGCCGCTCCGGGGGCAGGGGCGTCACCGCGGCCACCGGCGCCCGGTGCCCGCGCGCTGAGCACCCTGCTGCGCGGGCCGCAGCCGGCCCTGGCAGTCGCGTCGCGGCTGCTCGTCGACGCCTGGGTCGTCGAGGACCTCGAGCAGCTTCCGCCGGCCTTCGTCGGTATCGCCGTGACCCGCTCGGGCCGCGCCTGGCTCGGGGCGGTGCGCGAGCTGCGCCAGGCGGCGGTCGGGGGCAGCGAGCGCGTGCTGGAGCAGCGCAACCGGCGTGACGCGCTCATCGCCGAGTCCGAGCAGGCCGTTCAGGCCGAGCGCGCGGCCCAGGGGGCGGTCGAGGTCGCGGTGACCACGGTCGAAGCTGCCGACGGTGTGCGCGACGGGCTGGACCGCGAGGCGCGACATGCCGACCGCGCCCGCTCAGCCGCGCAGGAGGACGAGCGGCGCATCGGCTCGCTGATCGAGCAGCGCCGGGCGGCGCCCGACCAGGGCGAAGCGGCGGTTCGCCGCGCGCAGGTCGCTGGTGAGCTGGCGGCGGAGCGGCGCGTCGCCGAGCGGGCCGCGCGCGACCGTGCAGAGCGGGCGGCGCGCATCAACTCGCTCGAGGGCCACCTCCGCCGCGACGGGGCGCTCGTGCCGCGGGCGCAGCGCCTGCTCGTCGCCCTGGCCGCCGCCCGTGAGGCCGTGGCCACCCGGGTAGAGATCGCCGAGGCGGAGCTCGCCGCCGACCGGCAGGCCGGCGAGGGCGTCGCGCTCGCGTTGCGCGCCTGCGCGGAGGAGGAGGCCGGCATCCAGGCGCGGCTGCGCATCCTCGGGGACGCGCTGACCGCCGCCGAGGTCCGCGCCCAGCAGGTGCGCGACCAGGAGGCCGACGCTTCCGCAGCCCTGACGGCGCTCGCTGAACGGCTCGGGCTCGCAGCCGAGCCGGCGACGGAGCCTCTCGGCGCCGAGGAAGCTGCGGCGCTCGCGCAACGGATCGAGCGCCTCGCGCGCCGCCGCGAGCAGCTCGGGCCGGTCAACCCCCTCGCCAAGGCCGAGTACGACGAGGCGGTCGCGCACGTCGAGGAGCTCGAGGGCCAGCGCACCGACCTCGAGACCGCGCTGCGCGAGCTCGGCACGCTCATCCGGGAGACCGACCGGCAGATCCGCGAGACCTTCGAGCAGACCTTCAACGCTGCGGCCGAGCACTTCGAGCGCCTCGCGGGTGAGCTGTTCCCGGGCGGCCGAGGCCGGCTGCGCCTGGTGCGCGAGGACGCGGGCCCGCGCGCGGTCATCGGCGGGCAAGAAGAGGCGGCGGCCGCGGCGGCCGAGGCTGAGGACGCGGCCGAGGCAGAGGGCGCGGCGGCCGATCCAGACGTACCCGGCGACGGCCCCGACGACGGGCTCGGGGTCGAGATCGAGATCACCCCCGCGGGCAAGGCCATGAAGCGCCTGTCGCTGCTGTCCGGGGGCGAGAAGTCGATGACGGCGATAGCGTTCCTCTTCGCGGTCTTCCTCGCCAAGCCGTGCCCGTTCTACATCCTCGACGAGGTCGAGGCTGCGCTCGACGACCTCAACATCGGGCGCTTCCTGACCTTGCTGCGCGCAAACGCCGGCCGCGCGCAGTTCATCGTCGTCACCCACCAGAAGCGCACCATGGAAGCGGCCGACACCCTGTACGGCGTGTCGATGGGCGACGACGGCGTCTCGAAGGTGATCTCGCGCCGGCTTCCGCGCGAGGCGCTCGCCGAGGCCGAGTCGGCCCGCGGCGCGGCCTGACGCCGCCGCCTTCCAATGGGCAAGCGCAGCCGCCGGCGAGGGGGAGACCAGGACCAATCGGCGCCCCCAGGGCCGGTTGAAGATGTCCTGGGCGCGGGGGAGGAGGGCGGCGGCGGGGCCGACGCCGACGCCCCGGCCGGCCGCGAGCCCGACGGCCGCCTGCGCGAGGTCTCCCTCCTGGTCGAGGAGGCCGACTACCTCCTGCAGCTCTACCGCTGGATCGTGTTGACCGGCGAGGTTCCCCGTGCGCAGGACTGGCTGCGCCGCGAGGCCTGGCCGCACCCCGACTACGTCATCGACGTCTTCGGGTCGTGGGAGAAGTTCCTGACCCACGCGGGGGTCACCGGGTCGCCGCTGATCGCCAAGCTGCGCGACGCGGAGGCCGAGCGCAAGCGGACTGCCGCCCGCGAGAAGGAGCTCGACCGCGACGAGGCGCGCGCCGACGACCTGCGCCGGCAGGTCCTGACCGCTCGTCACGCGCGCGAGGCCGCCGAGGGCCAGCGGGACGAGGAACGCGGCCGGGCAGACCGCCTGCAGCGCCGCATCGACGCTGCGGATCTCCGTGCCGCCAAGGCGGAGGAGCGTCTGCACGAGCGCCGCGAAGCCGCGCCGGCCGCGGCACCCGACGAGCGCATCGCCGCCCTGGAGGACGAGCTCGAGACGGTTGGCGCCCACCGCGAGGAGCTGCTGCGCCAGGTCGAGGAGCTGCGGGACGCCGCGGACCGCGACAGTCGCACGGTCAGCCGGCTGTCGGCGCTGCTGGCGGAGTCCGGAACGGGGGAGGGGACCGTCAACGTCGCTGCGGACGAATCCGCCCCGGCCTCGGTCCTGGAGGCGACGCAGCGGGCAGCGGCAGCCGCGCAGCACCTCGTCTTCACCGAAGCCGCCTACACGTCAGCGGCCGACAGCCCGTACCGGCGCCCGACGGAGATCGCCGAGGCGCTGGCCAAGCTGGACGAGCTGGCGGGCCTGTTCGCCGACCCGGCGGGCTTCGGCCGTTCCCTTGTCCAGGCGGCGGGCGAGGCCGGCCTCAACTACAAGCACGACGTCTCGGAGATCGCCCGCTCGCAGAACAAGCAGGCCTACACCGTCACCCACGACGGCCACCGCCTCGACCTCGGCCCGCACGTGGCCCTCGGCTCCGGCTCGGGCGCGGGCTTCATCGCCCGGATCTACCTGCACGTTGCCGACGGCGGCGGCGACGTACCGCGCGGGGTCTACGTCGGGCACGTGGGCCGGCACCTGCCGGACACGACGACGTAGGGCACCCCGGTCAGGGGCCGCCGAGCAGGGTGTATTCGACGTAACGGTCCCGGGCCGTCTCCATGAAGATCTGGGTCACGACCGTGTCGCCCGCCGCAAGGCGTTGTCTGCCCTCCCGCGGCGTGTAGATCGAGAACACCTGGTGGCCGACCACCGGAGGCGCCCGGAAGACCGGTCGCAGCGGGGTGTCCGCCAGCGCGCGCGCAGGCTCGCCGGGCCGGTCGCCGCGCTCGTAGATCCGCCCGGAGAACCTCAGCCGACGCGGTGGGCCGTCGCCCGGCCAGTTCGTGTAGGTGGCCCGGTAGGCCACGGCGGCGGCGCCCGCAAAGAGCAAGAGCACGCTCGCGAGGGCGATGACGCCGCGTCGTCGGCTCCTCAGAGCGCCTTCTCCCCCCAGAAGCTCGCGAACGGGTTCTTGTTGAAGTTCCCGATCGGCCGGTATCCGGCCGCCTCGTAGATCCGCTGCGCGTGCGGCTGCTTGGCGCCCGTGTCGAGGCGGGCCAGCGTGAAGCCCAACCCCCGCGCCTCGTCCTCGAGCGCGGTGAGCAGGAAGCCCGCAACGCCCTTGCCGCGTTCCGCGGGGACGACGAACATCCGCTTGATCTCGCACGCCGTCTCATCGAGGGGCTTGATCCCGCCGCAAGCGATCGGCACCTCGCCGCGCACAACCACCAGGAATGACCCCCGCGGCGTCCACATGTCCTGCGCGCTGGCACTCGGGGCCTCCGGGACGTCGATGCGGCCGTAGAGCGGCTCCATCTCCGAGACCATCGCGCCGACCAGGCCCACGGCCGGGGGCGTGTCGGCGGGGCAGCGGCGGGTGGTCAGATCGGCGGGGGGCACAGAGGGCTATCTTCGCGCACCTCATGGCCCGCGATTGGAACGACCTCTTCCTTACCGACGGCACGGCCGCCCCCGGCACCGCGGGGAATGACGCCCAGCCCGAGAAGCGCGGCGGGTTCTTCAAGCGCCTGCGCGAGAACATGGCCAAGACGAGCCAGGCGCTCGGCGCGGAGATCCAGGCCACCCTCTTCGACACGATCGACGAGGAGACGTGGGAACGCCTGGAGGAGGCGCTGATCATGGCCGACGTGGGGGCGAAGACCACCGCTGACATCGTCTCGAAGCTCGAGACGGAGGCGGAGACGAGCAACCTCGAAGGCGGAGAGCAGCTCACCGCGCGTCTGACCGAGCTGCTGGCCGACGCAGCGCGGCCCGAGCGTCCCGCGACGATCGACCTGCGCCACTCCCCGACCGTGATCATGGCCGTCGGCGTCAACGGCACCGGCAAGACGACGACGATCGGCAAGCTCGCCTGGCACCTCGAGCGCGAGCTGGGCCTACACGTGGTCCTGGGGGCGGCCGACACGTTCCGCGCTGCCGCCGTCGAGCAGCTCGAGCGCTGGTCGGAGCGGGCGGGCTGCGACTTCGTCGCCGGGGCCGAGGGCTCCGATCCCGGTGCGGTCGCCTTCGAGGCGGTGGCCAGGGGTCGCGAGCGCGGGGCCGACGTGATCATCATCGACACCGCCGGGCGCCTGCACAACCAGGACGCGCTGATGGCCGAGCTGGCGAAGATCCGCCGCGTGATCGCCAAGCAGCTGGCCGACGCGCCGCACGAGACGCTGCTGACCATCGACGCAACGACCGGGCAGAACGGCTTGCGGCAGGCCCAGCTGTTCTCCGAGATCGTTCAGATCGACGGCGTCGTGCTGACCAAGCTCGACGGGACGGCCAAGGGCGGGATCGCGCTGGCGATCGCCTCAGAGCTCGGCATCCCCGTCAAGCTCATCGGGATCGGCGAGGCGCTGGAGGACCTGCGGCCCTTCGACGCCGACGACTTCGCCCGCGCGCTGGTCAGCGCCGACGAGCCCGCGTAGTCTCACGTGGACATGGAGGCGTGGGTCATCTGGCTGGTTGCGGCGTGCGCGCTCGCCGTGGGGGAGATGTTCACCCTCAGCCTCTTCCTTGCCCCCTTCGCCGTGGGTGCGCTCCTGGCCATGGCCGCCGACCTCGCCGGCCTTGGTGGGGCGGTTCAGCTGATCGCGTTCCTCACCGGGTCGGCGGTGCTCTTCGTGGGCCTGCGCCCGGTTGCCCGCCGGCATCTGCGCACGACGCCGAGCCTGCGCTCGGGGACGGCCGCCCTGGTTGGTCGCGACGCGGTCGTCGTGCAGCGCATCGCCGGCGACCAGGACACCGGGTGCGTCAAGCTCGACGGCGAGATCTGGACCGCGCGCGCCTACGACCACGATGCGGTCATCGAACCCGGTGCCCGCGTGCAGGTGTTGGAGATCCGGGGCGCCACGGCGCTCGTCAGCGAATAGGAGACCCTGAACATGACCGGACTCATCGTCGGAGCGGTGCTCATCGTCTTCGCGCTCATCCTCGCCGCGCGCACCGTGCGGATCATCCCGCAGGCCCGCGCCGGGGTGGTCGAGCGCCTGGGGCGTTACAGCCGAACGCTGGACCCGGGGCTGACGATCGTCATCCCGTTCGTCGACAAGGTCAAGCCGCTGATCGATCTGCGCGAGCAGGTCGTGACCTTCCAGCCGCAGCCGGTGATCACCGAGGACAACCTGGTTGTGCAGATCGACACCGTCCTGTACTTCACGATCACCGACCCCAAGTCGGTCAGCTACGAGGTCGCCAACCCGCTGCAGGCCATTGAGCAGCTCACCGTCACGACGCTGCGCAACGTCATCGGCGGGATCACCCTCGAGGAGACGCTGACCAGCCGTGACAACATCAACACGCAGCTGCGTGTAGTCCTCGACGAAGCGACGGGGCGCTGGGGCATCCGCATCAACCGCGTCGAGCTAAAGTCCGTCGACCCGCCGATGGGCATCCAGGAGGCGATGGAGAAGCAGATGCGCGCCGAGCGCGACCGGCGCGCGGCGATCCTCACCGCCGAGGGCTTCAAGCAGTCGGCGATCCTCACGGCGGAGGGGGAGAAGCAGTCCGAGGTTCTGCGGGCCGAGGGCGCGAAGACGGCGGCGATCCTGCGCGCCGAGGGCGAGGCCAAGGCGATCGACACCGTCTTCCAGGCGATCCACGCGGGCGACCCGGACCAGCCGCTGCTCAGCTATCAGTACCTGCAGATGCTGCCCAAGCTCGCGCAGGGTGAGGCGAACAAGCTCTTCATCATCCCGAGCGAGTTCACGCAGGCGCTGGGCAACGTCGGGGACGCGCTCGGTGGGCGCGCCAACGTGCCTCCGCCACCGCCGGCACCGCCTGCCTAGACTCGACGCAGCGTGTTCGACACCCTCTCGGAGAAGCTGCAGCAGACCCTCGGTGACGTCCGCGGCCGCGGCACGCTGACCGAGGAGGACATCACCAAGGCGATGCGCGAGATCCGCCTCGCGCTGCTCGAGGCCGACGTCAACTTCAAGGTCGTCAAGGCGTTCACCGCGACGGTGAAGGAGCGCTGCCTGGGCGCCGACGTGGTCGGCCAGCTCAACCCCGGCCAGCAGGTCGTCAAGATCGTCAACGAGGAGCTCGCCGGACTGATGGGCGGGGCGTCGGCCGGGATCAGCTTCTCCCCGCGGCCGCCGACGGTGATCCTCATGGCAGGCCTGCAGGGCTCGGGTAAGACGACCGCCACCGCGAAGCTCGCCAAGCACCTGATGAAGGAGCACGGCTCCTCGGTCGCGGTCGCCGCCTGTGACGTCTACCGTCCGGCGGCAGTCGAGCAGCTGATGAAGGTCGGTGCGCAGGTCGGCGCGACGGTCTACGAGCAGGGGACCGACCGCGACCCGGTCGACATCGCGCGCTGGGCGCTGGACCGCGCGAAGATGGACGGCAAGGATGTCCTCATCGTCGACACGTCGGGCCGCCTGCACGTCGACGAGAAGCTCATGCAGGAGCTCAAGGACATCCGTTCCGCGGTCAAGCCGCACTCCGTCCTGCTCGTGGTCGATGCGATGACTGGCCAGGACGCCGTCAACGTCGCCGAGCAGTTCGCGGCCGCGGTCGCCTTCGACGGCGTCGTCATGTCCAAGCTCGACGGCGACGCCCGCGGCGGCGCGGCCCTCTCGGTCAAGGCGGTCACCGGCAAGCCGATCCTGTTCGCGTCGCTGGGGGAGAAGCTCGACCAGTTCGAGCGCTTCCACCCCGATCGCATGGCCCAGCGCATCCTCGGCATGGGCGACGTCCTGTCGTTCATCGAGAAGGCCGAGGGGCAGTTCGACGAGCAGCAGGCCAAGGAGCTCGAGCGCAAGATGCGCCGCAACGAGTTCACCCTCGAGGACTTCCTGGGTCAGCTCAAGCAGATCCGCAAGATGGGGCCGCTGACGTCGCTGCTCGGAATGCTCCCGGGGTTCAGCGCCCAGCAGATGAAGGGGCTGAAGGTCGACGAGAAGGAGCTCGACCGGATCGAGGCGATCGTCCTGTCGATGACGCCGGAGGAACGGCGCCGCCCGGAGCTCATCAAGGGCTCGCGGCGGCTGCGCATCGCTCAGGGTTCCGGCACCAACGTCCAGGCCGTCAACGGCCTGGTCAAGCAGTTCGGCCAGATGCGCAAGATGATGAAGCAGCTCAGCGGCGGCAAGATGCCCGACCTCGGGGCGCTCATGCGGCAGTCCCGCTAGCGTTAGAGTCCGTCAAAGAAGTCTTGTCGCCCGGAACACGCCGCGCACGGCGCCAGACGCCACCCGACCACTTGCCGATGCAACCAGCATCGGCGGCGTGATCGTGCGCCGCCTGGCACCACGCGCGACGCATCCCAGACGACAAGCCTGTTCTTCGACGGACTCGCACCGCAAACTTCGAAGGGGCTCTCCATGGCAGTTCGTCTCAGGCTCACCCGGGTGGGCGGCAAGAAGGATCCGATCTGGCGCATAGTCGTGGCCGACCAGCGCTCGCCGCGCGACGGCCGCGTGATCGAGATCATCGGGCAGTACAACGCGCAGACCGAGCCGTCGACCATCAAGGTCGACGAGGACAAGGCCCGCAGCTGGCTGGCCAAGGGCGCGCAGCCGACCGACACGGTCCGCAAGCTGCTGCGCACCCAGGGCATCGAGTCCGCGCCGCAGGCCTAGCGGCGGCCCGGATCCGCCCCGTCTGCCCATGAAGGAGCTGCTGGAGTACCTCGCTCAGCAGCTCGTCGATGATCCGTTGAAGGTCGTCGTGGAGCAGTTCGAGGAGGACGACGGCACCGTGGTGCTCGAGCTGGCCGTCGGCGAGGACGACTACGGCAAGGTGATCGGACGGGGCGGGCGCACCGCCAACGCGCTGCGCACGGTCGTCAAGGCCTCGGCGGTCAAGGAGAACCGCCGGGTCATCGTCGACATCGTCGACTGATGGCGGCCATCGAGCCGCGCCACGGGTGGCTCGGCGCCGGGCGGGTCGGCCGGGCCCACGGCCTCGACGGGAGCTTCTACGTGACCCTGCCGCGCCCGGCGCTGCTGAGCGTTGGTACACCCGTGCGCCTCGAGCGGCCGGCGGAGGTGCACACGAAGGTCGTGCGCCGCGCCGGCACCGACGCGCACCCGATCGTGCGCCTCGACGGGATCGGTTCGCGGGAAGCCTGCGACCCCCTGCGCGGCGGAGAGATCTCCGTCCCGCGCTCCGCCGCCCCGGAGCTGGAGCCGGCCGAGTACTGGGCCGAGGACCTGGAGGGCTGCGCGGTGGCCGACGGGACCGCGACGGTGGGGGTCGTCCGGCGCCTGGTCGGGCTGCCGTCGTGCGAGGTGCTGGAGGTGGCCAGGCCGGACGGCGCCGATCTGCTGGTGCCGCTGGTCCGTGACGCGGTGCGCCGCGTCGACGTTCGCGCGCGCCGCATCGACATCGACCTGACCTTCCTCGGTGAGACAGCGGCGGGCGGGGGCTGAAGGGTGCAGCTGGACGTCGTCACGCTGTTCCCCGAGTGGTTCGAGTGGTTCCGCGCGCAGCGCCACGTCCGCAACTCGGCCGCTCAAGGGCACGAGCTGCGCACGCTGAACCCGCGCGACCACACGCCTTTGAGTGGGGGGCAGGTCGACGACACGCCGTTCGGCGGCGGCGCGGGCATGGTGCTCCGAGTCGACGTGATGGATGCGGCGCTGCGCGGCTTCTACGGCGTCGATCCCGTGGAGCTCCGCGGCCAGCGGCGCGTGCTGGCCCTGACCCCAGGCGGGCGGATGCTCGACGATCGCTTCGTCGACGAGCTGGCGGCCGAGCCGGCGGTGACCGTGCTCTGCGGCCGCTACGAGGGCTTCGACGAGCGGATCGTGCAGCACTTCGCTTCCGATGCGGTCTCCATCGGGCGTTACGTGCTGTCGGGCGGGGAGCTCGCGGCGATGGTCGTCTGCGACGCGATCCTGCGCAAGCTGCCCGGTGCGCTCGGGCACGCGGACTCCGCGGTGGAGGAGTCCTTCAGCTCTGCCCTGGGGGGCGATCCGGAGTACCCGCACTACACCCGGCCCGCGGACCATCGCGGCTGGAAGGTGCCCGACGTCCTGCTCTCGGGCCACCACGCCGAGATCCGGACGTGGCGCCGCGCCCGCAGCCGCGAGCGCGGGGCGACAGGTTCTCCGCCTTCGCTACCATGACGCCCCGCGCGGAAGGCCGTCCCGGCCGCCGCGCGTTCTCACGCCATGAGCACCGTCATCGAAACCCTCGAGCGCGCGCAACTGCGCCGCGTCCCGGCCTTCCAGCCCGGCGACCGCGTCCGGGTGCACTTCCAGGTCATCGAGGGCACCCGCCGGCGTACCCAGGTCTTCGAGGGCGTCGTCATCAAGCGCCAGGGCCACGGCTCGCGCGAGACGTTCACGGTCCGCAAGCAGTCCTTCGGCGTCGGCGTCGAGCGCACGTTCCCGGTGCACTCCCCGAAGATCGAGCGCATCGAGGTCTCCGCCCGCGGTGACGTGCGGCGCGCGAAGCTCTACTACCTGCGCGACCGCGTCGGCAAGCGGGCGCGGGTGCGCGAGCGTCGCTACACCGGCCCGGAAGAGCGCGTCGAGCCTGGTCTCCTGCACGATCCGTCGGCCGCGCTCGAGGCGGAGGCCGCGGCCGAGCCGGAGGCGCTGGGGGCCGGCGGAGAGACCGCCGACGAGAACGTCGAGGCCAACGGCGCCGCGGCCGCCGAGCAGACCGAAGCGCCCGAGGCTGCGGAGGCCGTCGCGGCTGTCCAAGACGCCGAATCGGACACGACCGGCGAGGCGGAGGCCGCGCCGGAGCAGGACGCCGCGCCCGCCGACCAGGCGTGAGCACGTCGAAGCAGACCACCGGCGCGGAGAAGGCGTCCCCGGCGGAGAAGACCACCGGCGGGTCGCTGGTGGAGCTGGTCGTCATCGTCGCCGTCGCCCTGGGCCTCGCCCTGGGCATCCAGGCGTTCCTCGTCAAGCCGTACAAGATCCCGAGCGAGTCGATGGTTCCGACCCTCACCATCGGTCAGCGGGTTCTGGTCAACCGCATCGGCAAGCGCTTCCGCGACCCGCAGATCGGCGACGTCGTCGTCTTCCATCCGCCCAAGGGGGCCGACATCGACACCTGCGGCGGGCAGCGCCGCAGCGGCCAGCCCTGCCCGCGCCCCACCCGCGAACGCTCGAAGCAGAACTTCATCAAGCGCATCGTCGCGGGCCCGGGTGACACCGTTGCCGTCAAAGGCGGCCACGCGATCGTCAACGGCAAGCGGCAAGCCGACGGCTTCGCGCGCGGCTGCGGGGGCGGCAACGGCTGCGACTTCCCGACGCCCATCACGATTCCGCCCGACCACTTCTTCATGATGGGCGACAACCGTGGAGAGTCCGAGGACAGCCGCTTCTGGGGACCCGTTCCAAAGTCTTGGATCATCGGTGGCGCCTTCGCCACCTACTGGCCTCCCAAGCGCGTCGGAACCCTCTGACCCCGACCGCGCGTTGACCGGGAAGGCCGCGCGTCGTCAGGCGCGTGCGGCCAAGCATCGGCGCACCGGACGCCGTCTCTTCCAGTTCGACCGCACGCTCGGGCATCGCTTCGTCGCCGGGGCCGACGAAGCCGGTCGAGGCAGCCTGGCCGGCCCGCTCGTGGCGGGCGCCGTCCTGTTCGACCTCGAGCGCCTCGGTGTGCGCGAGGTCCGCGCGCTCAGTGCGCTCAACGACTCCAAGCAGCACTCGGCCGCTGCGCGCGAGGAGCTCTACCCGATCGTCATGCGCACGGCGGTCAAGGTCGCGGTCGTGACCCGCTGCCCGCGCGGCATCGACGACCGCGGGCTGCACAGGACGAACCTGGCGGCCCTCCGCGACGCGCTGCTGCGCGTGGCCTGCCCGGGCGCGCTGTGCCTGGTCGACGGGTTCCGCGTCGCAGCGGTCGGTGACCTCGAGCAGCGAGCGATCGTCGACGGTGACGCCACGAGCGCCGCGATCGCCGCTGCGTCGATCGTCGCGAAGGTCAGCCGCGACCGGTTCATGCACCGCGCCGACGCCCTCCACCCGGGGTGGGAGTTCGCGGCGCACGTCGGCTACTCGACCCCCGAGCACCGCGAGGCGATCATGCGCCAGGGCGTCTCCCCGCTGCACCGGATGTCGTTCGCCAGCACCGCGTATCAGCAGCTCGCGTTGTAGCCCGGACCCGGTCAGAAGGCGCCCTCCAGGTGGTCGAGGCTGACAAGGGCGCCGTGGGCGTCGAGCACGACGCCGATCGCATCGAAGCGCACCTCCGACGCCGTGGGCCGGTCGATCACCTCGACCAGGTAGGCCGCCGCCATGCGCCGGACTTGGTGCTGCTTGGGTCCGCGGAAGGCGTCGAAGGGCGAGCCTGACCCTTGACGACGCGACTTGACCTCGCAGAAGACGAGGACGTCGTGGCCGTGGGCGACCACGTCGAGCTCCCCCCAGCGCGTGCGGTGGTTGCGCGCGATGATCGCGTAGCCGAGGCGCTCGAGGTGCACGGCGGCGAGTGTCTCGCCGCGGAAGCCCAGGACGTGGCGCTGATCGGTTGACATGGCGCGGACGCTAGGGACGATCGCGTGCCCTGAGACCCCGGGTTCGCGACGCCTTTGCGCGGGTCCTACGCGGCCCGCAAAAGGCGCTCTGCGTCGTCGCAGTTGCGTGGCAGAGACCCCGGTGCGCCGGCACACGACCGTGCGTAGCGTGGCGCCCATGCTCTCCCGCGTCACCACGTTCTCCATCGACGGCCTTCGCTCTCGCAGGGTCGTCGTCGAGGTCGACATGCGCCCTGGCCTTCCGGCCTTCACCATCGTCGGGCTCGGCGATCAGGCGGTGCGTGAGTCACGCGAGCGCGTGCGGGCAGCGATCCAGAACGCAGGCTTCGCGTTCCCGGGGCGTCGGTTCACGGTGAACCTCGCGCCGGCGTCCATGCGCAAGACCGGCCCCGGCTTCGACCTGGCCATTGCGTGCGGGGTCCTTGCCGCCAGCGGCCAGGTCCCGGCGGACAAGCTCGCCGGGCACGCGGTCTTCGGGGAGCTGTCGCTCGGAGGTCAGGTCCGGCCCGTGCGCGGCGCGCTGGCGGTGGCCGAGGGCACCCGCGACGCGGGGCTCAGCGCGCTTGTGCTCGCCCATGAGGGGGTGGCCGAAGCGGCGCTCATCGAGGAGCTGGGCGTGCACGGTGTGGGCGACCTACGTGAGCTCGCCACCCTGTTGCGTGGTGAGGCGGTGCCACGTCGAGCGGTGCCAGAGGGCTACACCACCGACGCGGGAGAAGGCGTTCCGCAGGGCGGTGTGGACCTGTCCGATGTCCGCGGGCAGCACGCCGCGATCGAGGCGCTGGTCATCGCAGCGGCCGGCGGTCACAACCTCCTGCTGACGGGGCCTCCGGGCACCGGCAAGACCATGCTGGCCAAACGGTTGCCGTCGATCCTGCCGCCCATGAGCCGCGACGAGGCCATCGAGATCACGCGCATTCACAGCGTGGCGGGTGAGCACGAGGGCGGTGGCCTGCTGGTGCAGCGTCCGTTTCGCGCCCCGCACCACTCGATCTCGCCGTCGGGCCTGGTCGGCGGCGGCAGCACCCCCAAGCCCGGCGAGGCCACGCTCGCCCACAATGGCGTCCTGTTCCTCGACGAGCTGTCGGAGTTCCCCCGCGGGAGCCTCGAAGCGCTGCGCCAGCCACTCGAGGACGGCCGTATCGCGATCGTCCGGGGCCAGAGCACCGAGGTCTACCCGACGCGTTGCATGCTGGTTGCTTCGACCAACCCGTGCCCGTGCGGCTTCTCCGGGACGCCTCGCTGCCGCTGCTCCGAAGCCGACGTCGCGCGCTACGCGCGCAAGCTCAGCGGTCCGCTGCTGGACCGGATGGACCTCGTCGTCACCATGAAGCGGCCCCCGGGGGAGGATCTCACCGGGTCCGGAGGCCTCAGCTCGGCGTCGCAACGCGAGCGCGTCATCGAGGCCCGCGCGCGGCAGGAACACCGCCTCCGGGGCACCGGTGCGCGCTGCAACGCGCAGATGAGCGCACGGATGCTGCGGACGCATGGCGGCGTCGAGCTGGCGGCGGAGGTTCTGCTGCGCGCGAACTACGACCGGGGCAACCTCTCCGCCCGCGGGCATCAGCGCACGCTGCGGGTGGCGCGGACCGTCGCCGATCTCGCCGCTGCCGACCGGGTGAGTCCGCGGCACGTCCACGTCGCGCTGAACATGCGCAACGACGAGCACAGCAGTGCACAGGCGCACGCTGCATGACCGCGTGCGACGACTGCCTGCGCCGGGCGTGGCTGCTGGGCCGGGTGGCGGGCTATGTCGAGCGTGCGCGTCACGACCAGGTTCGCCTGCGGGACGTGCTCGCCCTCGATGACCGATCGCTGATCGCGGCCGTCGGTGCAGGGGAGGCCCCAGCCGTCGCCCGCGCCTGGGCGGAGCTGTCGGTCGAGACGGTCCGGGCGGCGGCCGCGACGGCAGGCCTGGTCTGCGTCTGCCCCCACGGCCCCGCCGGCTACCCGGCGCGACTGCGTGATGTCGCGGGTGCCCCGCGCGCGTTGTTCGTCGCCGCCAGCGACCCTGACCGTGCCGTCCGGCTGCTCGGTGACGACGGTGCGACACCACCCGCGGCGGTTGCGATCGTCGGCGCGCGCCGGGCGACCGCCGCAGGGCTCGAAGTCGCACGTGGGCTTGGCCGTGGCCTCGCCGCGGCGGGGGTCACAGTGATCAGCGGCATGGCTCTCGGCGTGGACGCTGCCGCCCACGCCGGGGCGCTCGAGGTGCATGGCCCAACGGTCGCGGTCCTCGCCGGAGGGGCTGATGTCGCCTACCCGGCCAGCAAGCGCCACATCCACCGGGAGCTGATCGCCGACCACTGCGTGGTGTCCGAGATGCCGCCGGGCCTGCGCCCCCACCGCTGGTGCTTCCCCGCGCGCAACCGGACCATCGCCGGCCTGGCGCAGCTCACGGTCGTCGTCGAGGCAGCCACCCGTTCGGGCTCGCTGATCACCGCGGACTTCGCCACGCAGATGGGCCGCGACGTGGCGGCGGTGCCGGGTTCGGTGCTCGCGACCCAGTCGGAGGGCACCAACGCGCTGCTGCGCGACGGCGCGATCCTCGTGCGCGACACCCAGGACGTGCTCGACGCGCTCTTCGACGCCGGTTGCCTGACCGCCCGCCCGTCGGCGGCCGCGTCCACGGCGGCCGCGCGGGTCGGTGCGCTGGAACCCCGGCTGCGCGACCTCCTCGACGAGGTCTGCGCCGGCCGCGACTCGCTCGAGGCGCTGATCCGCGAACCCGGGGACGCACAGGACGCGATGGCGGGTCTGGCCGAGCTGGAGCTGCTCGGCGTGCTGCGGCGCGCGACCGGCGGCCACTACCTGCCGGCCGCGGGGTGAGCCTACGTGCGCTGGGGACCTACGCTAATCCCATGCCGCGTGTTCCCGTGTGCCTTTCGATCGCCGGCTCGGACTCCGGAGGGGGTGCAGGTATCCAGGCCGACCTCAAGGCCTTCGCTGCGGCTGGGGTCCACGGAGCGACGGCGATCACCGCGATCACCGCCCAGAACACGCTGGCCGTCTGCGCCGTCGAGGCGGTGTCGCCGGACATGATCGGCGCGCAGGTCCGGGCGGTGGCCGACGACATGGGCGTCGATGCGGTCAAGATAGGGATGCTCGGCGATGCGCAGACCGTGCGCGCGGTCGCGGAGGCGCTGGCGGCATTGCCCCGCGCGACGCCCGTCGTCGTCGACCCGGTGATGGTCGCCGAGTCGGGGGCCCGCCTGCTGGACGCCGACGCACAGCAGGCCCTGATCGAGCTCGTTCTGCCGCGCGCAACGGTGGTCACACCGAACCTCCCCGAAGCGCGCGCGCTCGCCGGCGACGGGGCGGCCGCCGGCCCCGACGAAGCGGAAGCGCTGGCCGGCGCGGTCCACGCGCTGGGCAGCGCGAACGTCGTGGTGACCGGCGGACACCGCGAGACGGCCGTCGACGTGTTCTTCGACGGCAACGCGGTCACTGCCATCCCGGGCCCGCGGTACCCCGACGGCTGCGCCCACGGCTCGGGCTGCACCCATTCGTCCACGCTTGCGGCGTTGCTTGCGCTCGGGGCCACGCCACTGGAAGCAGCGCGCCGTGCGAGGCAGACAGCGGGGTTGGCGGTGCGCGACGGGCTGCGCGGGCTCGGCCGCGGTCCGGGGCCGGTGGACGTGCTGGGAGTCGGCGCGAGAACCGGCCAGACCGACGGCCCGGGTTTGCCATAATCGCCCTCTGATGAAGCTCTTGCGCATGAAGCCCGGACACGGCGAGATCCTGCTCGAGGAAGGCGACGTCGAGGTGCGCGAGGACGAGGAGCGCCTCGTCGAGGCCTTCCGTCGCCAGCTCGAGGACGAAGGCATGTGGGCCGCGGTGCCGCAGACCACCACGGGGGGCCGCCGCGCGGCGCACCTGGTCCGCAGCTTCGGCGAGGTCCCGCGCGACGCGGAGCGCGTCATCTTCTTCCCGCGCGCCGCCGGCGGCTGCTGAGCGCGCATGCTGCTGGCCCTCGGCGCCATCACGATCGTCATCGTGGCGCTGCTGTGGGAGGTCGCGATGCCCCACATCGAAGAGCTCCTGGCGCGGCACAAGGCCGGCCGGCAGCGCCTGCCCGCCGGCCACGCCACGGGCTATGACCCGGGCCGCGAACGCCGGGCCGAGCAGCGCGCCCGCGAGCTGCTGAAGTCGTGCGTCAACGCGGAGGACTGGGGGATGTACCGCGACCTCGGCTTCCTGCGCGTCTGGGGCCGCTGCGCGGACGGCCCGGAGCAGGGCGGCACCGAGGAGACCGAGGCCGGCGCGCCCTACGCCTACCTCGTCTACCCCCACAAGCCCGTCGTTGCCTACCTTCCACAGACGCGACGGCTGCTCGCCGAGTACTGCGTCGAGTTCCCCGACGAGACGCGGCCCTACGGCAGCGCCCGACTCCCGGACTCCGACGACGTCTTGGCCAAGTGGATGGCGCTGACCAGCGACGAGCGCCGCTTGATCGCCTGCGCGAACATGCACCTTCCCGGGCGGCAGATCGACCCCAGGCAGATTCGGCGCGACCTGTGGCGCCTGAGCGAGTGGGAACGCCGGCGGCTCGCGCGGGACGCGCGCAGCACCGTTCGGGACTCCGCCGGTGGCTGAGCACAACGGCCGGCTGGACGGAACGCAGCGGCCCACCGAGCAGCAGCAGTAACGCCCCGGCGGCCACGCGGCGCCCGCAGGGCGTGCGGACCTGCTCGATAAGGTCAGCCCCGTGAGCTTCGACGTCAAGCACCGCAGCCGCGCCCTCACCGAAGGGCCCTCGCGCGCCCCGGCCCGCAGCTACCTCAAGGGCATCGGCTTCGACGACGAGGCGCTGGCCAAGCCGATCATCGGGGTCGCCTCCACGTGGATCGAGACGATGCCGTGCAACTTCCACCTGCGTGCGCTGGCCGCCAAGGTCAAGGACGGCATCCGCGAGGCGGGCGGCACACCGATGGAGCTCAACACGATCGCGATCTCCGACGGCATCACGATGGGCACGAGCGGGATGAAGACCTCGCTGGTCTCCCGCGAGGTCATCGCCGACTCGATCGAGCTCGTCGCCCGCGGCCACCTCTTCGACGCGCTCATCTGCCTCAGCGGCTGCGACAAGACGATCCCCGCGACCGTCATGGCGATGGCCCGGCTCGACATCCCGTCGGTGATGTTCTACGGCGGGTCGATCCCGCCCGGGCGCTTCCACGGGCAGGACGTGACGATCCAGGAGGTCTTCGAGGCGGTCGGAGCCCACGCCGCCGGGAAGATGAGCGACGAGGATCTCGCCGAGCTCGAGAGCGTGGCCAGCCCGGGCGCCGGCGCGTGCGGAGGTCAGTTCACAGCCAACACCATGGCCATGGCCTTCGAGATGATGGGCGTCAGCCCGATGGGCCCGTCGGCGATCCCGGCGCAGGCAGCGACCAAGGCCCACGCCGCCCAGGACGCCGGGCGCCTCGTCATGCAGGTCCTCGAGCAGGGACTCAAGCCGAGCGACCTCATCACCAAGGCCTCGCTGGAGAACGCCATCGCCGCGATCACCGCCAGCGGAGGATCGACCAACGGCGTCCTGCACCTGCTCGCCGTCGCGCGCGAGGCCGGCGTGCCGCTGGACATGGACGACTTCGACCGGATCTCCTCCAAGACGCCGCTGCTCTGCGACCTCAAGCCGGGCGGGCGCTTCACCGCCGTCGACATGCACGAGGCGGGCGGGACAGCGGTCCTCGCGAGCCGGCTGAACGAGCTCGGGATGCTCCACGCGGACGCCCCCACGGTGCTGGGCCGCAGCGTGGGTGAGCTGGCCGACGCGGCGGCGGAGACCGCCGGCCAAGAGGTCGTGCGCGCGCTCGACGACCCGCTCAAGCCCACCGGCGGCTTGGCCATCCTGCGCGGGAACCTGGCCCCCGAGGGCTGCGTCGTCAAGCTCGCGGGCCACGAGCGCCGACACCACGTCGGCCCCGCCCGGGTCTTCGAGGGGGAGGAGGCGGCAATGGCCGCCGTGACGCACGACGCGATCCGCCCCGGCGACGTCGTCGTCATCCGCAACGAGGGACCCGCCGGAGGCCCGGGGATGCGCGAGATGCTCGCCGTCACCGCCGCGCTCAACGGCGCGGGGCTCGGCGAGGAGGTCGCGCTGCTCACCGACGGGCGCTTCTCCGGGGCGACCCACGGCTTCATGGCCGGCCACGTCGCCCCCGAAGCGGTGCGCGGCGGACCGATCGCCGCGGTGGCCGACGGCGACCAGATCACCATCGACGTGGACGCGCGCCGGCTCGACGTGGGCCTCGACGACGCCGAGATCGCCAGGCGGGTCGCCGCCTACGTCTCCCCGCCGGCGACGGACACGACCGGCGTGTTGGGCAAGTACGCGCGGCTGGTCTCCAGCGCGGCACACGGCGCCGTCACGGGCTGAGCCGCCCCCGGCGACGGTGGGCAGCCATGCGCTCAGCCGGCGACTCCGTGAAACAGCCTCTGACGAACGCGCTCAGCCGTCGGCTCGCGAAACGGCGCAATGCAAGGCGCGCGTCAGTCGTCGGCGGCGAAGCGCTCGAGCGCCTCGTTGAACGCGTCCGGGCGCTCCAGCATCGCGACGTGCCCGGTGTCGTCGTAGACGATCACGCTGGCGTTGTCGCCGATCAGCCGCTCGAACTCGTACGCGTCGCGCAGCGGCACGAGCCGGTCGTCGGTGCCCCAGACGATCAGCGTCGGGCACCTGATCTCCTCGAGCCGATCGCGGATCGGGTAGTCGCTGAGCGCGTCGAGCGCCGAGACGAACCCGGGCTTGCCGGAGCCGCGCACCTGCTCGGCGATCAGGGGGGCGGGCAAGCGGTCGGGGTGCGCCGCGACGAGCAGCATCATCGCCCGCCGCATGCGCGGCCGGCGCGAGAGCACCTCCGAACGCGTCGCGAACCACCCCGCGTAGAAGCTGAGGATGTTCTCGCCGCGCTGCAGCACCCCGAGCAAGGTCTCGCTGCGTTGGTTCTGGCTCGTGATGCCCGCCGCGGACACCAGCACGAGGCGCTCGAGCAGATCCGGCCGCTGGATGGCGAGCTCCGCCCCGATGAACCCACCCATGGAGTTGCCCACGACGCAGGTACCCTTCGCCTCCAGCGTCTCCAGCAGCTCGGCGACGATCCGTCCGTAGCCCGCGATCGAGATCCGCTGCGACGGCATCTCGCTCGCGCCGAAGCCGGGCAGGTCCATCGCGATGACCCGGTGGGTCTCGGTGAACGCCGGGATGTTCTCCAGCCAGTTCTGCCAGCAGCCCGCCAGCCCGTGGATGAAGACGATCGTCTGCTCCCCCGAGCCGACATCGATGACGTTCATCTGCCGCCCGGCGACGGTGATCCAGTGTCGGTGCTCGCGCCAGTCGACGTCGAGCCACGGGGAGCGCCCGGAGGACCCGTACTGGTCGAGCCGGATCGGCTCCTGACGCTGAGCTGAGGTCCTCGCCACGCGGGCGCCTACGATACCCGGATCGCGCGCATCGCCATCGACATCGACTCGACGCTGCACCACTACTGGGACGTGCTCTCCGACGCCGCGCGGCGGCGCTTCGGCATCGAGCTGCCCTACGAGGAGCAGCTCGACTGGGGCATCACGCGCCTCAAGCCCGAGCAGCTGGAGCTGTGCATCCAGGAGACCCACTGCCGCGAGACGATCATCGCCGCCGAGCCCTACCCCGACGCGGTCGAGACGGTCAAGGCCTGGAAGGACCAGGGACACTTCGTCCACATCACCAGCCACCGCGACGGCGCCGCGCACGACGCGACGGCGGCGTGGCTGGACCGCATCGGCTTGCCCCGCGACGACCTGCACTGCTCCTTCGACAAGGTCAGCCGCTGCGTCGAGCTCGACATCGACGTCCTGATCGACGACAGCCCGATCAACATCGCGCGGGCGCTCGAGGCAGGCATCACCGCGGCGACGATCCGGCATCCGTGGAATCGTGACGTCTGCGAAGAGGAGGACGTCGTCTGCGCCGACGACTGGAGCACGCTGGCCCAGTACCTGGCCCCGATCCTCGTCGCGCAGCGGGCGTCTGCGGCCTGATGGCCCCGCGGCGCACCACCCTGGGCGAGAGCTCGCGCACCGGCGTGGGCGGCGGCGGCGGCGACGAGCTCGCGCTGCCTGACGCGGAGGCCGCCGAGGCGACCACGGAGGTCGCCGAGCGCCCCGACCTGCGCGATCTGCTCCCCGCCCTGGAAGCCGAGCGTCAGGTCAACGACTGGGGGCGCTCCGAGCGCGTCGAGGGTCTGCTGGACCGGACGCTGGTCGAGTTCCTGTACCACCTCTGGTTCCGCTGCGAGATCGAGGGCGTCGGCAACGTGCCTTCGGATGGCGGCGCGCTGCTGGTCTCCAACCACTCGGGCGCCCTCCCGCCCGACGCCGCGATGATCGGCAAGGCGATCAAGGAGGAGCACCCGCGCCCGCGGCCGCTGCACCTCACCGTCGAGCACTTCTTCAAGGGCTTTCCGGGCTTCAGCATGCTCGTGCCGAAGATCGGCGGCGTCTCGGCCCATCCCGCCAACGTGCACCGGCTGCTCTACGACGAACGCCAACTCGTGCTCGTCTTCCCCGAGGGCCGCAAGGGGACCGAGAAGCTCTACAAGGACCGCTACAAGCTGCAGCGTTTCGGCCGCGGCGGCTTCGTCGAGGCGGCGATGCGGGCGCAGGCGCCGATCGTGCCCGTCGCCGTGGTGGGGGCAGAGGAGGCGATGCCCGCCTTCGCGCAGTTCGGGCTGCTGCAGAAGCTCACCGGCCTGCTCTACGTGCCGCTCACGCCGACCTTCCCGCACCTCGGTCTGCTCGGCATGGTCGGCTACCTGCCTGCGAAGTTCCTCATCCGCTTCCTGCCGCCGGTGCCCACCGACGACATGGGCGACGAGCCGTGGGAGGACCGGGGGCTCGTGCAGACCGTCGCGCACGACATCCGCGCGAGCATCCAGGACGAGCTCTTCGACATGGTCGGCAAGCGCGACTCCGTCTGGTTCGGCTGACGGTCGTGGTCTCCAAGCGCGTCCTCATCACCGGCCTGTCGACGATCTGGGGCGGCCGCCTGGCCCAAGCGCTGGAGCGCGACCCGAACATCGAGACGGTCATCGGCGTCGACAAGCGGCCGCCGAAGGTCGAGCTCGAGCGCACGGAGTACGTGCGCGTCGCCGATCAGCACTCGCTGATTCGCCGCATCGTGCAGGCCGCGCAGATCGACACCGTCGTCGACACGCGGCTGGTCGTCGACTCGCTGGTGACCTCGCCGCGCCTCGCGCACGAGAACAACGTGATCGGCACGATGAACGTGCTCGCGGCGTGCGGCGGGCCGGACTCGACCGTGAGGCGGCTGATCGTCAAGAGCTCCGCGCACCTCTACGGCTCCGAGCAGGACGACCCGGCGTTCTTCACGGAGTCCATGCGCCGCAAGCACCCCGCAGGGACGCCGATCGAACGCGACATCCTCGAGGCTGAGGCCGCGATCGAGGACTTCAGCCGGCGCCAGCAGGACGTCAGCGTGAGCGTGCTGCGCTTCGGCTTCGGGCTCGGCCCGAGCTTGCGCACCGCCTACACCGAGCTCTTCGCCCTGCCCGCGATCCCGACGATCCTCGGCTTCGATCCGCGGGTGCAGTTCATCCACGAGGACGACATCGTCGGGTGCCTGGAGCACGCCGTGCGCAACGACCTCGAGGGTGTCTTCAACTGTGCGGCCGACGGCGTCCTCGTGCTGTCGGAGGTGATCGGGCTGCTGGGCAAACGCAACGCGCCGATCCTGCCGCCGGTCGCCACCGGGCTGGCGGTCGCCGCACTGCGCCGCGCGGGGGTCCGGATCACCCCGGAGCAGCTCAACCACCTGCGCTTCGGGCGGGGCCTGGACAACCGGCGCCTCAAGGCGACGGGCTACCGCTACCGCTACACGACGCGCGAGACGATCCTCAAGCTGCGCGAGCATCAGCGCCTCTCCGCCCTGCTGGGCAAGACGTCGGAGGGCTACCGCTACGAGGAGGACGTCGAGGAGTTCCTGCGCTTCAGCCCGTCGGTGCGCACGACCGCCACCACGCAGGCGGGTGGCGCCGGCTTTCGGCCGACGCCCCAGCAGCTCGCCGAGCTCTCCAAGCTGATCGTGAGCCTGCAGGACGAGGAGGAGGGCCTGCACAACGTTGCACCGCAGACCGGCGGCGGCGGGCCGGAGCGCTACGACGAGCTTCCCGCGCGCGACGTGATCGCGCTGCTGAGCTCCATGGAGCGTTCCGACCTCGAGGCGCTGCGCGAGCACGAGACGGGCTCGGCGGGAAGGGTCACCGTCCTGCGCGCGATCGACGCGTTGTTGGGCAGCGAACAACCCGCCTCTAGGCACAACTGATTGCAGCGGTTGTCCGTAGGCGCATTTGGGCCTAGTCTTCTGCGAGCAGGGCTTTCTTCTTCACGTGCGCCATCGTTCCTTCATCCTCGTCGTCTGCCTGCTGGTCGCCCTGTGCGTCTCGGCGGTGGGCCTCTATGCCCATGACCGCTCCGGCCGTGACCGCATCGCCGACGGCGTGCGGGTCGGCGGCGTGTCCGTGGGCGGCCTGTCCGCGGCCGACGCGACCGCCAAGCTCGACCGGCGCCTGTTGAGCCCCCTGCGCCAGCCGGTGGCCGTGCATCACGGCGATCGGGTCTGGCGCCTGGGGCCGCGCGAGTCCCACGTGTCGGTCAACGTCGTCGCCACCGTCGAGCAGGCCATGGCCCGCAGCCGCCGCGGGAACATGTTCACCCGCACCTGGCGCGAGATCTCCGGCGGCAGCGTCGACGCCGACCTCGACGCGACGACGACCTACTCCCACGCCGCGGTCAGTCGCCTCGTGGACCGCGTCCGGGTCGACGTGCAGCGCGCGCCCAAGGACGCGAGCCTTTCCTTCGCGGGCGCGGGCTTCCGGCAGGTCAAGGGTCACGACGGCGCCACGCTGGACACCAAACGGCTCGCCACCCAGCTGCGTACGGCGATGGCGTCCCGCGACGCCCACCGCGACCTCGACGCCCGCATCCGCGTCGTCAAGCCCAAGACCACGACCGCGCAGCTGGCCGACAAGTACCGGACCCTCGTGCTCGTGGACCGCAAGGACTTCAAGCTGACGCTGTACAGGCGTCTCAAGGCGGTCAAGACCTACGGCATCGCCGTCGGGAAGGTCGGGCTCGAGACCCCGTCCGGCCTCTACAACGTGCAGAACAAGGCGATCGACCCCGCCTGGCACGTCCCGAACTCCGCGTGGGCCGGCAAGCTCGCCGGCAAGGTCATCCCGGGGGGAACGACCGAGAACCCGATCAAGTCCCGCTGGATGGGCATCTACGACGGGGCCGGTATCCACGGCACCTCCGAGGAGGGCTCGATCGGCAGCGCCGCGTCGCACGGCTGCATCCGCATGCGCATCGCCGAGGTCAAGGAGCTCTACCCCCAGGTGGACGTCGGGACGCCGGTCTACATCGCCTAGCGGAGCCGCTCAGCGCGCGGGGGCGGCGATCTCCTCGATGGGGACCTCCTCCCAGTCGCGGCTGAGAAGCAGGGCGTGGTGGTCGCCATGTCGAAGCACCAGCGTGCCCATGAACATGCCCTTCTCCTGCCGCCGCAGGATCGCGAACCACAGCGTCGACGCATCGCTCGAGCCCTGGACCCGCAGCCAGGGGCGCGGGGGGAAGCTGCCCTCGGGCGCCACCCCGGCGTCGATGAGCTGGTGCTGCGTGGCGACCTGACCCGTTGTCGTGTCGATGAAGAACAGTCCCATTGCGGCAGAGGATATGAGCGCCCCGTGGCGCTCCGCGGCCGCGCTGCTGGACGCCGACCTGCAGCGGCGCAGCCTGTCGGGGGCCACGCGCCGGGCCTACGGCTTGGACACCGCCGACTTCGGGGGCTGGTGCACGGATCTCGGGATCGAGCCGGCGGACGTCCGGCTGCGCACGTTGCGTCGCTATGCGGCGCACCTCTCTGGGCAGGGGGCGGTCGCCACGACGGTGTCGCGCAAGCTCGCCGCGCTGCGCGCGCTCTTTCGCGTGCTGCGTGAGCACGGGATCGTCGCCGCCAACCCCGCCGACCTGATGGCTTCCCCGAAGCGCCCGAGCAAGCTCCCGCGCGTGCTCGAGGCCCACGAGATGACGGCGCTGCTGGAGGCGATCCCCGCCTCGACGCCCCTCGAGCAGCGCGACCGCGCGATGTTCGAGCTGGCCTACGCGAGCGGCCTGCGGGCCGCAGAGCTCGTCGACCTCGACGTGGGCTCGATCGGCTTCGACGCGGAGGAGGTCCGCGTGGAGGGCAAGGGGGCCAAGACGCGCATCCTGCCGGCGGGGGAGTCGGCGCTTGCCGCCGTCGCGCGCTACCTGCAGTCCGGCCGCCGGGCGCTCGTCGCCGACCGCGCGGAGCCGGCGCTGTTCCTCTCCAAGGCAGGGCGGCGGCTCTCGACCTCAGACGTGCGCCGGCGGCTCACGTTGCGGGCGCGCGCGGCGGCCGTCGCGGGCGGGATCTCCCCGCACGCCCTGCGTCATTCCTTCGCAACGCACCTGCTCGACGGGGGCGCCGACCTGCGCACGATCCAGGAGCTGCTCGGGCATGCGTCGTTGTCGACGACCCAGATCTACACTCGGGTAGAGTCAGCCCGGCTCAAGTCGGCGTATGCCAGCAGTCATCCCCGGGCATGAGCTGAGGACCTGTGGAGACCAACGTCAAGCCCATCGAGCTCAGGGACCTGTGGAAGCGTTACAAGTCCGGCGGCGACGAGCGGGCGCGCGAGCGCCTCGTGGTCGCCTACTCGCCGCTGGTGAAGTACGTGTCCGGGCGCATGGCCTCCGGTCTACCCGCCCACGTGGACGAGGCCGACCTCATCTCCTACGGGCTGGTCGGCCTCATCTCCGCGATCGCGCGCTTCGAGCCCGAGCGCGAGATCAAGTTCGAGACCTACGCGATCACGCGGATCAAGGGCGCCATCATCGATGAGCTGCGCTCGCTGGACTGGGTGCCGCGCTCGGTCCGCGCCCGCGCCCGGGCGATCGAGCGGGCCAACGCCAAGCTCGAGGGCAAGCTCCAGCGTGCGCCCTCCGATGAGGAGATGTCGGCTGAGCTGGCCATGACGGTCGACGAGTTCCAGGCTGCGCTGCTGCAGATCTCCAACTCGACGGTCGCTGCGCTGGACGAGATGTGGACCGTGTCGGGGTCCGGCGGCGACCAGGTCTCGCTGCTGGACACCCTGCACGACCCCGACGCCGAAGACCCCGCGGCGGTGATGGACCAGACCGACCTCAGGGATCGCGTCGCGGACGCCATCGCGCGCCTCCCGGAGCGGGAGAAGCTGGTGGTCGCGCTGTACTACTACGAGAACCTGACGCTCCGCGAGATCGGCGAGGTGCTCGGCGTGACCGAGTCTCGGGTCTCCCAGCTGCACACCAAGGCGGTCCTGCGCCTGCGGTCGCGCCTCACGCCTGAGATCGACTAGACCGGCGCGGGGCACCCCGTTGCTAGCCTCGATCGCCGCCGTGGTCCGCAAGTCGATCTCCACCAGCCACGCCGTGGTCGCCTGCGACGTGTGCGGGCGGACCCTGCTGCGCGGCGAGCACGCCGACGGGTTCCTGCACTCCGGGTCGCGGCGCACGGTCTGCGAGCTGTGCACCGTGCGGGCCATGCACGAGGGCTGGATCCGTGAAGGGCTCGATGGGGACCTCGCGGTTGCCCCGGACCGGGCCGGCGGTGCGCGCTCGCTGCTCGGGCGCCTGCGCGCGCGTCGCGCCGACGCCGTTCGCCCCAGCGCCGTGGGCGCAGCCGAGCTGGAGCAGGCCCCCGAGGGGTTCTTCGCCGAGGAGGAGCTGAGCTTCGCCCCGGCGCCCCCCGTAGAGGACGTCGCTCCTGAGCCGGTACTGCAGGACGCACCGCTCGAGATGCCCGCCCTCGAGCCGGCTGTGGCTTCCGCCGCGCCCCCGGTTCCCGCCGACCCCGCGCGGGGGACACGCTCGGTCCGCGGGGTTCCGAGCAACGCCGACATGAAGGTCGCGCGCGCCCTCGAGCTGTTCAACACCGGCGAGCATCCGCGGACGGTCGCCGGCATCGCCCGGTCGCTCGGGGCGCCCGCGGTCACGGCGCGCCCGTCGGCCACCGAGGGCAGCGTCGTGACGATCGTCGTCGCCTGGGAGCTCAGCTGGTACCGCTACGAGGTCGATCTCGCTGATGAGGCCTCTGGCGCGCGGGTCGTCGCGCAGGGTGCGGAGCTGTCCGAGCTCGACGAGACCGACCAGCAGCCCAACGCCGGAGCCGACGCGCAGGGGACGCTGCACCCGGTCGCCGCGCTCGCTTGAGGTAGGCTCCGGCGCCGATGATCTACTGCGTCGTCCCCGAACAGCTCGCGCCCGAGCTCTACGACAAGCTGGCGGAGTACTACGCCGACGACCCGAACGTCAAGGTCATCATCGACCGTCGCAAGAGCGAACGCCGCGGGAGCAACGACGGCCCCAACGAGCACCAGCGCGAGATCCGCGACCGGCGGCGGCGCCACATCCCCGGCGAGTTCCCGCCGCTCGACGCGCCGGAGTGACCCGCTGAAGCTCGTCGTGCACGTCGATGGGGGCGCCCGGGGCAACCCCGGCCCGGCCGCGGCGGGTGCCGTGCTCTGCACGCCGGACGGCGACGTGGTCGACGAGGCCACGCGCACCCTGGGGCACGCCACCAACAACGTCGCGGAGTACGAGGGGGTGCTCCTGGGGCTGGACCGCGCCAGGGCGCTGGGGGCCACCGAGATCGACCTGGTCAACGACTCCGAGCTCGTGGCCAAGCAGCTGACGGGCGCCTACAAGGTCAAGCACCCTGCGATGAAGCCCCTGCACGCACGGGCGACGAAGGAGCTGGCGGGCTTCACGCGTTGGAGCATCCGCTGCGTGCCGCGCGCCCAGAACGCCGACGCGGACGCGCTGGTCAACCAAGCGCTCGACGCGGCGCGCTGACCCGGGGGCCGGCGCGCCGCGCGGCGCCTGCAAGCTCCCCTTTAGGCGGGGGAGCTCTCCTTCACGCCTTCCTTGGCCTGCTGCGCGGAATCCTTCGCGGACTCCTTCAGCTCCTGGCCGTGCTCCTGAGCGCTCTGCTGCACCGTCTCCTTGGCCGTGGCCGCGGACTCCTTGGCGGTCTCCGTGACCTGCTGGGAGACCTCCTGCGCGACCTGCTTGCCGTGGTCGAGGGCCTCGGACGCGGTGTCCTTGACCTGATCCTTGACCGAATCCGCGGCGGGCCCGAGCTTCTCGTGCTCGATGGCCGTCTCGGGAACGAGCATGCCGGCGAGGAAGCCAACCGCGACCGCGCCGACCGCGAGGCCGAGCGGGTTGGACTGCGCGGCCCCGGCAGCGCGCTTGGCGCCGTCCTTGACCTGCGGGCCGTCCGGCGTCGCGTCGCTCACCTTGGAGGTGGCCATGCCCAGCTTCTCCTTGACGGAATCGACGCGGTCACCCACGGCGTCCTTGGTCCGCGACGGGACGTCGGCCTTGTAGCCGATCGCACCGATCGTGTCGGACATCTCCTCGCGGGTCCGTTCTATCTCCCGGCGGATTGCTTCTGGGTCTTGGCCCATTCCTTGTCCTCCTTCAGAGTCTCGATGGTCTGTTCGGGCTTTGGTGAGGTCTCCTGCAGCGTCTTCTTGCCGGTGAGGGCAAGGACGGCAGCGATCGCTCCGTAGAGCAACGTCACGATCAACGCGGCGAGCCACGTGTGATTGACGATGGTTTGGATGAGGGCGATGAGGAACGTGGTGAACGCGCCGAGGGCCAGTAGCCCCACGACGGCACCGGCTCCGAGCTCACCAACCCCCTTGCCCGCCTCCTTGCCCTTCTGCGTCATCTCGGCCTTGGCCAGGTCGAGCTCCTGCTTGACGAGCGTCGTCGTCTCGTTGGAGAGCCGCTTGAGTAGCTCGCCGATCGGCTCCTCGCGGAGGTCCGATCCGACGGGCTGCCCGCGGTCCATCTGGTCTGCCATTACACCGTGCGCGGCGTCGCCGGCACGACCGGCGGCACGGCGGGCGTCGGGGCGCCGAAGGTGCCCGCAGCCGGGGCCACCGGCGGCGGGTCGGCGATGACGCCGCTGGACAGGTTGCCCGCGCCGGCGCGCGGGGGCGTCGTGCCCGTCGCGCGGAAGCGCTGGGCGCGCACCTGGGTGGAGTCCACTGATCCGTAGCGCTCGGAGCTCGACGCCTTCAGGAACCGCGAAGCGGCAAAGCCGACCGCGAGCCCGGCGGCGGCGATGGCCCACGGCTTCTCACGGCCGAAGTCCTCGACGTCATGCAGCAGGCGATCGCTGTTGGCCTCCTGCAGGTAGGAGCCGGCCTGCTCGGCCTTCTCGGCGACCTGACGCACCACCTTGGCCGGCTTGTCCTTGCCCTGCTTCTCCAGCTCCTCGGCCACGCTGTGGGCGTCCGACGCGGCGCTGGAGACCTGCTCGCCCGCCTGGGTCGAACGCTGGTCGACCTGTGCCCGCGCCTGCTCCTTGGCCTGGCCGGCCACCTGCTGGCCCTGCTGTTTGGCCTGGCCCGCGACCTCCTGGACCTTGTCCTGCGCCTGCTGCTTGACCTGCTCTGCCTGCCCCCCAGAGGGCGCCGCGGCGCCCGGGGTCGGGGGGGCGGCGGTGAAGTCTTGCGTGCTCATGGCACCTCCGCTCGAAATGAATACCTGGGCGTCCCTTTCCCGGGGAAGCGGCGGATGAAGCACGGAAAGCCCGCGGCTGCATCCGGGCGGCGAGCACGGCGCGGGCGCGGCGCTGGAGCGAGCTCACCCGGCGGGCGCGTCGTGTCCGTCCTCGTCCTCGTCGCCTCGAGGCCGCGGCCCGAAGCTGACGTCGATGTCCTCGAAGCCCTTGTTGCGCTGGGCCTTGGCCTGGGCGGTGTAGGCCGAGCGGTCACCGCGGGTGAGATCGACGTTGTCGGTGAACGGCGTCAGCAGCGCCCGCGGGTACAGGCGGCGCGCGCGGACGACGTTGGCCTCGACGCACAGGACCAGCGCGACGGCGGCCAGGTAGATGAAGGCGATCAGGCCCAGGACCAGCGCAAAGGCCCCGTTGGTCGCGCTCGCGTGCTGGACGACCCGGCCGATGTAGAACGCGCCGAAGGACTGCAGGAGCTGCCAGGCCACCGCCGCCCCCACGGCCCCCGGGGCGACCTCGCGCAGCGCAAACGGACGGGCGGTCGCGATGCGGAACGCCAACGTGAACACGCCTGCGTTGATCAGCACCGACGCCGCCACCAGCAGCGCGGGGACGGCAGCGCCCAGGCTGCCGCTCGCGAGGCTGCTGAGCGCGGTCAGCGCCGTCGTGCCGATGACTGCGAGCCCGACGGTGCCGAGCAGGAGAAGGCTGCGCCCGCGCGCCTTGAAGGGGTTGGGCCGGCTGTTGCGCGGGATCGCCCAGGCCGTGCTCATCGCGTTCTGCAGCGCCTGGGCGACCCCGAGCCCGCCGTAGAGCGACCCGAGGACGCCGAAGATGAGACCCGTCGTGCCGCCGCCGATGCGCTGGGGTTCCTGCAGGTCCTGCCCGATGACGGGGAACTGGCTCAGCGCGGAGTCGACCACCCGGCGCTGGAGCTCCGGATCGCCGTGGAGGACTATTCCGAGGATCGTGCTCAGCAGCAGCAGGAGGGGGAACAGCGACAGCAGGCCGTAGTAGGTGATGAGCGCGGCCAGGTAGCTGCCCTGGTCATCGAAGAACTTGTAGGCCACGGCCAGCGGGAAGCCGACGACGGGGTGGCGCTGCTGGAAGGCGTCGAGGGTGCGGGTCGCCGACATGTCAGGGACTGGTCACGCGCTCGAGCCGGGTCCATCGTCCCTGTCAGCGGTGACCGACCTCAGAGTGCGCTGGAGCGTGGCGAGGGCCAGTTCGGCCTCGGGGGGGAGCACCTGGCCGGCAACCTCGTGGAGGAGCATGTCGGAGCGCTTGGCGAAGCGGGTCGTCACGGCAGCTGCGTACCCGCATCCGCGCCCGCCTGCGCGGCGTCGTCATGGTCGTGCGGGAGCGGCCCGCAGCCGGTCCGGCGGCTACGTCGCGCCGTAGCGGAACCGTGACCTTCGCACTGAGAACCCGCGAAGTCTCGCGCATCGGCCTTACGTTCGAAGAAACGCGGCGGGCCGCGGCGGGTGTTTCCCGGACCGTAAGGATTCCGTCACCGGCGTGTAAGGGATCGAACCTAGCTTCCTGGCCATGGGATCGCAGGACATCACCACGGGGCGGGCACCGCAGGCCGAAGCTCGGGCGTCGGGCGATCTCCGCCTTCTCGGGCGGCTGCGTGGTGGAGAGGAGAACGCCTTCGACGAGATCGTGGGTCGATACGGCGCCGCGCTCCTACGGGTGGCGCTGGTGTACACGCCTTCTCAGGCCGTCGCGGAGGAGGTCGTTCAGGAGACCTGGCTGGGCGTCGTTCGCGGGCTCGACCGCTTCGAGGGTCGCTCGTCGTTGGCCACGTGGCTGTTTCGGATCGTCGCGAACCGTGCGAAGACGCGGGGGCAGCAGGAACCCCGCAGCGTCTCGTTTGCGGCGCTCGCCGCGGACGAGATCCACCGCGGTGAGGTCGCCGTCGACGCAGACCGCTTCACCACCAAGGGGGTCTGGAGCTCGCCGCCGGCACGCTGGGACGAGAACCAGGAGAAGAGCCTCGCGTCGCGCGAGACGGTGGCGGTCATCGAAGCTGCGATCGCCGCTCTGCCCGATACGCAGCGCCTCGTGATCACCATACGCGACGTCGGTGGCTGGCCGGCGGACGGGGTCTGCGACGCGCTCGGGATCTCTGAGGCCGACCACCGCGTCCTGCTGCACCGCGCGCGGTCGCAGGTCCGCAGGGCGCTCGAGGACTACTTCGGCGAGGACCTGTGAGGGGCACGGAGCGCGGCCCCGTCGACGGGCCCGGGGCCTGTCACTCGCCGTTTCGACTTGCCACGCAGTTCGACAAGGGAGATCGCACCATGTACGCAGCACCTCGCAGGTCGTCAACCGTCCTCAGAAGGCTCTCGCTGGCGGTGGGGCTGTCGGTGGCCGGCATTGCCGGGTTGGCGGATGGGGCGATGGCCGCCCCCGACGCGCCGGGGGCCGTGTACTCGATGACCAACCGCGCAGTCGGGGGCAACTCGATCACGACGTTCGACCGCGCTGCTGACGGCACCCTTCGCCAGCGGGCCGATGTTCCCACCGGCGGAAACGGCACGGGAACGCCGGAGGATTCGGCCAACGGTCTGATCCAGGCAAACGTCGGCGGCGAATCCTCGCCGACGAACTTCCAGGGCAACGGGAAGTTCCTGCTGGCGCTCAACGGCGGCAGCGACTCGATCTCGGTCTTCCGGACCGACGGCGCAGAGCTCGAGCTGGTCGATGTCGAGCCGTCCCGCGGCAACCGCCCGATCTCGATCACGGTGAACAAGGGCGTCGCGTACGTCCTCAACGCCGGCGGGCCGATGTGCACCGGGGACTTCCCGCAGCAGAACATCACCGGGTTCACCCTCGACGCCCGTGGGCAGCTGACGCCGATCCCGGGCTCGGCCCGGCCACTCAGCGGCGGTAACGCCTCTGGCTGTACGCAGGTCGCCTTCGACAAGACCGGCAACGTCGTCTTCGTCGAGGAGCAGCAGGCGGACATCATCTCCTCCTACACACGCAACCGCGATGGGACGCTGAACGGCCCGACGGCGCAGCAGACGACGGGCAACGGCCCGTTCGGCCTGAACTTCACCCAGCGCAACCAGCTGCTGACCACCGAGAACTTCGGTGCAGCACCGGGGCAAGGCGGGTTGGCCTCCTACGCGATCGACGAGCGAACGGGCATCCTCACGCCCCTCAGCCCGACAGTTCGCAACGGGCAGTCCGACACCTGCTGGGTGGCGATCACCGACGACAACAAGTACGCCTTCACGTCGAGCTTCGGTGGCGCCGGCGGCATCTCGAGCTACCGCGTGCGGCCCGACGGCAGCCTCGTGCTGCTCGACAGTCAGGCCGCGACGGTGGGCGCAGGGTCCTCCGACGTCACGCTGAGTGGAAACAGCAAGTACCTGTACGTGAAGAACTCGCTGCAGGGCACCGTGACGACGTTCCGGATCGAGGACGATGGTGCGCTGGTGCAGATCGATCAGGATCGTGACGCCTCGATGGGCGGCGGTTCGATCGGCATCGCCGGCCACTAGACGCGTAGGCGAGCCGTCCCGGGGCCCCACGTCACGCGGGGCCCGGGACGGCCGCCACCTGGTTCGAGCCGCGGTCGGTGCCGGGCAACCGGCGACGCGCACCAGAGCCGCAACCCGACGGGCAAGGCGAGCTACACGACCGCGGCCGGCGGAAGCAGAAGCTTGAGGTCAAGCTCAGTGCGAAGAGTCACGAGGCGACCGAAGGCGGCGAGATAATCGTGAAGTGGTAGCGACTCGGACGATCTCCTTGCCGGGGTCGAGGAGTGGCTCGTCCTCGACGACCGCCGATGATCGAGATCGCGCACGAGCCGCCCGGTACGCTCCGAGACCTCGCCACCACGCTCTCCCCATCGAGGCTTTCCGCCGCCGACCCGCGCGTCGAGCGCCCGCTCTTTACGCTCCGTGAGAGCGCGGCGTACCTCGGGGTGCCCGCCGCGACGATCCATCGCTGGGAGCGTTCGCAGACCGACGGGCCCTTATCACCGTGCTTCCCCGAGCGGGCCGGTCGGCGACCGTGCCGTTCGTCGGCTTCGCTGAAGCATTCGTGCTCAGCGCGCTGCGCTCGGCCGGCGTACCGATGCAGCGCATCCGACCGGCCGTCGAGCGGCTTGCCGGCGACGTCGGCGTCGCGCACGCGCTGGCGTCTGAACGGGTCTACACCGATGGCGCCGAGCTCATCTTCGACTACGCGGCCGGCAGCAACGACCCGTCGCTGATGACCGTCGTGCGGACCGGCCAGCAACACTTCAGCGACGTGATCCGCGGCTACCTGAGCCGCATCACCTACGGGACGGACGGCTGGGCCGAGCAGCTCCGGCTCCCCGGCTACGAGAACGCAGAGGTCATCGTCGACCCGCAGCAGGCGTTCGGCCAGCCGTTCGTCGTTCACGGCGGCGCTCGGTTCCAAGACCTCGTCGACCGCTTCCAGGCCGGGGACAGCTTCGGCGCGATCGCCGACGACTTCGACGTCCCGCCGGTCGAGGTCGAGGACGTCATCCGCGTCGCCCTCCAGCTCGGCACCTGAGTTCGTTCATCGCCCGCAGCCTCGGGCCGAGATTCGCTGCGCAAGACCGATGAACATCCCGACTGTTCCGAGAATGCCGATGACGGCTTCGGCCGGCCTGCGGCGTCGAGATCGCACCGCGTGCCCGGCTCACGCACCAGGCGTTTCAGCGCCTCGGCACAATCGCCGCGATCGCTGCCGCGGTCGCCCGGGCGTCGCGTTTGAGGTAAGGGAGCAGCGCGGCGAGCCCGAAGTGGAAGCCGGCGAAGTAGAGGCCGTCGGCGTCGGAGGCGCCGCTGACGCTGGGTTCGCCATTGTCGCGCACGACGCCGAGGCCGCCGAGCAGCTCTCCGAGTCCGGTGCTGTAGCCGGTGGCGGCGATGACGACCTCCGGCGCGCGGCGGGAGCCGTCGGAGAGAACGACGTCAGGGCCGTCGAAACGTTCGACGGCGGGCACGATCGTGATGCGGCCGGACTTCAGCGCTGCGACGAACCCGCTGTCCATCGGTGGGGAGAAGTAGCGGTACTGCATGTCGGAGAGGCGTTGGTGGGATCGCCGCAGGCCGTACTCGGTCAGGTCGCCGAATGCCAAGCGTTGAGCGGCGTGTCCGATCACGTCGATGAGCCGGTCGGGCAGCCGGCGGCCCAGCAGGGCCAGTGGGGTGATCGGGACGCCGAGCATCTCGCGCCGCAGCAGCAGCGGAGGGGTGCGGATCGAGATCTGCGTGCGTCGGGCACAGGCGCCTGCCACGAGGGTTGCGATCTCGACGCCCGAGTTTCCCGAGCCGACCACGAGGACGTCTCGCTCGGCGAACTCCGTCGCGCGCTTGAACTCGGCGGCGTGCATGAGACGGCCGGTGAACTGCTCACGCCCGGGCCAGTCGGGGGTGACCGGTGTGTGGTCGTGGCCGGTGGCGACGACCACGGCCCGGGCGCTGAGGTCCTCGCCGTCCACGGTGAGGAGAAAGCCGCCGTCGTCGCGCCGGTCGATGCCGGTGACGGTGGCGCCGGCGCGGACCCGGATCTGCATCTGCTGCGTGTAGTCCTCGAGGTAGGCCGCCCAGTCCTCGCGACTGGGCCAGCGTCCGTGGTCGCGCGCCATGCGGTGACCGGGCAGGTCGGACATCCAGCGGACGGTATTCAGGCGCAGTCCCTCGTAACGATGCCACCACGAGGCACCCGGACGCTCCCCGCGCTCGAGTACCAGCGCGCAGATCCCGCGCTCGGCGAGCGCGCCTGCGGTGGCCAGACCGGCCGCGCCAGCACCGACGATCACCACCTCCTCGGTCGAGCTCTTGGTGTCGCTCACCGGACGGGCCCCTCTCCGGCGGCCGTAACCGCCCGGGACGTAACGATGATCTGCGTGCCTTTGGCGGGCCGCAGCGTGACGCCGCTCGGGCGCTGTCGCTCGTCGCTGCTGTCGGGGGCACAAAGGGTGCAGCGCTCCACGACCGCGGCCAGAACCGTGTGGAGCTCGAGCAGGGCCAGGCGGGAGCCGACGCAGCGGCGGCGGCCGCCACCGAAGGGCAGCCAGGAGGCGATCGGGGCGTCTGCGGCAAGGAAGCGGTCGGGGTCGAAACGCTCGGGGTGCTGCCAGGTGGCGGCGTTGAGGTGCACCGACGGGATGGCCGAGGAGGCGAGCCAGCCCGCGGGGATCCGAACCGCGCCGAGCTCGAGCGGTGCGGTGAGCCGGCGCGGAGTGTCGAAGACGACGGGGCGAACGCGCAGGGTCTCCTTGACGACCGCCTGCAGGCAGCTGTCGTCGCCGTCGGCCAGGGTGTCGCGGAGGCGCTGAAGGACGGCGGGATGTCGGACGAGCCGTTCGATCGCCCAGGCGAGTGCGGTGGCGCTGGTGTCGTGGCCGGCCGCCAGAACGGTCATGAGCTCGTCGCGCAGCTCGGCGTCCTCCAGGCGCACTCCGTGCTCGTCGCGGGCGAGCAGCAGCATCGACAGCAGGTCCTCGCGCTGCTCGAGCGCCTCATCTCCTTCGGCTCGGCGACGGGCGATCTCCTCGTAGAGCAGGTCGTCGGCTTCCGCGCGCATGACGAGAAAGCGCCGCATCGGGTTGCCCGGCAGGCGCCGCAGGTGAGAGCGCCCGAGCAGGCGCCGGAACCGCGGGATCACGAGAACTAGCGAGGCCGCTTCCAAGAGCGCGGGCAGCAAGACGCGCAGGCGTTGCAAGCGGTCGAGGTCGTCGATGCCGAAGACGATCCGCAGCATCACCTCGAGCGTCACCCGCTGCATCCGCGGGTGGACGGCGAACGGCTCCCCCTGCGGCCAGGTATCGATCTCGGCGTTCGCGATGGCGGCGATCTGGTCCCGCCACCCCGCCACGCGCTCGCCGTGCAGCGGCGCGGCGATCAGCTTGCGGTGTCGTTCCCATCGCTCGCCCTCCAGGCACAGCAGCGAGTTCGTCCCGACGAGCGGGGAGAGGAACGGCTCCCGGGCCTCGCCGGCGCGTCCGATGTCGCGGTCGTGGGCGTAGAGCTCGCGCACCAGCTCGGCCTCGGCGATGAAGGCGAACGGCGGCGAGCCCGGGTAGTCGATCCGGAACACCGGCCCGAACTCGCGTCGGCAGCGCTCGAGGTATCCGACCGGGTCGACGTACATCCGGGCCATCTGGCCAAGGCTCGGCAGGCGCGGCCCGGGTGGCGGTGGCAATGCGGTGCTCGAAGTAGGCGCCATGGCGTGAGCGTAACAAGTGTTTGGAACATTCGTTACGCTTCCCCGTATGACGCCACGTGAACGCCTGCTGGAGGCCGCGATCTCCTGCCTGCAGGACCCCGGCTGGGCCAAGACGACCACGCGTGAGATCGTTGCCCGGGCCGACATGCACGTCCCGAGCGTCAACTACTACTTCGGCACCAAGGACACGCTGTTGCACGACGCGGCCGTCGAGGCACTGCGCCGATGGGGCGCCACGACGATGGACGCCGTCGAAGCCACCCCCAGCGACCCGGCCGCCGAATTGCGTCGCAGCCTCGAGCGATTCCTCGAGACGCTCGCCCAGGACCGCCGCTACGTCGTGGCCGCGGTCGAGGCCTTCGCTCAGGCCGAACGTGACGCGGAGCTCCGCGCCCGCCTGGCCGAGGCCTACGGTGCGTTCCGCGCAGTCGTCGTCGAACGCATCTCTCCCGGCGCCACCCCGGAGGCCGCGCGAGCCGGCGGCGCCGAAGCACTCGCGTCGGTGCTCATCGCGCTCTTCGACGGTCTCGCCATCCAGCGCTTGCTGGCTCCCGACGATGCGCTTGGCACCGACCAGATCCTCTCCGCTCTGGCCATCCTCGCCGCCGCCGCCCCCAACAACGACGCGACGCCCAGTGCCGACGCCGATGACGACCGAAGCCTGACTCCCCAAGTTCAGCGGGATCCTGAACGCGGCCGCGCCGCTGCAGCCAAGTTGAAGGCGCTCGGCGCCAAGGCAATCCTCATCAAGGCAGCCGAGCAGGGTTACATCACGCAGCTCGCATGCAAGATGCCCGAATGCTTCTGCCCCGAGGAGCTTGGAGGCGCGTGCTACTTCGACGCGGTCACCGCCGAGTTGAGCGACTGGATGCCTACCCACGAGCACTTCCCGATCTCCAAGAGAGACGGCGGCAGGGATGTCGTGGGCAACGCCATCCTGGCGCACCGCCTCTGCAATCGCATCGACTACTCGATCAGTGTCAGCCGGTCGTACGAGAGAGACCTCAAGAGGATTAAGAAGGCCCGGGAGGACGCGATCCGCGGCAACAACGAAGGACCGGACTAGTTCGCTCCGTATCCCAGATCCTCCGGGTCGATCGCCGGACGGACTCTGCTGCCGAGGGGCCTTCTTGACCGACGGTTGGTACCCACGAGTGGTACCCACGGCCGCTTCGGGCTCTCTCAGCTCGACTCCCAGAACGAAGAAACCCCCGCAAACGCGGGGGCTTCAGGAGGAGCGGATGAAGGGACTCGAACCCTCGACCTTCTGCATGGCAAGCAGACGCTCTAGCCAACTGAGCTACATCCGCGCGAGCCGGGGATGATAGCGGCGCTCGCGGCCGCCGAGAGTCAGTCGGCGGCGGGTCCCGCACCGAGCTGGCCCATGAGCCCAAGCTCGTCCGTGCTACCCCAGCGCTCGACGATCTCGCCGTTGACGAAGCGGCCGATCTGCACGCCGCGAACGTCGATCTTCTTGCCGGTCGGGGCCAGACCCTGGAACTCTCCGTCGTGGGTTCCGGTGAGCGTGTAGGCGATGCAGACGTGGTCGTCGTCGGCGACCATGTGGGCCGGCTCGATGTGCATGTCCGGGAACCCCGTGGCCAGCGTGGTGAAGAAGTCGTGGAAGCCCTGGCGGCCCGGGCCCTGGTCCGGCGCGGGGTCGTGGTCGTGCGCGTCGATGGCGAAGGACTTCACGGCCTCGTCGATCTTCCCGGCGTTAAGGCTCTCGGCCAGGTGCTCTTGGGCGGCGATGTTCTGATCTCGTGACATGGGAGGGGCTACGCGATCGCGGCCCGATCGGATGGCCGTACCTACAGTCAGGTCGTTCATGCGCGTCGCGATCGTCTCCACCTATCCGCCCCGCGCCTGCGGCATCGGCACCTTCTCCCGCGACCTGCGCGAGGCGTTGCTCGAGGCCGATGCGACGACCAGCGTCGACCTCGTGGCGATCGTCCGCGACGAGGAGGCCGAGCAGGCTCCGGAGGTCATCGCGCGGATCCACCAGGACCAGCGGGGGGAGTACGCCACCGCCGCCCGGGTACTCGATCGGCGGGGCGACGACGTCGTCATGATCGAGCACGAGTTCGGGATCTTCGGCGGCCCCGACGGGGAGCACGTCCTCTCCCTTGCGCGCGAGCTGCGCGTGCCGATGGTGCTGACGCTGCACACGGTCCTGTCAGCCCCGTCGGTGCGCCAAGCCGAGGTCCTGCGCGCGCTGTGCGAGCTGGCGACGCTCGTCTGCGTGTTCACCGAGACGGCGAAGCGGATGATCCTCGACGCGCATCTCGCGCCGCCCGAACGCGTGCGGGTCGTGCCCCACGGCGGGCCGACCGCGCTGCTGCCTTCGGGCAACGGCAACGCGGGCCACGGCCGCCGGTTGCTGCGCGGGCCGCGCCGTCACGGCGCCCAGCCGACGGCCATCGACGACAGTCGCCGGATCCTGTCGACGTTCGGCCTCATCTCCCCGGGCAAGGGGATCGAGACGGCGATCGCCGCGATGCCCGCGATCATTCAGCGCCACCCCGAGGCGCTCTACGTCGTGGCCGGCCAGACCCACCCGGAGGTCGCCAAGCGCCACGGGGAGGAGTACCGCCTGGGCCTCGAGCGTCAGGGCCGTGACCTCGGCCTGGGCGACCACGTCGTCTTCGACGACCGCTTCCTGAGCCTCGAGGACCTCGCGGAGATGCTCGCCGCGACCACGATCTACGTCACGCCCTACCGGTCGCGCGAGCAGATCGTCTCCGGGGCGCTGACCTTCGCGATCGTCGCGGGCTGCCCCACCGTCTCCACGCCGTACTTCTACGCCGAGGACCTGCTCGGCTCGGGTGCCGGCGTCATCGTGCCCTTCGATGATCCCGAGGCGCTGGCCGAAGCGGTGAACGCGCTGCTGGACGACCCCGCCCGCCTGAAGCGCGCAGCGTCCACGGCGCGCGCCGTGGGCCGGGCGCTGGCCTGGCCCGAGGTCGGGCGGCAGACGGCGAAGGTGCTCCAGGAGGCGGTCTCGCTGGGCCCGCCCTCCACCGTGCGCCGCGCGCCGCCCGCGACCCTGCCGCGCGCGCGCACGTCGCACCTGATGACGCTCGTGGACGACGTCGGCATCGTGCAGCACGCCGACGGCAGCATCCCGCTGCGCTCCTCGGGCTACTGCGTGGATGACGTGGCGCGGCTGGCCATCGTCGCGCTGCGCCTGCGCACGACCACCGGCGCGGAGGTGCACACCCGCACGCTGTCGATGAGCCTCGGCTTCCTGCGCCACGCCTGGGACGCGGCCGGCGGCGGCATGCACAACTTCCTCTCCTACGACCGTCGCTGGCTCGACGACCCCCACCCGGGCGACCATCTCGGCCGGGCGGCCTGGGCGCTCGGGGAGGCGCTGGGCGCCGGGCTTCCGCAGGCGCTGGCCGAGCCGGCGCGGATCCTGCTCTGCGAGATGCTCGAGGCGCTCGCCGCGGCGCGCTTCCCGCGGACGATGGCCTTCGCGATCCTCGGGCTGGCCCACGCCGAGCCGGAGGCGCTCGGGGCGCCCGGCGAGACGGTTCTGCGCGAGCTCGCCGCCCGGCTCGGCGCGCAGCAGGTCAAGAACGCGGGGGACGGGTGGCACTGGGCCGAGGACGTGCTGACCTACGACAACGCCCGCCTACCGCAAGCGCTGATCGCCGCCGGCGCCCGCCTCGGTGACGATGAGCTCGTGCGTGAGGGGCTGCGCTCGCTGGACTGGTACGCCGGTGAGCTGGGGGTGGACTCGCCCTTCGTGAGGCTGGTCGGCCACGAGACGCGCCGTCGCGGCGAGCCGCACCCCGGCGCAGGCAACGAGCAGCCCCTTGACGCTGCGGCGCTGGTCGAGGCCGAGGTCGAGGCCTTCGCGGCCACGCGGCAGGAGAACCACGGCCGCCGTGCCGTCCGCGCGTTCGAGTGGTTCCTGGGCCGCAACGTGCTCGGCCTCTCCGTCTACGACTTCGCGACGGGGGGGTGTCACGACGGCCTGGGGGAGGAGGCGCTGAACGTCAACGAGGGCGCCGAGTCCACCCTGGCCTACCTGCAGGCACTGCTGGCGCTCGACGCCGCCGGGCTGCAGGCCACCGTCCCCGAATGATGGCGCCCGCACGGTCGCCTATGCTCGCCGCTCATGCCCGCCAACGACGCCGCCACGCTGTTCACCCGCCACGCGGGCAACCCGCTGCTCACGCCCGAGCGGTGGCCCTATCCCATCAACGCCGTGATGAACGCCGGGGCCACGAAGATCGGCGACGAGACGGTGCTGCTGTGCCGCGTCGAGGACCGCAAGGGCTTCTCGCACCTCACGGTCGCGCGCTCTCGGGACGGCGCGTCCAACTGGCACGTCGACGAGCAGCCGTTCATGTTGCCTGACCACGCGCACCCCGAGGAGGAGTGGGGCCTGGAGGACCCGCGGGTGACCTACGTCGAGGAGCTCGGCACGTGGATCATCACCTACACCGCCTTCGGCCCCGGCGGGCCGGGCGTGGCGCTGGCCAAGACCGAGGACTTCCGCTCGATCGAGCGCCTCGGCATGGTCATCCCGCCGGAGGACAAGAACGGCGTGCTGCTGCCTAGACGCATCGACGGGCAGTGGATCCTCTTTCACCGCCCGCCGTCGCAGGACGGATCGGACGTGTGGCTGTCGCGCTCGACCGACATGCGGTCCTGGAGCGAGCCGGAGATCGTCCTGCGGCGCCGCCCCGGCGGCTGGTGGGACACGGCGCGCGTCGGCATGGGCCCGCCGCCGCTGGAGACCGAGCACGGCTGGCTGGTGGTCTACCACGGGGTGCGCAACACGGTCGCCGGCGCTCTCTACCGGGCGGGCCTGGCGATGCTGCACCTCGAGGACCCCACGAAGGTCATCCACCGTTCCGACGAATGGGTCCTGGGGCCCTCCGCGCAGTTCGAGGTCACCGGCGACGTGCCGAACGTCATCTTCCCCTGCGGGCTCGTGCACGACCGCCCAAGCGACACGCTGTTCCTCTACTACGGCGCGGCGGACACGCGCGTCGGGCTGGCGACCGCGAAGCATGCCGACGTCGTGGAGTACGTGCTGGGCTGCCCGCCGGGCTAAGGCTGTGGGATAGCCGGCCCAAAGCTGCGCAAAGGCGCGCACCCCTGGGTGACGGGTCGCGGGGTGGCCTAGAGCCGGGGGGATGAACGTCGCCCTGCGTCGCATCCTGACCTTCGCCGTCAGCCTCGCCGTGCTCACCCTGCCCTGTGCCGCCGCGTCGGCGCGCAGCGGCAACGTCGCCGCGCTGCAGGTCGCGCTGCGCGGGGCCGGGCTCTACAACGGCACCGTCGACGGCGTGGCCGGCGCCGGGACGCGCGCTGCCACCGCCGCGTTCCAGCGCCGCCATGGGCTGCCTGCCGACGGCGTGGCGGGAGCGCGCACCCGGCGCGCCCTCGGTGGTCGGGGCCGCCCGCGCTACGGCAGCCGTCCTCTCGGTGCCGGCGCCCGCGGCTGGGACGTTGCCGCGCTGCAGTTCAAGCTCGCCATCCATGGCTTCCCGTCGGGTTCGGTCGACGGCGGCCTGGGCGGGCGCACCGCGCGAGCCACTGCCCGCTTCCAGCGCTGGGCGGGCCTGCCGGCCGACGGCGTCGCCGGGCGCAGCACGATGCGCGCGCTGCGGCGGCCGGTTCCGCGTTCACCGGTCAAGCTCCTGCGTCCGGTCCAGGCCGCGTTCGGGGACCGCTTCGGCCCGCGCACCAATCGCTTCCACGCCGGCCTGGACTTCCCGGCGGCCACGGGGACGCCGGTCACCGCCGCCGGGTTCGGGACCGTCATCTTCGCCGGCTTCAGCGCATCCGGCTGGGGGAACCTGGTCATCGTCCGTCACCGCTTCGGGCTGCGCACGTTCTACGCGCACATGTCGGCCTTCGCCGTGCGCTCCGGGCAGCGCGTGCGTGCCGGCCAGCGGATCGGCCGCGTCGGGTCGACCGGCTTCTCGACCGGTCCGCACCTCCACTTCGAGCTGCTGCTGCGTGGCGCCAACGTCGATCCGGCCAGCGCGTTGTAGGAGCGTGCCCGGGTGGGAACCCTTCAGAGCATGTCCCTCACCATCGGCCCCGGGCCCCTGTCAACGCAGCCAGAAGGCGGCGTCAACTACACCATCGAGGGGCCTGCCCACCGCATCCTCTTCCAGCCTCATCCGCGGCGCCTGCGGGCGCTCGTCGGCGGGCAGACGGTCTTCGACACCACCCGCGGCGCGCTCCTGCACGAGTCCAACATCGCTCCCGTGCTCTACGTCCCGCTCGAGGACTTCGACACCGCGTTGCTCGAGCCGACGGGACACACCACGCACTGCCCCTTCAAGGGGGACGCCTTCTACTGGACCCTGCGATCCGGCGACCACGTGCGGGAGAACGCGGTCTGGGGCTACCCGCAACCGCTACCCGAGGCGGCGTGGCTGGCCCCCTACGCCGCGCTGCCCCACGACGCGGCCGACACCTGGCTCGAGGAGGACGAACCGCTGCTCGGCCACCTGCGCGATCCCTACCACCGCGTCGACGCCCGGGCAACGAGCCGGCGGGTCGAGGTGCTCTTCGAGGGTGAGCTGATCGCCGCGAGCGCGCGCGCGATCCTGGTCTTCGAGACGGGGCTGCCGCCGCGCGCCTATCTTCCGCGCGACGACGTCTCGAACCTGTGGCCCGCCGCGACCCAGACGACGTCGACCTGCCCGTACAAGGGGGAGGCGACCTACTTCTCGGTCACCGTCGGCGGGCGTGAGCTCACCGACGCCGCGTGGAGCTACGAGCACCCCTTTCCCGAGGCGCTGGCGGCGGCGGGGTACGTCTCCTTCGACCACGAGGGGCTCCAGACGCGCGTCGCGGAGCCCACCGGGGCTTGACGCCGAGGCCGGCGTGCGGGCGCTCGCGCCTGCCGCGTGCGCGTTTTCCGTCCGAAGCGACCTTCACCCTGCGTGGGTGATCTTCGCTGAGCTCATCTGCAGTGACGAGGAGTGCGCCGTGATCGTGGAGGCCGTCGACGACGTGCGCGCCCTGGAGATGCTCGTGTGCGAGGACTGCGGCTGCTGGCTGCATGTCGTCTCGCTGAGCGAGGCCACGGTGGTCGAGGCGTGGATCCCCGCGCCACCGCTGGCGCTCGCGGCCTGAGAACCTCTTTCACAAAGAGCGCGACCGGCCGCTGCTGCGTCTCACCCACGGCCCGCCCTGCGTGTTGGGCGCATGCCGGCGGACGCGGAGCTCGTAGACGCCTCGCGGGCGGGGGTGCCGCAGCGTGTACGACGTCCGGGGGCTCGAGCGCAGCAGCGTCCGCCACCGCCGAGCACCGGCGCGTCGCACCTGCAGGTCGTAGCGCCCGCCACCTGGGCGCCAGCGCGCCGACAACCCGCGGCCGGGCGCGCGGAAGAGCCCGAGGCGCAGCGGCGGCGCGACCGGACTCGTCCCGGGGGTCTGACCCGTCCCGGGGGTCTCCCCCGGTGTGCCCGGGCCGAGGTAGAGCGCCGACGTCATCGCCAGGATCGCGACCTGGTTGCGGCAGTAGGAGCCGAACGTCTCGCCGGGGCAGTCGGCGTTGCGCACCTCCTCGGCGTTCTTCTGGCCGATCTCGGCCCGGACCCACGTGCTCGTGCCCGGCAGGGTGAAGGGGTGCTCGAAGTTCGCCGAGGACACGGTGACCGGCGCGAAGGCATTCTTGCGGCCCGTGGTCACCACCCGCAGCAGGCTTCCGGGGGCGTTCTCGACGCGGACGCGCAACGGGGTGCCGGCGGGGACCCTGTCACCCACCATCGTCTCGTAGTCGCCGTTGCGATCCTGATCGGCTTCGAGGAACACGCGTGGGGAGCCGGACGCGGGCGGCTCCCCGGAGACCATCGTGCGCCCGCGGCGCATGCCCTCGATGATGCCCGCCACGGAGCGCTCCGTCGTGAAGACCCAGGTCGTCGGCTGGCCCACGCCCTGCAGCGCGGACGTCGCGACGAAGTGCGAGTCGCTGCCGCCGCTCAGGCCGACGCGCTTGCCGCGATCGAGCCAGCCCTCCCAGTACTTGGTCGCGTCGTCGTGGGAGTTGGCGGCGGGAAAGGGCGGCTGGTAGTAGCGCGGGCCGTTCCACGCCTCGACGAGGTCGGGCTGAACGCCGTAGGCGAGCTTCCAATCCAGGTCGTCCGGGTCGGGTGTGGTCGAGTCGGCGGGGTGGTTGATCTGAAAGACGCCGCCCTCGTTGCGAAGCGCCTGCGCGAGCGCGTCCACAGCGCTGGCCTTGGTCTTGTCCACGGGGGGGAACACCCGGCGCGCGCCGATCATCTGCGCGTGGCCGGCGAGCGAGTTCTCGTAGGCCGGCACACCCATCACCCCGGAGGTCCCAAAGCCCGGGTCCCCCTGGGCGCGTACGTCGTTGTGGTCGGAGATCGCCACGAAGTCGAGCCCGCGCGTCGCGGCAAGGGCGAACTCCCCCGCGGGTGAGAAGCCCAGCGTGTTGATCTTGTCCGGCCCGGTGTTGTCGTCCCCCGGACCTCCGTAGGAGTCGTGGGAGTACGTCGTATGGACGTGGAAGTCGCCGGCGAGCCACTGGCCCGCGGGGGCGCCCATGGCGGTGGCCGTCGTCGCGGCGGCCACCGCTGCCATCGACAGCGTGGCGGTCAGCACGGAGCGTTTCCACGAGTGGATCATCGACGGCATCCTAATGAACGGTGACGGACGGTGATGCAGGCTCCCGCGCGGCGCCAATCCCAGCCAAGGCGACGTCGGGAGTCGAACCCGAGTAAACGGCTTTGCAGGCCGCTGCGTAACCACTCCGCCACGTCGCCGGGAAGCGGCAGGGAGCGTAGCGATCCCACCCGCCGCGGCCCCTCGGCCGTTGCTAGGCTTCGCTGAATCCCAGGTCGCTTAGCTCAGCTGGGAGAGCGCCTGCTCGACAAGCAGGAGGTCACTGGTTCGAGCCCAGTAGCGACCATCGCGGTGAAGCCCGCTCGACCGCGACTGCCGTGCCGGTCGCAGGGCTTAGGTCTTCTCGCAACCGCGGTGACCTTCTCGAGCATGGGATCGGGATGCTGCGGGTAGGTCGACTTGGGCGTCCTGCATCTCGCAGTTGGCGACAATCGCCTCGCCTCCGGGACTCGCTCTCTGTGCCGCGTCGGTGCACCGGGTTGGCTCGGTGTCCGTCGGTCCCCGATTCCCGTGAGGTCAAAGCATGATCGCGTCCACGCCGTCCGCAGTGCTCGCCGTAGGTTTGTCGGGACTGATCCTCGCCGCCTTTGTGCTCGTGATGTTCCTGGCTATCGCTTACGGTGTCTACGCCCGCAAGGGAGGCGCGATCAACATGCGCCCGACCGACGGGCGAGGCCAGGCCCACGGAGCCGACGGCGCCAGTTCCATCACGACCACCGAAGGCGACGGGGACGAACGCACCATCGGCACCCACGGAACCAACTAGCGCACGAAGCGGCCGGCGCCGGCACGGTGGCCGTGGGTCCAGAGGTCGTTCCACTCGATCGCGCGGCCGAGGGAGGTGCCGTAGGCGCGCAGGTCAGCCGGGGGCGTGGTCGCCTGGCCGAGGGTGATAGACGGCCAGGCGGAAGCGGCTGGTCTGGCCGGGTGGGCGCCGGGCGAGAACGCCGGCGCCGATGCCGCGCCCCCGGCCTGCTCCGCGACGCGGAAGCTGGCCGGGGACACGGGTCAAGCGGACCGTCTAGCGGCTGTCGTCGTACGGCTCGCGGCTGCCGGACTTGGCCAGGCCACGGCTCAGCATGTAGCCGAGCGTCAGGATCGTGACGTAGAGCCACGCCTGGGCCGCGCCGAAACCGCCGGCGTTCTTCTCGTCAACGAGCGCAGCAGCGATCAGGACGCCAGCGACGGCGGCCAGGTACGCGAAGAACTCCGTCGTCTTCGGGGCGGCCTTCGTCTCGGTCGACAGCCGACGGCTGCGGTTGTGGTCCAGCGACGCTGATCCGGTTGTTTCGCGGCCCGTGGGGCCGGGGGTTGTGGCGCTCATGGCGTCCTCCTGTATGGGGTGGGGACAGTCGGGCCGCGCGTTCGGTGAGAACCGCGCGACCGAGACGAGCGATTGCCCAGAACCGGCGGACCTTAAGCAGACGATAAAGAGCTTCGTGAAGAAGCAGCGCACGATCACCGCTCCCGGCGCCGCATCATCCGCTCCCGTAACGGGGATGTACGAAGCCGTGATCTTCTTCAAGCGCCCCGGCAGCCGTGGTCAGGTGCGCTTCGCGCCCGGCTGCCTCATCTTCTCGCTGATCGCGTCCGTCGTCCTGACGGTGCTGCTCAACGTGATCCTGAACCTCTTCTGATATGTCCGTCGTGTTGTCAAGAGGGCGCGTTTGAGCGCGTCCGCGTGGCGGGCGTCGAGCGGGGTGGTCGGTGGGCCGGGACGCCGGGCTCGGTGTCGGCGTTGCCAGTCTGAAATGCGAGGG
>JAABUN010000411.1_pt1 | contig 112947 bp, 113 predicted proteins | sample 5559311 | NCBI WGS metagenome assembly JAABUN01 (sample SAMN10711877, study PRJNA513370) | rock metagenome | isolation source: Antarctica rocks | place: Antarctica: Victoria Land, Siegfried Peak sud | reverse complement strand
CCGCCCCACGGCGCGACGTTCAACGACGTCGTGGTGGCGGCCGTGGCCGGCGGCCTCCGGCGTCGCCTCCTGGCGACCAGCGAGCTCCCAGAGGAGCCGCTGCTCGCGTTCGTGCCGACGAACGTCCGCACCGCGGAGCACGACGGGCAGATCGAGAACGCGATCTCCTCCTTCGTCGTCCCGATCCCGACCAACCTCGACGACGCGGACGGGCGGGTCAAGGCGGCGCGTCACGCGATGGCGTTGGCCAAGGCGCGGCACGCCACCGCCCCCGCGACGCTGCTCGAGGACGCCAACGCGATGATCTTCCCGCTCGTCTTCGCGCCCCTGGCCTCGGGGATCCTGCGGCTCATGGGCTCGAACCTGGTCGACCCGCCGCTGAACCTCACGCTCTCGAACGTCCCGGGGCCGCCGATGCTCCTCCACCTCGACGGCGCGCCGCTCGAGCGCGTGGCCCCCCTGAGCCTCGTCTTCGACGGCGTCGCCCTCAACGTCACCGTCGTGTCCTACGCCGGCAAGCTCTCAATCGGCCTCGTCGGCGACGCGGAGCACGTGCCCGACGCGTGGGAGCTCGTCGGCGCCATCGAGGAGGAGTTCGTCGCCATGATGGCGGCGCTCCCGCCAGAGCCAAACGAAGTGTCCGGACGCTCTGCTTGAGCGTCCGGTAGCGTCCCGTCATGGCCATCCCTGGAACCATCGGCGTCGTCGGAGCAGGGACGATGGGGGCGGGCATCGCCCAGCTCGCCGCCCAGGCCGGGGCTGCGACGCTGCTGCACGACCCCGACGCCGCGCAGCTCGAGAAGGGCCTCGCGTTGATCGCGAAGGGGCTCGGGAAGCTCGAGGGAAAGGGCCGCCTCGGCGGCGCCACCGCGGCCGACGTCCTCGCGCGCGTCGCGACCGTCGCTAGCCTCACCGACCTCGCGCCGTGCGGGCTCGCAATCGAGGCCGTGCCGGAGCGGCTGGACCTCAAGCACCTCGTGCTCGGCAAGCTCGCCGAGGTCGCCGGCGCGGACTGCATCCTCGCCACGAACACCTCGTCGCTCGCGGTGACGGAGATCGCGGCGGCGCTCCCGCACCCGGAGCGCGTCGTCGGGCTCCACTTCTTCAACCCCGCCCCGATCATGCGGCTCGTCGAGGTCGTCCCCGGCGTGCAGACCTCGCCCGGGACGGTCGCGGTCGCCCGTGAGGTCGGCGAGGCGATGGGCAAGCACGTCATCGACGCCGCCGACGTCGCGGGCTTCCTCGTCAACCGCGTGAACCGCCCTTTCTTCCTGGAGGCGCTGCAGCTCGTGCAGGAGCAGGTCGCCACGGTCGAGCAGGTCGACCGCATCGTCCGCATGGGCGCGGGCTTCCGCATGGGCCCGTTCGAGCTCATGGACCTCATCGGCATCGAGACGAACCACGCCGTCGCCGAGGGCTTCCACCGCGCGACCTACGGCGAGCCGCGCTACCGCCCCAGCCCGCTCGCCGCGCGCATGGTCGCCGCGGGCCGGCTCGGCCGGAAGACCGGCGAGGGCTGGTATCGCTACGCGGACGGCAAGGCCGACACCGCAGCGGATCCCGCACCGCCCGACGCGGGCGGGGGCGCGGGCCGAATGGTCCTCGTGCTCGGCGTCCTGCCGGTCGTGGAGGAGCTGGCGCGGGCACTCGGGGACGCGGGCTTCACGGTCGAGCGCGCAGCGGGCGGGATCGAGCCCTGGCTCGTCGTCGACGCCGACGACACCGGCGGCACGGTCGACGCCCCCCGGGTGCGGGTGCTGCACGACGGCTCGCTGCACGCGAGGGACCCCGAAGCGGCGGGGATGCACGCGCTCGCGCCGTTCGCGGCGACGCGCCTCGTCGAGCTCACCCGGACGTCGCGCACGCGACCCGAGGCGGCCGAGCGGGCCGAGCTGCTCGTCGCCGCGCTCGGCAAGCACCCGGAATGGGTGCAGGATGCGCCCGGGCTCGTCCTCGGCCGCATCGTCGGGCAGCTCGTCAACGAGGCGGCCTTCCTCGTCGGGGAGGGGAACGGGACGGCGGAGGACATCGACGCCGGCCTCGAGCTCGGCCTGAACCACCCCCGCGGCCCCATCGCCTGGGCGTCGGCGCTCGGTCTCGCGCACGTCCTCGGTGTGCTCGACGGGCTGCTCGCCGAGCGCGGTGACCCGCGGTACCGCGCGGCGCCGCTGCTACGCCGCCGCTTGGCCGTGGACGCCGACCTGACCTGACTGGTACGGTCTGTCCGGACGCGCTGTCTGAGCTTGAGAAGGATCCCCATGCCTCGTCCCATCACCGCCTACGCCACCTACGTCCCCCGGCACCGCCTCCAACGCGCCGAGGTCGGCGCGGCGCTCACGTCCGGCGCCGGCGAGGGGGCAAGGGCGCTCGCCTCCTTCGACGAGGACTCGACGACGCTCGGCGTCGAGGCCGCCCGCCGCGCGCTCCCCGAGGGCGAGCGCCCGGGCTCCATCTACTTCGCGACGACCGCGCCGGCCTACGCGGACAAGACGAACGCCACGGCGATCCACGCCGCGCTCGACCTCGGGCACGACGGCTTCGCGGTCGACGTCGCGGGGTCGGCCCGCGGGGCGGTCGGCGCCCTCAAGGCCGCGTCGGCATCCGGCGGGCTCGCGGTGCTCTCCGACCTGCGCACGGGCCGCCCCGGCTCGGCGGACGAGAGCGGCGGCGGCGACGCGGCGGCCGCCTTCCTCTTCGGCGAAGGGCCGCCCATCGCCGAGGTGCTCGGCGAGGCCTCGGCCACCGCGGAGTTCCTCGACCGCTGGCGCGCCCCGGGCGCCCTGGCCGGCGGCCAGTGGGAGGAGCGCTTCGGCCAGGAGGCCTACGTCCCTCTCGTCCGCGACGCGGCGACGCGCGCGCTCGCCGCCGCGGGCCTCGAGCGCGTCGACCGCGTCATCCTCTCCTCGCCCCACGCGCGCACGGCCGCCGCCGGCGCGAAGGGCCTGCCGGCGGAGCGGATCGAGCCCGCGGCGAGCATCGGCAACGCCGGGGCCGCAGACCCGGGCATCCGCCTGGCCGCCGTCCTCGACGAGGCCGCGCCCGGCGAGACGATCCTCCTGCTCGTCGCCGCCGACGGCTGCGACGCGACGGTCCTGCGCACGACGGACGCGCTGCCGGCCCACCGTGCCGCGGTCTCCGTCGCCGACCAGTCCGGCCCGGGCCGCAACGTCGCCTACGCGACCTACCTGACCTGGCGCGGGCTCCTCGACCGCGAGCCGCCGCGGCGCCCCGAGCCCGGCCGCCCCGCCGGCCCGGCCTCCATGCGCTCCGAGGCCTGGAAGTTCGCCTTCGTCGGCTCGAAGTGCGAGGAGTGCGGGCAGGTCCACGTCCCCCCACGCCGCGTCTGCGTCGGGTGCGGCGCGACAGACACGATGGAGCGCGTCGCGCTCTCGGGCCGCCCGGGCCGGATCGCCACCTCGACGGTCGACCGCCTCGCGTTCTCCCCGTCCCCGCCGATGATCGACGCCGTCATCGACTTCGAGGGCGGCGGCCGCTACACGCTCGAGCTCGCCGACGCCGACCCGGAGCAGTCCGCGATCGGGACGGACGTCGAGCTGACCTTCCGCCGCCTCTACACCTCGGGCGGCGTCCACAACTACTTCTGGAAAGCACGGCCCGTCTGATGGCATCCCACGGCATCAAGGACCAGGTCGCGATCGTCGGCATGGGCTGCACGGCGTTCGGGGAGCACTGGGACAAGTCGGCGGACGACCTGCTCATCGACGCGATCGAGCAGTGCTTCGCCTCCACGCCCGCGATCACGAAGCCGGACGTCGACGCCTACTGGCTCGGGACGATGAACTCCGGGCAGTCCGGGACCGTCCTCTCCAAGCCCCTCGGCATCGACTACAAGCCGGTCACGCGCGTGGAGAACATGTGCGCGACGGGCTCGGAGGCGTTCCGCAACGCCTGCTACGCCGTCGCCTCCGGGGCGTACGACGTCGTCATGGCGGTCGGCGTCGAGAAGCTCAAGGACACGGGCTTCTCCGGGCTCGTCCGCTCGAACGTCGCCGGCGACGGCACCGCACCCGAGGAGTCCCTCACGGCCCCCGCCGCGTTCTCGCTGCTCGATCCGGCGTACTGCAAGAAGTACGACGTGGACCCGCAGGACATGCGCGACGCCATGACCCACGTCGCGTGGAAGAACCACGTCAACGGGGCCAAGAACGACCGCGCGCAGTACCGCAAGGAGGTCCCGAAGGAGAAGATCGACGCGGGCGCGGGCAAGGTCGCCGGGCGCCTCGGCGTCATGGACTGCTCCGGCGTCTCCGACGGTGCGGCCTGCGCGCTGATCGTCCGCGCGGAGGACGCGCACAAGTACACGGACACGCCGATGTTCGTGAAGGCGCTCTCGGTCATCGCCGGGCCGGCCAGCGGTCCCATCGACGCGGGCTACGACTACACGACCTTCAACGAGGTCGTGGCCAACGCGAAGGACGCCTACGCCCAGGCCGGGATCACGAACCCGCGCGAGCAGATCTCGCTGGCCGAGGTCCACGACTGCTTCACCCCGACGGAGCTCGTCCTCATGGAGGACATGGGCTTCAGCGAGCGCGGCCAGGCGTGGAAGGACGAGCTCGACGGGGTCTTCGACCTCGGCGGCACCCTGCCCGTTAATCCCGACGGCGGCCTGAAGTCCTTCGGCCACCCCGTCGGCGCCAGCGGCCTGCGCATGCTCTTCGAGTGCTGGCTGCAGTTCCGCGGCGAGGCCGGCGAGCGCCAGATCGACGACCCGAAGCTCGGTCTGACGCACAACCTCGGCGGCCGCCCCGGCACCTGCGTCTCCTTCACATCCATCGTGGGGGCCGAGCGTGGCTGACGCTCCGCTGCTGGTCGCGCGGCGCGGGGCGGTCCTCGTCCTGACGCTCAACCGCCCCGAGGTCCGCAACGCCATCGACGTCCCGATGGCCGAGGCGATCGCCGCGGCCCTGGCCGAACTCGACGCCGACCCGACGCTCGCGGTCGGTGTCCTCACCGGCGAGGGCAAGGGGTTCTGCGCGGGGATGGATCTGGCCGCCTTCGCGGAGACCGGGAACCGGCCCTGGGCCGGGGAGGGCGGGTTCGCGGGCATCGTCCGGAAGCCCCCGGCCACCCCGCTCATCGCCGCCCTCGAGGGCTTCGCCGTGGCCGGCGGCTTCGAGATCGCACTGGCCTGCGACCTCATCGTCGCGGCGGAGGGCACGAAGCTCGGGCTCCCGGAGACCAAGCGTGGGCTCGTCGCAGCAGGAGGCGCGCTGCGCCGCCTGCCCCGCCGGCTGCCGGCCGGGCTGGCGATGGAGCTGGCGCTCACGGGCGAGCTGACGACCGCCGATCGCGTCACGCCCTGGGCGGCATCGAGCGCCTCATCCCGCGGGGCAGCGCCCTCAGCGCAGCCGTCGAGCTCGCGCAGCAGATCGCCGCGAACGGCCCGCTCGCGCTGGCCGCCACGAAGTCCGTGCTCGAGCAGCAGTGGTCCTGGAGCGATGACGACTTCTTCGAGCAGCAGGCCCGGATCGTCGATCCGGTGATGGCATCGGAGGACGCGCGCGAAGGCGCGCGCGCCTTCAAGGAAGGTCGCGACCCTGCCTGGCAGGGGCGTTAGGAACGTCACCCCGCCGCACCCGAGGAGAACCCCATGAGCACCGAGACGACGCATCAGACCCCTAGCTCGCAGAGCGGCGAGACGCGCCCCGTGACCCTGACGGAGGCCTTCCAGGCGACGGCCGCCGAGCTCGCCGGGGAGGTCGCGCTGCGCACGCCCGACGGCGCGACGGAGATCACGTTCGGGGAATACGCCGCACGGGTCGAGGCGCTGGCCGGTGGCCTGGCCGCCCTTGGCGTGGCCAAGGGCGACACGGTCGCGCTGCTCCTGACTAATCGGCCGGAGTTCCACCTGATCGACACGGCTGCGGTGCATCTCGGTGCCACGCCCTTCTCCGTCTACCCGACGTCCTCCCCCGGTCAGATCACCCACCTGCTCGAGAACGCGGACTGCAACATCATCCTCTACGAGGCGGCCTTCCACGACCGCATCGTCGCCGCCCGGGGCGACCGGGCCAAGCCGGCGCACCTCGTCTGCCTCGACGGCACGCCCGACGGCGTCAGCTCCCTGGCCGACGTGGAGGCGGGCGGCGACGCGGGCTTCGACTTCGAGGCCAGCTGGCGGGCCGTCACACCCGAGGACGTCGCGACGCTCATCTACACCTCCGGCACCACCGGGCCGCCGAAGGGCGTGGAGCTCACGCACGCGAACCTCCTGGCGCAGTGCTTCGCCGTCGCCGAGGTCCTGCCGATGCGGCCGCTGGCCCGCATCACCTCCTACCTCCCGTCGGCGCACATCGCCGACCGCTGGTCCTCGCACTACAACCAGATGGTCTTCGGCCTCCAGGTCACCAGCGTGGCCGACGCCCGCCAGGTTGCCGCCGCGCTCCCGGCGGTGCGCCCGACGGTGTGGGGTGCGGTGCCGCGCGTGCTGGAGAAGATGAAGGCCGGCCTGGAGCTTGCCCTGGCCGCCGAACCGGACGAAGGCAAGAAGCAGGCCGTCGCCGGCGCGATCGCCGCGGCGCGCCAGAAGGTCCGCCTCGAGCAGGCGGGCCAGCCCGTGCCCGAGGAACTCGCCAAGGGCGTCGCCCAGGCCGAGGAGATGATCTTCTCCAAGCTGCGCGCGAAGATGGGTCTCGACAAGGTCGAGTGGCTCATCGTCGGCGCGGCCCCGATGTCGAAGGACGTGCAGGAGTTCCTCACGGCGATCGGGCTCCCCATCACCGAGATCTACGGCATGTCCGAGTGCTCCTGCTGCATCACGGTCAGCCACCCCTCCGAGGCGCGGGTCGGCACCGTGGGCCGCGCGATCTCGTGCGTGGAGACGAAGCTCGCCAAGGACGGCGAGCTGCTCGTGCGCGGCGCGACGGTGACGCCGGGCTACCGCAACCAGCCCGACAAGACGGCCGAGGCGATCGACGAGGACGGCTGGCTGCACACGGGCGACGTCTGCGAGGTCGACGACGGCTACATCAAGATCGTCGACCGCAAGAAGGAGCTCATCATCAACGCGGCCGGCAAGAACATGTCGCCCGCGAACATCGAGCAGGAGCTCAAGACCGCGAGCCCGCTGATCGGTCAGGCGGCGGTCATCGGCGAAAGCCGTCCGTACATCGTGGCCCTCCTCGTGCTCGACCCGGATGTGGCGGCGGCCAAGGCGCGCGAGCTGGGACTCGAAGGGGCGTCGATCAGCGACGTCGCACGGCACCCGGACGTCGTCCGCGAGGTCGGCGAGGCGGTCGAACGCGCCAACGCGAACCTCTCCCGTGTCGAGCAGGTCAAGCGCTGGGAGCTCCTCGCCGAGGAGTGGCTCCCCGGCGGCGACGAGCTGACGCCGACGATGAAGCTGAAGCGCAAGCCGATCGCGGAGAAGCACGAGGACGCCATCGACGCGTTGTACGCGAACGCGAACTGATCGGACGTCGTGTCCAGTCACAGCGTCTGATACCGTTATGCCATGACCCTCCTCGACCACCCCGTCACGGACTGGGACACGCGCATCGAGTCCGATCGCGTGCACGGATCGCTGTACACCGACCCCGCGATCTACGAGGCCGAGCTCGAGCGCATCTGGTACCGGACGTGGGTGTACGTCGGGCACGTCTCCGAGATCCCCGAGCCCAACGACTACGTCCGCAAGTCGATCGGGCCGCAGGACGTGATCATGAGCCGCGACAAGCAGGGGGAGGTCCACCTCCTGCTCAACCGCTGCACGCACCGCGCCAACCTTGTCTGCGACGCGATGAAGGGCAACTCGAGCGCGTTTCGGTGCCCGTACCACGGCTGGACGTTCGCGAACACCGGCAAGCTGCTCGGCTACCCGTTCAACGCCGGCTACGGCGGGCGGGAGGCCAAGGCGGACCTCGGGCTCGGGCGCGTCGCGCGCGTCGCGAGCTACCAGGGGTTCGTGTTCGGCTCGTTCGCCGCAGAGGGCCCGACCCTCGAGGAGCACCTGGGGGCGGCCACGGAGGCCTTCGACCGCCTCGTGCGCCTCTCGCCGACCGGCGAGGTCACGCTGAGCGCGGGCTGGCTGAAGCACCAGGTGAAGGCCAACTGGAAGATGATGCTCGAGAACGAGACGGACGGCTACCACCCGCAGTTCGTCCACTCCTCGATCTTCTCCGTGGCCAAGAGCGGGATCGGCGACCTCTACGACGAGAAGAGCACCGCGGTCTCGCGGGACCTCGGCAACGGCCACACCGAGAACGACCTGCGGCCCGAGTTCCGCCGCAGGGACCAGCCCCTCGGGTGGTTCGGGACCGACCCCAAGCGGGTCCCGGACTACGTCTCGCAGCTGGAGGCCACGCTCGGCGCGGACACCGCCCGTGAGGTCCTCGTCGCCGGGGCGCCGCACACGATGGTCTTCCCGAACCTCTTCATCGCGGAGATCCAGCTCTTCGTCCTGCAGCCCTTGGGTGTCGACCAGACGGTGCAGCACGTGACGGCCGTCCAGTTCCCCGGCTGCCCGGACATGAACCGGCGGCTGCTGCAGCAGACCATCGGCTCGGTGGGTCCGGCGGGCTTCCTGCTGGCCGACGACTCGGAGATGTACGAGCGCAACCAGCGTGGCGTGCAGGCCCGGTCGCCCGAGTGGCTCGTCATCAAGCGTGGCGTGCACCGCGAGGAGCGCGACGAGAACGGCTTCCGGATCGGCAACAACACCGACGAGGTCCCGCAGCGCGCGATCTGGCGCCACTACCGCTCGCTCATGGAGGCTGCGTGATGGCGACCGTGGACGCGACGGGGGAGATCACGCTGGCCGAGGCCGAGCAGTTCCTCTACCGCGAAGCGCGCCTCGCCGACGAGCACCAGTACGACGACTGGGAGGCGCTCTGGACCGACGACGCGGTCTACTGGGTGCCGGCCCAGGCCGACGACATCGACCCGACGACGCAGATGTCGATCATCTTCGACAACCGCGCCCGCATCGGCACCCGCGTCCGGCAGTTCCACACGGGCAAGCGCCACGCCCAGGCGCCGCCGTCGCGGCTGCGCCGGACGGTCACGAACGTGGAACTCCTCGCGCCGCTCCCGGAGTCCGACGACGTCAAGGTCGGTTCGAACGTCCTGATCGTCGAGTCCCGCGAGCGCGGCACCCAGCTGTGGGCCGGCCGCGTCGAGCACCGGCTGCGCCGCCTCGACGGCGAGCTGCGTCTGGCGGCCAAAAAGATCATGCTCGTCGACCTCGATCGCCCGGTCTACACCCTGGCCTTCATCGTCTGATGGAGCTCGCGAGCGAGTTCGCGTCGGTCGCCGTCTCGCTCGATGAGGACGCGAACGGCCCGCGGCTGCGCATCGAGGACCTGCGCACGGGGCAGGTCGGCTACCTCGACCCGCTCGAGCTCGAGACGCTCGCCTGGCTGCCCGAGGGCGGCTTGCACAAGGCGCTCGACCCCTCGCATCACCGCTGGCGGGAGCCGGGCCCGGCGGCCTAGGACCGCCGAGCCGGGCACGACGCCTCAGCCCTCGAGGTCCGCCTTGAGCCGCCCGGGCATGCTGTCGATCATCGCGCTGCGCAGCGCGCCCTGGACCGGCCCGCGGAGCACGGTGCCGAGCACCCGGCCGAAGTCGACCTCCATGGTGTAGGTCGCACGTGTTCGCTCCTCCCTGATGGCCTCGAAGTCCCACGAGCCCTCGATGGCCTTGAGGTCACCGGAGTGCTGCGTCCAGCTGATGCGCGTCGGCTCCTCGTAGGAGAACCGCAGCTCGGACTTGAGCGTGCGGACCTTCGCGTCGGTCTGGGTCACGACGAGGACCTGATGGTCTTGGCTGTCGCGCTCGAGGACCTCGACGGACTTGATGTCGGGCTGCCAGCGGGGGGAGTGCTCGACGTCGGCGGCGACGGCGAACACCCGGTCGATCGGGGCGTCGATCTCGATGCTCTTGCGTCCTTCGATGGCCATGGTGCCTCCTGGGGTCGTGCTGCGGGGTGGTCAGGAACCGGTGAAGCGCGGGCGTCGCTTCTCCTTAAAGGCCGCGACGCCCTCGGCGTAGTCGCTCGTGGTCGCGTGGCGCTGCTGGAGCTCTGCCTCGCGGCGGACGTGCGCGGTGAGGTCGGCGGGCGGGGAGGCGTTGATGAGCTCCTTCATCGTCGCGATCGCGACGGTCGGGAGCGCCGCCAGGCGGGCGGCGAGCTCCGCGCCGGCGGCCGGGAGCTCGTCATCGGAGAGGACCGCGTTGACCAGGCCCCACTCGTGCGCCTGCCGGGCCGGGAGCCTCTGACCGAGCATGACGAGCTCTGCGGTCCGTGCGGGCCCGATGCGCGCGACGAGGTGGGGGATGGCGCCGGCGTCGGGCGCGACTCCGAGGTGCACGAAGGCCAGGAGGAAGTAGGCGGACTCGGCGGCGAGGACCATGTCGCAGGCCAGGGCGAGCGACACCCCGAGGCCGGCGACCGCTCCGTGCACGGCGGCGATGGTCGGCTTGGGCATCTGCCGCAGCTCGAGGACGATCGGGTTGTAGATCTCCGCCAGTCGTTTGGAGAGGTCCGGATCGCCGTTCGGGGTGAGCTCGCGCGGGACCTTGACGTCGGCGCCGGCGGAGAACGCACGGCCCGCCCCCGTGACGAGGACGGCGCGCACGGCGGCGTCCGCGCCGAGCGTCCGCAGCGCGTCGCGGAGCTCGATGCCCATCTGCGGCGTCCAAGCGTTGAGGGCCTCCGGGCGGTGGAGCTCGACATGGGCGACTCCGCCCTCGACGGCCACGCGTATGGCCTGATGAGCCCGTCGGACAGCTTGTTCGGACACAACGCTCATTCTAGTGGCTGCGCAGCGCTCGCGCGGAGTAGGGTCCCGCCCGTGTCCGTCACGCTGCCGTCCCGCGCCACGTCGCTCTGCGTCCCGGGAACCCGCCCCGAGCGTCACGCGAAGGCGCTCGCGCTCCGTGCGACGAGGTCGTGCTCGACCTTGAGGACGCTGTGGCACCCGACCTCAAGGCGGCGGCCCGCGCGACGGTGCTGACGACGCTGGCCTCGGGGGACTGGGAAATCCCGCACGGTCGCCGTCCGCGTCAACGCGGGCAGCGCGGAGGACCTTGAGGCGGTGGCCGGCGTTCGCGGCGTGCCAGGCCTGACCGTCCTGCTGCCGAAGGTCGAGCGTCCCGAGGAAGTCGCACAGGCCGCAGCGGCGCTCGAGGGCACGGGCATCGGCTTGCAGGCGCTGATCGAGACGCCGGCCGGCTCCGGCGCCGTGCACGAGATCGCGGTCGCGCACCCGTCGCTGCAGGCGCTTCTGCTCGGCTACGCGGACATGGCGGCCGAGCTCGGCCGGCGTGGCGCAGAAGGGGACCCGGCGCGCTGGCTCGTGCACCAGGAGCGGGTCCTCGGCGCCGCTCGCGCAGCTGGGATCCAGGCGCTCGACGGGCCGTTCCTCGACATCGCCGACGAGGCCGGCCTCGTCCGGTCCGTCCGCATCGCCCGCGAGCTCGGCTTCGACGGCAAGTGGGCCATCCACCCCGGGCAACTGGCCACGCTGGCGCAGGTCCTCGCCCCGAGCGCGACCGAACGCGCCTGGGCCGGCGGTGTCCTCGCCGCCCTCGGCGCGGGCGCGGGCGTCGCGGTGATCGACGGCAAGATGGTCGACGAAGTGCATCGCAAGCGCGCGCTGCGCCTGCAGGCGCTGGACCCCGGCGCCCCGTCGGTCGGACCTGCCGCGCCCGCGCCCTCGCGCGCGCCGCGCACCACGACCGTCGCCGCCCCGTACGCGGACGAGCTCGAGGTCGGCCAGTCCTTCACGGCGCCGGGCGTGACCCTCGACAGCGGCCTGGCCACGCTGCACCGCGCCGCCTGCGGCGACCGCCTGCCGCTCGCCCTCGACACCGCGCTGGCGGAGGCCGTGACGGGCGACCCGGCCCGGCTGGCACACCCCTCGCTGGTGGCCGACGTCGTCATCGGGCAGTCGACCGCCCCGAGCGGGCGCGTCCTCGGGAACCTCTTCTACCGCGGCTTCATCCTCGCGCCCGTCGCCCTCGGGACGACGCTGCGGACGACGACGGAGGTCGTCGCGATCGCCCCGACGAAGGACGGCGAGCGGGCGAAGGTGACGTTGCGCGCGACGACGCGTGACGAGCACGGACGGCCCGTCGCCTCCTACCTGCGCTGCCCGCTGCTCCCGGCGCGCGGACCGGTCGCGACGGCGGGGGAGGCACCGGACCCGCCCGTGGACGTCGTGCTGCCCGACTGGGACTTGAGCGCCCACCCGCAGGGCGAACCACTCGTGACCGGCGACCGCTTCGAGGTCGAGGCGCACGAGACCGTCACGCTTGCGCCCGAGCTCGCGCGAGCGACGCTCAACCTCGCGATGACGCACACCGACGCCGCCGCCGGCGCCCACGGGCAGCGGCTCGTCTACGGAGGGCAGGTCATCGGCATCGGTTTCGCCCACGCGACCCGCGCGCTCCCCGGCCTGGTGACCGTCTTGGCGTGGCGCTCTTGCGACCACCTCGGCCCGGTGTTCGAGGACGACCGACTCTGCACCCAGGTGGAGGTCCTCGGAGTCGCGGGCCCGGCCGTCGACCTGCGCGTCACCGTGACCGCCGAACGAGGTCCCGTCCTCGAATGGCAGCCCGTCGTGCTGCACGCGTCATGAGCGGCGGCATCCTCGACGGACTGCAGGTCGTGGAGGGCTCGGCGTTCGTCGCCGCGCCGCTCGGTGGCATGACGCTCGCGCAGCTCGGGGTCGACGTCATCCGGTTCGACCAGGTCGGCGGCGGGTTGGACCGGGACCGCTGGCCGCTCGCCCCGGGTGGGCAGAGCTTGTCCTGGGCCGGATTGAACAAGGGCAAGCGCTCCGTCGAGGTGGATCTGCGCTCCAATGCCGGGCGCGAGATCGTCGGCGCGCTGGTCGAGCAGGTCGGGACGCTGCTGACGAACTTCCCCGCGCGGGGCTGGCTCGGGTTTGACGCGCTCAAGTCCCGCCGGGAGGACCTCGTGATGGTCGCGCTGACGGGCAACCCGGACGGGACGAGCGAGGTGGACTACACGGTCAACCCCGCCACGGGCTTCCCGCTGGCGGGACTTCGCGGGGCCGCTGAACAGCGTGCTGCCGGCGTGGGACGCGATGATGGGCGGCCTCGCCGCGACGGGTTTGCTTGCCGCGGACCGGCACCGGGCACGCACGGGTGAGGGCCAGCTCGTCTCGCTGGCGCTCTCCGACGTGGCCTTCGCGATGGTCGGGCACCTCGGCCGGGTCGCCGAGGCCGAGCTGGGCGGCCGCGACGCGCGCCGCGACGGCAACTACCTCTACGGCGCCTTCGGCCACGACTTCGAGACCGCCGACGAGCGGCGCATCATGGTCGTCGCGCTCACCGCCCGGCAGTGGAAGGCGCTGCTGGACGCCACCGGACTGCACGACGCGATGGCGAAGGTCGCCGAGGTGACGGGCTCGGACCTCGAGACGGAGGCCGGGCGCTTCGAGCAGCGTGACTTCCTCGCTGCGGTCTTCCGCCCGTGGTTCGCCAGGCGGGAGCTCGAGGACATCCGAGCGGCGTTCGCCGGGACGGGCGTCTCGTGGGGGCCGTACCAGACGTTCTCCCAGCTCGTGGCCGAGGACCCTCGCTGCTCGCCCGGTGCGAACCCCATGTGGGAGGAGGTGGAGCACCCTGGGGTCGGCAGCTACCGGGCGCCGGGGTCGCCGCTCGACTTCAGCGGCGCGGGGCGCGTGGCGGTGCGGCGCGCGCCGTTGCTCGGCGAGCACACGGATGCCGGCGTCGTGCAGACGCCCCACCTCCGCACCGCTGATCCCGAGCACCCCCGTGAGGACCTCGATCCGCTGCCGAGCGCCCGAGGGCCCGTCGGGCCGCTAGGCGGCGCGGGCGGCGCGGTCCGGCTCTGCGACCGGTCCTAGGAGGCGGCGAAGCAGGGTCTCCGCGGCGACGAGCCCGCCGGGGGTCCGGCCGTTGGGCGCCGACGCGAGTACGAGCCGGCCGATCGACCCGGCGAGCCCGTCGGCCTCCGCGCCGTCCACCCGGGCGGCTTGCCGGACGAGCGAGAGGGCGGTGGCGCGTGCAGGGGCGAGCGCCCAGGACACGGCCACCGCGAGCTCTTCCGCCTCGAGGCCTGAGGCGATCACGGGGACGAGGACGACCGCGTGCGCTCGAGGGCATCGACGAGCGCCGGGACGTCGCCGGGCGCGAGGCGCGCCTCGATGTCCGTGGCCGCGTCCTCGATGAGCGCGGCGAGGAGGTCGTCCAGGCCGGAGAAGTGGAAGTAGAAGGCCGTGCGCGAGCAGCCCGCGCGCTTGCTCAGCTCGGCCATGGAGATCGAGCGGAACGGCGTGCCCTCCTGCAGCATCGCGAGCGCCGCCTCCTTCAAGCGCTGCCGGACCGCGTCACGGCACGACGTGGGGCGGGGCGGGCGGCCCGAGGTCACGGAGGCGACCCATCCGACATGGTGTCGTACACAATGAGTGATTCGTCCAGCGCGCGGCGCTCATGCTGCGCGGTGGATCATGTCCTCGTTCGGGACGTCGAGGGCATCCAAGGCGATCCAGGCGTCTCGGGCGCTGGCGTGGGAGCCGAGGGAGCGACGTCCGGTGGGCGTGTTCTGGTGCAGACCGAAGCCGCCGTCGGCGGTGCGGACGAGCGTCAGGTCGGCGCTGCGGGCGATGGTCCCGGTGCGATCGAACGTTGTGATCATGCCTTCACGGTCCGGCATCCCGGGCGCCTCGGGCGTGACGCTGGGCACACAGCCGACAAATGTTCCATCAGAGGTGTCCGTACACAACGTACGATTGTGGGTCATGGCCTACGTCATCGCCCAACCGTGCATCGGGCAGAAGGACGCCTCGTGCGTCGAGACCTGCCCGGTCGACTGCATCCACCCGACGAAGGACGAGCCAGGGTTCGAGGAGGCCGACCAGCTCTTCATCGACCCGGAGGAGTGCATCGACTGCGACGCCTGCGTCGAGGTCTGCCCGCACGACGCTGTCTTCTCCGAGGACCAGCTCCCCGGCGAGTGGCTCGAGTACGCCGCGAAGAACGCCGAGCACTTCGCCAAGGGCGCGTGAGCGCGTCACGCGGCCCGCTCGACGGCGTCCGCGTCGTCGAGGTGGGCGGGATCGGCCCGACCCCGTTCGCGGGGATGCTCCTCGCGGACATGGGGGCCAGCATCATCCGCGTCGATCGCCGCACTCCCCCGGGCCCGAGCCTCTTCGGGACGGCGGTCGACCCGACCCTGCGCGGCCGGGCCTCGATCGGCTTCGACCTGAAGAACCCGGGGGACCTCGGGACCGTCACGGCGCTCGCCGATGGCGGCACGTGGGCGTTCGTCGAGCTCGACGGCGTCGTGCAGCCGGCCGCCGCGCCGCGCTTCGACCGCACCCCGGGCGCCCCCGCACGCCGAACCGCGACGCCGTCGCGGCACTCGATGGGTGGGGGCTGGACGCCGCGACGCGGGCGGCCGCCGAGGCCGCGGCCTGAGCAAGACCAGAACGCCGACATTCTGGTCGGACAGCATGTACGCTCGCGCGATGAGCGGATCCAAGGAGCAGGCGGCCGGCGCGGGGCAGGGGACCATCGAGGTGCACGACCCGGGAACGGGCCGGCGCGTCGGGGAGGTCCCGGCGCTCGGGGCGGCCGAGGTCGGCCAGCTCGCGCAGCGTGCGCGCTCGGCGCAGCCCGCCTGGGCGGCTTCCGGCTTCCGCGGGCGCGCCGACGTCTTCGACCGGGCGCGGCGCTGGATGGTGGCCCACGAGCAGCGCTTCATCGACACGGTCTGCTCCGAGACGGGCAAGACGCACGAGGACGCGGCTGTCGAGGTCGGCGTGGCCGCCTCGAGCTTCGCGTTCTGGGCCAAGAAGGCGGAGGGCTACCTCGCCGACGAGGTCGTCAAGGGCTTCAACCCGATGACCGTCGGCAAGCGAGTCGTCGTCCGCTACGAGCCGACGGGGCTCATCGGGGTCATCGGCCCGTGGAACTACCCGCTGGTCAACGCGTTCTGCGACTGCGTCCCGGCGCTCATGGCCGGCAACGCGGTGATCCTCAAGCCGTCGGAGTGGACGCCGCTGACCGCGCTGCTCGTCGCGGGGATGATGGCCGAGAGCGGATTGCCCGACGGCGTGCTGGCGATCGCCACGGGCGACGGTGCCACGGGCGGCGCGGTCGTCGACGTCGTCGACTTCGTCATGTTCACCGGCTCGGAGCGCACGGGCCGCCTGGTAATGGAGCGCGCCACCAAGCGCCTCACGCCGGTCGCCCTCGAGCTGGGCGGCAAGGATCCCATGGTCGTCTGCGCCGATGCAGACCTTGACCGGGCCGCGAACGCGGCGGCGTACTACGGACTGCTCAACGCCGGGCAGGTCTGCATCTCCATCGAACGCATCTACGTCCACGAGTCCGTGCACGACACCTTCGTCGACAAGCTCGTCGCGAACGTCGCCGGACTGCGCCAGGGTCCGTCGGGCGGTCCGGGCACCGTCGAGGTCGGGGCGATGACGTTCCCGCCGCAGATCGACGTCGTCGAGGAGCACGTGCGGGACGCGGTCGAGCGCGGCGCGACGGTCCGCACGGGCGGTCTCCGCCTCCCCGGACCCGGTCGCTTCTTCGCCCCGACGGTCCTGACGGGCGTCGACCACGACATGGCCTGCATGCGGGAGGAGACCTTCGGCCCGACGCTGCCGGTCATGCGCTTCTCCGACGACGACGAGGCCATCCGCCTGGCGAACGACTCGGTCTACGGCCTGCAGGCGAGCGTGTGGACGAAGGACATGGCCAGGGGGGAGGCGCTCGCCCGGCGCATCGAGGCGGGCGCGGTCTGCGTGAACGACGCGCTGACGAACTACTCCGCCTTCGGCGCGCCCATGGGCGGGTGGAAGAGCTCGGGCGTTGGCACCCGCCACGGCGTCCAGGGGATTCGCAAGTACTGCAAGTCCCAGACGCTGCTGCTCGCTCCCCGGACCCTCAAGAAGGAAGCGTTCATGTTCCCGTACGCCCCCTGGCGTTCGAAGATGATGTCCCGGGTCGTCCGCGCGCTCTACGGGCGCTGAGGCGCGGACCTGCCGCGCCCTAGGCGCGGCACCCGAACGGCCGGCGGTCCCCCTGGGGGCCGCATGGCCCCGGCGGCACCTCGGCCCGACCGGGTCGGATGGTCAGCCCGCATGGAGTGCTCGTCGGCTGACGCGCGCCGCCGGCTCGACCGCCGGTGGACAGACGTCCTACTTGACTCCACGGGGACCAGACACGTACGTTGGACACCATGTCCGAACGGGTCGTCCACCCTTAGGAGCCCGCTGATGTCGGAGCTCCTCCCCTTCATCGTCGTCGGGCTCACCGCCGGCTCGATCTACGGCCTCGCCGGCGTTCGGCCTGGTGCTCACGTACAAGACCTCGGGCGTCTTCAACTTCGCCTACGGCGCGCTCGCGACCGTCTCGGCCTACGCCTTCTACGTCCTGCACGTCGACCAGGGGATCAGCTGGCCCATCGCCGCCGCCGTGTGCGTCCTCCTGGTCGGGCCGCTCATGGGCCTACTGCTCGAGCGGCTCGTGTGTGGGCTCTCAGGCGCCGCGCTGGTGCTCCAGGTCACCGGGACCGTCGGCCTGCTCCTGGTGATCCAGTCGGCCATCGTCCTGCTCTTCGACCAGCAGAAGAGCCGCTCGGTCGATCCCTTCCTCGCCTCGGGCGACTTCTCCACCGGGGAGACGACGGTGCAGTGGAGCGACGCCGTCACGTTACTCGTCGCCACCGGGATCACCGTGGCGCTCGCCGTGGCGTTCCGCGTGACCCGCCGCGGGCTCGCCATGCGGGCGGTCGTCGACGGCTCGGAGCTGCTCGACCTCTCGGGGACCTCGCCACTGGCGACCCGACGCACGGCCTGAATCATCGGCGCGGCCCTCGCCGCCGCGTCCGGCGAGCTCTTCGTCCCGCTCCTGGCGCTAGACGCCGTGCAGCTCACGCTGCTCGTCGTGCAGGCCTTCGGCGCCGCGGCGATCGGGCGCTTCACGAGCCTGCGCTCGCCGGCTGAGTCAGCGGTAGCCCGTGCCGACGAAGAGACCCCCGACCACCGCGTCGCGGGTCTCCTCGGGCCGGATGACGTCGTGGATGAACGACTGCGTCGCCGCCTGCCAGGGAGCGAAGTACGAGTGCATCTCCGCTTCGAGCGCCGCCGCCAGCTCTGCTGCCGCCGCCGCGCCGTCGCGCTCCCGCGCCTCGGCCAGCCGCCGGTGGTGGACGACCTGCACGGCGTTGTCGGCGGACATGAAGCCCATCTCCGCGTTGGGCCAGGCGACGACGTAGTCGGTCCCCATCGGCGCGCCGCCCAGGACGATGTAGCCGAAGCCGAACGCCTTGCGCAGGACGACCGTCACCTTCGGTACCGGTGAGCGCGCAATGGCGGTGAAGAGCTCGAGCAGCCGCTGGGCGACGCCCAGGCGTTCGGACTCCGGGCCGACGAGCACGCCCGGCAGGTCCTGCAGGAACACGAGCGGCAGGCCGAACGCGGTGCAGAGGTCGACGAAGCGCGTCGCCTTCACGATCGCGGGCACGTCGAGGACGCCGCCGCGGAACTTGGGCTGGTTGGCGATGACACCGACCGGCCGCCCCGCGATGCGCGCGAGGCCGACGACGAGGCTCCGGGCGAACTCCGGGTGCACCTCGAAGAACGCGCCGGCGTCGACGACCCCGTCGACGACCTTGTGCACGTCGTAGCCGCGACGGCCCCGGTCCGGGACGACCTCGGCGAGGCGGTCGGGCGCCGTGGCGGGGTCCGCGGGCGAGGCGAGCGGCGGGGCGAGCGTCGCGTTCGACGGCAGGTAGGACAGGAAGGTGCGGACCGCGGCGATCGCGTCGGCCTCCGTCGGCTCGACGAGCGAGACGACGCCGGTCGTCCGCGCGGTGACCTCCCGGCCGCCCAGCTCCTCGTGGGTCGTCGTCGCGCCGATCGACGAGCCGACGAGGGACGGGCCCGACAGCGCCACGGAGCAGCCTTCGGCCATGACGACGAAGTCGGAAGAGCCAGCCCAGAACGCCGGGTCGCCGTAGGCGTTGCCGAGGATCGCGGTCACGCGCGGGATGCGGTCGCCCATGACCCGGAGACCGAGGAAGTGCTCGCCCTCGTCTGTGCCGGCCGACGCGCCGAAGTCCGAACCGAGGAGGTCGGGGAGGCGCCCGCCGTTCGCGTCACCGAGCATCACGAGCGGAAAGCCCTTGCGCGCGGCGAGGCTCATGATCTGCCCCTGCTTGCGGGAGCCGACCTTGCCCGTCGTGCCGGCGAGGACGGTTGCGTCGTTCGCGATGACGCAGACCTTGCGCCCCGCGACGGTCCCGACGCCGGTGACCGCTGCGTCGGCCGCTGCACGTTCGCCGACCTCCGGCCGGTCGGAGTGGGCGAGCATCCCAAGCTCGACAAACGAGTCCTCGTCGAAGAGCAGCGCGACGCGCTCCCGCGCCGTGAGCCGGCCCTTCGCGTGGTGGGCGGCAACGCGGGCCTCGCCGCCCATGGCGCGGGCTGACGCCCGACGCCGTTCGAGCTCTGCCGTCGCCTCGGCCTTCGTCGTCTCGCCGGGGCCGGGCGCGTCGCGTGGGTCCACGGCTACGGTCGGTCGACGTGCTCGGCTGGCGCGGTGAGCTGCGAGGGAACGGTCGGGGCTGCGATGCGCTGCTCGTATCCAACGCGTGCGGACTGGTCGATGTCCAGGAAGGCGCGGTCGGCGCCGATGGCGTGGTTGGTGGCATCGCGCATCCTACGGCCGATCAGCGGCGTGACCTTGACGATCGCGCCGACGGCGCTCGGGACGTAGACGTCGTGGCGCGGCTTGGCGATCGCGTCGGCGATCGCCGTCCCGACGTCCTCGGGCTCCACGTTCTTGACGAAGCGCGTCCCCTTCGTCCCCGCGATGATGTCCGTGTTCGTGAACGACGGCATGACGCAGGTGAAGACGACGCCCGTCCCCGCGAACTCCACACGGGCGGACTCCGTCGCTGAGATGACGGCGGCCTTCGTCGCCGCGTAGGTCAGCCCGCCTGGGACGGGCGATTTCCCCGCCACGGACGCGACGTTCAGGACGTGCCCGGTGCCGCGCGCGATCATCCCGGGCAGCGCTGCGCGCATGCCGGTCAGGCACCCGCCGAGGTTGATCGCAAGCGCGCGGTCCGCGGTGGACGGCGCCTCGTCCAGGAACGGGCCGATCGGCATGATCCCGGCGTTGTTGACGAGCACGTCGACGGGCCCGAAGCGCTCCTCCACCGCGGCGACGAACTTCACGAAGGAGGCCTCGTCCGTCACGTCGAGCGGGAAGGCGACGGCGCCGGGCCCGAGGGCCGCCGCGGCGGCCTCTGCGACGTCGAGGTCGACGTCGCCGATCGCGACGCGGTTGCTGCGGCCCACGAGAACGCGGGCAGTTGCCAGCCCGATCCCGCGACCGCCACCGGTGATGGCGACGACCCGGCCGCCTTGGACGAGGTCTGCACTCATGCGCTGAGCATAACGAACGGACTGTCCGTACATGACGTCCATCAACGCGTGACGAAGCGATCGGCATGACATCCCGTGCTGCTGCGCGACGCTGAGCATGAACATGCCGTCTGTACAGTCGTCGGAGATGGTCGACGCGCTTCCCTCGGCGGATGGGGCCGGAAGGCTGGAGGACGTCCGCGACCTCGGGGGACTCCGCCTCGCGGGAGGAGGCATGCTCCGCTCGGGGATCCTCCTGCGGAGCGACGCACCCCGCTCCGGCGACGAGGCACCGGACCTCGTGTGGCCCCCGCGCACCGTGCTCGACCTCCGCTCCGCGACCGAACTCGGTTCGCGCCACCCACTCGCGGAAGGCGGTGCGGAGGTCATCTCGTTGCCGCTCTCCGCCGACGCGAGCGTCGAGCACCTGCTCGAGGCGTCGGACCTCGATGACCTTGGCCAGATCTACCTTGGGATGCTCGTCGACTGCGGGCATGTCATCGCTCGTTGCGCGGCGCTCGTCGCCGAGGCGCCGGCCCCGCTGCTCGTCCACTGCGCTGCCGGACGCACCGGGGTGCTCGTGGCAGTGCTCCTCCTGGCCGCGGGCGTCGAGGAGGACGCGGTCGTCGCCGACACCTAGCGACGGGGGAGCGAATGGAGGCGGTGCTCGTGCGGGTTGCAGCCGATCCCGGCGCCCCCGACGACGTTGTGCGCATGTTCCGCGATCGCCCGGACCTCTTCGGCGTCTCCGAACGGGCGATCCGCGCGGTCATCGACCACGTGAAGAGGGCTGGCGGCGCAGGGTCCTGGCTGCTGTCGCAAGGGCTCGAAGACGCGCGGCTCGACGCGCTGCGGCGCTGTCTCGTCGCGGCATCCTAACCCCGATCGCACAAAATCAGACGCTCCGCGTGGACACAATGTACGATCAGAGCATGGCCATCGCCCAGGACGATCAGCAGACCGCGTTCCGCGAGAGGGTGGGGGCGTGGCTCGACGCCCACGCGGAGGGTGCGTTCCCGCGGACGGTCCTCACGCCGCACGACGACACGGCGGTCGGTCGCTGGCGCACCTGGCAGGGCGAGCTCGCCGACGCAGGCTTCGTCGGGATCACGTGGCCCAAGGAGTTCGGTGGCCGCTCGGGCACCCCGGCCGAGTCCGTGGTGGTCGAGAAGGCGCTCGAGCGCCGTGCGATGGCCGGGCCGTTCGATTTTATCGGGGTCGGCATGGTCGGCCCGACGATCCTCGCCCACGGCTCCGACGAGCAACGCGAGCGCTGGCTGCGCCCGCTCCTGCGCGCGGACGAGACCTGGTGCCAGCTGCTCTCAGAGCCCGGGGCCGGCTCGGACCTCGCGAACGTGCAGGCACGAGCGAAGCAGCAGGAGGACGGCACCTGGGTCGTCAACGGCCAGAAGGTCTGGACCTCCTTCGCCCAGCACGCGGCCTGGGGCATCTTGCTCGCCCGCACCGATCCAGACGTCCCGAAACACAAGGGCCTGACGATGTTCGCGGTCCCGATGGACGCCGATGGCGTGACGATTCGGCCACTGCGTCAGATCACCGGGGACGCGGAGTTCAACGAGGTCTTCATGGACGACCTCCGCCTCGACGACGAGAACCGCATCGGGGCGCCCCGCGAAGGCTGGAAGGTTGCTCTGACCATGCTCGGCTTCGAGCGCGTGGCGGTCGGCTCGGGCCTGCACGCGGTCCGTCTCGACCGCCTGGTCGCTGCGATCGGCGGCAGCTCGGCGAGCCACGACCCGGCCACGCGGCGCCGCCTCGGCGCGGTCGCCAGTGACCTGCTCGCCCTCCGCCACACCAGCCAGCGCGTCGTGGAGGAGATCGCCGAGGGGCGCGTCCCCGGCCCTGAGGCCGGCCTCATCAAGATCACCTCCGTCATCGCCTCGCTCGAGGCCTGTCGGCTCGCGGTCGACGTCCTCGGCCCCGAGGCACTCGTCGACGAGGAGTGGGGTCACCAGGTCTCCGCGCTCCCCGGCGTTCGGTCAGCCGGCGGGACGGAGGAGATCCTCCGCAACCTCATCGGCGAACGCCACCTCGGGCTCCCACCCGAGCCCCGTCCCGCCAAGCCCTCCGCCTCCTAGGAGCCCACGATGCACTTGAGCCTGACCGACGAGCAGCAGTTCCTGCTCGACGCTGCCGCAGACGCGCTCTCCCGCCACACGACGCTGGAGGATGCCCGTGAGGGCCTCGACGGTGCCGCAATGCCCGACCTGTGGAGCCTTGCGGCCGACGCCGGCTGGGCGGGTCTGCTCGTGGGCGAGGACGCCGACGGGGCCGGGCTGTCCGTCTACGAAGCGCTGCTCGTGCTCGAGGCCTGCGGGCGGCGACTCGCGGATGCGCGGCTGCTGGGCCACCTGCCCGCAACGGTGCTCCTCGAGGCCTCCGGAGTGCATGCAGAGCTTCGCGCCGCGCTGGCGGACGGGACGGTCCGCGCGGCGCTCGTCGACGTGACCTGCGCGGACCGCGGTCAGCCGGTCCTCCTCGCGAAGGTGGAGGACGGGGTGCGCATCGGGGGCGTGGTGCGCGGCGTCCTCGACGCGGCTGACGCCGAGGTGCTCGTCGTCGTCGGCGAATTCGAAGGCGGCGAGGCGGTCGCCGCCGTCATCGACGCGCGCGAGGTCGGACTCGACGTCGCGCGGGTCGCGGGCTACGACGCCACCCGGTCACTCGCCGACGTGCGCTTCGACGGAGTCGTCGGCGAGCCCCTCGAGCTCGCACCCGAGCGCGTCCGCGACGGCGCCGACCTGCAACGCCTGCTGGTGGCCGCGGAGTCCGTCGGCGCCGCGGACGCGTGCCTGACGATGGCCCGGGACTACGCGGTCGACCGCATCGCCTTCGGGCGGCCCATCGGCTCCTACCAGGCGATCAAGCACAAGGTCGTCGAGATGCTCCGTCGCACGGAGGGTGCTCGGTCGCTCCTGGTCGCCGCCGGCCGAGCGTGGGACGACGACCGCGAGAGCTTCGCGCTGCTCGCTAACGCGGCGCGGGTCGCCGGTGCAGAAGCGTTGGGCTACGCCGCCCCCGAGAACATCTTCATCCACGGTGGCGTCGGCGCGACGTGGGAGCACGACGCCTCGCTGTACTACCGGCGCGCAGAGCTGGCGCGGCGGCTTGCGGGCGGGACGGACGCTGCCGCCGACACCGTCGCTGCGCAACTGCTCGACGCGCGCGTCAGCGTCGGCGAGTCCGTGGCCGACCAGCCCGTGCGCTCCGCGGCGTGATCTACGCCGGGTAGGCCCGGGCGATCGCCTCGGCGACGCAGGAGGGCTTCTCCGCGCCCTCGACCTCGAAGGTCTGGGTGACCGTGAACTGCACGCCGCCCGCGACGTCCTCGACGGCGGTGAGCGTCGCGCGCATCCGCAGCTTCGAGCCGACGGGGACCGGGGTGGGGAAGCGGACCTTCCCGTAGCCGTAGTTCAGCGCGAAGGCCAGGCCGGAGATCGTGAAGAGATCCTCGGAGAAGACCGGGCCGAGGGAGATCGTCATGAGGCCGTGCGCGATGGTCCCGCCGAAGGGGGTCTCCTTCGCGCGCTCGAGGTCGACGTGGATGAACTGGTGGTCGCCCGTCGCGTCGGCGAAGGCGTCGACCTTCTCCTGCGTGACGTCGTACCAGCCCGACAAGCCGAGCTCCTCACCGACCTTCGCCTTGAGGTCCTCGATGCCGTTGATCGTGAGCATACGCCGCGGCCTACCGTTCCGGGCCATGTTGACCGGACAGTATGTACGATGGCTGCGTGCCTGCCATCGAGCCGCTCGTCTTCGACGCCATCCGGACCCCGCGTGGACGCGGCAAGTTCACCGGAGCGCTGCACGGGACCAAGCCCGTGGACCTGGTCGTCGGGCTCATCCACGAGACCTTGAGCCGCAACCCGAAGCTGGATCCGGCGCGGGTCGACGACGTCATCCTCGGGTGCGTCACGCCGATCGGCGACCAGGGCGGGGACATCGCCAAGGTGGCCGCCATCAAGGCGGGCCTGCCCGACACCGTCGCGGGCGTGCAGCTCAACCGCTTCTGCGCCTCCGGCCTGGAGGCCGTCAACACCGCCGCGCAGAAGGTCGCCTCGGGCTGGGAGGACCTCGTCTTCGCCGGCGGCGTCGAATCCATGTCGCGGGTGCCGATGGGCGCCGACGGCAGCCCTTGGCTCAACGACCCCGAGACGAACTACGACACCGGCTTCGTGCCCCAGGGCGTCAGCGCGGACCTCATCGCGACCGTCGAGGGCTGGGACCGCGAGGCCGTCGACGCCTTCGCCGTGCAGTCCCAGCAGCGGGCCGCGAAGGCGATGGAGGCCGGGTACTTCGACGAGTCGCTCGTCCCCGTCCGCGACATGAACGGCCAGGTCGTGCTCGAGCGCGATGAGTTCGTCCGCCCGCAGACGACCGTGGAGTTGCTCGGCAAGCTCAAGCCGTCGTTCGCCGCCATGGGGGACATGGGTGGCTTCGACGCGGTGGCCCTGCAGCGCTACCACTGGATCGAGCGCATCGACCACGTCCACCACGCGGGCAACTCGTCCGGGGTCGTCGACGGGGCTTCCCTGCTCGCCATCGGCAGCGCCGAGGTCGGCGAGGAGCTCGGGCTCGCACCCCGCGCGCGCATCGTCTCGACGGCCGTGTCGGGCGCCGACACGACCATCATGCTCACGGGCCCGACGCCCGCGTCGCTGAAGGCGCTCAAGAAGGCGGGGCTCAAGCCGTCGGACATCGACCTCGTCGAGATCAACGAGGCCTTCGCCTCGGTCGCCATGCGGCTCACGCGCGACCTCGACCTCGATCCGGACAAGGTCAACGTCAACGGCGGGGCGATCGCCTTCGGGCACCCCCTCGGCGCGACCGGCGGGATGATCCTCGGGATGCTCGTCGATGAGCTGCACCGCACGGGCGGCCGGTACGGGCTCGCGACCCTCTGCGTCGGCGGCGGGATGGGCATCGCCACCGTGGTCGAGGCGGTCTGATGCGCCGCCGAGGTCGCTGATGGGCGACGACCCCGACCAACCGTACGAGGCTGCGTTCCACGCGACGGACGCGGAAGTCGTCGTCGAGGCGACGCTGTGCTGCCGGTGGTGCCTGCGGTGTGCGGTCGGGGCGTCGATCCTGCAGGACGCCGAGGGGGGAGAGGCGCGCTGCGTCTGCCGCCACTGCGCCGGCGTCACGACCATCCGCCTGCACGCCGCACAGGTGCTGCGGCTCGCCGTCCGTCCGCCCCCCGGTCTGGTCGTCGTCCTGTCCTAGGTCCCTGGAGAGAGCCCGTGCTGACCGACATCGAGAGCCGCCGCGCCGCACTCGCCGCGCGAACCCCGACCTGGACGCCGAGGACGCTCGACGGCTTCCTGGAGGCGGTGGCCGACGAGCACCCCGACCGTCCGCTCGTCGTCACGGACGACAAGACGGTGACCTACGCCGAGGTGGCGGAGTGGTCGCGCCGCTTGGCCGACGGCCTCGCTGCGCTGGGCGCCGGGCCCGGCCGGCGGGTCGGGCTGCTCATGGCCAACCACCTCGAGTTCGTGCCGCTGAAGTTCGCCATCGCGCGGACGGGAGCCGCCGCGATCCCGTTCAACTTCCTCTACCGCGAGGAGGAGCTCGCCTACGTCCTGCGCCAGTCGCGGTGCGAGCTGCTCTTGACCATGAGCTCCTTCGCGGGGCTCAACCACCTCGGCATGCTCGCCCGGATCGGCGCCCTGCCCGACCTGCGCCACGTCGTCGTCCTCCCCGCGCCCGGCGACGTGGTCCCGGACGGGATGCTCGACGTCGAGGGGCTCGCAGCGCTCGGCGATGAGCACCGCGGCGCGTCGGACGCCGCGGGCGCGGCACCGGACGACCTCGGGGACATCCTCTTCACCAGCGGCACCACGGGCTCGCCCAAAGGCGTCATGGTCACCCATGACGCGGTGCTGCGCACGGCGTACGCCTCGGCCCTCACCTGTGCGTTCGAGGACGGTCGCCGGATCCTCTTCTCGCTGCCCTGCTACCACATGTTCGGCTACGTCGAGGGGCTGCTCGCGGCGATGGTCGTCGGCGGGGCGATCGTCCCGCGCACGGCGTTCTCGCCCGCCGACTACGTCGACGCCATCGAGCAGCACCGGCCCTCCGAAGTGCTCTGCGTGCCGACGATGACGGTCGCGCTGCTCGAGCACCCCGACCTCGCGAGCCGCGACCTCTCCTCGGTGGTCGCGTTGCTGTCGGGTGCTGCACCGGCACCTGCGCGGCTGTGGCAGCGGATGCAGGAGGAACTCGGCATCCCCGAGTGCACGACGGGCTACGGGATGACCGAATGCGGCGGTGCGATGACCATGACGCTCCCGGAGGACCCGATCGAGCGGCACGTGGAGACGGTCGGCCGGCCGAAGCTCGCCGGCGTCGCGGGGCTCGCGGACGCCGCCGGCGCGCTGTGCACGTACGCCACGGTCGACCCGCTCAGCGGCGAGCCGCTCACCGGGGGCGGCGAGGGCGAGCTTGTGTCGACCGGGCCGACGCACATGCTCGGCTTCTGGGACAAGCCGGAGGAGACGGCACTCGCCCTGCGCGGCGGCTGGGTGCACTCTGGCGACCTGGGCGTCGTCGGGGCCGACGGGTACCTGCAGCTGACGGGCCGGGCGAAGGAGCTTTACAAGAGCGGCGGTGAGCTCGTGATGCCCAAGGAGGTCGAGGAGCTCCTCACGAGCCAGCCTGGCGTGAGCCAGGCGTTCGCGGTCGGCGTCCCCGACGACCGCTGGGGCGAGGTGGGCTACGCCTGGGTTGTCGCCGATCCGGGGGCCGAGCTCGACCCGGAGGCCCTGCGGGAGCTGTGCCGCGCGCGACTCGCACGGTTCAAGGTCCCGAAGCACGTGCTGCTTATCGCGGCCGACGAGCTGCCGACGACCCCGACGGGCAAGGTCCAGAAGTTCCGGCTCGTCAAGCGGGCGGTCGAGGCGCTCGCCGCAGATGGCTGACGTGCGCACGCCGATCTGGGCAGCTCGTCGGTCAAAGCGTCGGTACAGAATGTCCGGCAACGCCTATGGAAACTTGAAAGTTCTTTCAGTCTCGTGGTAGCGTCGCCGCATGATCTTGGCCGCGATTCCCAAACACCCGACGAGCGAGATGCCGTTCGCCCCGGAGATCATCTTCACGATCTTCCTGAGCATCCCGGTGGTGCTGATGCTCGGCCTCGCCATCTGGCACATAGCGAAGGGCAAGGGGCCGCTCTTCCTGGTCTGCCTGCTCGGCGGGATGGTCGCCTGCGTCTGGGAGCCCATCGTGGACACCTTGGCCCTGTGCTTCATCAAGGGTGATGCGGCAATCCCGACGTACACGATCCTCGATCGGACGATGCCGCTCTTCATCCCGTTCGTCTACATCTGGTACGTCGGGGGGCTGTCGTACATCGCGTACCGCCTGTACTCGGCCGGCATCACGGCGAAGGGCGTTCTCGTCCTGTACCTCGTCGACGTGTGCGTCAACATCGGGCTGGAGAGCCCGGGTGTGCTGCTCGGTGCGTACGAGTACTACGGCAACCAGCCGTTGAACTTCTGGGGCTTGCCGCTCTGGTGGGTGCTCATGAACCCCCTGATGCCGATGCTCGGCGGGGCGCTCATCTACCGGCTGCGACCGCACCTCACCGGCTGGCGGATCCTCGGCGTCATCCCGATCATCCCGATGGTCGACGGCATCACGAACGCCGGCATCGGGTGGCCGATGTGGATCACGCTCAACGACGACGGCATCTCGCTCTTCTGGACCCATGTCGCCGCGCTCGTGACCTTCTCCCTCGCCCTCTACGTCATCTGGATGCTCGGCCTGCTCGTCGGTCGCGACGCGTCGCAGGTCCGGAAGCTCACGAAGAAGCAGCTGATCCTGGAGGCGATCTCCGGTGACGCGCCCGCACCGGTCCCGCCCGCGCAAGCTCCGGCGTCGTCCGATGGCGGAGCCGTCGGGCCGGGGCTCGTCCGCGATCCCGTCCCCGTGGGCTGAGCGGCACCGCGTCTCCCATGGTGGCGTCCGCGCGCCTCGACCGCCAAGCCATCGCGCGTCGGTTCTTCGAGCGCTGGGGCGCGTCCAACGGGGAGCTGATGGCCTCCTTCGAGGACACGCTCGCGGTCGACTGCCGGTGGGAGCAGCGCCCCATGCTCGTGGTCTCGTCACGTGCACAAGCCATCCGCTTCCTGAAGCTGTCACGGGTGGCGATCGGCCTCGCGACGGTCGACGTCGAGCTTCTGCACGTCGCAGGGGTCGGACCCGTCGTCCTCACCGAACGTGTCGACCACCTGCTGCGGAAGGACGGCACGCGCATCGCCTCCGCGCCGGTGGCCGGTGTTCTGGAGTTCGACGCCGACGGCCGGATCGCAGCTTGGCGAGAGCACTTCAACGCCGTCGGCTTCGCCGGCCAGGTCGCCAAGCACATCGTCCGCCGCGGGGTGCACGTCGCCCGCTGACGTCCTCCGTCGGCGCATCGTCCAGGACGCGACTCGCCGCGCCTCAAGTGGTCGGCCGCTGGCGCGCGTCACGTGCCGCAGCACGCGACGCAACCACCCCGTCTCTAGCAAGTCGGCTCACCGCCGACGTCGTTGTCGACCGCTCAACTGGACAGGGTGGCCAGCAGAGTGCAGTCTCGAGCGTGGTGCAAGCACTGCGGCCGAAGGCAGGGTCACGAGGCCTTCGGCGTAGGTGGAAGCGGGCGGGCGGCGACGTCGGCGGCGTCGCCGGGCTCGAGGCCGAACGCGCGGAGCATCATCGTCGCGCCGGCAACAGCGGACTCGGGGCCCAAACGGCCTTCCACCACGCCTCGGATCGCGGCGAGCGCCGCCGCTGACACGGAGGTGAGCGCGAGCTCGACGTCATCGATCGCGAAGCGCCCCGTCGCGATCCCGCGCTCGAGCGTCTCGCGGGCGTAGGGCAGCAGCGCGGTCTCGAACAGCGCCTCGGCGCCGCCGAGGCCGACGAGGATGCGTGCGACGTCCGGCTCGTCCTCGGCGAAGCGCAGGAAGCGCCTGTAGGAGATGGAGGCGGTCTCGGCGGCGTCCGCGGCCTGCAAGGCCTGGAGGCCGATATCCTCTGCGGCGGTGCGAAGGGAGTGCGCGACCACGGCCTCGACGAGGTCGTCCTTCGAGGCGAAGTAGCTGTAGATGGTCCCGAAGCCGACGCCCGCACGGTCGCTCACGTCGCCGATGCGCAGAGCATCGAGTCCGCGCTCGGCCGCGAGCTGGACGGCGGCGGCGAGGAGCCGCCGTCGCGTCTCGAGCTTGCGCTGCTCCCGGCGCCCGGGCGTCTGATCCGGAAGCGGGCAGTCAGTGTCTGCGAGGGGCACTGGTCGATCATCGCAGCCGTCGAACCTCATAACTAAAACTTGATTCAGTGATCGAGTTCGTGGTACACCTCGCGTCATGGTCATCGCGAGCTCCCCTCCGTCCGCTCCTGTTGACCCGTCGGACCGCTTCGACGGCCGCGAGGTCGACGTCGTCATCGTCGGTGCCGGGCACAACGGCCTGACAGCCGGGTGCTACCTGACGAAGGCCGGCATGGACGTGCTCGTCGTCGAGGCCTCGGACAAGATCGGCGGGATGACGGCGACGAACGCGACGCTGCCGGACGCCCCGGAGCACCGCTTCAACGAGGGGGCCATTCAGCTGACCGGCGTGTTCCGGCTTTCGCAGATCGCCCAGGAGCTCGACCTCCCGCGCTACGGCCTGCGCGAGGTCTCGGTCGAGCCCGCGCATCTGCAGCTGGCCCCGGACGGCAGCTCGCTCGGCATCTGGCGCGATCGCGAGAAGACCATTCGCGAGCTCGGACACTTCTCGGCTAAGGACGCGCGGTCGTGGCGGCACATCTCCGAGACGCTCGACGCGATCATGCCGACGATCCTCACTTACATGCGCTCGCATCCCACGCGGGCGCTCTCCTACGATCTCGTGCGCTCCCTGGCCGGCTCGGCGCGACGGCCGGGCAAGCTGCGGCCCGTCCTGCACTTCATGACGGCGTCGCACACGGAGATCCTCGACGAGCTGTTCAAGACGGAGTTGCCGAAGGGCGCCCTTGCGGCGATGGCTGCCTTCCAGCGCATGGAAGCGGACATGACGGCCGCCGTGGCGCTCATCTACCTCGGGGTCGTCCAGCGCATCTCGAACGCGATGCCCGTCGGGGGGACGGGGGAGCTGCCCAAAGCGCTGGCCAAGTGCTTCGAGGCGCACGGCGGTCGCATCCGCACCTCCTCGCGCGTGGAGGAGATCCTCGTGCAGGGGGCCCGCGCAACCGGCGTGCGGCTCGAGTCCGGCGAAGTGCTCCGGGCCCGCCACGGTGTGATGACGACCTGCGGCGCCCGCATGGCGCTGACCGAGCTGCTGCCGGAGGGCACGCTGTCGGAGCACCTGGAGACCCGGGCCCGGGACATCCCCGTCACGAAGACGCAGGCGACCTCGCTGAAGATCAACGTCGCGCTGAAGGGCAAGCTCTCGCTCAAGCGACACGCCGCGTGGCGCCGGGACGACCTCGACCCCGCCGCAGCGCTTGTCGCCTGGGCGACGCTCGCCGAGCAGAACGAGGCTTGGAACCTCGTCTGCCGCGGCGAGTTCCCCGACCCCGTGCCCGTGTCCTGCTGCATCTCCCCGACCCACGTCGACCAGACGATGGCGCCGGACGGGCAGGACACATTCTGGCTCTGGTCCGGCGTCGTGCCTGTCCACCCGAACAAGCCGTGGGAGACGATGCGAGACGAGGTCGGCCAGAAGGTCCTCGCCGACGCCGCGCAGTACTACGACGGCCTCGACTCGCTTGAGATCGAGCGCTCAGTGCTCGGCGGTCCCGACCTCGAGAAGCGCTTCAACGCGCCCTGGGGCAACGTGTACCACGTCGACCCGCTCGCTTCCCGCTTCGGGCCCCTCAAGCCGGCGCTGGGCTTCGGCGGGTACAAGACGCCCGTCGAGGCGCTCTACCTCAGCGGCGCGAGCACTCACCCGACCGGCGGCGTCTGCGCGCTTCCGGGCAAGCTCGCGGCGCAGACGCTCCTGCGGGACACGAGCACCATCGCGACGCGGATCAGGCGCCGGGTCATGTCCTGAGCGCCAGGGAGCCGGCGGCGCGCACCGACCCCAGCGGGGCGGGTACCGGCCATGCCTGCAGCAGCAGGGGCCGTGCGAAAGGGCATGGGGGTCGCCGCGACCGCCTGCGCCTCGTCGTCAGGCACCGCAGCCGGACCCTGCGCCTTCAGAGCGGTAGTCGGCTGAGCCTGTGAGCCTCGTCGACCGGGACAGCGAGGCTCCGCAGGACATGCTCGGCAAAGCGTGCATCAACGTCTCCGTCGAGGCGCCCATCGAGGATCCCGCGCATCAGCGCGAGCGCGCCGCCCACGACCGCGGTGAGCGTCTGGTCCGTGTCCTCGACCTGGAAGCGGCCGGCCTTGATGCCGCGAAGGAGCGCGGAGATCGCGGCGTCGTGCGCGGCCTGGATCACGACGGTGTCCGAATGCGAGAGGTTGACGACGAGCCGCGCGAAGTCCGGGTCCTCGATGGCGAGGCGCACGTAGCGGCGCACCGCCGTCGCGACGGTGACGGCCGCGTCGTCGTCCTCCGCGGCGGCGCCGACGACGGCGTTCGCAAGGCTTGCCAGGCTCTCCTGGACGACGGCGTCCACGAGGTCCTCCTTCGTCGCGAAGTGGTTGTAGAAGGAGCCGAGGGCGACCTCGGCGCGTTGGGTGATCTCCTGGATGCGCAGGCCGGCCACCCCCTTCTCCGTGATGAGCGAGCTTCCGGCGTCGAGGAGGCGTCCGCGGGTGCGCTCACGACGCTTGGCGGTCCACGTCGGCGCGGGTGAGGCGATCTCTTCGGTCACGTCCGGCATCTTGCCTCCTTTTCTGGTCAGGGCACAAGATCGGACTTGAAAAGTCGTTCACCATCTGGTTAGGCTGGTCACTGTGTCCGGACACGGGGTCCGGACATCGACCCCTTTACTCTCAGGAGCCCCCTTGCCCATCGGAGTCCACCCGAACGAGACGGACCTGCTGCTGCCCCTGCCCGCCGGGGACGAGCATTGGGATCCGCACACGATCCACACGCACTACTTCGGGTTCTGCGTGCCCGAGGCGAGGATCGGCGCGTTCCTCTACCTGCGCTACCAGCCGACGTTCCCGCTCTGCCAGGGCGGCGTCTGCGTCTTCCAGGGCACCGACAACGTCGAGATCCAGGACATGGCGTTCGTCGACTACGAGATGACGATGCCGTGGCCGCTGGTCGAGGGGAACGCCATCACCGCGGACAACGGCTACCGCATCGAGTTCCTCGAGCTCGGCCGGAAGGCGCGGATCACGTACGAGAGCGGCGACGGGAGCACGCGCATCGACGTCGTACAGGAGGCCGTCACGCCGCTGCTCGCACGTGGGCACGTCATGCCGGGCGAGGAGGACCACCACGGTGATCCGGGCCGCGAGCCGGGCGGCACGGAGCAGTTCATGCACGTCACGGGGGAACTCGTGCTGCGCGGCGAGCAACACGCGGTCGACTGCCACTACCCGCGCGACCGCTCGTGGCGGCAGGTGCGCACCGAGAAGCACGGCGCGGTTCCGGTCCCGCCGGTCGGCTGGTCGCCCATGTGGTTCGGCGACGACCTCATCTTCAACCAGATCTCCTTCGAGCCCCTCGACACCGACCCCGCCTGGAAGGGCCTCTTCGACATGGGCGACCGGCCCTCGCACCACTACGCGTGGGTGGTCAAGGGCGGCGAGACGCGGGAGATCGTGCGCGTCCGTCGCAACGTCCTCGAGTACCACCCGGGCAATCACATGGCCCTGCGACAGGAGATCGAGGCCGAGGACGAGAAGGGCGAGGTCTACCGCTTCACCGGCGAGGCGGTCGCCTCGGCTTCCTTGCCCGCCTGGCCCAACGTCTCCTTCCACGACAGCGTCTACCGCTGGGAGGCCGAGGACGGCCGCGTGGCGTTCAGCACGTACCAGGAGATCTGGTTCGACACCTACCACCAAGCGATGAAGGCCCGCTCCGGCGCGGCCGTCGCCTAGAGCACGGAGGAGAGCACGATGGCACTCAGCAACAAGGACCCGCAGGAGGTCCGCGGCGACCTGCTCACATGGCTGCAGGGGCAGCTGCTCGGCGCCTCGGACGTCACGATCGATGACCTGAAGGTCCCGAGCGCGAGCGGCTTGTCGAACCTCACGATCCTTTTCGACGCCTCCTGGACCCAGGACGGCAAGCCGCACGCCGAGGAGCTCGTCGCGCGCGTGGCGCCCGAGGGCCCTGCCGTCTTCATGCAGTACGACCTGGCGAAGGAGTTCCGTGTTATGCGGGCGCTAGCCGACCACTCGGACGTCCCCGTGCCGCGCACTCGCTGGCTCGAGGAGGACGCGTCCGTCCTCGGCGCCCCCTTCGTCGTCATGGAACGTGCCACGGGCGAGGTGCCGTCGGACGACCCGCCCTTCACCGCTGCGGGCTGGGTGCTCGACCTCAGCCCGGAGCAGCAGCGCAAGATGTGCGAGAACTCGCTCGACGTCCTCGGCCGCATCCATGAGGCCGACTGGCGCGCGCTCGGGCTCGAGAGCCTCCTGCCGGCGGACGGCACCGACCCGTTCACCGCGGACATCGCGCTCTGGCGCCGGGTCTTCGACTGGGCACGCGAAGGTGACGAGAACCCGACGGTGGAGGCCGGCTTCGCCTGGCTCGAGGAGCACCGCCCGGACGACGACCGCGATCCCGTCCTCGTCTGGGGCGACGCGCGGCTGGGCAACATGATGTTCAGCCCCGAGCTCGAGGTCAACGCGGTCCTCGACTGGGAGATGGTTACCCTCGGCCAGCCCGATCAGGAGGTCGCCTGGTGGCTGTTCATGATCCGTCACCACACGGAGGGCATCGGCGTGCCGGTGCCGCCCGGGTTCCCGACCCGTGAGGAGCTCGTCGCGCACTACGAGCAGGCGAGCGGGCGGGATATTTTGCACCTCGACTACTACGAGGTCTGGGCCGCGGTGCGCCTGGCCGCGCTCATGCACCGCGCAGGCAACCTCATGATCGAGCTCGGGCTCCTGCCGCCCGACGCGCCGATGAAGCTCAACAACCCGGCGAGCCAGCTGCTCGCGAAGCTCATCGGCGTGGAGGCCCCGAGTGGCGCGTCGCAGAGCTTCATCGGCAACCGCTGAGAGCCTGGGCGTGAGGCTCCTGGACATGAGCGAGACGACGTGGAGTGGGATCGCCCGCGTCCTGCAGCTCCACGCCGCGCTGCGGCCCTCCCGCACGGTCCAAGAGCTGTTCGCCCGGGCGAGCGAGGTCGCGCTCGAGACGCTGCCCTTCGACCGGATCGTCGTGCTGTCCGTGGGCGCCACGACCCTGCACGCCGACGACTCCGGCAGCTTGGCGCACGAGCCGAGTGACGCGCTCCGGCGGCGCGTGCAGGCGCGGCCGGTCGCCCTCGCGCCACGAACCCTCGAGGCCGTGGCGCTCAACCGCGGTGCGGACGTGCGGCACGCCGGGCCGCGGCACAGCACGCTGGCGGTGGCCCTGGAACTGCGCGAGTTCGCCATCGCGCCGGTGGCGCCCGTCGGCACCGCGCTCGCGCTCGTGGTGTGCGACCGCGAGAGCTCACCGGTCGAGGACAGCGAGCAGGAGGCGGTGGACGCGTTCGCGTCGATCCTCGCGATGGCGTTGGAGCAGACCGTCCTGCGCATGCGCAACCAAGAGATCTCGGTCGAGCTGCGCCACCTGACCGCTTCGGCGCAGGCGCTCCTGGCCGAGCTGAACGATGCGCCCATGGAACTGCCGTCGAGCCGCGGCCAAGGACCGCGGTTCGCCTGGGACGCGCTGGCGGCACCGGCCGGCGTCGCGGCGCCGGGACTGCTCAGCAACCGCGAGGTCGAGATCGTCGAGCGCCTCGCGGCGGGGCGCTCGAACCGCGAGATCGCCGAAGACCTCGTGCTCTCCCCTGAGACGGTGAAGGGTCACGTCGCTCGGATCCTGCGCAAGCTCGGCGCGACGAACCGTGTCGAGGCCGTCACCCGCTATCTCGCCATGGCCAGGGGCGGCACGTCCCCGTGACCGTGGCAGACGCGCCGATCGGTCGCGACGCCGGCGTGCTCGCCAAGCGGCTCGCGGACGTCCTGGACGCCGCGCTCAAGGGCGACGGGGGGCTCCGGACCCGGCTGAGCTACGCCGCCACGAGCGTGGCCTTCAAGCTCGCTGACGAGGGGAGGAGCGTCACGGTCCTGCTCGACCGGGAAACGCCTGAGGTGCGGCTCGACGAGCCGGCCGAGGTCAGCATCGAGCTCTCCGGCGACACCGCGATCGCGTTCGTCGACGGTCGGCTGGCGATGCCCGCGGCGGTCGTCGCAGGGGACGTCACGACGACGGGACCCGTCTTGAAGTACCTCGAAGTGGATCCCCTCATCCGGGACTTGCTCGCGCGCTCCGGCGCTCCCGGGCCGCGCGCACACCCCAGCCCGCTCGTCCCGGGCAGCGCCATCGACCCAAGCCTCCTGGCGATCGAGACTCGCGGCCTGCGCAAGGCGTTCGGCTCCAACGAGGTGCTCAAGGGCCTCGACGTGCAGATCCCGGCGGGCGTCGTCTCGGTCGTCCTCGGCCCGTCGGGCACCGGCAAGAGCGTCCTGCTGCAGCATGTCATCGGCCTGCTGCGCCCCGATGCTGGCGAGGTCCTCATCCGCGGGCGCTCGCTGAGCCTCATGTCCCGATCGGAGATCCTCGACCTCCGCAGCGAGATCGGCGTGATGTTCCAGGACGGCGCGCTCTTCGGCGCCATGAACGTCTTCGACAACGTCGCCTTCCCGCTCCGCCAGCACACGGACCTCGTAGACCACGAGGTGCGCGAGGTCGTCGAGGAGCACCTCGCGTCCGTGGGTCTCACGAACGCGGCGACCCGCATGCCCAACGAGCTCTCGGGCGGGATGCGCAAGCGCGCGGGCCTCGCGCGCGCGCTCGTGCTCACCCCGGGAATCGTGCTTTGCGACGAGCCCGACTCGGGCCTGGACCCGGTCCGCACGGCGCTCCTCGGGGAGCTGCTGATGGAGCAGCACGCGGTCTACGGCGGGACGATGGTCATCGTCACCCACAACGTCGCGCTGGCGAAGCTCATCAGCGACCACGTCTCGGTCGTGTGGCGCGGCCGGGTCCTCGAGGCCGGGCTGTCAGAGCACGTCTTCGCCTCCGAGACGCCCTTCGTGCGGCAGTTCCTCGCGGGCAGCCCCGACGGCCCGCTCGGCATGGACGTGTGAGAGACCGTGCAAGACTCCCCGGATCGCGATGCATCGGGGGCAAACGGGCCTATCGCGGGCCTGTGGACCGTCCGTAACGTCGCCGGTCATGGGAGGAGGGGTCACCGATGAACGCAACGCGTAGCGGTCGGCCGGGGACGGCCCCCGTGCGGCCCGTCCCTTCGTCGGGTGGGTCGACGCCTTTCGCGGCCGCGGTGAGCAGCCCGGGCTCTCCGAGCACATCGAGGCCGCGCCGTTCTACAGGCCGCTGCAGACGGCGAGCGAGATTGGCGCGCTCGCCGGCCGCACGCTTCGCGTGGCGGTCCGGCCGCCGTTCTCCTGGTGGAGGGACGCTGTCGTGGAAGCGCCCGCGGAGGTCAACACCGCCGTGACGACGCTCCTGAACTCCGGCCTCTTCGCCGCCTCGAGAAAGATCAACTTCGACCCGTACGGCAAACCCGGTGGGATGGGCACGACGAAGGCCACTTCGGGGCAGCCGAGTGGCCCGAAGCAGCTCCGCGGGGAGGGCTACGTGTACCCCCGGGTGAAGGCGGACTGTTGAGCCCTGCGTTGCAGCGGGCCTGTACGTGGGCGGGCCCGGCCTTCGTGGCCGTCTTCTTCGGGGGCATCATGTGCGCGGGGTGGCTGCCGCCGCTCAGCGCGAACATGACCGCGGACGAGGTCGCGCGGTTGTACGTCGAAGACGGCGACCGTATCGCCGTCGGGGCGATCCTGATCGGCACCGCCGGCATGTTCCAGGGCATCTGGGCGGCCGTGATGAGCACGCAGATGCGGCGGATCGAAGGCGACAGGCCCGTGATGACCTACGCGCAGCTCGCCGCGGGCGGCGTCGGCATCCTCGTCGTCGTCCTGCCGTTCGTCTTCTTCTCCCTCGCCGCCTACCGCCCCGAGCGGAACCCCGAGATCACCCAGGCGTTCCACGACATCGGCTGGATCTCGCTCGTCGGCGTCGGCTGGCCGGCGATCCTGCAGGCGCTCGCCGTCGGCATCGCGACGCTCTCCGACCGCGGGACCCGTCCCGTGTTCCCGCGCTGGTTCGGCTACTTCAACCTGTGGATGGCGTTCGCCTTCGTCCCCGGTCCGCTTCTCGTGCTGTTCGAGACGGGGCCCTTCGCCTGGCACGGCTTCGCCGTGTTCTGGATCCCCGCGGCCGTCTTCGGCCTGTGGTTCGGCGCGTGGTTCGTCGTCCTGCGCCGGGCCATCGCCGAGGAGGGCTCATGAGGACGAGCAAGAGCATGAGCGACGCTCAGCCGCGTGGCTACCCAGGGGAGCCGGGGCTGTGGATCTTCCTCCTCGCCGACATGGTCACCTTCGCCGTCTTCTTCGTGCTCGTGCTCGTCGAGCGTGCGGAGGACCCCGAGCTGTTCCGGCGTTCGTCTGGGCAGCTCGAGGTGGGCCTCGGTGCGCTCAACACGCTCCTGCTGCTCGGCGGCTCGCTCGCTGTCATCCTCGCCGTCGGAGCCGCTCGGCGAGGTGCGGCGTCGGCACCGCGTCACGTGCTCGCCGCCATGGCCTGCGGGGTCGGGTTCGTCGGCGTGAAGGCGTTCGAGTGGGGGTCGAAGATCGCCGACGGCACGCCCGTCAGCACGAACGGCTTCTGGCAGCTCTACTACGCGCTGACCGGCATCCACCTCCTGCATGTCCTGATCGGCATCGGGGTGCTCGGGTTCGTCCTTCGGACGCTGCGCAGCCCCACCCCGAACCTCGACGTCGTGGACGGTGGCGCCTGCTACTGGCACCTCGTGGACCTCCTGTGGCTCGTCCTGTTCTCCCTCCTGTACCTCCTCGGATGAGCACCGTCTCTCGCGCGCTGCGATCGCCGGCACAGCTCGCGTGGCTCGTCCTCGTGGTCGCCACGATGATCTCCTGGTGGCTCGGAACCCATCACGGCGTCGGCGACGAGACGGCCGCAGGAACCGTGCTGCTGCTCATCGCGTTCGCGAAGGTCCACCTCGTCGGCCGGTACTTCATGGAGCTTCGGCACGCAGCACCGCTCCTGCGCCGCGCCTTCGACGCCTACGTCATCACGGTCTGCGCGGTGCTCGTCGCGCTGTTGATCGTCCTCTGAGCACGCCGGTCGCCTCTCGGTCGCGGCCGGGCGCGGTCTCTCACCGGCGCAGGCCGTCGGTGAGGATCGCGTTTGAGCGCAGAGGTGAGCGGCCCGCGGCCGGCGCGCGGGTTCGTCGACACCTCGAGGTCGCAGAAGACCCGGCGGCCGTCGGCGAGGGTCGCGACCCCGACGCCGTCGAGCCAGGCAACGTCGTGGTGCTCGTTGACGAGCCCCTCGAGCGGCGCGCAGGTGACCTCATGGCGCTCGCCGTCCGGCAACGTGATGACGAGTTCGCCGCTGCGGAATCCTACCCCGTCGTGATGCATGTGGACGACGACGTCCACGTCGGCCGCCTTCGTCACGACGCCGTCGCGCACGACGTAGGCAAAGCCGCCCAGGCTGCCGCCGACCGCGTGCCAGACGAGCGTCCCCATCGAGAGGTCGTGTCCGAAGGTGCAGGGACCCAGCGGTGATTTGAGGATCGTGTTCCACCGCCGCACGCCCCAGCTGTGGTCGCGGTGCCCGAGGCCGTCCACCGCGTAGGTCCGCCCGTCGAGCGTCACGTGGCCCACGACACGGCCGGAGGTCGCGAAGTGGTTCGACGCGAACTCCTCGACGAGGCTTCCCGCGCTCTTCGGAAAGAAGTCCGTGCGCTCGTAGAAGTCCTCGAAGAAGAGGTCGACCTCCAGGGGGCCGTCCTGCGCGGTGACGCGTGTGCGGGTTCCGTCGTACGTGAAGGCGTATGCGCCGCCACGCGCGCCGAACCCGTGCTCGCGAACATCGCCCTTCCCGAGGAGGTTGGTCGCGTTGCGGCGGAACGCCGGTCCGCGGTCCACGGTGACGACCCCTCCGGTCACGACCGCGATGCCGCCTGCGTGCTCCGGCTCGCGTCCGATGCGCCAGCAGCCGCCGATCCCGGCGACGGGGTCGTTCCAGGTGAGGACGACGCTCCACTCGGTCCCGTCGGACGCATGGCGGTACTCGGAGCTTACGGGGTGGACGACGGTCTCCAGCGCGGGCTGCTGCATCACTGCACAGTACGTCCAGACGAAACGTCCTTCAACATGTTCGGGAGGACGACCCGGTTTCCGCTGCGGTGGGTCCGAACGGGGCTATGACGCAGTGTCAGGTGCATCTACATTCCTCGGCATGGCAGCGCGTGCGCCGTTGAGCGCAGCACCCAAGAAGCGTTCGGGGAACCCCTACGCATCCGGCTTGGGCGCGTCCGTCGTCGGATCGCGACCCGGACGTCGACTCGAGACGATGGGCGAGATGGGGGCGTTGCTGTTCAAGGTGCTGCGGCTCGCTTGCACCCCCCCGTTCCCGTGGCTGCGCGACGCGGTCGAAGTCGTCTCCACGTCCTATCGCCGCTGCGCGATTCCGTTGGTGCTCAGCCATGGCGTCTACCTCATCGGCTTCGGCATCATCCTCTTCGGCGGGATCCTCCTGAACCTGGGCGTGTCGGACCGCGAGGCCGGCGTCGTCTACATCATCTGGAGCCGCGAGATCGCCACCTGGATCTCGGCGATGATCTTCGCCGGGGTCGTCGGCAGCGCCATCACCGCGGATCTCGGCGCACGGAAGATCCGCGACGAGCTCGACGCCATGGCCGTCCTCGGCATCGATCAGCTGCGCTCGCTCGTCGTTCCGCGTGTGGTCGGCATGACGCTGGCCATGCCGGTGCTCGCGTTCCTCGCTCTGCTGCTGGTCAACGTCATCAACTTCCTGATCGCGCCGAGCTACTTCGGCTTCTCCTACGGCGTCTTCTTCGACTCCGTGTCGAACATCATCCAGCCGTCGGACCTCTACTTGACGATGTTCTTGAAGAACGCGTTGATCGGGCTCTTCGTCGGCGTGGTCTCGTGCTACAAGGGCCTCTCGTCGAAGGCCGGGGCCGAAGGTGTCGGGCGCGCGGTGAACGACACTGTCGTCATCACGTTCTTCGGCATCTGGCTCTTCAACGTCTTGTTCAACCTCGGCTACTTCACGGTCTTCCCCGACGTGTCGGCACTCCGCGGCTGATGGCGACCGTCGCCCCCGACTCCCCCGTCGTCCCGAAGCGGGCCCCGCGGCCGGCTGGCCCCGTGCAGTCGGGCCTGCGTGAGGCCGGGGAGCTCACACGCTTCGCTGGCCAGTCGCTCGCGGCCCTCCCGGGCTCGGCCGCCTACGTCTCGGAGGGCATGCGTCAGGCGGCCCTCATGGTGCGCGGGACGCTGCCGCTGCTCTTCTGTATGCAGCTCTTCCAGGGGTTTGTCGTCGGGACCTTCGGCTTCTTCCTCCTGCGCGGCATCGGCGCCGGCGACTTCTTCGGCCTCGTCACCGGGATCGTCGGCCCGCGTCAGGTGGCCTGCACCATGTTCGGCTACGTGTTCACCGCTAAAATCTGTTGCGGCATCGCCGCCGAGCTCGGCGCAATGAAGATCCAGCAGGAGGTCGACGCGCTCGAGTCGACCGGCGTGGACCCGCGCCGCTACCTCGTCGGCACCAGGCTCATCGGTGTGCTGCTGTTCGCGCCGATCGGGGCAGCCGTCTCGCTCATCGCGAACATCCTCGGCGCCTACCTCATCGTCGTCGTGCTCCTCAAGGGGATCTCGAGCGACACGCTGATGTCGCTGCACTGGAACGTCCAGAGCTTCGGCGACTCGGTCTTCGTGATCGTAACGGCCACCACCATCGCCGTCTCGACAGCGATCGTCGCGTGCTTCTACGGCTTGCGCACCTCGGGTGGCCCGGCCAACGTCGGCACGACCGTGGCGCGCTCGCTCGTCGTGAACCTCGTGATCCTGCACTTCGTCGCCGCCTTCTTCGCCGTCTTGGCGTTCGGCTTCGACAACAACCTCCCGATCGGCGGCTGAGCGGTGCGCCGTGCCGCCCCGGTCGTGCTGCTGCTCGCCGCCGCGCTCGTCGCCGTCGTGATGCTGGGCGGCGGGGACGAGCGCATGCACCGCTTCACCGTCAAGGTGGGAGAGGCGACGAACGTCGTCGACGGGCAGTACATCCGGCAGTCGGGCTCCGTCGTCGGTCGCATCGCCTCGATCCGGCCGGTCGACCGCGGGGCCAACGCGCTGCTCGAGCTCGAGGTGGAGGACCGCGTGTGGCCGCTGCCCGCCGAAGCGCGCATGGCGCTGCGCTGGAGCGGCACCGCGAACTTCGGCAACCGGTACATCGAGCTGACCCCCGGGCGTGCGGGGGGCTCCGCCGTGGCGGAAGGGGGGACGTTCCCGACGAGCCGCTTCAAGCTCCCCGTGGACTTCGACGAGCTCCTCGCCGCGTTCCCCGATGTCATGCGCAAGGACCTGCGGGGGATGCTCGCCGAGGCCGGCCCGGCGCTCTCGGCGAGCAAGGGTGGGCTGCGCGAGACGCTCCGTGTGGCGCCGCCGGCGCTCACCGAAGCTGCCTACGTCGTGCGAGACCTCAACGCCGACCACCGTGCCCTGAGGACGCTCGTGCGCTCGACGGACTCGGTGCTCGGCGCCGTGCAGTCCTCGCAGCCCGGCGTCCGCGAGCTGCTCGACGGAGCTGCCGGGACCTTCGATGCCATCGCCGACGAGACGGCGGCACTGCAGCAGGGCCTCGACCAGGCGCCGGGGACACTGCGCAACGCACGACGGACGCTGGCGATCGCGGACGGGACGCTGAAGCAGGCCCGCACCGTGGTCGCCGACCTCGGCCCCGGCGTCGCGCAGCTGCGGCGCACGGCACGCCCGCTCTCGGGTGTGCTCGCCACGGTCCGCCGCGTCGGCCCGAACGCGACCGCCACGCTCTCCACCGCGCGCCGCGCCGTTCCGGACGTGGACCCGCTGCTGGGCCTGATGGCGGAGCGGTCGCCGCAGCTCGGGCGAATCGGGAAGGAGGCCGTCAAAGCGCTCGAGTGCATCCGGCCCTTCACCCCGGACATCCTCTCCTTCTTCTCGAACTGGGGCGACTTCCTCTCCGTCACTGACGGCAAGGACAAGCTCATCCGGGCGCAGGTGCAGAGCTACGGCCCCGCGTTCTCGAACGCCAGCCCCTTCAACGCAGCCCAGGCCGCGAAGTTGTTCTCCGGTCTCGAGTACGGCTTCCCGCGCCCGCCCGGCACGAACGCTGGCCAGCCCTGGTTCCTTCCCGAGTGCGGCGCCGGGCCGGACGCACTCGACCCCAACAAGGACCCGGAGATTCGCGAATCCTCGAAGGTCTTCGACATGCCGAGCCTCCGCGCGATCCAGCCCGTCCCGGCGGAGGGTCGGCGATGACTGCTCGCCGAGCCATCGCCGGCGCGCTGTGCGTCGTCCTCCTCGCGGCCCTCGTCGTCAGAGTGACCGGCGGAAGCGATCCCTATCGCGTCTCCGTCCCGCTCACCAACGGCAGCGGTCTGCAGGATGGCTCCGCCGTGAAGGTCGGCGGAGTCACACGGGGGAAGGTCGCCCTGCGGCTCGGCAAGGGGGACCAGGTCTTCGCCGACCTCGAGTTCGAGGACGACGCGCCGGCCATCGGTCGCGACGCCCGGGTGAGTGTCGTCGCCGCGAACTTCCTCGGTCTCAAGCGCGTCGAGCTCGAGCCCGGCGACGGTGCCGGCGAGCCGGCGCCGAGCGGGTTCGTGCTCGCCAAGTCACGGGTGACGACGCCGACAGACCTGGACCAGGTCCTCGGGGTCTTCGATGCCGACACCCGGACCCGCGCGAAGGTCCTCCTGACGGAGGCGGGCGAGGCCGTCGTCGGTCGCAAGGTGGACATCTCGAGCCTCCTCGCGCAGTTCCCGGGCGCCATCGACGATGCCGGTGCGGTCCTCGACCAGCTCGCTACCGACGACCGCACCATGCGCGACCTGCTGATCCGCAGCGACCGCTTCGTCGCCCAGGTGACGACGGAGCGCCGCGCGCTGGGCCGCCTGGTGGACACCGTCGGCAAGACCGCGGAGACCGTGAACGCCAAGCGCGCCGAGCTGCGGCAGACGCTTGCGCAGGCGCCAGCCACCCTCCGGACGCTCCAGGGGTTCCTCGCCGACCTGGAGGGCACCACCACGGACCTCGGCCCGGCCGCGCGCGAAATCTCCACCGCCGCCCCCGCCGTCTCCGCCGCGCTGGCAGAGGTCGACGGCTTCCGCGACGCCGCCCGCCCGACGCTGGCGACCGCGACCGAGGTCGCACCGTCTCTCACGGCGCTAGCGAAGGGCGCCACGCCCGTCTTGCGCCGTGCGCGGCCGACCGTCGGCGCTGCGGCACAGCTCGCCCGCACGCTCCCGCCCGTCACGGACGCGCTCGACGGGAGCTCTGACAACATCATCGCCATCCTCGAGAACTGGTCCCGCGCGATCCAATTCCGCGACCAGCTCGGCCACGTCTTCCGCGGAGAGGCGTCGCTGACGCCGGACCTCATCCTCACGATGGTCGACCGACTCGCGAAGGATGCGAAGAAGTCGAAGGTCAAGGCCAGCGGCGAGCGGCGGCAGCCGGGCGCCAAGATCACGCCCGCCCCGCAGACGACGGCGCCGGCGGAGCGGCAGCCGCGGCTCCCAAAGCTGCCGGAGGCTCCGCTCGCGCCGGTCAAGCCGACCGTCGACAAGGCCAAGGAGCTGCTCAACGGGCTCCTCGGCGGTGCGGACAAGCCTGCGCCTCGCCCCTCTCCAGAGCAGGTCACCTCCTCCGCCCTCGACTACCTCCTCGGTCCGTGATCCGTCGCCGCAACACCCGCCGCTACGACCTCGAGGCCCCCTCGAAGGTGCTCGCGCGCGGCACCGTCCTCCTCGCCCTCATGCTGATCGGCGGATGGCTCGCCGCGACGCTCTACAACGGCGTCCCCGGGCGCGACTACCGCTTCGTCAACGCCGTGGTTCCGCAGACCGGCAGCCTCATCCCGCACGACCCGATCCGCATCGGCGGGGTCCGCGTCGGCCAGGTCCGCTCCATCGGCGCGGCGCCGGACGGGATGGGCCGCATCGTGCTGCAGCTTGAGCCGGGAACGGGCGTGCCGCGCGGCACGAAGGTCGTGCTGCGCGCGAACGGCCTGCTCGGCCAGCGCTTCGTCGAGCTCCTCCCGGGTCGCGACCGCACCCCGCTCGCCGAGGGCGAGGAGCTCCGTGGCGACGACGCATCGCTCTCCTATGGCGCGGCCGACGCGCTCGACGTCTTCGACCGCGAGACGCGCGGCGCGCTCCAACCGCTAATTCGCGAGACCGGGATCGGCCTGACCGGCCGCGGCCGCGACGTCAATGACCTCCTCCGTGTCGCCGCCGACGAGATCGCCCCGACGTCCGCGCTCTTCGCTGAGCTCAGGAATCCGAAAAACGGCGGCGACCAGCTGCTGCCCTCTATCGGCTCCGCCATGGCCCCGCTCGACGCGCAGCGCGTGGCGATCACGGAGCTCATCCCGGCCGGGGACCGCGCGCTGCAGCCGTTCGTCGCTGAGCGCCAGGCGACCCGCGACACGCTAGAGGCCGCTCCGCCGGCACTTGCCGCGGCGGACGGCGGCCTGCGCGCCGCGCGACCGCTGCTGGGCTCAGCGCGCGCGCTCTCCGCCGAGGTGCTTCAGACGCTGCCTGCCGCGACCCCCGGCCTGCGTGCGGCCAAGGCCCTGCTCGTCGAGGCACGTGCGCCCATCAAGGGCGCGAACGGGCTCGTGAAGGACATCCGACCGACCGTGCCGTCCGTACTTCAGCTCACGAAGGCAGCGGACCCGCTGCTCAAGCCGGCGACCGGGCTGCTCGGCGACGTCACCTCGATGACGCGGACGCTCGGCCCGTACGGCTGCGACCTGACGAACTTCGGCGCCGTCTTCCGCAGCATGACCGGCTTCGGCAGCGGCGGCCCCGGCGGTCCGAACGGTCCTGCGATGCAGTTCCGCCTGCAAGCGGCAGCTCCCGTCCCCGAAGAAGCGCTCGGCCTAGCCTCGACGAGCCCGCTCTCGGCCCGCGACGGATATCCCGCCCCGTGCGAGTACCCCGCCAAGCCGTACCCCATCATCGAACGACCCGTCTCGCTCGAGGGGAACCCCTGATGCGCAAGTTCGACAAGGACGCGACGCTCGGTCTCTTCATGCTCGCGGCGCTCGCCGCCGTCACCGCCCTGGGGCTCAGTGGCGCGTTGCTGACGGTCTTCTCAGGCGAGGACAAGCGCACCGTCCGCGCGACGTTCTCGGGGACCCAGACGCTGACCTCCGGCGACGACGTCCGCATCCAGGGCGTGCCTGCAGGCGAGGTCAAGCGCGTCGCGCTCGACCAGGGCGGCCGCAGCTCGACCGTGACCATGGAGGTCCTCGAGTCGGCCGGCCCGCTCTACGCCGACGCGGGTGCAGTGCTGCGCTGGAAGACCGTCCTCGGTGGCACCTTCTACGTCGATCTCAAGCGTGGCTCCGCCGCTCGCGGGCCGCTCTCCGCCGCCATCCCGTCCTCGCGGACCGACCGCCAGGTCGAGCTCGAGGACGTCGCGGCGGTCGTCAACGGCGACGCCAAGCAAGGCCTCCAGCGGCTCCCGAGCGAGGTCGCCGACGCGCTGGCCGACCCGCAGGCGCCTTCCGACCTGCTCGATACGACCGCGGGTGTCGCCCCCGCCGTCGAGCGCGGCGTCGGTGCGCTACGCGGCCAGGAGATGGATCGCGACCTCCGGGGCCTGGTCGCCGAGACGAGCCGCACCGTGAGCGCGCTCGACGCTCCCGACGGTTCGCTCCGCCGCCTCGTCTCGGGCGCCGCCGCCACCCTGCAGACGACCGCTGCACGCAACGTCGAGCTCCGCGAGACGATCGGTCGCGGGGACGACACGACCCGTGAGGTCGACGTCACCCTGAACCGGCTGCGGACCACGCTCGGGCTCGCCGACCCGCTGCTGGCAAAGCTCGAGGCGCCGGCGGACGACGTCGCCCCGACGCTGCGGACGGTGCGCCCGGTGCTCTCGGAGACCGACCAGCTCGCCCGTCGAGCCGTCCCCCTGCTGGACGCGCTGCGTCCCGCGGTCACGTCGCTGGCCGGCACCGCCCGTCGCGGCCTGCCACTCGTGCGTGAGCTCCTCCCGAGCCTCGATCGCCTGGACCGCACCATCCTGCCGATGCTCAACGAGGTCGACGAGGGCACGAAGAAGACGACCGCCATCATGATCGGCGGCACGTTCACCGGGCTGGCCTCGGGCGCCGCCGGGCAGATGGACGCCAACGGCCACTTCATTCGCTTCCCCGCGACCATCGGCAGCTCGAACGTCAACTCGCTGCCCTGCCAGGTCTACATCAACAACCCGGACGCGGCCCAGATCGCCGCCTGCCAGGAGCTCGGCAGCGCGCTGACGACATACCTGAACTACAAGCCGTTCGGGCAGACGCCGGGCACGCAGGAGGCCACACCGTGATCGACGTCCGCGCACGCCGCACCAAGCGCATTAACCGCGCTCGGGTCGAGCTCGAGGTCAGCCGGTCCGCGAAGCCGGCGATCATCGTCGCTCTCGGGCTCCTGCTCGGGGCCGCGCTGCTGCTGTTCATCCTCGTCCGCGTCAACCCGAACACGCTTCGCAGCACCTATCAGGCGCGCTTCGCCGTCGACGACGTCACGGCCGTCCAGGCCGGCATCAACGACGTGAAGATCAAGGGGATCCCCGTCGGCACGATCCAGAAGGTCGACGTCGAAGGCGACCAGCCTGTCCTTCGGGTGCAGATCCGCTCGTCCTACGGGCGCCTCTACAAGGACGCCCGCGCCGAGCTGCGGCCGAACACGGCGCTGCAGGACATGTTCCTGGATGTCGTTGACCGCGGCACGCCCGCCGCCGGTGAGCTCGGCGAGGACGAGCTGCTCCCCTCGACGCAGACGAAGCTCCCCGTGAACGTCCCCGACGTCTTGAACGTCTTCGGGCCGAGCCAGCGCCTGCGCATGGCGACCCTGCTGGACGAGCTCGGCAACGGCACGAAGGACCGCGGCCGTGCGCTGCGGGCGCTCTTCGTGCAGCTCACGCCCTTCGTCCAGAACGCCGGCACCGTCTCGCGGCAGATCGCCGAGCGGCGCCCCCAGACCCGGCGCCTCGTGCACAACACCGCGGTGCTCACGCGCGAGCTCGGCCGGCGCCAGGCCGCGCTGCGGACCCTCGTGCAGGATGGCGGCGCGACGCTCGGCACGGTGCAGGACGGCTCGCAGGACCTCGATGCGACGCTGCGCGAGCTCCCGCCGACGCTCACCGCGATCCGGTCGAGTTTCGCGGCCACCCGCGGAGTGCTCGGCGACGTCGACGGCGCCCTCACGGCCCTCTCCCCGGTCGCCGACGAGCTTCCCGGGTCGCTCGCGGGACTTCGTGGGCTCGCTGGTGACCTGCGGCCCGCGGTGGGAGCGCTCCGCGGACCCGTCGGGCACCTCGTCCCGCTCGCGGGCACGCTGCGGCCGCTCGCACGAGACCTCGACCAGGCCATCGGCGCGTTGGCCCCGCAGGTCGACACGGTCAACAAGGTGACCGCGACCGCCGTGGCGTGCAAGCGCGGCATCCAAGGCTTCTTCCAGTGGAACGCGTCCATGTCGAAGTTCGGGGACTCCCGTGGCCCGGTGCCGCGCGGAAACCTCGTCCTCGGCGCGCAGTCCAGCGGGCTCATCAACGACCCGGGCGAGGTCGCCCCCCAGGCCTGTGCCCCCGGCAAAGTCATCGGCGGCCGGCTCCCGACCGAGGCGGACAAGCGCTGATGCAAGGCAAGTTCAGCTGGCACCTAGTGACCTTCGTGGTCGGGCTTGCGCTCGCCGTCGGCACGTTCGTGGTGTCCCTGCAGCTCGCGGGCGCCCTCTTCGCCGGCGAGACGACGACCGTTCGCGCACTCCTGCCCACGACGTCCGGCCTCGGCAAGGGCTCACGCGTGACCATGGCCGGCACCCCCGTCGGGCGTGTGGGGAAGGTCTCGCGACAGGGCTATGCGACCCTCGTCGAGCTCGAGATCACCGACGAGTCGGTGCTGCCCGTCGCTAACGACTCCCGGGTGACGCTGCGCCAGCGCACGCCCGTCGGGGAGAACTACGTCGAGGTGACGCCGGGCCGCTCCTCGCGCGGTCTCGACGCCGACGCCGTCCTGCCGATCCGGCAGTCCGACGAATACGTCGACGTTGACCAGATCCTCTCGGTCCTCCAGGGTCCGTCCCGCAAGGCTACGCGGCAGCTCGTGCGCGGCCTCGGCGGTGCGGTCGACGACCGCGGCGAGCAGCTCAACCAGACGCTGGGCGAGGCCTCGACGATCGTGCAGGAGGGCGGCGAGCTCTTCGGCGTCCTCGACGAGGACCGGCGCAACGTGGCCTCGCTGATCGACCGCCTCGGCCGCGTCACCGCGGCCGTCGGCGAGCGTGGCGCCGCCGTCGAGGTCACGGCAGATCGAGGGCTCGCGGCGCTCAAGGCGGTGGCGGGCCGCGACGCGGCGCTTCGTGAGACCCTCGAGGAGCTTCCGTCGACGCTCGCGCAGGTCCGCGGAAGCACGACGAACCTCAAGGCGACCTCGCAAGTCGCCGCGCCTGTCGTCGGGAACCTCGCCGCCGCGGTGCGCGACCTGCGTCCCGCGATCCGCGACCTGCGTCCGGCCGCACAGCAGGGGCGCAACGTCGTGCGGGAACTCGGCGCGGCGACCAAGCCGCTGCAGACGACCCTGGGCGGTGTTCGCGGTCTCTCCGATCCGCTGACGAAGGCGCTGCCCCAGCTGCAGCAGACCATCTGCGAGCTCGCGCCCGTCGTCCGCTACGCCGAGCCCTACACGCGTGACATCATCTCGGCCGTCGCCGGCCTCGGCTCGGCCTCGAACAGTTACGACGCGGTCGGCCACCTCGTCCGCCTGTCGCCCATCGCCGGCGAGAACTCCCTCGCCGGTGCCCCCGACGCGGTCACGCAAGCCGCCTTCACGCTGACGAAGACCGGATTGCTTGGCCAGAGCTCCCCTTTGACCTGGAACCCCTACCCGAAGCCCGGCCAGGTCGGCAAGGACGGCGCGAAGCCGGGCGGCGGCTTCAGCGGTCCCAAGGCCCTCGGCGCCTCCGGCTACAAGTACCCGAGGATCCAGGCGGACTGCTGAGCGGTGCGCAAGTCCCGTCGCCAAGGCGACGAGTCGACTCAAGTGCCTGTCGAGCGCGTCAGTGACCTGCACTAGCCTCAAGGTTCGACCTGCAGGCGGCGTGTTGCGCACGTCTCGCGGAAGCGGTCGATCGATAGCTGGAGCGGCTGGCTGGCGGCGCCGACGATCCTCCGAACCGCTTCAGCGCTCGGCATCGAGTTCGTCGGCCACTGTTCGCATGCGGCCCTCGAGGTCTGCCAGGAGCGTGCGCACTACAGGTGACAGGCGTGATCCGCGGCGGGTGACGAGGGCGAAGGTGGCCCAGAGCGCGGGTCGGGAGGAGGTCGTCGAGAGGCTGGCCAGGAAAGCAGCACCGTCGGCGACGAGCGACTGCTCATGCGGATCCGGGAGGTCCACCGGGCCCAATTACGAGGCCTACGGCTACCGCAGGACCTGGAAGACGCTGCTGCGCGCCGGCGAGCAGGTGCCTCGCTGCCAGGTGCAGCGCCTGATGGCGGCCAACTCGATCCGGGGCGCCAAGCGCCGCGGCAAGCCGTGGCGCACCACGATCCGTGTTCCCGGCGTCCGGGTCGCTGATGACCTCGTCGAGCGGCGCTTTCGACCGGCCGCGCCATTGTGGATCGCGGACATGACCTACCTGCGCACCTGGGAGGGCTGGCTCTACCTGGCCGCAGTCCAGGACGCCTACTCGCGCCGGATCGTCGGCTGGAGCATGGCCGATCACATGCGCGCAGAGCTCGTCGTCGACGCGCTGCAGATGGCCCTCGCGCACAGCCGCCCGGCACCCGGGCTGGTCTGGCATTCCGACCAGGGCAGCCTGGGCAATATCTGTCGGGGACCTACAGCCAAGTTCTCGACGACCACGGCGTCCTCGCGAGCGTCGGATCGGTTGGCGACGCCTACGACAACGCCATGGCCGAGAGCTTCAAGACCGAGCTGATCGCCGACCGCGTCTGGCCAACGCGCAGCTCACTTGAGATCGCGATCGTCGAATACGTCGGCTGGTTTAACAACGACAGGCTGCACTCTGCCCTCGATGATCTGCCCCCGGCCGAGTTCGAGACTCTGAGCGCCGACAGAGCCCTCCATCTCTCCCTCTCATGATTGAGAGGACCCACCCAAAACAGTCTCCGCGAACCCCGGGCCGGCTCAGGCACCTCCTCTTCGAGGGGGTGTCCTTCAAGATCGCGCCCGGCGCGCACGTCGGCGTGGTCGGCGTCAACGGGGTGGGCAAGAGCACGCTCTTCGGTGTCATCACGGGCGCGCTGCCGGCCGACGAGGGCGACGCGAGCGCCGGCGGGCGTGTCGCGCACATGCCGCAGGACGTCGGCGTCGCGGGCGACCCGCGCACGGTCCGCGAGCTGCTGCTCGGCCTGGCCACAGGTGCGCTGCGCGACGCCGGGGAGCGCATGGGCGCGGCGGAGGCGGCGCTCGCCGAGGGAGACGACGCGGCCGGCATGGCGCTCGGCACCGCGATCGGCGACTGGTCGGAGCTCGGCGGCTACGAGCTCGAGGCGCAGTGGGATGCCGCCTGCCGGCGCATCGTGCGCAGCGCGTTCTCCGAGCTCGCCGACCGCCCGGCCATCACGCTCTCCGGCGGGGAGCGCAAGCGGCTGGTCCTCGACGTGCTCCTGCGCTCCGACGCCGACGTGCTGCTTCTCGACGAGCCCGACAACTTCCTCGACGTCCCCGCCAAGCGCGAGCTCGAGGCCCAGCTGCGCGCGACGCGGAAGACCGTCCTGGTCATCTCCCACGACCGCGACCTCCTTTCCGAGGCGGTGAACGTGATCCTGACGCTCGAGGGCAACGGCGCCTGGCTGCACCACGGCTCCTACGCGACCTATCCCGCCGCCCGGGAGGAGCGCCAGCGCGCGCTCGGGGACGCCGTCGCGCAGTGGAACGAGGAGGAGAAGCGCCTGCGCGAGCTCGTCCGCGTCTTCAAGGAGCGCGCCCGCTACTCCCCCGACCTTGCCAAGCGGGCCTCCGCGTTCGAGACGCGCTGGAAGCGCTTCAAGGCGGAGGGGCCACCACCGCCGCCCGTCACCGAGCAGCAGATCAAGGTGCGCCTGCGCGGCGCGGAATCCGCGCGTCGGGTGCTCGACCTGCGCCGCGTCGGCGTGCCCGGCCTGGTCAAGCCCTTCTCCGACGAGGTGCACTTCGGGGAGCGCGTCGGGATCGTCGGCCCCAACGGCGGCGGCAAGACGCACCTGATGCGCCTGCTGGCGGCTGAGGAGGCGCCCGGCGAGGGGGAGCTCGTAACGGGCCCGCGCGTGTCGGTCGGGCTGTTTACCCAGCTCAACGCGCGCTCGGACTTCGCCGGCCGCGGTGTCCTCGGGGTCGTCGAGGAGCGCCTCGGCGCGACGCAGCCGAGCATGTCCGCGCTCGCGCGCTACGGCCTGCAGGACGCCTCGCGGCGCACCTACGACACCCTGAGCGGCGGGCAGAAGGCACGGCTGGAGATCCTCTGCCTCGAGCTCGAGGGCCACAACCTGCTCCTTCTCGACGAGCCGACCGACAATCTCGACATCGACTCCTGCGAGGCGCTCGAGCAGGCGCTCGACAGCTTCGAGGGAACGGTCGTCGCCGTCTCCCACGACCGCGCGTTCCTGCGCCGCCTCGACCGCTTCCTCATGGTCCTGCACGACGGCACGGTGCTCGGCCTCCCCGATCCGGACTCGACGCAGGCGGATGGGCCCGCGGGCGGTGCGGCCGTCGACCACCGCGCCGCGCTGCGTGACCTCGAGGGCCCCCGCGTCGGCCAGGGTGAAGGCCACGGCGCGCACCGCGTCCACGTGCGGGCGGAAGGCGTCGTCGCCGAAGACTGCGCGGGCCGCCTCGCTCGGACAGATCGTCTTGCCCGCGTCACGGGCGGCGAGCAGCTCGCCGATCGCCGCCTCGATCTCCGCGTCACCCGGCATGGCGGACTCAGCTCCAGCGCAGCGTGCGTGGCTTCGCGCGCATCCGCAGCACCCGCGCGGGAACGCCGCCGACGACCGCGTCAGCCGGCACGTCCTTAGTCACCACGGTGCTCGTCCCGACGATCGCGTTGTCGCCCACGGTCACCCCGCGCAGGAAGCAGGCGCCGTAGCCGACCCACACGTTGTGGCCGACGCGCACGTCGCGCTTGTAGATCCCCTGCCGGCGGATCGGTCGCTCGACCTCGACGACGCCGTGGTCGAAGTCGATCAGCATCACGCGGTCGGCGAGGATGCACTCGCGCCCGATGGACACGTGCTGGAAGCAGGTGATCGTGCATTCCTGGCCGATGACCGTCTTGGCCCCGACGTGCACCTCGCCCTCGTGCGCGCGCACCTTCGTGCCGTGCCCGAGCCAGCTCCAGCGCCCGAGGTGCACGTGGGCGCCCTTGCCGATCTCGAACGTCACCCCTGGGCAGACGAAGGCGAAGCCGTCCGTCGTCAGCCGGCCGCGCCAGCGCAGCTTGAGCCAGGCCAGCCGCGCGAGCAGGACGCCGTACTCGCGCCGCAGCATCCCGTTGGCGCGCATGAAGCGCCAGAGCACGAGCGGGCCACCCGAGCGCGGCGGCGGATCGCCGCGCAGGACGGGTTCGGGCACCTCGCTGGGCGCTGGTGGGGACAGGACGGGCTCCACGCGGGTGAAGGGTAATCTCCCGCGCCGCATGCCGACTGCTCAAGATGGCCTCGCCGAGCGCCTCCTGGCGGGCGACAAGCGCGCGCTGGCCCGCGCGATCACCCTCGTCGAGAACGACGACCCCGCCGGCTGGGAGCTGGTCCGGGAGGTCTTCCCGCGTACGGGCCGTGCCGCCATCGTGGGCCTCACGGGGGCGCCGGGGGCGGGCAAGTCGACGCTGATCTCAGCGCTGACCAAGCTGCGCCGCGCGGCAGACCGCCAGGTCGCGGTGCTCTCCATCGACCCGTCGAGCCCGTTCACCCACGGCGCGCTGCTCGGCGACCGCATCCGCCTCACCGAGCACTTCCTCGATCCCGGCGTCTTCATCCGCTCCATGGCCAACCGCGGCGCGCTCGGCGGCCTGAGCGAGGCGGCGCTGCAGGCCGCGCTCCTGATGGACGCAAGCGGCAAGGACGACGTGCTGCTGGAGACCGTCGGCGTCGGGCAGGCCGAGATCGACGTCATCGACCACGCGGACACCGTGGTGCTCGTCCTCATGCCGGGCTCGGGCGACTCGATCCAGGCGCTCAAGGCCGGGGTCATGGAGATCCCGGACATCATCGTCGTCAACAAGGCCGACCACCCGCTGACCGACACGATGGTGCGCGAGATCCGCGGCGTGCTCTCCCTCGCCCCCGCCGTGAAGGGCGCGTGGCGCGTGCCGATCTTAAAGACGGAGGCCTCGCGCGGCGTCGGGGTCGAGGCGCTGGTGGGCAAGCTCGACGAGCACCGAGCGTTCATCGAGGCGGAGGGGACCTTGAGCGAACGCCGCCAGCGCAACCTGCGCAACGAGGTGCTCTCGATCTGCACCTTCCGCCTGCGTCGCGACCTCGCCGCGCGCATGGCGGCCGACGAGGAGCTCAACGGCCTGCTCACCGAGGTCGTGGAGCGCAAGCTCGATCCGGCGAGCGCGGCGACGCGGATCCTGAAGCACTTCGAGGCCTGAGAGCCGATCGCCAGCCGCGTCCGGCCGAGGTGTCGACGTCCCCACCCGATCGCGCCGGTCTGATTGCCTACGAGGACCCTGGGGTAGGCGGCCGGAATGGCCCGTCGCGCAACGCCCGTCGCCGTGGTCTGCGTCGCTGCGGCCGGCTGCGGCGGGAAGAAGGACTCCCGGACTGCCGCGACGTCGGCGCGTCCGTCCTCCTCGCTCTACGTCCTCAGCAGCAAGAGTGGCTTCACCACCTCGAGGGTCGGCGACGTGCTGGACGTCTCGGCCGTAGCCCTCGGCGTCCGCGGCAAAGAGCCGGCGGTCGTCGAGCTCGTCGGCCTCGAGGGCACCTCGGCCGGCCTCGGGCGCCTTGGGGCTTCAGCGGTACCGGGCGGGACGCCTGGCGACGCCAACGTGATCGGGCCGATCGGCACCGCCTGGCCACCTCGTGCCAAGGGGGCCCGACCGGTGGAAGGCCTCCGCGTCGATCCGGGAGGCACCGATGTCAACGGCCGTCCCGCGGCGGGCGAGGAACGGATCAACGAGCCGTGGACGCTGCACTACGGCTTCCGCGTGATGCGGCCCGGAGCGCTCAGGTACGGCACGGCGGTCATCGCCTACCGGCAGTCGGGTCGGCGCCGCATCACCCGCGTCCCGCTGGACTTCACGATGTGCGCGCGGAGAGCCTCGGGCGCCAAGGTCCGCTGCGGCTAGCCCTGCTCACCACCGCCGAAGGGCCGGGGGGCCGCGGAGCTCGGCCGCCCCCGCACCGCGTGCCGTCACAGCAGCGGCAGGAGCGCTTCCAACCCTCCCCACGGCAGCGGCCCGGCCGGCGGCGCGATGCCGGCGCCGTCCCCGAAGCGCGCACCGAGCACGAGCCAGACGGAGCCCGCGAGCGTCAGTGCCGAGAGCACGCCGGCGGCCCGGGGGGCGTGGCGCAGCCCCCACGCCGTCAGCGCGCCCGCGACGGGCAGCACCGCGAGCACGTCGCCTGGAACGAGCCACGGCCCGCGCACGGAAGGCGCCGCGAGCGCCGCGGCCGCCAGGCCGGCGACGACGGTTGCGGCGAGCAGCGCGGCGGCGACTTCCACATCGATGCGCTCGGGCAGCGCCACGGCGACCCGGTCGCGCCGGGAGCGGGCGAGCAGCCACAGCGAGACGCCGGCCAGGGCGAGCACCGGCGCCCAGCGCAGGAGCCCCGCGTCGCGGTCGAGCAGCGTCCCGAGCAGCGCCGGAAGGCGACCGAGCAGCTCGCCTGCGTCCGCGACGCCGGCCGTGCCGCCGGGCGCCGTCCCGGGCTCCGCGGCGCTCGGCACGAGGCCGCCGAAGAGCCGCTCGTTCGCGGTGGCCAGCGCCACGGCGCTCGAGAGCAGCACCTCCGCCGCGACGAGGCGGGTGACGCCGCGCTGGCGCCGCCGCAGCCAGCGCGCGAGCGAAACGGCGACGACCACGCCGGGAGCCAGCAGGCGCACGCCGAGCCAGGGCAGCAGCGCGATCAGCCCCGCGGCGCGTGCGGCGACGGCGAGGCTCGGGTCGTCGCGGACGCGCAGCGCGAGCAGCGCGGCGCCCGTGAGCAGCGCGGCGCCGGCGGCCGCGGGGGCGATCGTCGTGGCGCCGGCGAGCGCGGGCGGGCTCAGGCCGGCGACGAGCGCCGCGCGTGTCGCCCAGGGCTCGGGCACCAGCCGCCGCGCCAGTGCCGCCGACAGCGCGAAGGCGAGTGCGAGCAGCGCGGCGCAAAGCCCCTCGACCGCCCGCGGCCCGCCGAGTGCGTACGCCGGGGCGGTCAGCAGCGCGAACCCGAGGCCCTGCGGCTCGACGAGGCGGCCGGCGCGCGGCGGCACCGTCGGCACGAGCGGCCGGTCGGCGAACTCCGCCCAGTCGCGGGCGGCGTACTCGTCGCTGAGCTCGAGGCTCGAGTCCTCCGCGAGCGACTTTGCGGTCAGCAGGCGGTGGGTCTCAGGCACCGAGTAGCGCTCCTGCGGCGTGGCGTCGAGCCCGAGCGTCGTCGCGTAGGCCGCGAGCAGAGCGAGCCACAGCAGCACCCCGCGGCGCACCACGACCTCAGTCCGCCGCGTGGGCCTGCGCGAGCTCGACGAGCAGCCGCACGCCCCAGCCCGAGCCGCCCTTGTCGGCGTAGGCCTTGCCGAGGTCGCTGGCGGCGGTCAGGTCGATGTGCGCCCACGGCACGTCGCCGGCGAAGCGGTGCAGGAACTCCGCGGCGAGCACGGGCTGCGCCTGGCCGCCACCCGGGGAGTTGTCGAGGTCGGCGTAGCGGCCTTCGAGCTGCTCGGCGTACTCGGGATGGAGCGGCATGCGCCAGACGAGCTCGCCGCTGACCGCCGACGCCGCCTGCAGCGCGCCGGCCCACTGCTCGTCGTCGGCCCAGAGCGCGCAGTGCACGGTCCCGAGCGCGGTGAGGGCGCCGCCCGTGAGCGTCGCGAGGTCCACGAGGCGCTCGGCCCCGCACTGCCGCGCGTGCCAGAGGCAGTCCGCGAGCACGAGCCGGCCCTCCGCGTCGGGGTTGTTGACCTCGATCGTCAGCCCGCTGGCTGCCCGCACGACGTCTCCGGGCGTCACCGCGGAGGCGTCGATGCGGTTGTCTGTCGCGCCGATGACGGCCACGACCTCCACGGGAAGCCGCAGCTCCGCGATCGCCGCGACGGCTTCGAGCACCGCCGCCGCGCCGCTCATGTCGAACTTCATGCCCGCGATGGAGGCCTTCGGCTTGAGCGCGTAGCCGCCGGTGTCGTGCGTGACGCCCTTGCCGACCAGGCCGAGCACCGGTCCGCTCGCGCCCGCGCCGCGCCAGCGCAGCGTGATCAGCGCGGGCTCCTCGGCCGAGCCCTGGAACACGGCGGCGAACGCGCCCATCCGCCGGGCCAGGATCTTCGCACGCCCCTCCACCTCGACTTCCACGCCGAGGGCGGAGAGCTCCCGCGCGCGCTCGGCCAGCGCCGTGGGCGTGAGGTCGTTCGGCGCGCGGTCCTGCAGGTCGCGCGCCCGGTTCTGCGCCCGCCCGATCGTCTCCGCACGCGCCACGGTCGTGCTGCGGTCGGCGTGGTCTGAGACGATCAGCGCCGTCGGGCCGCGGGTCGCCCGCTCGGCATCGGGGGCGGCGTCCGCGCTCTCCCGGGCACCGGGCGCGACCTCGGGGGTCGTCTTGTAGCGGTCGAAGCGCCGCGCCGCGAGCAGCGTACCCTCCACGAAGGCGGCGACCTCCACCTCCTCGAGGCGGTGGGGAAGCTCCCAGCACAGCGCCGTGGCCCCGAGCTCGCGCGCGCGCCCGTGAGCGAGCGCAGCGGCGATTCGCACCCGCTCGGGCGTGAAGTCGTCGCGCCCGCCGAGCCCGACGAGGATCCAGCGCTTGCCCGCCGCGTGCGTGACCGCCAGGTGCTTGAACGTCGTGCGCGCCTCCCCGGAGTCGAGCAGCGCCTGCAGCGGCGCCCCCTCGAGGTCGTGCGGTATGCGCTTGCCCGCGAACATCCCGAGCGCCACCGTGTCCGCCGCGGTGTCGGCGGGAGCGGCGGTCGTGGCGGAGACGTCCATGCGTCTCACGCTATCTGCCAACTACGATCAGGTTCATGCCCAAGACCGTCATCCTCGGCACCGCGCGCACGCCCATCGGCAAGCTCGGCGGCGGCCTCTCCACCTTGAAGGCCACCGAGCTCGGCGGCATCGCGATCGCGGCCGCGCTCGAGCGCGCCGATGTCGCCCCGGAGCAGGTCGACCACGTCGTCATGGGCCAGGTGCTCCAGGCCGGCCAGGGCCAGATCCCCTCGCGCCAGGCCCAGCTGAGCGGCGGCATCCCCAACGAGACGACCTCCGAGACGGTCAACAAGGTCTGCGCCTCGGGCCTGCGCGCGGCCGTCATCCTCGACCAGGCGATCCGCGGCGGCGACGTGGAGGTCGGCGTCGGCGGTGGGATGGAGTCGATGTCCGGCGCTCCGTACCTGCTGCCGCAGGCGCGCTTCGGCTACCGCATGGGCGACGCCAAGACGCTCGACGCGATGGTCCACGACGGCCTCACCAACCCCTTCAGCGGCAAGCAGATGTTCGTCGAGGCGACGGAGACCTCTGAGCAGTTCGAGCTCACCCGCCCCGACCTCGACCGCTGGGCGCTGCGCTCCCACGAGCTCGCGCTGGCGGCGATCGACGAGGGACGCATGAGCGACGAGATCGTCCCGGTCGTCGTCAAGGGCCGCAAGGGCGACACGACGGTCGAGGTCGACGAGGGTCCGCGCCGCGGCTCGAGCATCGAGGCCCTGGCCAAGCTCCCGGGCCTGCACGGCAAGGAGGGCTCGCACACCGCGGGCAACTCGCCGGGAGTCAACGACGGCGCGGGCGCGATCGTGCTGGCGTCCGACGAATGGGCTGCAGCCAACGGCAAGACCGTCCTGGCTGAGGTCGTCGCCCACGCGCAGACCGCCGGAGACACCGCGATCCTGCAGACCACGCCGGCGCTGAGCGCGATGAAGGCGCTCGACAAGGCCGGTCTGCAGCCGTCCGACATCGACCTGTGGGAGATCAACGAGGCCTTCGCCTCGGTCACGCTGCAGTCGCTGCGGATGCTCGGCATCGACGAGGACCGCGTGAACGTCAACGGCGGCGCGGTCGCCCTCGGCCACCCGATCGGGGCCTCGGGCGCGCGCATCATCGGCGCGCTCGTGCAGCAGCTGCGCCGCCGTGGCGGCGGCTACGGCGTAGCGGCGATCTGCTCGGGCGGCGGGCAGGGCGACGCCCTGATCTTGAAGGTCCATGGGTGACATCGGGAGTCGAAACGGAAGGATCGCCGCCAGGCGATCCGCCTTCTCTTTCGGGCGCTGATCCGCCGCCAACGCTTGGCGCCGTTTCGACTCACGACGTCACCCGCGCCGCCGCGTTCTTCGACCTCGACAAGACGCTCATGGCCGGCTCGTCCGGCCTGCACTGGGCGCGCGCCGCGCGCGGCGCCGGCCTGCTCAGCCGCCGCCAGATGGCTCGCTACGGCTGGCAGAACGTGAAGTTCCGGCTCAAAGGCTCCACGGACGCGGCCACCGACCAGGTGAAGGCCGAGGTCGCGGACATGATCCGCGGCCGTCGGCTGATCGACTTCCAGCGCATGACCCCGAAGGTCCTCGCGGGCGTGCTGCCGCGGCTCTACCCACAGATGCTCGACACGGCCTACGCCCACCAGGACGCCGGCCGGCCGGTCTACATCGTCACCGCCGCCTCGCAGGAGATGGCCGCGATGATGGCCCACGTCCTGAGCTTCGACGGCGCGATCGGGGCGCGCTCGGAGGTCGTCGACGGGATCTACACCGGCCGCGCGGGTGGGCCGTTCACCTACCGCGAGGGCAAGGCGGTCGAGCTTCGCCGCCTTGCTGCCGAGGAGGGCTACGACCTCGCCAAGAGCTACGCGTACTCAGACTCGGAGTCCGACCTGCCCATGCTGCGCGCCGTCGGGCACCCCGTTGCGGTCAACCCGGACTCAGAGCTCGCGCGCGTCGCGCGCGAGGAGGGCTGGAGCGTGATGCGCTTCGACCGGCTCGGCCGGCGCCTGAAGGGCGGCGCAGCGCTGCTCCTCGCCGCCTTCGTCGGCACCGCGGGCCGCACGGTCGCGGTGCGGCGCACCGTGCGCTGAGTCAGATCTCGATCAGCTCGAGGCTCGTGTCCAGCCGCCGCAGGTCGCCCGCGTCGCTCGTCACGACGGTCGCGTCCAGACGTCGGGCGAGCAGCGCGACGCTCGCGTCGACGACATCGGCGGTGCTCGACCGCCCGCAGAGAGATCCTGCCGCCTGTGCCTCGCGCAGGTCGAGCGCTCGGATCTCGAGGACGCCCGAGCCGAGGAGCCGCGCGAGCCGGACCTGGCGGGCGCCGTCGCGCCACACCTGCGCAAGGACGCCGGCCGGCGTGTGCAGGCGGCCGCCGGTCTCGACCGCGCGCTCGACGAGACGCACGACGCGCCGGTCGTAGCGCTCGAAAGCCACGAGCGCCCCCGCGTCGAGCACTACAGCCCGAGTACGCGCCTGGCCCACGCGTCGTCCTCCGGTGTCGCGGGTCCGATCTCTGCCCGCATCTCGGCGAGCAGCGCCACCAGGTCGTCGCGCCGCGCCTTCTCCTCCATCGCGCCGTCGACCCACGCGCTCACCGACTTAGCCCTGCCCGCGGCGACGTCCTCCTCGGCGGCCGCCAGCACCTCGGGACGAACCGTGACAGTCAACCGCGAGCGCTGCATACGATCATCATACTCAACGGACGACCGGGTCATCGCGCTCGACGCAACGCCGTCGCGCCTGCCGCAGCACCGCTCCGAGGTGCCGGGGCGCTCGTAGACTCGGCACCCCGTGCCCCCGTCGCTGCGCATCGACCCCATCGCCGAGGCGCGGCGGCACTGGCGCGAGCGCTGGGGTGAGCAGCGCGCGCAGGCGATGGCGGCGATCACCTCGATCGTGCGCGCCCAGCAGCTGCTGCTCGCCCGCTACGAGGAGCTGCTCAGGCCGCTCGGGATCACCTTCGCCCGCTACGAGCTGCTGATGCTGCTCTCGTTCACCCGCGCGGGGGAGCTGCCGGTCGGCAAGATCGGTGAGCGCCTGCAGGTCCACCGCAGCTCGGTGACCAACGCCGTGGACAAGCTCCTGGCCGACGGCCTGGTCGAGCGGCGTCCGCACCCGAGCGACGGCCGTGCGAGCCTCGTGGCGATCACCGCTGCGGGCCGTGCGGTCGGCGAGGCGGGAACCGAGAAGCTCAACGCCGCCGACTTCGCGGTGGCCGCGCTGGGCGCCGACGACCGCGAAGCGCTCACCCGCATCCTCGCCGCCCTGCGCCGCGACGCCGGCGACTTCGACTGCTAGCTTAGGCGGACGTCCACCTAGTTTTCGCGAGGCGCCTGCATGTCGACCACCGTTCCCACCAACCACGACGAGTGGCTCGCCGCCTACGGCCACGCGCCGGAGCGCGTCGCGCCCTTCACGACGCTCTCCGACGAGCCCGTTCAGCCGCTCTACACCGCCGCCGACCTGCCCGACCCGGAGCGCATCGGGCTCCCGGGGCAATATCCCTACACGCGCGGCGTGTACCCGTCGATGTACCGCGGCCGGCTGTGGACGATGCGCCAGTTCGCGGGCTTCGGCACCGCGGAGGAGACCAACGCCCGCTTCCGCTACCTCCTCGACCACGGGCAGACCGGGCTGAGCACCGCCTTCGACATGCCGTCGCTGATGGGCCATGACTCCGACTCGCCGCTCTCGCTCGGCGAGGTCGGCCGCGAGGGCGTGGCGATCGACACGGTCGACGACATGGAGACCCTGTTCTCTCAGATCGACCTCGGCAAGGTCAGCGTGTCGATGACGATCAACGCGCCCGCGGCGATCATGCTCGCGTTCTACGTCGTGGCCGCCGAGCGACAGGGTGTCGGCCCGGAGAAGCTGAACGGCACGATCCAGGCGGACATCCTGAAGGAGTACATCGCCCAGAAGGAGTGGTGCTTCCCGATCGACGAGGCGATGCGCCTGCTCGGGGACATGATCGAGTACTCCACCCACGAGCTGCCGCGCTTCAACTCGGTCTCCATCAGCGGCTACCACATCCGCGAGGCGGGCTCGACGGCCGCCCAGGAGCTCGCCTTCACGCTCAAGAACGGCCTCACCTACGTGGAGGAGGCCGTTGCGCGCGGCCTCGACGTGGACACGTTCGCGCCGCGGCTGAGCTTCTTCTTCAACGCGCAGATCGACTTCTTCGAGGAGATCGCCAAGTACCGCGCCGCGCGGCGCATCTGGGCCCGGGAGCTCAAGGAGACCTTCGGCGCCAAGGATCCCAAGTCGTGGCTGATGCGCTTCCACACCCAGACCGCCGGGGTCTCGCTCACCGCCCAGCAGCCCCTCAACAACATCGTCCGCACGGCGATCGAAGCGCTCGCCGGGGTGCTTGGGGGCACGCAGTCGCTGCACACGAACTCGTACGACGAGGCGCTCGCGCTGCCGACCGAGGACGCGGTTCGCATCGCGCTGCGCACCCAGCAGATCATCGCCCACGAGACGGGCGTGGCCAACACGATCGACCCGCTCGGCGGCTCCTACGCCGTAGAGGCGATGACGGACGCGATCGAGGCCAAGGCCTATGAGTACTTCGCCAAGATCGACGAGCTCGGCGGCATGGTCCAGGCCGTCAAGCTCAACTACCCCCAACGCGAGATCGCCGACGCCAGCTACGAGCTGCAGGCGGAGATCGACCAGGGCCGACGCATCGTCGTCGGCGTGAACAAGTACACCGAGGGCGACGACGGCCAGATCTCGCTGCTCAAGACCGATCCGGCGCTCGAGGGCAAGCAGATCGAGCGCGTCCGCCAGGTCAAGGCCGCCCGCGACAGCGCCGAGGTCGAGCGGTGCCTGGCGCTGCTCAAGGAGGTCGCGGCCGACCCGGGGCGCAACCTCATGCCCCCGCTGCTCGACGCCGCGCGCGCCCACGTCTCCGAAGGCGAGATCGTCCACGCGCTGCAAGAGGTCTGGGGCTCCTTCACCGAGTCGCCCGTCTTCTGAGGCGCGCCCCTGGACTGGTCCGTCGGGGCAGCGGCGCCTCGCGGTCTCGTTGCGCGGACAGCCTTCGTGATCGCTTGCGCCAGGCGACCGAGATATCGAGACGTGCCGGGCCGCGAATGCGAGCCGTTGCCGATCGCGGGCCGCCGTCACCCGCCGGAGCGCCCGCCGCGGTCGCCTCGAACAGCACGTCGCGACTCGTCTAGTGTCGCCGACGTGAGCGCGATCACAAGCAGACCGCGGGCGTGTCGCTGATTGCGCGCGCCTGCTTCTGCGGCTGCGGCCGACCGGTCGCCTTCAAGCTGCGTGCGTTCGACCGCAACGGGCGAGCCATCACGGAGCTTCAAGCGCGGCTGACCGAGAAGGCGCTGCCGCTGCTCGACGAGTACCGCACGGACCATCGGATGCTGCGCTACGTCGAGGAGACCCGGAGGCTCGCGCGCGACGGCCCAGGCTACGTCGAAGACCTCCGCGCGATCGTCCACCAGGAGGCGCCGGCCAGGAAGGTCAAGGGCCTGGCCGACTGGCGGCGCACCGCGCGCGAGCGCTGCGACACGCTCGAAGTCAACGCCGAGCTCGCCGAGCGCGAACGCAAGCGCGGCTTCTGAGCGCAGGCCCCACAGTGCGCGCTCACGGCCGCACCGGCGATCGGCCGCCCAGCAGTGCCGGCGACCCGTCGCCGCGCCCGGTCGCGTCGCGCGGGCCCGTGCGTGCGCGAGCGCACGTCAATCCGCGGGCAGGCGGAATATGCTCCGCGCGGCAATGGCCACCGTGCAGAGGAAGATCCGCGTCGTCGTCGCGAAGCCCGGCCTCGACGGCCACGACCGTGGCGCGAAGATCATCGCGCGGGCCCTGCGCGACGCGGGCATGGAGGTCATCTACACCGGCCTGCACCAGACGCCGGAGCAGATCGTCGAGACCGTCATCCAAGAGGACGCCGACGCCGTCGGCCTGTCGATCCTCTCCGGAGCCCACATGACGCTCGTGCCCAAGATCGTCGAGCTCCTCAAGGCGCAGGGCATCGAGGACGTCCTGGTCACCGTCGGTGGGACGATCCCCTCCGACGACATCCCGGAGCTCAAGGCCCTGGGGGTGGCCGAGGTGTTCACGCCCGGCGCACCCACCCAGGCGATAATCGACTTCATCCAGGGCGCCGTACACCGGCAGTAGATGGGTTCACCTGCCCACCCGCAAGCTCGCCCAGCCCGTCGGAGTGCCATCCGCGCGCCCGATTGACTCGTCAGTCAACCCGAAAGCTACACTTGCGAACGTCCGTTTGCCAGAGGAGGCCGAAGTGAAGATCTGCGTCTTGGTCAAAGAGGTGCCAGATGCCGCCGTCACGAAGCGCATCGACCCGTCCACCGGCCGCATGGACCGTTCGGGGGAGAAGAACCTGAACCCGTACGACACGCACGCCATCGAGGCGGCCATGCAGCTCAAGGAGGGTGGAGAGGTGCAGGTCGAGGAGATCGTCGCCGTCTCGATGGGTCCCGAGTCCGCCGTCCGCGCGCTGCACAAGGCCGTGTCGCTCGGCGCCGACCGCTCCGTCCACCTGACCGACCCCGCGCTCGCGGGCTCCGACGTCGCCGCCACGGGCTACGCGCTCGCGTCTGCGATCAAGAAGGAGGGTCCGGACCTCGTGCTCCTCGGCCAGCAGTCCGACGACGGCGAGTGCTACACGATCGGCGCCGTCGTGGCCGAGCACCTCGGCATGCCGTCCCTGACGCAGGTCGTGAAGATGGACGTCGAGGGTGAAGGCGTGAAGTGCGAGCGCCAGGCCGAGTACGGCTATGACACCGTGCAGGTCACGTTCCCCGCGGTCATCTCCGTCGGCGACGCGATCAACGAGCCGCGCTACCCGTCGCTGAAGGCGATCATGGGCGCCAAGAAGAAGCCGTTGGAGACCCTGGCGGCCGGCGACGCCGGCATCGACGCGTCGATGGTCGGCGCGGACGGCTCGCAGGTGCAGTGCGGCGAGTTCAAGGCCCCGCCGGCCAAGGCCGCGGGCCAGATCATCGAGGACGACGACACCAACGAGACGGTCGGCAAGATCGTCGCCTGGCTCGACGAGAGGAAGCTGATCTAAATGGCCGACATCCTGGTCTACGCACTCCACTACGAAGGCGCGTTCAACAAGAACTCCCTCGGTGCCATCACCGAGGGCGCCAAGCTCGCGGCCGAGATCGGCGGGCAGGCGCACGCCTGCGTCGTCGGCGAGGGCATCTCCGACGAACTGGCCGCCACGCTGGGCGACTTTGGTGCCGCGAAGGTCTTCAAGGCCGAGGGTCCCGAGGGCCTCGCGCAGCCCGTCGTCGACGTCATGGCGCAGGTCATGACCGAGCAGAACATCCAGTACGCGCTGTTCGGCGGAGGCCTGCTCGGCTTCGAGGTCGGTGCCGGCCTCGCCGCGCGCCTCCAGGCCGGCGTGACCATGGAGGTCACGGGCGTGCTCGTGGAGGACGGAAGGCTCGTCGCGCAGCGCCCGATCCTCGGCGACTCGGCGATCTCCGAGTCCCGCTACAAGGACAAGGGCATCATCATCGGCCGCCTGAACGCGTTCGAGGCCAAGGCCTCCGGCGGCAGCGCCGAGGTCGTCGCGGTGACGGCGCAGCCGTCCGCGCAGGCGGCGCAGGCGAGCATCGTCTCGCGCGGCGAGCAGCGCGGCGCCGACGTCGACATCGAGGGCGCCGGCACGCTTGTCGCCGGCGGCCGCGGCCTCGGCAACGCCGAGGGCTTCGATCTCCTGCAGACGCTCGCGCAGGCCTTCGGCGGCAACACCGCCGTGGCCGCGACGCGCGCCGTCGTGGACGCGGGCTGGTACCCCTACGCGGGCCAGATCGGGCAGACGGGCAAGACCGTCGCGCCGAAGCTCTACCTGGCCGCCGGCATCTCCGGCGCGATCCAGCACAAGGTCGGCATGCAGTCCTCGGAGAACATCGTCGCGATCAACAAGGACGCGAACGCCCCGATCTTCGAGTTCTCAGACCTCGGCATCGTCGGGGACCTGAACAAGATCGTCCCCAAGCTCGCCGAGGCCATCGCGGCCAAGCGCGCCTAACCCGGCAAGAGAAGGACGTCCTCATGGCTCACGCGAACGGCAACGGCAACGGGCACGCGGCGGTTCCCGCTGCGTTCCCGCCCCCGGTGGACTCGCAGCGCGAGTTCATCAAGCGCGAGCTCGATCCCGAGGACGAGCGCATCGAGGTCGGCGTGGCGATCGTCGGCGGCGGCACCGCCGGCCTCGCCTGCGCCACCCGGCTGCTCCAGCTGCTCGCCGACGACCCCGACATGCTGGAGCGCCTCGGCGAGGTGCCCGTGGCAGTCATCGAGAAGGCCAAGACGTGCGGCGGGCACAACCTGTCCGGCGCGGTGATGCGCACCACGCCGCTCGAAGAGCTGCTCCCGGAGCTCACGCGCGAGGACTGGCGCAAGGCGGGCTTCGCGTTCGGCGAGGTCGAGAAGGAGGGCGTCTACATGATGCCCAACGCCAAGACGTCGGTTCGCATCCCGACGCCGCCGCCGTTCAAGAACCACGGCGCCGAGGTCATCTCCGTCGCCGCGCTGTGCCGCTACCTAGCGGCGCAGGCCGAGGAGGCCGGCGCCTACATCCTCACGGAGACGGCGGCCACCGAGCTGCTGATCACCGAGGGCCGCGTCCAGGGCGTCCGCTCGGGCGACAAGGGCCGCGGCAAGCAGGGCCAGGAGCTCGGCAACTTCGAGCCGGGCGCCGACATCACCGCCCAGGCCACGGTCCTCGCCGAGGGCTGCTGGGGCCACCTGACGGGTGGCGCCATCAAGGAGTTCGACCTCGCCGACGGCCGCGAGCCCCAGAACTGGGAGCTCGGCGTGAAGGAGATCTGGAAGGTCGCTCAGCCGCTGGACCGCGTCATCCACACGATCGGCCCGTGGCCGCTCAAGCTCAACACGAAGTACCACCACACGGGCGGCTCGTGGATCTACCCGATGAAGAACGAGAAGACCGGCGAGGACCTGGTCTCGATCGGCTTCGTCGTCGACCTCGACTACGCGGACGCCACCACCTCCGCCCACGACCTGCTCCAGGAGTTCAAGCTCCACCCGCTCGTCCGCAAGATCCTCGAGGGCGGCGAGCGCGTCGGCTGGGGCGCCAAGGCGCTTCCCGGCGGCGGCTACTGGTCGATGCCCAAGCTCTCCATGCCCGGCGCGGTGCTGGTCGGCGACGCCGGCGGCATGGTCAACACGACCGCGCTGAAGGGTGTCCACTACGCCATCAAGGCCGGCATGATCGCCGCGGAGAACATCTACTCGGCGCTCAAGCGCGGGGAGACGAGCTTTGCGAAGTACGAGGACGACATCGAGGCCTCGCTGGTCGGCAAGGAGCTGTGGGAGGTGCGCAACACGCGCCAGCCGCTCGCGCAGAAGGGGCTGATCAAGGGTGGCCCGCTGACCAACGTCCTGATCGCGACCAAGGGGAAGTTCCCCGCCGGCCGCATCTCGATGAAGGGCTCCGACGAGACTCCGATGTTCATCGGCAAGTCGAAGGACACCTATCCCAAGCCGGACGGCAAGTACACGTTCGACAAGCTCTCCTCCGTCTTCGTCACCGGGAACCAGACGCGCGACGACGCCCCGAACCACATCCGGGTGCAGAAGAACGTCCCGCGCGTGATCGCGGAGTCCTGGAAGTGGATGTGCCCGGCCGGGGTCTATGAGATCTCCGACGAGCAGCTCGAGGCGACTGAGGGCAAGCCCGAGGCGCACGTCGACGTGATCGTCAACTACACCAACTGCGTGCAGTGCGGCGCGATCACCGCCAAGGGCGGGCGCCTGACGACGCCCGAGGGCGGCGACGGGCCGCTGTACCAGCTGACGTAGGGAGCGCTGGCTCCGTGGTGGCGGCGCGCCGCCTCCCGCGTTCCCCGATCGCGTCGGCGTCGGCGGCCTGCCGTGGCGCCGGCGACCATCGCGCAGCCACTTCGGGGAAGGCAGCGCGCCGCCCTGGGTTCACGTCGACTCGAGGTGGCGCCTGAGGCGCTTCAGCTGGCCGGCCACGTCGTGTCCGATGCCGGTGCGGATGACCGGGTGGAACAGCCGCGGGGCACCGGAGGTGACGTGATCGGTCTGGGTGAAGTGTGTCCGTCCGGAGGCGTCGAGCAGCGTGTAGCAGACGTCGATCTGGTCGTGCCCGTCGTCCTCGTGCCAGCAGATCCGGTGGTCGGGCACCCAGGAGACGAGCGTGCAGCGCATCGTGCGTGGCGCCAGGACCGGAACCGGGCGGTGGACGACCTCGTACCGAGCGCCTGGAGCAGGGCCGTCGCCGCTCAGCTGTCGCACCTCGCGAACCTTCGGACACCACAGCCGGTCGTTCATCGGGTCGCGTACGAACGCGAAGGCGTCCGCGACCGCCCGATCGATCTCGATGGAGCGCTCGACGACGAATGTTCTCGGGTCCGAGGCCGCGGCGCTCACGCGGCGGCGACGATGCCCGCGCTCGTGGCCGGCGGCGGGATCTGGAGGCCTTCGGCGCGCAGGCCCTCGAGGTGCAGGCTGATCGCCTCACGGATGCCGGCCTCAGCATCGGCTTGGTCAGCGCCGGTGCTCACGCAGCCGGGCAGGTCGGGGACGTAGACGCTCCAGCCGTCGGCGCCGGGCTCGCAGACCACCAGGTACTCACTCATCGCAGATCCTCCAGACCGGTTCGCGCGGCGGATGCTTGCCAGCGTACCTGGCCTCAATGTGTCGCTCGGCTTCCCGGAAACCGTAACGAGATGCTTGCCGTCGGAGGACCGAAACTGACGATGGCTCCCGCGGGTCCTCGCGAGCTCGTAGCCGCCGGCTTCCAGGCGCTTGAGACCTCTCGCCCCTTCATGGCCCATGTCGGCCACCCTGCGGCTCCGTGCGGGCGGCGCGCCGCCTCCCCCGCGTTCCGCGTCCAGGTTTGTGGGGTCGCGACGTGCGCCTTTCTGGCCGGGCACGAAGCCGCTCCGGGAAGCCGTCACGCCGCTCTGCCTCCTGGCGTCTGCCGCTTCCACCGACCGGTGCTACGGTGTCGCACATGGAGGTCGGCGTCCGCGAGCTCAGAAACAGCACCGCTCGGGTGGTCGATGCCGTCGGCGCGGGGCAAACCGTGACGCTGACCGTGCGTGGCGAGCCAGTGGCAGACATAGTTCCGCACCGTCGCCGCGTCCGGTGGCTGTCGGGTGCGTGGTTGAGCGAGCAGCTCGGTGACCAAGCTGCCGATTCCGGCCTTCGTGACGATCTTCGCGAACTCGCCGGTGGGACGATCGACGAGTTGACGTGAGTCGGGGGCTGCTTGATACCTCGGTGTTCATCGCCAGCGAAAGCGGGCGGATTCTGGGTGCTCTTCCTCGCGAAGGAGCGGTCTCGGTCGTGACGATCGGAGAGCTGGAGCTCGGCGTCGTGGCCGCCGACGACGGCGAGGTCCGTGCGCGTCGCGCGCAGACTCTGGCGCTCGCCCGCGCGGCGGACCCCATCCCCGTGACCGAGGCGACGATGTCGCACTTCGCTCGGCTCGTGCACGACTGCCGCTCAGCGGGGAAGAAGCCAACCGTTCTCGACGCGATCATCGCGGCGACGGCGATCCAGCACGGCCTGCCGGTCTTCACCCAAGACGCCGACTTCGACTTGATGGCCACCGCGCACGACGAGCTCGACGTGCGCCGCATCTAGCCGCTCCGAGAGAACGTCGTCCCTCGTCGCGGAGCAGCGGCGCTGACCGTCTGCTTCGACACGTCTGCCTTGGTGAAGCTGGTCGTCGACGAGCCGGGTACCGAGGATGCGGCCAAGCTTCGGGATGGTGCGACGGCCAACGCGTCGAACCGTGTCGTCTGCCCGGAAGCGCAAGCGGCAGTCGCGGCCGCACCGCCGCGGCCGTGTCGACGCCTCGGGCTTGCGGACATCGTCGACGCGGTCGACGAGTACTGCGCCGGACTCGGCGTGATCGACCTCGACGAGACGCTGGCGCGCATCGCCGGTGAGCCCGCCGAGACGCATCGCCTTCGCGGCTGTGACGCGGTCCATCTCGCGTCGGCACTGAGCGTCGGCCGCGACCGCCTGTTCGCAACTCGGGACCGCGACCTCGCTGCTGCCGCCGTTGCCGCAGGCTGCGCCGCGTTCGCGCCGGTGGTGCGTGACTGCCCTGCTCGAACACGAGCCCGCGGGCGCAACCTTCGCAGCCGGCCCGAGTTCGTTATGAAGCATGTCGCGCACCGCCGTCATCGTCAGCACCCTGCTCGCCGGACTCGGCCTGCCCGCGTCCGCGGCGGCGGCCGAGCCCCGTGCGCTGCCGAAGCTCTCGGCGAGCGTCGCGGCCTGCGACACGGGTCCCGCCCTCGAGCAGCGCGCAGCGGACTTCGAGGGCTCGATGCCGGCGATCGCGAACTCCTCGGTCCTGGCGATGCGCTTCACGGTCGAGGAGCGGCGCGGTAGCACCTGGAGGGCCGTGAGCGTCCCAGGCTCGCGCTGGGAGCGCTCGACGACGGGGGCTGCCGGCTTCGTGTTCGACAAGCGGGTGGAGCGGCTCGAGGCGGGAGCCGCGTACCGCGTCGTGGTCCGCTTTCGCTGGTACGACGACGCGGGCTCGGTGATCAAGCGCGCGACGCGCAAGAGCAGATCCTGCCGCCAGCCCGATCTGCGGCCCGACCTCTCCGTCGTGGCGCTCACCCCCGGGGAGCCGCTGGGCGACGGCCGCGCCCGGTACGTCGTGCAGGTGCGCAACGGCGGGCTGTCCGCGGTGCGCGGCGCGCTGCGCGTCGGGCTGTCCGTCGACGGCGTCGCCCAGCCCTCGCGGTCACTTGCGGGCCTGGCGGCGAACGTGCTCGGTGCGGTCGCCTTCGAGGGTTCGGCTTGTCGCCCCGGCGGCACGGTGCGCGCGGTCGTCGATCCGCAGGACGACGTGGAAGAAGTCGACGAGGCGGACAACGTGCTCGAGCTGCGTTGCCCCAACGCCTGAGAACCGGTTTCGAAAGGGGCGTCCTCACGGCCGCGCCTCTTTGAAACCGGTTCTGAGCCGCCGGGCCGGTCCCCCGCGCCGGGAGCTACCATGATCGACGCTATGAAGACCGAAATCCACCCCAAGTACGCCGAGGCGCAGGTCACCTGCACCTGCGGCAACCAGTTCACCACGCGCTCCACCCAGGACACGATCAGCGTCGAGATCTGCTCGAACTGCCATCCGTTCTACACCGGCCGCCAGAAGCTGGTCGACACGGGTGGCCGCGTGGAGCGCTTCAAGCGCCGCGCCGCTCGCAAGTCCGGCTAGCCCCTCCCGCAGTGCCAGGCGAGGCGGCCGCCGAGCTGCGCGGGCGCGGCGTGCGCTACGCGGCCGACCACGCCGGCCGGCTGCCCGTGGTGCTGGCAGCCCGCCTCGGGCGCACGCTCGAGCTGTTCCACCCGCGTGAGCAGGCGCGGCAGCAGCGCTTCTTCGAAGGTCGCGACCAGCGGGTGGCCTAGCTCGGCGTGCCCGCGTGCCTGGGCGGTGGCGGCGCTCTCGCTCGTGGCGCTTCTCCTTCGCGCCGTGCCCCGCGGCGACGCGCTCCTGCTGCTGGCGCCGGTGGCGATCGTGCTCTTCGTCACGCTCACGGCCTACGGCTGGACGCGCTTCCGGGCCGGAGCCGAACCCGAGCTGCTCGTCCTCGCCGCCGCGGGAGCGCTCGCGCTGGTCGAGCGGCTGCGGACGCCCGCTCTGAGCTGACAGCGGTCGCGACATCGGGCGCATGGGGGGGCGGACGCGCGCAGCCGGCGGCGACCGCGCCGCTAGGCTCGCCGTCGGATGATCGAGAGACTGGTCGAGCAGATCGAGGCGCGCTTCGCCGAGCTCGGTCGGCTGATGACCGATCCGTCGGTGATCTCCGACCGCAAGCAGTACGCCGAGGTCGGGCGTGAGTACTCGCAGATGGAGCCCGCCGCGAAGCTGTCGGAGGAGTGGCGGCGCACGGGCGACGACCTCGCCGGCGCGCAGGAGATGCTCGCCGAGGGCGAGGACGCCGAGGTGCGCGCGATGCTCGCCGCCGCGCGCGCCCGCGTCGAGGAGCTCGAGGAGGAGCTGCGGCTGGCGATGGTCGAGCGCGACCCCAACGACGACAAGAACGTCATCCTCGAGGTCCAGGGCGGAGCAGGCGGCGACGAGGCCTCGCTGTGGGCCGCCGACGTCTTTCGCATGCTGTCCAAGTACGCCGAGAAGCGCGGCTTCTCCACCGAGGCGATGGACGCGGGCGAAGGCAAGTACACCTTCGCGGTCAAGGGCGACGGCGCCTACTCCGTCTTTAAGTTCGAGGGCGGCACCCACCGCGTGCAGCGCGTGCCGGCCACGGAGTCCCAGGGCCGTATCCACACCTCGACCGCGACGGTCGCCGTGCTGCCCGAGGCCGAGGACGTCGACGTCGACGTGCAGCAGCACGACCTGCAGATCGACGTGTACCGCTCCGGCGGCCCGGGTGGGCAGTCCGTGAACACGACCGACTCCGCGGTGCGCATCACCCACCGGCCGACGGGCATCGTGGTGGCGATGCAGGACGAGAAGAGCCAGCTGCAGAACCGCGAGAAGGCGATGCGCATCCTGCGCGCGCGCATCTACGAAGCGGCGGTGGCCGAGCAGCAGGCGGCCGTCGGTGCAGAGCGCCGCGCGCAGGTCGGCACGGGCGACCGCGCGGAGAAGATCCGGACCTACAACTACGGCGAGCGCCGGGTCACCGACCACCGCATCAAGCTCACCGCGCACAACCTCGACGCCGTGCTCGAGGGCGAGCTCCGAGAGTTCACCGGCGCGCTGCAGAACGACGAGAAGCGCCGCCGGCTCGAGGAGCAGGCGAACACCGCCTGAGCGATGCTGCGCCGTTGGCAGGATCACCACCGCAGCGTCTCGAGTCGCGGGACCTGAGTCGATGGGCCCGTTCTCCGGCGTCCCGGTCGGCGAGGCGCTGGCCTCGGCGCAGATCGCCTTGGCAGCGGCGGGCGTCGACACGCCGCGCCTCGACGCCGAGGTGCTGCTCGCCCATGCGCTCGGGGTCGGCCGGACCCGCCTGCTGCTCGAGCGCGACACGCCCGTCGAGGGAGCCGCGATCCGTGCCTTCCAGACGGCGGTCCGCAGGCGATCCGTGGAGCGGGTGCCCGTCGCCTACCTCACCGGCGTGAAGGGGTTTCGGCACCTGGACCTTCACGTGGATCCCCGCGTGCTCATACCGCGTCCGGACACCGAGGCGCTCGTGGAGTGGGCGGTGCGCGGGCTGCCGCTCAGCGCCCGGGTCGTCGACGTGGGCACGGGCAGCGGCGCCGTCGCGCTCGCGCTCAAGGACGAGCGGCCGGACCTCGAGGTGCTGGGAACCGACCTGTCGCCGGGAGCTCTGGAGGTTGCGCACGCCAACGCGGAGCGGCTCGGCCTGGACGTGACCTTCATCCAAGGCGATCTGCTTGCGGGAGTCGAGGCCGATGCGGTGCTCTCCAACCCGCCCTACGTGGAGACCGACGCAGAGCTCCAGCCCGAGATCGCGGTGCACGAGCCGAAGCTCGCCTTCCAAGCCGGCGCCGACGGCCTGGACGTCTACCGGCGCCTCGTCCCGGCGATCGTCGCCGGCGAGGCGCGCTTCGCCGGCCTGGAGGTCGGCGCGGGGCAGGCCGCGGCGGTGCGCGCGCTGTTCGCCGAGGCCGCGACCGGCGCGGGGCCGGCCGCGGGGGTGTCGACGCCGCCGAGCGCCGCCTGGGAGACGGACGTCGGCCGCGACCTCGCAGGAATCGAGCGGGTGGTCAGCGCATGGCGGCCCTGACGGCGACCGACGCGGAGACCTTCGAGCGCTGCATGGCCGTCGAGGGCGTCGCCGTCTTCCCGGCCGACACGGTCTACGGCCTAGCCTGCGAGCCCGAGTCCAAGGAGGGAGCGCGGCGCCTGTACGCGCTCAAGCGCCGCCGCCCCGACCAGCCCGCGGCGGTCCTCTTCTTCCAGCCCTCGCTCGCCCTGGCCGCCCTGCCCGAGCTCGGCCCGCGGACCCGGGACGCGTTGCTCGCACTCCTGCCCGGGCCGGTCACGCTGCTGGTCCCGAACCCAGCCGCGCGCTACCCGCTGGCCTGCGGGCCGGAGAGCTCCGTGCTCGGGCTGCGCGTGCCGGCGCTGCCGCCGGAGCTCGCGGCGCTCGGCGCGGTCCGCTGGCCCGTGCTGCAGTCGAGCGCGAACCTCTCCGGGAGGCCCGAGGCGCGGCGCCTCGCAGATGTCGACCCCGGCATTCGCGCGGGCGCCGACCTCCTGCTCGACGGCGGCGAGCTCCCCGGCGTTGCCTCCACGATCGTCGACCTGACGGCCTACGAGGATGCGGGCGTCTGGACCGTCGTGCGCGAGGGTGCGCTCGCCACGTCGGCGATCGCAGCCCGCCTCGCAACGTAGACGCTTGCGCTATTCGGCTCCATCTGCGAGCCGGATCTGACAAGCGTCGCCCGAGCCGACGAACGCCCCGCCGGGCTGCGCGCACCGAGTACCTTTCAGCGCCACCATGCGCATCGCCATCGGCTCCGACCACGCCGGCTTCGTCCTCAAGGAGCACGTCAAGCAGACGCTTACGGCAGGCGGCCACCACGTCTCAGACGTCGGCGCCGAGAGCGCGGAGTCCGTCGACTACCCGGGCTTCGCCCACGCCGCCGCGGCCCTGGTCTCCGCGGGCGAGGCGCAGTTCGCCGTCCTCGCCTGCGGGTCCGGCGTCGGTGTGTCGATCGTCGCCAACAAGGTCGCCGGCGTCCGCGCGCTCAACGCCCACGACGCCGAGGAGGCCGCCTTGTCGCGCCGCCACAACGACGCGAACGTCGTGACGCTCTCGGGCACCCGGCTCAATGGCGCCGAGGCCGACCACATCGTCGCCGCCTTCCTGGCCACGGGCTTCGAGGGCGGCCGCCACGCCCGGCGCGTCGATCAGATCGACGCGCTCGAGTCCGCCTGAGGCTCTAGGCTCCGCGGGTCGTCGCGACTGGCGCGAGGGTGGATCAGACCACCGGGAAGCGACGACGCCGGACCACCGCCGCAGCGCCTGGGCACGCCCTCGAATTCCATCGCCCTAGGAGGCGCCCGTGTCAGACCTGAGCCCGGACTACTTCAACCGCCCGCTCGCCGAGGTGGACCCCGAGATCGCGGAGGTCCTCGCGAACGAGCTCGAGCGCCAGCAGCGCACGCTGGAGATGATCGCCAGCGAGAACTTCGTGCCGCAGGCCGTGCTCGAGGCGCAGGGCTCCGTGCTGACGAACAAGTACGCCGAGGGCTACCCCGGCAAGCGCTACTACGGTGGCTGCGAGCACGTCGACGTCGCCGAGCAGCTCGCGATCGACCGCGCCAAGGAGCTCTTCGGGGCCGAGCACGCCAACGTCCAGCCGCACTCCGGTGCCCAGGCCAACACCGCCGTCTTCCACGCGCTGCTCACCCCGGGCGACACGATCATGGGCCTTTCGCTCGCGCACGGGGGGCACCTCACGCACGGGATGAAGATCAACGTCTCGGGGCGGCTGTATCACATCGCGCCCTACGAGGTCGACCGCGAGAGCTCGCGCATCGACATGGACGCCGTCGCCGCGGTGGCGCGGGAGCGCAGGCCGAAGATGATCATCGCGGGCTGGTCGGCCTACCCCCGCCAGCTCGACTTCGCGCGCTTCCGCGAGATCGCCGACGAGGTCGGGGCGCTGCTCTTCGTCGACATGGCCCACTTCGCCGGCCTGGTCGCGGCGGGGCTGCACCCGTCGCCGGTGCCGTACGCCGACGTGGTCACCACCACGGTCCACAAGACGCTGGGCGGCCCGCGCTCGGGGATCATCCTGTGCAAGGAGGAGTACGCGAAGAAGATCAACTCCGCCGTCTTCCCGGGGCAGCAGGGCGGCCCGCTCGAGCACGTCATCGCCGCCAAGGCCGTCGCGTTCAAGATCGCCGGGACGAGCCTCTTCGCAGAGCGTCAGGAGCGCACGATCGACGGAGCGCAGGCCGTCGCGGCCGAGCTGATGAAGGCCGGACACGGGGTGTCGGTGCTCACGGGCGGCACCGACGTGCACCTCGCGCTCGTCGACCTGCGCGAGTCAGAGCTCGACGGCCAGCAGGCCGAGGACCGCCTGCACGAGATCGGCATCACGGTCAACCGCAACGCCGTGCCGTTCGACCCGCGCCCGCCCATGGTCACCAGCGGCCTGCGCGTCGGCACGCCGGCGCTGGCCACGCGCGGGCTGCAGGTCGAGGACTTCACGGAGATCGGCCGGATCATGGCCACGGCGCTCACGCCCGCCTTCGAGGCCGAGAGAGCCGCGCTGGCCGAGCGCGTCACCGCGCTGGCCGACCGCTACCCGCTCTACGAGCACCTGAGCACACCGGCGACGGTCTGACGGAGGAGCCGGACGGCCGGCGGGATCGCAGCGGCAGACCGGCGGGTGTGGCGGCCCTGGCGAGGCCACTACCATCGCCCGCCGATGCGCGTCTGGGTCGATCTCACCAACACGGCCCACATCTACGTGCTGCGCCCGCTCGTGGAGCGCTTGGAGCAGGCGGGGCACGAAGTGGAGCTCACCGCGCGCCCGCTCTCGCAGACGGTCCAGGCCCTCGAGCAGTGGGGGCACCCGCACACGGTGATCGGGCATCACGGGGGCGCTGGGCGGCCGGCCAAGGCGCGTGCGGCCGCCGCCCGCGTGGCCACGCTCACCCGCTGGGCGCACGGGCGCGGCTTCGGCTGCGCGCTCGCCCACGGATCCACGGACCTGCCCGTCGTCGCCCGCGTGCTCGGCATCCCCAACACGACGATGTTCGACTACGAGTGGGCGGTCGCCCAGCACTCGGTCAACTGCCGTCTGGCCGATCGGGTCCTCGTCCCCGACGCGATCGGGCCCGAGCGCCTACGCCGCTACGGCGCCCGGGGAGCCAAGCTCGTCCGCTACCCCGGCTTGAAGGAGGAGTACCACCTCGCCGACTTCGAGGCCGACCGCGGGATCCTCGAGCGCCTGGGTCTCGAAGAGGCGAGCATCCTCTGCGTGGTGCGCACCGCGCCGGCGTACGCGCTGTACCTCGGCGGCCGGGAGAGCGCGCTCCTGCCCCGGGTCCTGCGCCACCTCTCCGACGACCCCCGCACCCAGACCGTGGTGATCGCGCGCACCCCCGCGCAGGCCGACGCCGTGGAGGCCCTCGCCCTTCAGCGGGTGGTCGTCCCGCGCGAGACGGTCGACGCGCGCAGCCTGATCGCCCTCGGGGACGTCGTCGTCTCGGCGGGCGGCACGATGAACCGCGAGGCAGCCGTCCTCGGGACGCCGGTGTGGTCGGTATTCGAAGGGCGGATGGGCGCGGTGGACGAGCAGCTCATCCGCGAGGGGCGCCTCGCGATGCTGGAGCGCCCGGAGGACTTGGTCCTCGTGAAGAAGCCGCCGTTCGACTCCGGGTCGATGCAGCGCCGCGATCCCGACGACCTCCTGCGGATGGCCCTCCCGTGGCTCGACGGCCCCGGCGCAGGAGCCCCCGGCCAAGCGGGCACGCCCCGACGGCTCAGCCGCGGTCGGCGCTGAGCACCCGCTCAACGGCCGCTTCGCGCTCGGCCTCCGGCGTGGGCCGGCGACGGAGGCGCAGCACGTCGAGGTGCCGGCGCTTGAGGATCTCGAGCGAGTAGACCATGTAGGCCGACGCCCCGAGGACGACGAGGCCGGCGGCGCCGAGCACGAGCGCGCGCTCGAGATCCCAGGAGCCGTTGGGGCGCGGCGGGTAGAACCGCGCGAAGAGGGCGTATGCGGCCAGGAGTGCGGCCCAGGCGTGCAGGTACGCCGCGGTGCGCCGCTGGGAGAAGCCGATGCGCATGAAGCGGTGGTAGAAGTGGTTGTGGTCGGCGCCGAACGGCGGCCGGCGGTACTTCAGCCGCTTGAGGACCACGAAGGACGTGTCGAGGATCGGCACGGCCAGCACGAGCATCGGGGCGACGATCGTGATCGCCGCCGCCGTCTTGAAGAGGCCGTCGAGCGCGAGGGTGGCGATCAGGAACCCGAGCGCCAGGGCCCCGGTGTCGCCCATGAAGATCTTCGCCGGGTGGTAGTTGTGGCGCAGGAAGGCGAGCGTCGCGCCGCAGACGATCGCGGCCAGCGCGGCGGCGTCCATCCGGGCGAACGAGGCGGCGAGGATCGCCAAGGACGCCGCGGCGATCGCGACGATCCCGGTGGCCAGGGAGTCCATGCCGTCGATCAGGTTCACGAGGTTGGCCACTCCCGCGATCCAGACGACCGCCAGGGGGTAGGCGACCCAGCCGAGGTCGTGGTCGCCGATCAGCGGCAGCGTGACGTGGTCGATCGTCACGCCGTAGCCCACGACCGGGACCAGCGCGATAAGCGCCACCCCGATGAGCTTGGGCAGCGGCTTGATCCCGCGCAGGTCGTCGACGAGCCCGAGAACCGCCACCCCGAGCGTGCCGATCAGGATCCCCGAGTACGGGCCGTCGAGGTCGACGAGGATCGCGGTGGGGATGAGGATGCCCGCGACGATCGCCACGCCGCCGATGCGCGGGACGGGCTGGGTGTGTACGCGCGGGCGGTCCTGCGCGTCGTCCAAGCCGCCGATGCGCGGCGCGAGGCGCGCCACGAGCGGCGTGAGCACGAGGACGAGCGCCACCGCGGCCAGGAACCCCCAGCACGCGGCGCCATCCTGCAGCAGGGCGCGCAGGGCGTCCGGAAAGGACATGCGGGCGATTGTACCCCCGGTGCGGCGGCCCGCCGTCGTCGCGAGCCGCTGCTAGCTTCCGCTCCGTGGCCGACCTGCTGATCCTCGGGGCCGGGTACGTCGGCGCCGCGCTCGCGGAGCTGGCGCTGGACGAGGGGCACGGCGTCGTGCTCGTCGACAACTGGTACGCGACCGAGCGCGCCCAGCTCGACGGCCTCCGCGCCCGCGGCGCCCGGGTGGAGAGCGCCGACATCCGCCTGCGCTCCGACCTCGACGCACTGCTCGGCGAGGGTCCCGACCGCGTCCACCTGCTCGCCGCCCAGGCCAGCCGGCCGATCTCCGAGCGCGAGCCCGACTACACGGAGGAGACCAACCTCACGGGCGCCCGGCGCGTCGCCGAGGCCGTCGCCGCCGCGGGCGGCCCGGCGCTCGTCTACGCGAGCTCCCTGCACGTCTACGGCCCGTCGCCGCGCGGCACCGTCGACGCCGACGCGCCCTACGGCCCTCAAGGCGACCTCGCCCACCTCTCCAAGGTCTACGCCGAGCAGTGCCTGCGGATCTACGCCTCCCGCCACTGCTTCGACCTGTCGATCCTGCGGCTGGGGATCGTCTACGGCCCGAGCCCGGTCGAGCACGACCGGCCCGACTCCCAGACGGTCGTCGACAAGTTCCGCCGCCTTGCCGCCACGGGTGAGCGCCTCACGCTCGACGACGTAGGGCGCGCGACGATCGGCGCCGTACACGTCGCCGACGCCGCGCGCATCCTGCTCGACGCGCCCCGCCTCCCCGGCATCGAGGTCGCCAACGTCGCGGCCGAGACGATCTCGGTCGCCGACGTCGCCGCGCTCGCCCGCGGCGAGGAGCGCGTCACCCCCGCCGCCTGGGAGCTCGCCACCCCGTTCACCTACCGCCATCGCGTGGCGGAGTACCTGGCCGGAGCATGAGGTTCCTCGTCACGGGTGCGACCGGCTTCCTGGGCTGGCGCGCCACCGTCGTCCTGGCCGAGCGCGGGCACGACGTCGTCGCGGTGGCGCGCCCCGGCGGCGCTTCCCGCGCGCACGCCGCCGATCTGGAGGCCGTTCGCGTCGACGTGGCCGATCCCGCTGCACAAGACCTCGTGGCCGGCTGCGACGCCGTCCTGCACTTCGCGGGCGAGCCGTCGCCCGCGGGAGCGCGCGCCGACCCGGGGGCTGCCGTGCGCGCCAACGCGGGAACGACGCTCAACCTCCTCGAGGGTTGCGAGCGCCACGGCGCCGCTCTGCTGTACCCGTCGTCGCTGCGCGCCGCCGGCCCCCACCCGCCCGACCCGTACGCCATCTCCAAGCGCCTGGGGGAGGAGGCCTGCCGCCTCCACGGCGCCCGCGCCACCGTCGTGCGCCTGACCTCCGTCTTCGGGCCGGGCCAGGTCGCGTGGGAGGGGGCGACGGGCGCCATCGCGGCCTTCGCCGCCCGCGCGCTGGCCGGCGAGCCGATCACGATCCCCGGTGACCCCACGCGCGCCCGCGACTTCCTCTACGTCGACGACGTCGTGCTCGCCATGGAGGAGATGGCCTCCCAGGGTCGCTGGGGCGAGACGCTGCTGCTGGCCAGCGGCGTCGCCACGCCGCTGCTGCGCGCCGCCGAGCTCGCCCGGGACGCCGCGGGCTCGCGGGCGGAGATCACCACCCCGGGAGGCGACCTGCCGCCGGGGGAGAACGACTCCTACGCGGCCGGGCCGGACCGCTGGCTACCTTCTTCCGTCCGTCCCCTCGAGGAGGCTGTCTCGCTCTATGTCGACTGGCTCCGCCGCCATCCCGCAGCTCAAGGCCGCGCCCGAGCCTGAGCAGCTCGCCGAGCGGCTGAGCGCCGGCACCTGCCGGGGGCTGGAGATCGCGCTGATGGCGCGGCACGTGGCCGACGACGATGCCGTCAGCCGGGCCGCCGAGGCCGTCCTGGAGGCCGCTGCCGGACAGGCCATCGCGCTCTCCGCCGAGGCCCCCGTGGCCTGGCCGAGCGGCGCCTTCGTCCGCGTCGACCGCCTCGACGACGAGGCGCGCGCAGGTCTCGAGCGCAGCGCGGACTTCGCAGCGCAGATCGGCTCACCCGTCCTGACGACGCACCTCTTCGTCCCCATGGCTCCCGCGGAGTTCCGCGATCGGGCCCCGCTCGACGAGGAGGCCGTGGAGGCGTTCCTGCGCCACTTCGCGCAGGTCTGCGCCGACCGCGGGGTGCAGGGGCTGATCGAGAACGTCCCACCCGTGCTGCGCATGCGCACCGGCGGCGTGTTCCTCTCGCCGATCGGCGGCCACTGGGCGGACCTGCTCGAGTGGACGCGGCGCGTCGAGCAGCTCGGGGTGACCTTCGACACGTCGCACGCTGCGCTGTTCGCGAACTTCGCGCGCGCCTACCCGACGCTCTTCGGGCTCCACTCCGCCGACGACCTGGGCCTGGAGCGCTACGTCACCGAGCTGGCAGGGCTGATCCGCGTGGCCCACGTCTCCAACGCCCACGGGCTGCTGGGCGAGGGGCTGCCGTTCGACACCGGCGAGCTCGACCTGGCGCCCGCCGTCTGGGCACTCGGTCAGGCCGCCTCCTACATCGTGGCCGAGGTCAACGAGCCCGACCCGGCCGTCTCGCCGGAGATGAAGGCCGGCTACGAGGCGGTGGAGCGCATGCTGGCCGCCCCGCCGGAGCCCTGGCCGCACGTCCCGCGCCGGCCGCCGGGCGAGCACTTCGACTGGCAGGCGGTCGTCGGGCGGCGCGACCCGGTTCCCGCCGTGCTCGAGCTCCAGGAGCTCTTCGGGGGCCGACGCGTCCTGATCACGGGCGGCGGCGGGCTCATCGGGCGCACGTTGACGACGCTGCTCAACGGCTTCCGGCTGGACACGATCACCGTGCTCGACGGCCACGAGGCCTCGCTGACCGCCGATCGGCGCGCGCGCCACGGCGCCGAGCTCGCCCACATCGACCACGTGCTCTGCGACGTCCGCGACCGGGGGCGCCTGGAGGCCGAGATCGCCCGGGTCAAGCCGCACGCGATCTTCCACATGGCCGCCTACAAGCATGTCGACTGGGCGGAGATCTACCCCGAGGAGTTCGTCGACACGAACCTCCACGGCTCCTGGAACGTCCTGCGGGCGGCCGAGGCCGTCGGCGTCGAGCACGTCGTCGTCGCGTCCACGGACAAGGCCGCGCTCGCAGCGAGCTTCTACGGCCGCACGAAGCGCCTGATGGAGCAGCTGACCGCGTTCGCCGCGCGCGACGCGGGAGCCAAGCGCATCGCCGTGCGCCTCGTGAACGTCCTCGACTCCGCGGGCAGCGCGTCGGAGCTCTTCGTCCGCCAGGCCCGCGGCGGCGTGCCGCTGACGATCACCGACCCGAGCATGCTGCGCTACTGGATCACGCTCCAGCACGCCGCGGTGCTCGTGGCCCACGCGGCGCTCCTGGCCGGGGAGGGCGAGGTCGTGGCGACCGCCGCCGATCCCGCGCTGCTCGACGTCGGCGTGCTCGGCGAGCGCATCTGGGGGCTGGCCGGCCGCACGGGACCTCCCGAGGTGGACCTGCTGGGCATCCGCCGCGGGGAGTCGCTCGCCGAGGTCCTCACGGGTGACGGCGAGCAGCTGGGCGAAGAGGCTCTCCCGGGCATCGCCCCGATCCGCGGGCAGCTCTCAGTCGCGGGGGCCGCCTGGGTCTGCGAGCAGCTCCCCGACCGAGCCAGCCGGGAGCAGGCCCGCGCCGTGTGGCTCGAGGCGATGCGCCGGCCGGGCCTCGTCGCCGCCTCCCCGGGAGCCGCTCAGGTGCCGTAGACTGTGCGCACCCAGATGCCGTTGAGCGCCTGCACGAGCTCGTCGGCGTCGACGGGCGCACCCTGCACGAGCTGCTGGTAGAAGGTCCGCTCGGTCATCCAGACCAGGGCGAAGGCGGTGGCGGCGGCGGACATGGCGGGCGCGCGGCCGGCCTCCTGCTCCGTCGTGATGCGCGTCGTCGTCGCGTCGGCGAAGCGCTGCAGCAGCGCCCGCCAGAAGACCGCGATCTCCTCGTCGTAGGTGGAGACCTCGACGATCGCGCGAAGCAGCGGGCCGTGCTCGAAGTAGAGCCGCGCGATCGCCTCCAGCGCCTCGCGGACCTGCTCCTCCGGCGCGCCGTCGTCACCGGAGAACCACGCGTCGGCCTGGCCGTAGAGCTCCCCGGTGATGTCCTCCGCCAAGCGCATGAGCAGCTCGCGCTTGTCCTTGAAGTAGAAGTAGAACGCGGTCCGCGAGATGCCCGCGGCCGTGGCGATCTTCTCGATCTTCAGCTCAGAGAACGAGCCCCCCGCGGCCAGCAGCCCCTCCGTGGCGGTGAGCACCGCCTGCTGGACCTGCGCGCGCTTGGCGGTGGTGGGCTGGGCCGACGCCATGCGGCGGGACCCTAGACGATCGACACAGCGTCAGCCGGCGGATCCGCTGGCCTGCGCGCCGAATCGACGAGCTGTCGAGGGCGCTGCTCTAAGCTGCGGTGAAATGGTCGTTCGTCTGCTCTTCGCCGCCGTGGTGCTGTGCCTGCTGTGCCCCGCAGGAGCGGCTGCGAAGGCGCCCGCTCGCAAGGGGTCCGCCCGCGCCCCGGTCGTCGGCATCGCCGACCAGAAGCCCGGCATGTTCACCGCTCCGCTCTTCGCCGACCTCGGCGTCCGCCACGCGCGCTACGTGGTGCCCTGGGACACGATGGACGGCGGCTTCCAACGCGACGAGCTCTTCGCGTGGATGCGCGCCGCGCGCTCCGCGGGCGTCACGCCGCTGCTCTCCTTCGGGCACTCGCGCCGGGCGGGTCGCGAGAAGATGCGGCCGTCGCCCAAGGCACTTCAGCGCCAGTTCCGCCGCCTGCGGGTGAACTTCCCGTGGGTCCGCGAGTTCGTCACCTGGAACGAGCCGAACCACTGCAGCCAGCCGCTCTGCCGCAAGCCCGAGCTGGCCGCTCGCTACTTCGACGCGCTCACCCGGTCCTGCCCCAGCTGCACGATCCTCGGCGCCGAGGTGCTCGACACGCCGAACATGAGCTCCTGGGTCCGGCGGTTCCGGGCAACCGCCCGCCACGAGCCGAAGGTCTGGGGCCTGCACAACTACCTCGACGCGAACCGCTTCGGGACCAAGGGGACGCGCGCGCTGCTGCGCGCCACCCGCGGGCAGATCTGGTTCACCGAGACCGGCGGCATCGTCAACCGCACGGCGCGGGCGAAGATCCCCTTCGAGGAGAGCCCCCGCCACGCCGCGCAGGCGACGCGCTGGCTCTTCGACCGGCTCGTGCCGCTCTCCTCGCGGATCCGCCGTGTCTACCTCTACCACTGGAACCCAGGGAGCTCGAAGGACTCATGGGACTCGGCGCTGACCGACATCCACGGGCGCCCGCGCGAGGCTTACCGGGTGGTACGCGCGCGGGTCGCACGTGCGGGGGCGCTTGCGCTGCATCGACGTTGACCTCCGTCGCGATCGTCTCCGACACGCACCTGCCCCGCGGCGCCCGTTGCCTGCCGGAAGCCTGCCTGGAGCAGCTTCGCGCCGCCGACCTGATCCTCCACGCCGGGGACGTCATCACCGCCGGCGTACTCGCGGAGATCGAGGCGCTCGGGCCGCCGGTCAGGGCCGTCGCCGGGAACGTGGACGTCGGTGCGCTGCGCGCGGTCCTGCCCGAGCAGCGCGTCGTCGAGGTGGGGGAGGTACGCATCGCGATGGTGCACGACGCGGGTCCGGCCGCCGGGCGCCTGGCGCGCATGCGGCGTCGCTTCGCCGGCTGCGACGCGGTGGTCTTCGGGCACTCGCACATACCGTTGCACGAGACCGCGCTCGAGGCCGGCATCGCCTTCCAGCTGTTCAACCCGGGCTCGCCGACCGACCGCCGGCGCCAACCGCACCACACCATGGGGCTGGCCCGCGTGCGCGGTGACCAGCTCGGCTTCGAGCACGTCCGCCTGTGACGGCTGCCACGAGCTGTCACAAAGTCCGCACAAGCTCCTAAAGAGCCGCTATGCTCAAGCGTGCCGCCGACGCACCGCATCACGCGGCGCAGCGGGGGTGACCCAACCCTCAGCTCCCAGCACTGCCGCCCGCAGGTAGGCTGGCGCCGCGTCATGCCCGAAGCCGATCCACACGACTCCCGAGACCTCCCCGCCAAGGGTCGCCGCGCCTGCGCACGCCGGTTGCGACGGGCCAACGCGCCGCGCCGTTCCCGCAGCCTCGCGACGGCGCTGAGCCACACCCGTCCCTGCGACCGTGCCGTTCGTCGGCGCGTCGGCGACTGACGCCGGCCCCGCCGCCATGCTCGCCGCCAAGCACGCCGACCTCCTGGTCCTGCTCGTAGCGCTGCCCGTCTTCGTGGTGGCCGACTTCCCCTTGGCCGGCTACGCGACGGGAGCTGTCGCCTGGCTGCTCCAGAAGGCGGTCAAGGAGGTCTCCGAGCGCCGCGCGCTCGAGATCGCCAAGCGCTCCGCCGCGGAGCCGAACCGGTCGAACTCGGAGGCCATCGCGGACATGCGCAAGGTCGCGGGGCTGACCGCCGGCTCGATGATCGGCCGCGGCTGGCTCTGCGCGCTCACGATCTTCGCCGGCTACTTCCTCGCTGGGCAGGACGACAGCGTGGGCCTTGGCGCCGCCGTCCTCGTCATCGTCTGCTTCACCGCGTACTTCTCTACCGCCATGGTCCTGCGCCCCTTCCGAACTCCCAACGAGCTGCCCTCATGACCCGCCGCCTCGCCGCCCTAGCCTCACCGCTGCTCCTGCTGGCGCTCGCTCCGAGCACGGCGCTCGCGGCGATCAAGGTCAACGAGGAGTACAAGCCGCAGAACGAGTTCAAGCTCGATCCGTGGATCGAGCTGCCGGGTCCGTTCGACATCAACAAGGCCGTCTTCTACCTGTTCGTCGCGACGGCGCTGACGATCGGCACCTTCCTGTACGTCGCCAACCGCATGCAGGCGCGCCCGAACCGCGTGCAGACCGCGGTCGAGTCCGCCTACATCGCGATGCGCGACAACATCGCCGGCGGCAACATGGACCGCAAGATGGCGTTGAAGTGGTTCCCGTTCATCGCCGTGCTCTTCCTGTTCATCTGGTTCTCGAACATGATCGGCTACCTGCCGCTGCCGACGAACACCGAGCACAAGGTCGACGTCTTCGGCCTGCAGATCCCGAGCTTCGCGCTCTACGCCGCCACGGCGAACCTGTCCGTACCGCTCGTGCTCACGCTGGTCGTGTGGATCGCCTACCACGTCGAGGGCTTCCGGGCCAAGGGCGTCGTCGGCTTCTACAAGGGCCTGGTGCCCGCAGGAGTCGAGGGGCCGGCGAAGTTCCCCATCTTCCTGATCGAGGTCATCTCGGACTTCGTCCGCCTCGTCTCGCTCAGCGTGCGTCTGTTCGCCAACATCCTCGCCGGCCATCTGCTGATCCTCTTCATGGGCGGCGGCCTGGTGGTCCTCTTGAACTTCGGGATCTTCGGCGCGGCGGTGCTCGGCTTGGTCACCGCCCCGCTCGCGGTTGCCTTCTTCCTCTTCGAGGTCGGCCTCGTGGCCACGCTGCAGGCCTTCATCTTCTCGACGCTCACAGCGATCTACCTCGGCGGCGCCGTCGCCGAGGAGCACTAGCTCGTAGCTCACCCTTCTTCCCCGTATCAACCGACCAGCGCTTTTCTAAGGAGACGCACCCGTGGATCTCTCCCTCATCACCACCCTCGCCCAGAACCAGGTCACCCCTGAGATCGCCGGCGAGTACGGCCGCAAGGGCATGAAGGCCATCGCCTTGGGCATCGGCGCCGGCCTCGGCACGATCGGCCCCGGCGTAGGCGTCGGCTACATCTTCGGCAAGGTCATCGAGTCCGTGACCCGCCAGCCCGAGATGCGCGACGAGATCACCTCGATCCAGTGGCTCGGCTTCGCCCTGACCGAGGCGATCGTGTTCTACGCGTTCATCTTCGGCCTCATCGCGTTCTTCCTCGGCTAGATGGCCGCCGTGGTCACCAACGCCGCGGCCCTCGTGCTCGCGCAGAGCGGCGGCGCCGCCAAGGAGGAGAGCTCGACGTTCCTGGTCAGCCCGGACCTCGGGCTGATGCTGTGGACGCTGCTCTCCTTCGGCCTGGCGCTGTACATCCTGCGCAAGTACGCCTTCCCGAAGATCGTCGAGGCGCTGGACAAGCGCCAGCGCGCGATCGAGGAGTCGATCGACACCGCCAGCCGCACGAAGGCCGAGGCCGACGAGCTGCTCGCGGAGTATCGCGAGCGCCTCAAGGAGGCCCGCGCCCAGGCCGAGGAGATCGTCACCCGCGCCCGTGCGGCCGGCGCCAGCGCCGAGCGCGAGTCCGCCGAGGCGGCGACCGCCAAGCGCGAGGAGCTCATGGAGCAGGCGCGCAAGGACATCCAGGCCGAGACCCGCCGCGCGATCGGCGACATCCGCTCGGAGGTCGCCGACCTGACCGTCGCCGCGACGGAGAAGGTCACGCGCAAGACGCTGACCGCAGAGGACCAGAAGCGCCTCGTCGACGAGGCGCTGGGCGAGCTCGACTTCACCGCGCTCAGCGGGGAGCGCAGGTAGGTGGAGGCCATCGCCCGCGTCTACGCGCGGTCGCTCTTCGAGGTCGCCCTCGAGGGGGAGAAGATCGATGTCGTCAAGGAGCAGCTCGGCCAGTTCGCAGACGCCCTCGATGACAACCGCGAGCTGTCGGTCTTCTTCTTCTCGCCGTACTTCTCCACCCAGGAGAAGAAGGACGGGCTCGACGGCATGCTCGACGGCGCCGATCCCGTGGTCCAGAACTTCCTCGAGCTGCTGGTCGAGAAGCACCGGGTGCCCGCGATCTTCCGCCTGCGGCGGGAGTTCGACCGGCTCTGGGCGGAGGAGAACAAGCTCCTTCCCGTTCAGATCACCTCGGCCGTCGAGCTCGAGGCGGCCACCATCGAGCGCGTCGGCCGCGAGATCGGCGAGCAGACCGGCCGCAAGGTCGAGCTCGAGTCCACCGTCGATCCCGACGTCCTCGGCGGCATCGTCCTGCGCGTCGGCAACTCGATCCTCGACGCCTCCATCCGCACCCGCCTGGAGAACCTGCGCAAGCAGGTCGCCCGGGCCTAATCAGTCAGCCACCGGAGTCACCCCATGCAGATCAAGCCTGACGAGATCACCTCCATCCTCAAGAGCCGCATCGAGGGCCTCGACGCCGGCCAGGCCGAGCTGACCGAGGTCGGCACGGTGCTGTCGATCGCCGACGGCATCGCGCGCATCCACGGCCTCGAGAACGCCATGTCCTTCGAGATGCTCGAGCTGCCGCACGGCGTCACGGGCCTCGCGCTGAACCTCGAGTCCGACAACGTCGGCGCGGTGCTCTTCGGCGACTGGGAGAAGGTCGTCGAGGGCGACACCGTCAAGCGCACGGGCCGCCTGCTCGAGATCCCGGTCGGCGACGACATGCTCGGGCGCATCGTCACGCCGCTCGGCACGCCGCTCGACGGCAAGGGCCCCGTCGAGTCCTCCGAGATGCGCCCCGCGGAGTTCAAGGCCCCGGGCATCGTCCAGCGCCAGTCGGTCAAGGAGCCGCTGCAGACCGGCATCAAGGCCGTCGACGCGATGATCCCGATCGGCCGCGGCCAGCGCGAGCTGATCATCGGCGACCGCCAGACGGGCAAGACGACGATCGCGATCGACACGATCATCAACAACAAGGACTCGGGCGTCGTCTCGGTCTACGTCGCGATCGGCCAGCGGATGGCGACCGTCGTCGGCATCGCCCAGACGCTCGCCGACGCCGGCGCCCTGGACAACACGATCATCGTCGCCGCCTCGGCCGACGAGGCCGCGCCGATCAAGTTCATGGCGCCCTACGCGGGCGCCGCGATGGCGGAGTACTTCCTCTACAAGGGCGGCCACGCGCTGGTGGTCTACGACGACCTCACGAAGCACGCCTACGCCTACCGCCAGATGTCGCTTCTGCTGCGCCGGCCGCCGGGTCGCGAGGCCTACCCGGGCGACGTCTTCTACCTCCACAGCCGCCTGCTCGAGCGTGCGGTGAAGCTCTCCGACGACCTCGGCGGCGGCTCGATGACCGCTCTGCCGATCATCGAGACGCAGGCCGGCGACGTCGCGGCGTACATCCCGACGAACGTCATCTCGATCACCGACGGGCAGATCTTCCTCGAGCCCAAGCTGTTCTTCTCGGGTGTGCGCCCGGCCATCAACGTGGGCATCTCGGTGTCGCGCGTGGGCGGCTCGGCGCAGATCGGCCCGATGAAGAAGGTCGCCGGCCGCCTGAAGCTCGAGCTCTCGCAGTACCGCGACCTCGAGGCCTTCGCGCAGTTCGGCTCGGACCTGGACGCGGACACGCAGAAGACGCTGGCCCGCGGCGAGCGCCTCGTGAAGATGCTCAACCAGGGCGAGCGCGCCCCGCTGCCCGTCGAGCTGCAGGTCGCGCAGGTGTACGCGGCGACCAACGGCTACCTCGACCGGGTGAACGTCGACCGGGTGGTCGAGTTCAACGAGCAGCTGACGTCGCGGCTCAAGTCCGAGAGCGGTGACCTGCTCGAGAAGATCAAGGGCGGCGACTGGTCCGACGAGACGCAGGGCGCGCTCAAGGGCCAGATCGGGGACTTCGCCGACGACTTCGGCTACGACCTCGACGAGGAAGGCGAGGCGACCGACGACGGCGGCTCGGATCGCACGGACGAGCGCTCCGGAGGCGACGCCGAGGGCACCCCCGACGCCCAGGACAGCGACGACGGGACCGAGCACAAGTCCGACGGCGAGAACGCCGAGGGCAAGTCCGGCGCCGACGCTGACGACAAGGACGCCGAGCCGGTGGCGGGCGGTTCGGTCGCCTCGTGAGCCAGAAGGACGTCCAGAACCGCATCGGTTCCGTCAAGAACATCCAGAAGATCACGCGGGCCATGGAGATGGTCGCCGCGGCGCGCCTGCGCCGCGCGGAGCAGCGGATCGCGAGCCTGCGCCCGTACGCCGGGGCGATCCGCCGCATGACGCGGCAGGCCGCGGCGGCTGCGGGCGGCGAAGTGGGCGATCAGCCGATCCTCGCCGAGCGCGAGAAGATCGAGTCGGTCGGGATCATGCTCGTCACGGGCGACCGCGGCCTGGCGGGCGCCTTCAACTCGCAGATCCTGCGCGCGGGCATCCGCGCCGCGGTCGAGCACGAGCAGGAGGGGCGCAAGGTCGTCTTCTTCGCCTCGGGCCGGCGCGGGGTCTCCTCGCTGCTGTTCCGCGGCCGCGAGGCGCAGGGCTCCTACACCGGCTTCACCGACCGCCCCGCGTACGCGAACGCCAGGGAGATCGCGGAGGACCTGATGACCGCCTACATCGACGGGGACGTCGACAAGGTCGAGATCTTCTACAACGGCTACGTCTCGGCGCTCTCGCAGGTCGTGCGCAACGAGGTGCTGCTGCCGCTGCAGCAGGCCACGCTGCTCGAGGGCTCCGAGGGCGACGAGGACGGCAACTCCGAGGACGAGCCCGACCACGGCCACCACGCGCTGGTCGAGTACGAGCCAGATCCGGGTGAGATCCTCGAGCGCCTCGTGCCCGACTACGTCGAGATCTCGATCTACCGGGCACTGCTGGAGAGCACCGCTTCTGAGCACGGGGCGCGGATGACCGCGATGCGCAACGCCTCGGAGAACGCCGGTGAGGTCATCGAGGACCTCACGCTGGAGATGAACCGCGCCCGTCAGGCCGAGATCACCTCGGAGATCGTTGAAGTCGTAGCGGGCGCCGAGTCGCTCGTATGAGTGACCTCGTCCGGACGGGCGAGCTTGCGAGACCGGTAGGACGAAACCCCACTTCCGAAGGAACGATGATGGCTACTACAGACACCGCACCCCCCGCCGAGAGCACCGACTCCGAGCGCAACGTCGGCCGCATCGAGGAGATCACCGGCGTCGTCATCGAGGCCGTCTTCCCCGATTCGCTGCCCGAGATCAACTGGGCGATCAGCATCGACCGCGAGGACCGCGACGCGCTCATCGTCGAGATCCAGCAGCACCTCGGCGACGACCGCGTCCGCGGCGTGGCGATGGACTCCACCGACGGCCTGGCCCGGGGCATGGAGTGCGTCGACACGGGCGGCCCGATCACCGTGCCCGTCGGCGAGATGACGCTCGGGCGCATCTTCAACGTCCTCGGCGAGGTCATCGACGAGGGCGAGCCGATCGAGGTCAAGGAGCGCTGGGCGATCCACCGTCCCGCGCCCGACGTCGAGAACCTCACCCCGACCACGGAGATGTTCGAGACCGGCATCAAGGTCGTCGACCTGCTCGCGCCCTACGCCAAGGGCGGCAAGGTCGGCCTGTTCGGCGGCGCCGGCGTCGGCAAGACCGTCCTCATCCAGGAGCTCATCCACAACCTGGCCTCCGAGCACGGCGGCCTCTCGGCCTTCTGCGGCGTCGGCGAGCGCTCCCGCGAGGGCAACGACCTCTGGGTCGAGATGAAGGAGTCGGGCGTCATCGACAAGACGATGCTCGTCTTCGGCCAGATGAACGAGCCGCCCGGGGCGCGCATGCGCGTCGCGCTGTCCGGCCTGACGATGGCGGAGTACTTCCGCGACGAGGGCGGGCAGGACGTGCTGCTGTTCATCGACAACATCTTCCGCTTCGTGCAGGCGGGCTCGGAGGTCTCCGCGCTCATGGGCCGCATGCCCTCGCAGGTCGGCTACCAGCCCACGCTGGAGACCGAGATGGGCCAGCTGCAGGAGCGCATCACCTCGACGCGCAACGGCTCGGTCACCTCGGTGCAGGCGATCTACGTCCCGGCCGACGACCTCACCGACCCGGCTCCGGCCTCGGTGTTCGCCCACCTCAACGCCACGACGGTGCTCTCGCGGGCGATCTCCGAGAAGGGGATCTACCCCGCGGTCGACCCGCTCGACTCGACGTCGACGATCCTCAAGCCGGACATCCTCGGCGAGGAGCACTTCACGGTCGCCAACCGCGTCAAGGAGATCCTGCAGCGCTACAAGGAGCTCCAGGACATCATCGCCATCCTCGGCATCGACGAGCTCTCCGACGAGGACAAGATCACCGTCCAGCGCGCGCGCAAGGTCGAGCGCTTCCTCTCCCAGCCGTTCAACGTCGCCGAGCAGTTCACGGGCACCCCGGGCCAGTACGTCCCGATCGACGAGACGGTGCGCTCCTTCAAGGAGGTCATCGACGGCCAGCACGACGACGTGCCGGAGTCCGCTTTCTTCCTCAAGGGCTCGATCGACGATGTCGTCGAGGCCGCGAAGAAGTCCAAGGATTAGCGGTGGCGACCAAGTTCAAGGTGGAGGTGCTCACCCCCGAGGGTGAGCTCTTCAACGACGAGGTCGAGATGGTCTCCACCCGCACCGAGGTGGGCTCGATCGGCATCCGCGCCAACCACACTCCGCTGCTGGGCATGCTCACCCCGACCGAGCTGCGGCTGTACAAGTCCGACTCGGACGTCCTGCGCTTCGCCCAGGGCGAGGGCTACGTGCAGGTCAGCGCCGACGGCGTGCTGCTGCTCGTCGAGGAGGCGCACGAGAAGGGCGACCTCGACACGGCCGACCTCCGTGAGAAGCTGAAGCGCTCCGAGGACGCGATCGCCGAGGCCGAGGACGGCTCGGAGGCCGAGAAGCGCGCGCGCCGCGACAAGCGCCGCTGGGAGGCGTTTCTCAGCGTCGCCGGCGAGGGCCAGAGCCCGTCGTCGTAGCCGATCGCGGGCGGGCGGGCCCGGCCCCTCGACGACGGCGCCTGATCTCGAAGCCGGTTCTCAGACCCGGCTTCAAGAAGGCACGACGGCGCCTCATCTCGAAGCCGGTTCTAAGGCCACGGGCACCGCGAGATCCGCCCGTGCCAGCGCCACCACCGCGTCACCCGTCAAGCCCGGCTGCCAGGTCGCCGTGCTCACGCGCGCTGCGGCCAGCGCCGCCAGTGCGGTGCGCAGCTCGTCGGCCAGGGCCTCGGCGCCGGGCGCGTCGAGCGCCTCGACCAGCAGCCCGAGGCGCCGGCCGCTCGTGCGGCAGGCCACGGCGCCGTGGCGCACCGCGAGGTGCGAGAGCGCGTGGGCGCACGCGCGCAGCGCCTCGTCGCCGCGGGCGTAGCCGCCCTCGCGGTTGAGCTCGCCCAGCTCGGTGAGCTCGGCGAGCACCACGGAGAAGCCGCGGCCCTGCAGCTCGGCACGCTCGGCCTGGCTCGCGGCCGCCTCGTGGAAGTACCGGTGGGAGTACAGCAGCGTGAGCGAGTCGGTCAGCGCCGCGGTGCCCGCGCCGAGCACTCCCTCGTCCTCGTCGCGGCGCGCGTCGAGCTCGGTGTCGGCGAGCGCCTCGGCGACCGGTCCGCGGAAGCTCGGGCGCGGGTGGTCGCGGACCTCGGCGGTGAAGAGGCTCACGACCCGCGGGTCGAACTGGGAGCCCGCGCAGCGCTCGAGCTCGGTGCACGCCGCTTCGAGCGACATGCGGTCGCGGTAGGGGCGCTGCTCGGTCATCGCCGAGAACGCGTCCGCCACCCCGATCACGCGAGCGCCGAGCGGGATCTCCTCGCCGCGCAGGCGGCCGGGGTACCCCGCGCCGTCCCAGCGCTCGTGGTGGTGGAGCACGACGGGCGCGATCTGCTCCATGCCCGGCACCTGCTCGACGAGGCGGAAGCCGATGCGCGGGTGCAGCTCGATGACCGAGCGCTCCTCGGGGCTCAGGCGCCCCGGCTTGAGCAGGATGCGCTCGGAGATCCCGATCTTGCCGACGTCGTGGAGCAGCGAGGCGAACGCCAGCTGCTCGCGCTCCCGGTCGTCCACTCCGAGCTGCCGGGAGACCGCGTCGACGTAGTCGGCGACATCCTCGGAGTGACCGCGCAGGAAGGGGTCCTTGGCCTGGATGGCCTCGGTGAGCAGCCGCACCGTCGCGACGAACGCGGCTCGCAGCTGACCGTGGAGCTCGGTGTTCTGCATCACCGAGCCCGCGTGGTCGCCCAGGGAGAGCAGCACCTCGTCGTCGCACTCGTCGAAGCCGCCGGGCCGATCGGCGCAGATGACCACGCCGTCGAACTCGTCGGCGACGAACATCGGGATCGCGATGAGCGTCGAGATCTCCCCGTCGACAGGGGCGTCAGACAGGGCCGGCGCGTTCTCGCGGATGACCACGTCGCGGTCCAGGACCCGCTCGGCGAAGCTCTGGGCGATCTCGCTCTTGCGTGCGTCCTCGTCGAAGCCCTCGGCGGCGACGACGTCGAGGCGGCCGTCGCCATCGTCGTCGGTCCGGGAGAGCAGGAGCCCCTTCGGCGCGTCGGTCAGATCGAGCGCCACCCGCAGCACGAGCGAGCGCAGGTCGTCGCGAGGAGCCAGCGCGCCGCGCGCCTGGTGCATCGCGACGACCTGGCTGCGCAGCTCCTGGCTCCAGTGGCGCTCGCGCTCGAGTGCCGCCGTCGCCCGGACCGCGCCGCGCCGGTGCTCGTCGGCCTCGTGCTCGCGACGTTCGGCCTCCGCGTGCGCCTCGGCCTCGCGCGCCTGCGCCGCGTCGGCACGCTCGTGCTCGCGCTCGGTCGCCGTCTGCGCCTCGGCGGCAGCCTCCTGCGCCGCGGCCTCCTTCTCGCGCGCCTGCGCCGTCTCGCGCGCTGCGTCCTCGCGGGCCTGCGCGGCCTCGCGCTCGGCCGCGGCGCGAATCGCGGCGGCGCGTCGCAGGGCCCGCGTCAAGGCGAGCGCCAGGCCGATGAGCGCCAGGGCGAGCGCGGCGACCAGCGCCACACGGGGACCCTCGTTGTCGAACGGCTCGGTACCGATGATCGTCAGCGCCGCCCACGCGAGCAGCACCACGCCGACCAGCAACGAGAGGAGCAGGGCCGGCCGGGACCCGCGCGAGGACGACATGCGGCAAAGCTACCCCTTGCAGGCAAGTCTGCCACCTGAACGTCCGTCCGCTTCGAGGCTCTACTCTCGCGGGAATGGACGAGTGCGCCCTGGCCGAGCGGCTGATGAGCTACGACACGTCCCGGCCCGAGCAGATCCACGCCGCCGCCAGCTTCGTCGGGGGCTGGCTCGAGCGCGACGGGGATCTCGCCGTGCAGACCCTGGAGCACAACGGGCTCCCCGTCCTGATCGCCGAGGTCGGCCCCGCGGACGGTCCCTGCGTCGTCTTCCACGGCCACATCGACGTCGTCCCAGCCTTCGACGCGCAGTTCGTCCCGCGCCGCGAGGGCGACCGGCTGATCGGCCGTGGCGCCTACGACATGAAGGGCGCGCTGGCCTGCATGCTCTGCGCGGTCAAGGACGTCGCCGACCAGGGCCGCGTGCGCGTCAAGCTCGTGTGCGTCCCCGACGAGGAGAGCGAGGACGTCGAGGACCGTTCGACCGACCGCCTGGTCGCCGACGGGCTGCGCGCGGACTTCGCGATCACGGGCGAGCCGACCGACCTGCACATCGGGGTGCAGGCCAAGGGGGTGCTGGCGCTGCGCGTCGAGGTGTCCGGGACCGCCGCGCACGGGTCCACGCCGTGGCTGGGAGACAACGCCATCCTCAAGGCCCACGACAGCTTCCGCCGCATCGAGACGCTCCCGTTCTCGCGGGAGTCCTCAGACCTGTTCGACCGGCCCTCGATCAACCTCGCGCGCATCGAGGGCGGCGACGCCTTCAACAAGGTGCCCGACCGCTGCTGGATGGACGTCGACATCCGCTTCCTGCCCAACCAGGACCCGGGCGAGATCCTCGCGCAGGTCCGCGCGCTCGGCGACGTCGAGATCCTCAGGGTCTTCACGCGCGCGCCCGCGATCGTCTCGCGCCAGAACCCCTACGTGCTCGCGCTGCGCGACGGCGTCAGCCGCTCCGTCGAGGGGGAGGCGCTCTCCGTCGGGCGCGACGGGGCCTCAGATGCGGTCTCCTTCCTCGAGGCGGGCATCCCCGCGGTCGAGTTCGGCCCTACCGGCGGCGGCCACCACGGGCCGCAGGAGTGGGTGTCGATCGCCTCGCTGGCCGCCTATCGCCAGGCGCTCGGGGACTTCGTGCGGGCGCTGCCGGCCTGGCTGGAGCGCCACGACGACGGGCCGCAGCTCGAGGCCGTCAGCGCGTGAGCCCGGAGCTGCCACCACCCCGGCTCGCCGGCCGCCTCGTCCTCAAGGCGCTGCTCGGGGGGCTCCTGATCCTCGTGCTGACCTCGACGGCCGTCGCCTCGGCGGTCCTCCTCCAGGTCAACAAGCTCGGCGACGGCGTGCGCATCACGCCACCGGCGGTGTTCGAGCGCGGCGTCGTCACCGCGGCCCAGCCCGGCGAGCCGCAGACGCTGCTCGTCGTGGGCTCCGACCGCCGCTACGGCACCGAGGGGAAGACCGCCCACTCCGACACGCTCATGCTCATCCGCCTCGACCCCAGGCAGCAGGCCACCGCGATCCTGAACGTCCCGCGGGACCTTGCGGTCCAGATCGCGGGATACAACCGCAGGAAGATCAACGACGCCTACCGGCTCGGCGGGCTCAGCCTGATCACCAAGACGGTGAAGGCCACCCTCGGGCTGAAGAAGATCAACCACGCGATGGCCGTCGACTTCAAGGGCTTCCGGCGCGTGGTCAACACGCTGGGCTGCACCTACACCGACGTCGACCGCCGCTACTTCAACGACAACGACCCGCCGACGGGCGGCGGGGCGGACTACGCGGCGATCGACGTGCAGCCGGGCTACCAGCGGCTGTGCGGCACGCGGGCGCTCGAGTACGTGCGCTACCGCCACACGGACACGGACTTCGTGCGCTCGGCGCGCCAGCAGACGTTCCTGCGTGACGCCAAGGACCAGCTCGGCACGAGCGCCCTCTTCGACAACCGCGACGAGCTGCTGAACATCTTCGGGCGCTCGACGCAGACCGACCCGGGCCTGCACGAGGACAAGCAGGTGCTGCGACTGCTCGAGCAGGCCGGGCTCTCGGCGGGCAAGCCCGTGCGCCAGGTGCGCTTCCCGGGCGTCATCGAACCCGACACGACCACCTACCTCGGCTCCTACGTGACTGCCTCCGAGCAGGCGCTGGAGGAGACGCGCGTGAAGTTCCTCGCCGCCACCAAGGAGCGCGAGCGGCTCGTGCGCCCGCCGGTGGTCCGCGACGGCGCCAAGCGCACGCGCCAGGGCGAGAAGACGACGCTCGCCGACTTCGGGCTCGTCGACGCCAAGCAGCAGGGCGAGGACATCGTCGCCCCGCTGGAGGCCACGGGCGAGGTCGGCTTCCCGATCTACTTCCCGCAGGGCCTGTCTCCCCGCGGCAGCTGGACCGGCTCGCCGCCCAAGCCGCGCGTCTACGAGCTGCGCGACCGCGCGGAGGGGGCGCACCAGGCCTATCGCCTTGTCTTCACCGAGAACGCAGCGCGGGGGGACTTCTACGGCGTCCAGGGCACGACCTGGAGGAGCCCGCCGATCCTCGCCGGCAGCAGCGAGAAGCTGCGCATGCGCGGTCGCGACTACCGCTTGTTCTACGCTGGGCGGAAGCTGCGCATGGTCGCGTGGCAAACGAAGTCGGCGACGTACTGGGTCTCCAACACCCTGGGGCTCGCGCTGACCAACACGGAGATGCTCGGCATCGCACGCTCGCTGACCCGCGTCGGCGCCTGATCCGGGCACCGCCCACCATGGCCGTCTACCCCGACCAAAGTCCTCCGCGCGTCGCCTTCGGGCTCTACAAGCGCTTCCTGCTCGGTGCGGTGCTGATCGTGATGGCGACCTCGGCGGCGGTGGCGACGGCGGCGCTGCTGGAGTTCAAGACCAGCGCCGACATCTTCGACCGGTTCTCGACGCCGATCGCCGGCATCAACGCCCCGAACGTCCTCGACGACGTGGACCCGGGCGGCCCGCAGACGATCATCGTCCTCGGCTCCGACCGGCGCTACGTCGACATCAAGGCGAAGACCCCCACGCGTTCGGACACGATCATCCTGCTGCGCCTGGACCCCGACCGCGGCGCGACCGCCGTGATGTCGCTGCCGCGCGACCTGCGCGTCGACATCCCGGGCCACGGGCGCGGCAAGATCAACTCGGCCTACGCGCTCGGAGGGCCGAAGCTCACCGTCGAGACGGTGCGGCGGCTTCTCAACCTCTCGATCAACCACGTCGTCAACGTGAACTTCGGCGGCTTCCAGCGCGCCGTCAACCGCCTGGGCTGCGTCTACGCAGACGTCGACCGGCGCTACTTCAACGACAACTCCGGACCGGGGCCCGACTACGCGGCCATCGACGTCCCCGCGGGCTACCAGCGCCTCTGCGGCAGGGCGGCGCTCGAGTACGTCCGCTACCGCCACGAGGACAACGACGTCGTTCGCGGTGCGCGCCAGCAGGACTTCCTGCGCCAGGCCAAGGCCCAGATCGGCGTCTCCGAGCTCTTCGCCGACCGCAAGAACCTGATCGAGATCTTCGGTCGCTACACGCAGACCGACCTCAACTCCTACTCCGCGAAGCTGCGCCTGCTCAAGCTCGTCTTCGAGTCGGCCAAGAACCCGATCCAAGAGGTCCAGATCAAGGGCCTCAAGGACAGCGGCGCCGACCTCGTGGCGAGCTCGAAGGCGATCGACGCGGCGGCACAGGACTTCCTCTCCGCCCAGGCGTCGAAGGGGCCGCGCGCCAATCCCTCCGACGACGGGGCGACGCGCAAGAAGGCGAAGCGCACGGCTCGACGCAAGCGCGGGAGCCTGCCGGCGGGGCTCTTCGAGGCGCGCCGTGACGCCGAGGACCAGGCCGTCCCGCTGGACGCGAAGCTCGACTTCCCCGTCTACTTCCCGAAGCTCGCGGTCAACGGCTCGGTGCTGCGCGAGCGCGACCACCGCGCCTACGACCTCTTCGACCGCGGCCGCCGCAAGTACCGCGCCTACCGGATGGTCGTGAACCTCCCCGGCACGGGGCAGAACTACGGCATCCAGGGCACGAGCTGGAAGGCGCCGCCGATCCTCGACAGCCCGTCGGAGAAGCGCAGGGTGGGCGGCCGCACGTTCCAGCTCTACTACGACGGGGACCGGCTGCGGCTCGTGGCCTGGCGGACCCCCCGGGCGGTCTACTGGGTGTCCAACACGCTGTTGCAGACGCTCACCGAGAAGCAGATGCTCGGCCTGGCCGGCGGCTTGACCCGCGTCGGCGTCAAGTAGGCGGCCAGCGAAGCGACCGGGGAGAGGCGAGTCGGTGGGCAGGCGCTTCTCGCTAGCCTCTCGCGCCTCATGAGCACCTCCAGAGAGCCCATCGGCGTCGTCGGCACCGGCTACGTCGGCCTGGTCAGCGCCGCCGGCTTCGCCGAGCTCGGCAACGAGGTGCACTGCGTCGACATCGACGCGGGCAAGATCGCGCGCCTCGAAGCCGGCGAGATCCCGATCTACGAGCCGGGCCTGGCCGAGATGGTCGAGCGCAATCGCGCGCGCATGCACTTCTCGACCGAGATCGGCGACGCGCTCGAGCACGCGCGACTGCTCTTCGTCGCGGTCGGCACGCCGCCCACCTACTCCGGCGACGCCGACCTCTCCGCCGTCCACGCCGTCGTGAGGTCGATGCCCGCCTCCGACTCACACGCACTCGTCATGAAGTCGACCGTGCCGGTCGGCACCGGCGCCAACACCAAGCGCCTCTTCGAGGAGCAGGGCAAGTCGGGCTTCCGCTACGTCTCCTGCCCCGAGTTCCTCAAGGAGGGCTCGGCGATCGACGACTTCATGCGGCCCGACCGCGTCGTGGTCGGCGACGACGGCGACTGGGCCGGCGACGCCGTGGTCGACCTCTACCGCCCGCTGCTGACCGCCGAGCACGGGGGCAGCGGCCCGGGGGCGCTCGTCCGCACGGACATCGCCTCCGCCGAGATGGTCAAGCTCGCCGCCAACGCGTTCCTGGCCACGAAGATCTCCTTCATCAACGAGATCGCCAACGTCTGCGAGGAGACGGGTGCCGACGTCGTCGAGGTCGCCCTCGGGATGGGTCTCGACGACCGCATCGGGCCGAAGTTCCTGCAGGCGGGCGTGGGCTTCGGCGGAAGCTGCTTTCCTAAGGACGTCACCGGCCTCAAGCAGCTCGCGGGCAACTCGGGCTACCACTTCCAGCTGCTCAACGCCGTCCTCGAGGTCAACGAGCTGCAGAAGCGCCGGGTCATCGGCAAGCTGCACAAGCACCTCGGCGGCACGCTCGTGGGCAAGCGGATCGCGCTGCTCGGGCTCGCGTTCAAGCCGAACACGGACGACATGCGCGAGGCGACGTCGCTCGTGCTCACCGCGCGCATGCAGGCCGCCGGCGCGTCGATCAGCGTCTACGACCCCGTCGCCGAGGAGGAGGCGCGCAAGCTGATCCGCGGCGTGCGCTTCGCCGACAGCGCGCTGGACGCCGTGGCCGACGCCGACGCCGTGGTGCTGATCACGGAGTGGGGCGAGTTCCTCGAGCTCGACTGGAATACGGTGGCCGAGGCGATGGCGGGCACGACGATCATCGACGGGCGCAACGCGCTCGACGCGAAAGCCATCCGCGCGGCAGGCCTCACCTACGAGGGCATCGGGCGCTCGTAGTGCAGGCGGTGATCCTCGTCGGGGGCGAGGGGACGCGGCTGCGGCCGCTCACCAGCGGTACGCCGAAGCCGATCGTCACATTCGTCGACCGGCCCTTCATGGCGTTCATGCTCGAGTGGCTCGCCGGCCACGGCGTCGACGACGTGATCATGTCCTGCGGCTTCCTGGCCACGAAGGTCAAGGCGGTCCTCGGCGACGGCTCGGCCTTCGGAGTGCGCCTGCGCTTCGTCGAGGAGCCCGAGCCGCGCGGGACCGCCGGCGCGCTGAAGTACGCCGAGGAGCTCCTCGACGACCGCTTCCTGATGCTCAACGGCGACACGCTGACCGACCTCGACGTCGGCGCTCAGATCGCCCGGCACGAGGCCACGGGAGCCGTCGGCACGCTCGGCCTGGTCCCCGTCGCCGACCCCGCGCAGTACGGGCTGGTGCTGACCGGGCCTGAGGGCGAGGTCACGGGCTTCGTCGAGAAGCCGGGCCGCGACAAGCTCGAGGGGGTCACGGAGTACCTGATCTCCGCCGGGTGCTACGTGCTCGAGGCCTCCGTGCTCGACCGCATCCCGCCGGATCGCAACGTGTCGATCGAGACCGTGATCTGGCCTCAGCTCGTCGGGCACGGCCTGCACGGCTTCGCCCACCGCGGGCACTACTGGATGGACATCGGGACGCCGGACCGCTACCTCGAGGGCACCGCCGACATCCTGCTCGGCAACGTCGAGACGAAGGTCGCCGAGCGCCTCGACGCGCGCGGCCGCTGCCTGGGTGCGGGTGCCGTCGAGGCTGGAGCGATCGTCCGCGGTGCCGTGATCGCCGAGGAGGGCGCGCGGATCAGCGCGGGGGCGCGGGTGGTCGGGCCGACCGTCCTGGGCCGGGGCGTGACGGTCGCCGTCGGCGCGGTGGTGGAGCGCTCCGTGGTGCTCGACGGCTCGTCGATCGCCGCGGGCGCACACGTCAGCGACGCGATCCTGTCGCCGCGGGTGTCGGTCGGGGAGCGCACGGTCGTGCGGGGCCAGGCCGTCCTCGGCGAGAGCGTGTCCGTCGGCGCGGACTGCGTGCTCGACCACGGCGTCAAGGTCTTCCCGGGCACCCGGCTCTCCGACGGCGCCGTGCGCTTCTAAAGGCCGCGGCGCGGCGGGTGGTGGGTCGCTGCGTGCGGCCCGCCTGGCAGACTCCCGGCCATGAGCACCAGCAAGGGGCTGACGCACGGCGTCCTGGACCGCGAGAGCATCGCCGCGGCCGACCCGACCGACCAGCTGACCGACATCCTGGCCCTTCCGGAGCACCTGCGCGACGCGCTGTGGAAGACGGAGTCGGCCGCGCTGGGCACCTGGGACTCGCCGGGCGGCCTGGTCGTCGCCGGCATGGGCGCCAGCGCCATCGGCGGGACGCTCGCGGCGGCCGCGCTCGGCGACCACGCCTCACGGCCGATCCTCCTGGCCCGCGCCTACGGCCTGCCGCCCTGGACGACGCCGGACACGACGGTCCTCTGCGCGTCCTACTCCGGCGAGACCGAGGAGACGCTCGCTTGCTTCGAGGCGGCCGGTGCGCTCGGCGCCCGGCGCGTCGTCGTGACCACCGGCGGCGCCCTCGCCGAGCAGGCGCGCGCCGAGGGCGTGCCCGTCATCCCCGTCGCCGGCGGCCTGCGCCCGGCGACCGCCGTGGGCTACATGGTCGTCGCCGCACTGGAGACGGCCGCGGCCTGCGGCGCCGGCCCGCGCCTGACCTCCGAGCTCGACGTCGCCGCAGAGCACCTCGAGGAGCTCGTGGTCGAGTGGGGTCCGGAGGGCGCGGAGGACGGGCTGCTCAAGGCGCTCGCGCGCGATCTCGAGGGCACCGTGCCGATGATCGCGGGCGCCGGGCTGACCGCCGCGATCGCTCACCGCTGGAAGGCGCAGCTCAACCGCCAGGCGAGGATCCCGGCGTGGGCGGCCGAGCTGCCGGACGCCGACCACCACGAGGTCGCCGGCTGGGAGGCGGCCGAGCAGCTCGGGCGCTTCTCCGCGGTCTTCCTCGACGACTGCGACACGCACCCCCGCGTGCAGTCGCGGATCGCGCTGACGCGCGCCGTCATCGCCCGGCGGGCGGTCGGCACCCACGTGGTCTCCTCGCGCGGCACCACCGCCGTCGAGCGGGCGCTCTCGCTGGTCCTGGCGGGCGACCTGCTCTCGGTCTACATCGCCGCGCTCCGCGGCGTCGACCCCGCCGGGGAGAGCGAGGTGGACCGCCTGAAGGCGGAGCTGGCCGATTAGCGGCCCTCAGCTGCCGGCCGCCGCGGCGGTGCGGCAACCCGGGCGCCCGCCCGGCCGCACCGCGAGGCGGCGTGTCCGGCGAAGTTGGCAGAATCAGGGGCGGTGTTGCGCTCCTGTGAAGAGAACGCGGCCTCCTCTGCGATCCGGGAAGCCATGGCGCTGCCCTCGTGGCGCAGCGTGGTGGCCGGTCCGGTGGTGGCCGCGGTGACGCTGCTGGCGGCGCTCGTGGCCACGCAGACGGCGGGCGTCCCGTTCCGCGACCCTGATCACGTCGCCGCGAAGTACCTGGTGCTCGTGGGGGGCTCGGTCGTGCTGCTGGCGGTGATCGACGTGATCGTCCGCGCCGGCTGCCGATCAGGGACGCTGAGGCCGTCGCGCGCCGCCGTGGACGGTGTTCGGCGCGAGCGCTGGAGCGGGCCGCGGGCGCTGGCGGCAGGCGGCGCGCTGGTCAGCTTCTACCTCTCCTACCTCGCGTACCGCAACCTCAAGAGCATGGTGCCCCTGCTGCGGCCAACCGACCTCTTCGACTCGCAGCTGGCCGCTCTCGATCGGGGCCTCTTCGCCGGCCACGATCCGGCGGCGCTGTTGCACTCCGTGCTGGGCACGGGAGCGCAGACGCAGGTCCTGTCGGTGATCTACGTGGGCTTCATCGTCCTGCTGCCGCTCTCGCTGGCGCTCGCCCTGGTGCTCTCGCTCGATCTGCCGGGAGGGCTGTTCTACACGACGGCGGTCTCGATCAACTGGCCGCTGGGCGCCGCGAGCTACCTCCTGCTGCCTGCGCTGGGGCCGGTCTACGCGGCGCCGGCCGACTTCGCCGGCCTGCCCGCCACGGAGGCCTCCCGGCTGCAGGGGGTGCTGCTCGACGACCGGCTCGAGTTCCTGCGCGACCCGGCGGTCGCCGGCACGGCCCAGGCGATCGCGGCCTTCGCCTCGGTGCACATCTCGATGATCTTCACCGCCACGGTGGCGGCGCACCTGCTCGGGCTGGCGCGGCGTGTGCGGATCGGCCTGTGGGTGCTGCTGGTCGTGACCGCTGTCGCGACGGTCTACCTCGGCTGGCACTACGTCGTCGACGACATCGCCGGCGTGGTCATGGCCTCGGTCGCCCTGATCCTCGCCGGCCTGCTCACCGGCTTCGAGCCGCGCACCGCCCGGCGGCGCACGCGCACGGCCGAGGCGGTCTGATGCTCGGCGGCCCGCGGCACCGCAACCGTGCGTCGGCGCGCGGACTCTCCACCCGAGCGCGAGCATCCGGATGCTGACCCGCTCGAGTCGGTCGGCGCGGCTCGGGTCGGCGCTGGCGCCGGCGGTGGCACCGGCACCGGCACCGATCTCCGGAGGGCCCAGCGAGAGCTCCGCGGCGCAGGCAAGCCCCCCGACGCCCTCCTCGCGCCGCAGCGTGCTGGCCGGCCCGCTGGTGGCGGGCGTCACCTTCGTCGCGGCGCTGGCGGCGACGCACGCGGCGGGCGTGCCGCTGCGCGATCCCGACCACGTCGCCGGGCGCCGCCTGCTGGGAGTGGCCCTCATGGTGCTGGTGCTGGTCGGGCTCGACGTCCTCGTCCGCGCCGCCCGTCGGTCGGGCACGCTGCGGCCGTCGCTCGATGCGCTGCGCAGCGTCCGGCGTGAGCGCTGGAGCGCGCGGCGGGGCTTGGCGATGGGCACCGCCGTGGCGAGCTTCTATGTGTCCTACCTGGCGTACCGCAACCTCAAGAGCGTGGTTCCCCTGCTTCGGCCCGCCGACCTCTTCGACTCGCAGCTGGCGGGGTTCGATCGAGGTCTCTTCGCCGGCCACGATCCCGCGGCGCTCCTGCACTCCCTGCTGGGCACCGGGATCTCGGCGCACCTCCTGTCCACCGTCTACGTCTTCTACGTCGTCTTCGTGCCGATCTCGCTCGCGCTCGCCCTGGTGTTCTCGCTGAACCTGCCGGGCGGGCTGTTCTACGCGACGGCGATGTCGCTCAGCTGGCCGCTGGGCGCCGCGAGCTACCTCCTGCTCCCGGCCCTCGGGCCGGTGTACGCCGCGCCGGCCGACTTCGCCGGCCTGCCGGCCTCGGAGGCCTCCCGCCTGCAGGGCATGCTGTTCGACGACCGCCTCGAGTTCCTGCGCGACCCGGCGGTCGCCGGCACGGCCCAGAGCATCGCGGCCTTCGCCTCGGTGCATGTCTCGATGATCTTCACCGCCGCGGTGGCGGCGCACCTGCTCGGGCTGGGGCGAGGCGTGCGGATCGGGATGTGGGTGCTGCTGGCGCTGACTGCTACCGCGACGATCTACCTGGGCTGGCACTACGTCGTCGACGACATCGCCGGCGTGGGGATCGGCGTGGTCGCCCTCGCCGTCGCCGGCGCCCTGACCGGCTTCGACCTGCGGGCCGGGCGGCGGGTGCCCGAGGAGCCTGTTGAAGAATCCGCGCACGCCCGGCGAACCACCTCGCGCGCACCAGGCGCCACCCGATGACTCATCAATCCAACCAGGATTGATCTGAGTCATCGGTCGGTGCCTGGCACGGGCGATGCGGCTCGCCGGACGCACACGGCTATTTCTCAACAGGCTCCTGGGCCGCGCCGGCGTGAGGCGCTGAGCGACCGCGCCGGCCGGGCCGGCGCGTCCCGCGGGGAGAACCCGAGCCGGCCTGCGCGCCGTGCCGGCGCGCAGGCCGGGCCGCCGATCTACCCTGCTTGCGCGGGAGGCCCTTCCGGACCGCCGTACCTCGACCGCCGTACCTCGACCACCGTGCGCCTCCTCCTGCTGCTCGTCCTCGCGTCCAGCCTCGTGGTGCCCGCGGGCGCTGGTGCCGCCACGTTCTCCAGTGACGGGACGATCGCGACGCTGACCGCCGCCGCGGGCGAGCGCAACCAGGTCGCGTTCAACTTCGCGAGCAGAGGCGACGCGGAGCTCTACGACGGCGGCGTGGCAGTCGTCGCGGGCGACGGCTGCACCCAGGTGACGGAGAAGACGGTTCGCTGTCCCGGGGTCTCCTCGGTCGTCGCCGATCTCGGCGACGGCGACGACTCCTTGGACGCCAGGCAGCTGAGCGTGCCGGTGACGGTGCGCGACGGCCCGGGCAACGACGTCGTCAGCGGCACGTACCTCGCCGACCGGCTGGGCGGCGACCCGGGAGACGACGTGCTGCGGGGCCAGGACGGGAACGACGTGATCGCGGCCGGGCCGGGGGCCGACGACCAGCAGGGCAACTCCGGCACCGACACGGTCAGCTACGCCGCGCGGACCGCCTCGGTGACCGTCGTCGTCGGTGGGGGCCCCGGCTCCAGCGGCGAGGCAGGGGAGCGAGACCAGGTGACGGGCGTGGAGCGCGTCACGGGCGGGCGGGGACCCGACAGGCTGGAGTCGAGCTCCTCCGACCCGGACGGCTTGCTCGACGGCGGCGCCGGCGACGACCGGCTCAGCGGCTGCGACGTGCTCCTCGGCGGCGCGGGCGACGACGTGCTCGAGTCCCCGGGCGCGGGCTGCTTCACCCGACTTCGCGCCGACGGCGGCCCGGGCGACGACGTGCTGCGCGCGGGCAGGAGCGGCTCGCTGCTGACCGGCGGCGAGGGCGCTGACGTCCTCACGGGTGGCGACGGCGCCGACGAGCTGGTCGGCGGCGACGGGGACGACCGGCTTGACGGCGCGGGCTACGACGACGCGCTCCGCGGTGAGGCGGGCGACGACGTGCTGCTCGGCGGCCCGGCACGCGACACGCTGGACGGCGGTCCCGGCGCCGATCGCCTCGACGGTGGTGCCTTCGACGACACGCTCCACGGCGGTGCGGGCGACGACGCGCTCGCCGGGGGCGACGGCCTCGACTACCTCTTCGGCGACGAGGGCGCGGACGTCCTCGACGGCGGGCTCTACGACGACACGCTCGACGGCGGCGCCGGGCCCGATGTGCTCGGGGGCGGCGAGGGGTTCGACCGCGCCGACTACAGCGCGCGGGCCGCGTCGGTGAACTTGAGCGCGGACGGCCGGCGCGACGACGGCGAGGCGGACGAGGGCGACGACGTGCTCGCCGACGTCGAGGTCCTGGCCGGCGGGCGCGGCGACGACCGGCTCGCGGGAGGGCCCGGCCCGAGCGTGCTCCTGGGCGGGCCGGGGCGGGATCTCGCCGACTACGCGGACAGCCCGCGTCCGGTGGTGGTCGTGCTCGACGGCGCAGCCAACGACGGCGCGGGCGAGGGCGACTTCGTGGGCCTGGACGTCGAGCGCGTATCGGGCTCCGCCTTTGACGACGTCCTCGTCGGCGGCCCGGGCGCGGACGAGCTGCTCGGCGCGGGCGGCGACGACGAGCTCGACGGTGGGGGCGGCGCCGACGTGCTCGGCGGAGGCGACGGGGACGACCGCGCGAGCTACCGGCAGCGCACGGCGCCCGTCGCGGTGAGCCTCGACGGGCTCGCCAACGACGGCGAGGCGGGGGAGGACGACCAGATCGCCACGGACGTGGAGCAGGCGGCGGGCGGCAGCGCCGCTGACGTGCTCGTCGGTGGCCCGCGGGCCGACGTCCTGCTCGGCTACGGCGGAGCCGATGCCCTGGTAGGTGGCGCCGGCGACGACGTCGTCGTCGGTGGAGCGGGCGCCGACCGCGTCGAGGGAGGCCCGGGCGCGGATGCCGTCAACCTGTTCGACCCGCCGGCGGCCGGTGACGTCCCCGGCCACGACACGGTGGTCTGCGACCGCAGGGACACCGTCAGCGCCGATCCGGACGACGTGGCCCGGGGCTGCGCAACCGTCCTGCGCCAGGCGGCGGGCGCCGGATCGACGACGCGGGCCTCGTTGCCCGGCGTCCGGTTGCGGGCGGCCGTCCGCGCGCCGGCGGCCACCGCTCCGAGCCGCACCCGCGGCGGGCCCGGCGCCGACCGGCTCACCGGCGGCCAGAGGTCCGACGTGCTGCGCGGGTTCGGTGGCCCGGACGTGCTCAAGGGGGGCCGCGGCAGCGACCGCCTGTTCGGCGGGGCCGGCACGGACCGCCTCGTGGGCGGCACGGGCTCCGACCGCCTGGACGGGGGCAGCGGCAACGACGAGCTCCACGGCAGCGAGGCGCCCGACGTGCTCCTCGGGGGCACCGGCGACGACGCCGTCTCGGGCGAGACGGGCAGCGACAAGCTCGCCGGTGGCGCAGGCGACGACCGTCTCGACGGGGCCTCAGGCGACGACGTCATCAGCGGCGGCACCGGCGCCGACCGGCTCAACGGCGGCTTCGGCCACGACACGCTGCGCGGCGAGGACGGCAGCGACGCGCTCTTCGGCGGCGAGGCGCCCGACGTCCTGGATGGTGGGGACGGCGCTGACCTGCTCGAGGGCGGCTCGGGCCCCGACCAGCTGCAGGGCGGCCCTGGCGACGACGTCATCACACCGGGCACGGGCACGGACCTGGTCGCGGCGGGCGACGGGAACGACGTCGTGGTGGCCAACGACGGCGGCGTCGACCAGGTCGTCGACTGCGGCGCGGGCGACGACCTGCTCGTGATGCCGCTCGGCACCCGCCGGACCATCCGCATGGTCATCGGCTGCGAGCGGGTGGAGCGCCGAGCGCGGACCGTCGACCCCGACGCAGGGGCGGTCGACCTCACTCCCGACGCCGGCGACGTGCGTCGCGGCAGCGCCCTGAACGACAAGCTCCTGGGCGGCGCGGGGCCGGACGTCTTCCTCGGCGACGCGGGCAGCGATGTCCTCTGGGGCGACTACCAGCCGACCACCGCCGCGCCCGACCAGCTCTTCGGCGGTGCCGGCGCGGACACGATGTACGGCGGCGGCGGGCCGGATCTCGTCGACGGCGGCGCTGACGACGACTACGTGCAGGGCGATGCGGGCGACGACGTGCTCCGCGGCGGCCCCGGGAACGATCGGCTTCGCGGCGGGCAGGGCGCGGACACGATCTCCGCCGGTGCCGGGGACGACGTGATCTACGCCGCGGCCGACGGGCTCGACCGGATCGCCTGCGGAACGGGCCGCGACACGGTGCAGGCCGATCCCGGCGACCGGGTCGCCACGGACTGCGAGCGCGTGCGCCGCCGCTGAGCGCCCGGGGACACCGTCGTGCCCGCAGAACCTTGACACGGTCCTGGTAAGGTTCGCTGGGAATGGACGCGCTGACCATCCACGAGGCGGCGAGCACGACCGGTTGGTCGGCTCGCATGCTCCGCTACGTCGAGGACGCAGGGCTCATCGAGCCCCAGCGCTCGGCTGCGGGCTACCGCCTCTACGGTCCTGAAGAGCTGCAGCGGCTGCGCACCCTCCGGGGGGTGCTCGACGTCAACGGCGTGAGCATCACCGAGGTCGGCTTCGCGCTGCGGCTGCGCCGCGACCCCGAGCTCATCGCCGCGCTCGAGGGCTGGTTTGCGACCGAGCCCGCTCGCCCCGCCGACGTCCCGGAAGCCGCCTGGCTTTCCTGGGAGCAGGACAAGCACCAGAAGCTGCTGGCCGCGGCCACGCGGCACGCCACCCAACTGATGGAGATCAACGCATGACCACCGCCTCACCCGCCCAGGACTTCAAGGTCGCCGACCTCTCGCTTGCCGCCTTCGGCCGCAAGGAGATCGAGATCGCCGAGGTGGAGATGCCCGGCCTGATGTCGCTGCGCGAGGAGTTCGGCCCCTCGCAGCCGCTCAAGGGCGCGCGCATCATGGGCTCGCTGCACATGACGATCCAGACCGCCGTGCTGATCGAGACGCTCACCGCGCTCGGCGCCGAGGTCCGCTGGGTCTCCTGCAACATCTTCTCCACCCAGGACCACGCCGCGGCCGCGATCGCCGTCGGCTCGGGCACGCCCGAGGATCCGCAGGGCGTCCCGGTCTACGCCTGGAAGGGCGAGACGCTCGAGGAGTACTGGTGGTGCACCAAGCAGGCGCTGATCTGGCCCGACAGCCCCACGGGCGGCCCGAACATGATCCTCGACGACGGCGGCGACTCCACGATGCTCGTCCACAAGGGCAAGGAGTTCGAGGCGGCCGGCGCGGTGCCCGACCCGTCCACGGGCGGCTCGGAGGAGTTCGAGATCTTCCTCACGCTGCTCGGGGAGTCGCTTCAAGAGGACCCGAACCGCTGGACGCAGATCGCCGATGGCATCCAGGGCGTCACCGAGGAGACCACCACGGGCGTCATGCGCCTCTACGAGATGGCGCGCGACGGCAAGCTGCTGTTCCCGGCGATCAACGTCAACGACTCCGTCACGAAGTCGAAGTTCGACAACCTCTACGGCTGCCGCCACTCGCTGGTCGACGGCCTGAACCGAGCGGTCGACGTCATGATCGCCGGCAAGGTCGCCGTGGTCTTCGGCTTCGGCGACGTCGGCAAGGGCTGCGCCGCTTCGCTCAAGGGCCAGGGCGCTCGCGTGATCATCACCGAGATCGACCCGATCTGCGCGCTGCAGGCCGCGATGGAGGGCTACCAGGTCACGACGCTCGACGAGGTCGTCGAGACCGCCGACATCTTCATCACCGCCACGGGCAACAAGGACATCCTCATGGCCTCCGACCTGGCCAAGATGAAGCGCAACGCCGTCGTGGCCAACATCGGCCACTTCGACAACGAGATCGATGTCGCCGGCCTCACGAACACCGAGGGCGTGCAGCGCATCAACATCAAGCCGCAGGTCGACGAGTGGAAGTTCACGAGCGGCCGCTCGATCCTGCTGCTCTCCGAGGGCCGCCTGATGAACCTCGGCAACGCGACGGGCCACCCGTCGTTCGTCATGTCCTCGTCCTTCACGAACCAGACGATCGCCCAGATCGAGCTGTTCGGGAAGACCGACGACTACGAGAAGCAGGTCTACGTGCTGCCGAAGCACCTCGACGAGAAGGTCGCGCGGCTGCACCTCGACGCGCTCGGCGTGAAGCTCACGCCGATCTCTCCCGAGCAGGCCGCCTACATCGGCGTGCCGGTCGAGGGTCCGTACAAGAGCGATCACTACCGCTACTAGGCGAGCGCTGCGGCCCGGGACGTGTGGCGGATGGGTCCTCCCACGGTGTACCGATCCGCCACACCCCCACGATGAGCGCCCCGCTCGCCGTCGCCGGCGCGGACCGCATCGCCTGGGCCGACGCGCAGATGCCGGTCCTGCGCTCGCTGCGGGCGCGCTTCGAGCGCGAGCGCCCGCTCGACGGCATCTCCGTGGCGGCCTGCCTGCACGTCACCGCGGAGACCGCGTGCCTCGTGCGCGCGCTCGTCGCGGGCGGCGCGCACGTCGGCCTGTGCGCTGCCAACCCGCTCTCCACCCAGGACGACGTGGTCGCGGCGCTCGGCGCCGACGCGGAGGTGACCGTCCTGGCCGCGCGCGGCGAGGACGAGGCGGCCTACGCGGCCCACGTCGCGGCGCTCGTCGCCGGCCGCCCGCAGGTGACCCTCGACGACGGGGCCGACCTGCTCGGAGTCGCCCACGCGATCGGCGCCGAAGTCGTCGAGGGGTTGATGGGCGGCACGGAGGAGACGACCACGGGACTGCTGCGCTTGCGTGCGCTGGAGGCCGAAGGGCGCCTCGGCTGCCCGGTCGTCGCGGTCAACGAGGCGCGCACCGAGCGCCTGTTCAACGACCACTACGGCACGGGGCAGTCGACGTGGGACGGCATCCTGCGGGCGACGAACCTCCTGCTCGCCGGTCGGACCGTCGTCATCCTCGGCTACGGCTGGACCGGCAAGGGCGTCGCGCTGCGCGCCCGCGGTGCCGGCGCCCAGGTCGTCGTCTGCGAGATCGACCCCATGCGCGCGCTCGAAGCGAGGATGGAGGGCTTCGAGGTGATGCCCGCCCTCCAAGCCGCTCGTCGCGGGCAGATCTTCGTCACGGTCACGGGCTCCCGGGCGGTGCTTGGCGCGGAGCACTTCGCACGCATGCCCGACGGCGCGGTGCTCGCCAACGCGGGCCACTTCGACGTGGAGATCGACCTCCAGGCGCTCCGCGCCGCCGCCACCCAGGGAGTGCGCCAGGCGCTGCCGCTGGTCGAGGAGCACCGCCTCGCGGACGGTCGCCGCTTGAACCTCCTGGCCTCGGGGCGCGTCGTGAACCTCGCCGCGGGGCAGGGCCACCCGGCCGCCGTGATGGACATGAGCTTCGCCAACCAGGTCCTGGCCGCAGAGCACCTCGTGCGCGCCGCGACCACCGGCCCCGCGCTCGGTGCGGGCATCCACCCGGTGCCCGAGGCGATCGACCAGGAGGTCGCGCGGCTCAAGCTGGCCTCGCTCGGCGTGGAGATCGACACGCTCAGTCCGGCGCAGATCGCCTACTTGTCCGACTGGGCCTGACGCAGGCCGCCTGCCTAGAAGCGGCCACGCCGCCCCCGCCCGATTCAGGCGATCGCGCCCCGGCGGGTCCGGCGCCGGCGACCGTGGGTAGGGTCCGCGCCGTGGAAAGCGCCGAGCACCCCGCCGTCGTCAAGCTCCGCGGGGCCGGCGCAGGCGAGCCCGCGCTGCGGGCGTTCGCGCGCGCGGTCGAGCGCGTCGCGGCCGGTGAGACGGGGCTGCTCGCCGAGGCCGCGATCACGCCGGTCGACGCGCTGGCCGACGCCGAGCAGCTGCCCGCGCCCGACCCGGCTGCGATGGCCACGGCGCTCGACCAGGCCGTCGTGGTCAAGCTCAACGGAGGGCTCGGGACCAGCATGGGGCTCTCCGGACCCAAGGCGCTGCTGGAGGTCAAGGAGGGCCTGAGCTTCCTCGACGTCATCGCGCGGCAAGTGCTGCACCTGCGCGCGCTGACGGGCGCGCGGCTGCCGCTCGTGCTGATGCACTCCTTCGCGACGCAGGAGCCGTCGCTGGCCGCACTGGACGCGCACGACGGCCTCGCCGATCAGGACGTCGCCCTCGACTTCCTCCAGGGCCGGGTCCCCAAGCTCCGCGCCGACGACCTCGAGCCCGCCGTGCACGCCGCCGCGCCCGACCTCGAGTGGGCGCCGCCCGGCCACGGGGACCTTTACGCCTCGCTCGCGGGGTCGGGCATGCTCGCGTCGCTGCTCGAACGGGGCTACCGCTACGCGTTCGTCTCCAACGCCGACAACCTCGGCGCGGTGCTCGACCCGGCGCTGCTGAGCTACTTCGCTGCGGGGGGCGCGCCGTTCCTGATGGAGGTCGCCGACCGCTCGGCCGCCGACCGCAAGGGCGGCCACCTGGCGCGGCGTCGCGAAGGCGGCCTGGTCCTGCGTGAGCTCGCCCAGGCGCCCGCCGAGGACGCGGCGAGCTTCCAGGACGTCGAGCGCCATCGCTTCTTCAACACGAACAACCTGTGGGTCGACCTGCGCGCGCTCGACGCCGCGCTGGCGGTGGCGGGCGGCGCGCTCGACCTGCCGCTCATCGTCAACCGCAAGACCGTCGACCCCAAGGACCCTCGCTCCACGCCGGTCTTCCAGCTCGAGACCGCGATGGGCGCGGCGATCGACGTCTGGGACGGTGCGCAGGCCATCCGTGTGCCGCGCTCTCGCTACGCGCCGGTCAAGACCACCGAAGACCTGCTTGCCGTGCGCTCTGACGCGTTCACGCTGACCGAGGACAGCCGCGTGCAGCTCGCCCCGGAGCGCGACGGCCGCCCGCCCGTCGTCGAGCTCGACGCGGCGTACTTCAAGCTCGTCGACGCCTTCGAGGAGCGCTTCTCCGCCGGCCCGCCCTCGCTCGTGGCCTGCGAGCGCCTCGAGGTCTCCGGCGACGTCGCCTTCGGCGCGGGGGTCGTCGCGCGCGGCACCGCCTGCGTCGAGCACACGGGTCCCGGCCGCCTCGAGCTCGCGCCGGGCACCGTCTTGGGCGCCTGACCTTCGCTGAAGGCGCGCTTACGACTTCGGCCTGCAAGGCCAGACTGCGCTCAGCGTCTTAGAACCGGTTTCAAAAAGGCGCGGCCGTGAGGAACCGTCTCGCGGCGACAGTCGCCACACGACACCACGACCGATCCAACCAGGATTGGTCGAGGTATCGCGCGGCGCCTGTCATCCACGATCCGGCTCCCTCACGAC
>JAABUN010000410.1_pt1 | contig 113156 bp, 90 predicted proteins | sample 5559311 | NCBI WGS metagenome assembly JAABUN01 (sample SAMN10711877, study PRJNA513370) | rock metagenome | isolation source: Antarctica rocks | place: Antarctica: Victoria Land, Siegfried Peak sud | reverse complement strand
GGTGCTTTCAGCATAATCAGGGGCACCGCTTGCAGCATTTAGCAAAGCAGCATAGTTACCTATAAGACTGCCGGTTAAGCCAGCAGGAAGATCCCGGTAATCGTCATAATGAGTTTGTGTAAGTAGCACTAAGCCTTGGGTAACAGCAGGGTAATATTCACTACCGGACGCCTGGATGAGGTGATAGCTGAGCTCCTGATTGTTATTCCATAGCCCTGTTTTCACCGGACGGTTAAGCTCATCATAGAAGGTTACCAGCCATTGTTGCTGACCCGGCTTTCTTAAGTTAGCATCTTGGGTCATCACGAGCCGGTCACGCGTGTCATAGACCATGTAAACAGCCCCTGCCCCGGGTACTTTCTTTATGATCATTCTTGTTCTGGCGTCGTACTCATAGCGAAACACCCCTTCATTTAAAGTAGCAGCGTCCATCGTCCAGGAACCGGAGTCGTTCATCTGTTGCACGGCTGCCCGTTGCAGCACGGCACGCAGCCGCTCCAGGTCATCATAGATATAATACGTACACAGCCAGCCGGTGTGTCCCTGGCCGGGAGCCTCACTTCCCTGGACTTTCTTCAAGACTACCTTGCCTTGAGCGTCTTTATATTCCACTACTTTCTTTCCTTGCTCATCGCTAGTCACGTTCTTAAAAAGGGAACCTTCAGCATAGATACTCTCAGAACTATACCTTCCAAAGTCATCGCCTGCTACTTCCGTTACCTTCCAGATACGCACCTGATCAGATACATTGTTGGTCTCATAAGACAGGGCTACACCTCTTCCTGCTCCTACCCAGCTATTACCGGGAGCAAGGGTGGTAGCGATCCTATTTAAGGGAGAAGCCTCGTAGATGGTCTTTGAATAAAAGTATTGCTCTCCCTGTCCGGCTAAAGGACTAGCGGCCGAGAGGTAAAAACTACTTTGTGCCGCAAGAGCACTTTCTTTATAGAGGCCGTTAGTGGAGACTGCCACGTAAGGAAGGAATTTATCTGACTCCCTTCCAAAAGCGTCATAAACCACCGGGCTCACCAAGTCACCTCCGGTACTAGTTGCAGTGGCAAGTGAACCCTGCTTTATCACCGTTTGCTCCGCTCTTCCAAGGCCATCAAAATAAGTGGTGGATTGCTTTACCTCCTTGAGCAGCTTTTGCATGAGTTGATTGGCGTCTCGTTCAGGAGCACTAGCCTCCCATGCTTTAATAAAGTTGCGACTATCGCCTGTATGGGTTAAAGAAGGGGACTGTACTACCAGCGTTACCGAAACACTCACCATTCCGCTTGCATTACCATAGCCTTCCACTACCAGGTAGTAAGTGCCTGGGCTAAGCGTGGTTTTGATGGAAGCCCTGGAGCCCGCACACAACGGGCCGTTATCGTCGTTATGCTCCAGCGGCATGCCATCGGTTTTTAACAAGTGGATATAGGTATCAAAATCAGAAGCACAGGTAGAAAGGCTTACCTCAGCCTGGCCCAGCACAGTAAACCGGTAGAAGATATCTTCACCCGGCTGTCCCTGGTAAGGGTCACCTATGGTAGCGTACTCATTGCCATAGCCTGCCAGACCCCTGCTGTCAGTAAAGGTGAAAGAGCCACCGGCATAACTGCCCATTACCACCGGGTCACTTATAGTGCTGCCTTGAGTAAAGGAGATAACAGGCATCAAAAGAAAGATTAAAAGGAAGAGCTTAATAAAAACAGCAGTGGCTTTCATAACTTTTAAAGAGTTAATAATTTTTAATAGATCAGCAAGTGATAGTTTGTTACTCAGTAGGCATTAATGGGCAGTGCCTGCATCCGGAATCGATAGGGTAGGTGGCATTATTTGCTAAAAAGAATATTGCTTCTTTGATGGAATTAAATGTAGAAACGCTGATGTGTTGTGCGGTTTGATAAATATCAAATAATCCGGCGCTGACAAAATTATAAGTTGGAGTGAGTACTTGTGCAAATAATAAAGATTGCCACCGTACTATAGCTGGTATTTGTGGTTCATAAACGCATCAATGAATCAACAGTGAAACCGTGTCAGTCATTTTGCACTATCCTTAAAAGTTAATATTAACTTAAGATGCCGCTGTCTATTTACCCATAATCTGGTTCTACTTTCGAACAATATTTTATTTTAAAACTACTGTTTATGAAAAACCGTTCGCTTCTTTGTATAGTATTAATATTTTTTTCAGGGATGTTGCCTGTTTCCTTGTATGCACAATATGCGGTTAGCGGAAGAATTTTATCACGTACTGACCAAACACCTGTCGCTGGCGGAACAGTTATAATCAAAGGATCAAATAAAGGCGCTTCATCGGATGCCAGGGGCCACTTTACAATTAATGCAAAAAAAGGCGATGTGCTTATCATAACCGGTACCGGATTAAAAGCGCAACAGGTACTGGTAACCGGTAGTGATGAAATTGTGGTTCAGGCCGATATGGAAACAGAAGGATTGAACGAAGTAGTAGTTACAGCCCTTGGCATCCGCAAAGAAGTTAAACGGCTGGGATATGCCGTACAGGAAGTAAAAGGTGAAGACCTGGTAAAGGCCAGGGACCAGAATCCCATTTCAGGACTTACCGGTAAAGTAGCCGGACTTTCAGTAGGGCCTTCCGCTGAAATGTTACGTAAGCCAACGGTATTGCTAAGGGGTAATGAAATTACCTTGTATGTAGTAGATGGCGTTCCCATCAGTTCAGATACCTGGAACTTAAGTCCGGACGATATCGAATCTTATACGGTATTGAAAGGGCCTACTGCCGCTGCGTTGTACGGCAGCCGCGCACAATATGGCGCCATCCTGATCACCACTAAAAAAGGTAATAAGAAAAAAGGCTTTACCGTGGAGATCAATTCAACCAATTCCATGGATAAAGGATTTACTGCTTTCCCGAGAACACAGGATGAATATGGCCCGGGAGAAAATGGTTTGTACAAATTCGGTGATGGTAAAGGCGGAGGATTGAACGATAATGATTACGATGTATGGGGGCCAAAATTTGAAGGTCAGCTCCTGCCTCAATATGATAGTCCTGTTGATCCCGTCTCCGGTGTCAGGGCCGGAACACCCTGGATCGCAAGGGGCAAGAATAACCTCGGTAGGTTTTTAAAGCCTGGCTTTCAATCCACCAATAATATATCCCTGAATGCAAGCGGGGATAACTATACGATGCGGATATCGCTTTCACACTCCTTCCAGCAAAGCATTATTCCGAACATGAAATTGAATATCACCAACCTCAATCTTTATACATCATACAATCCAACGAGCCGCTTAAAGATCGAGGCTAACATAAATTATAACAAACAGTATACACCTAACTTTCCCGATGTGGATTATGGGCCTAACAGTCTTATTTATAACGTTGCCATCTGGACAGGTGCAGACTGGAACGTTGACGATATGAAAAATTACTGGCAGCCCGGCAAAGTAGGAACTCAATCAATCTTTGCTGAATACCAGCGCTATCATAATCCATATTTTATGGTGTATGAATGGCTCCGCGGTCATTATAAAACAGATATTTACAGCTACCTTTCAGCCAACTATACTTTTAATAAAAACCTCAACCTAACCGCACGTACACAGGTAACGGGTTACGACCTTTTACGTACCGAAAAAATGCCTTTCTCTGCACACCCCTATGGCCGTGAGCAGCAGCAGGGAGATTATCGTGAAGACCGCCGTAATCTTTTTGAGAACAATACCGAATTGCAGCTCAATTATAATTACACGGTAAAAAAATTCCTGAATCTTACAGGTCTGGTTGGTGGCAATATCCGGAGCTTCAGTTATAACAGCAATTTCACCTCCACAGATTACCTGAACGTTCCCAACGTTTACAACTTTAGTAATTCCAAAAATCCTATTCAGGCGTCCAGCTTCAGAGCGGATATGCGCGTTCTAAGTGCATATTATTCCTTGGATGCCTCTTTGGGCAAATATGCTACCCTTTCTACCACCGGAAGAGTAGACCAATCATCTGCCTTACCTACCGGAAGAAATAAATATTTTTACCCTAGCTTTTCGCTGGCTTTACCAGTTTCGGATTATTTAGTAATGCCGTCTTTTATAAGCTTTCTTAAGTTCCGGGGTTCTTATGCTACCGTTCATGGCGATGCTACTTCATCAACGATAGGGATGGCTCCTTACAATTCTATTACAGCCCTTAATAGTTCACCGACCGGCATCTCCTTGTTTGATTATCCGTTGGGCTATGGAAGTAATTACAGCTCGCCTTATGGCGGACCCGATTATGGTTTACAGGCGGTGTACTCCACCAACAAACCTTACAACAATCAATCGGCGGCCTACTATTCTTCTTCCCTATTTGATCCCAACATTAAAACTTTCAACCGTAAGAATTTTGAAGAAGGATTTGACATCAGGTTCCTTAACAACCGGTTAGGCCTAAGCGCTACTGCTTTTCAATATGTTGATGGGCCACAGATACTAAGGAACACTGTTTCTTCGGCTACGGGTTACAGTTCTTATTTCCTGAACGCACTGGTGACAAGGAAAACAGGGTATGAAGTTTCGTTAAACGGAACTCCGCTTCGTTCTAAGTTAGGATTAAACTGGAATGTACTGGTCAACTGGTCTACCTACCAGGATGTATATAAAGAACTTCCGCCGGGCCAAACCATTTACAGAACATTCTATAAAGTAGGTGACCGGGTGGATAAACTGTACACAAATGCGTTTGTAAGAACAGCCGATGGACAAATCGTGCACGATGGGGCAGGTAAACCTCTTGCTAATCCGGTTGCCCGGTTTCTTGGCAACCTGAATTCTGATTATTCATGGAGCATCTATAATAATTTCAGCTACAAAGCACTGTCTCTTGGTTTCCAGTTTGACGGTAGCGTAGGTGGTGTCACCACCGATTACCTGCATAACAAAACCATGAGGGGCGGTAGGAATATTGAAACCATTGAAGGGAAATTCGGTGAAGGAAGGCTTGCCGATTACCAGCATGCAACTGATCCAGCATTCAAGGGAATTTATGTGGGAGACGGTGTGGTGGTATCCAACGGTACTCCTATCAATTATGATTCTAAGACGGGCGAAATTCTTAATTATAAAGACCTGCAGTTTGCTCCCAACACACGGGTGACACATGTGCAGGATTATATCAGTAAATATTATGGAATTGATGAAGCCAATCTGATGAGCAAGACTTTTGCCAAGCTGCGTGAGGTTACTATCGGCTACACTATTCCGGCATCTCTGCTTACAAAAAGCTTTATCAGCAAGATAACGGTCTCGGCAGTTGCAAGAAACCTGGTATATTTTTATAAGGACAAGCGGTTCAAAGATGTTGACCTGGACCAATATAACAGGGGCATAAGCGGCACTACGCTACAATCTCCCACCACCCGCCGGTACGGATTAAACATAAACGTTGTTTTTTAAACTATTAAGTGTTCTTATTATGAAAAAGATATTTATATGGATTATATTACCTGCGCTTGGCTTTTCAGTGATGGCAGGTTGCAAAAAATCTATGGAAGATTTATATGTTAACCCTAACAAGCCAACCGCCGTTCCGCCTTCTCTCTTACTCAACGGCATAATGAATGATCTATACCAGGCTCCCTATAGCAGTTATGAAAAATACAACCAGTATTATATAATCAACTATGATTATTATGGAAATAACCGGTATGATTTCGGCCAGGGTTCCAATTACTATTCAACTCTTAAGAATGTAACCAAAATGGAAGAAGAAGCGCGCAGGATCGGCCTTCCTGAAATAAATGCTTATTCAACCTTAGGGAAATTTTTTAAAGCTTATTATTTTACCCAGATGAGCCTGCAGGTCGGCGATATTCCGATGACCGATGCTTTGAAGGGCCAGGACAATCTTACCCCGGCGTATGACCCGCAAAAAACGGTTTTCCAGCAGGCCATGCTTTGGCTGGATACCGCCAATACCAACCTGACGGCGCTTATTGCCAAAGGTGACAATAGCATGGCAGGTGATATTTATTTTAATAACAACCTTTCCAAATGGCGAAAGGTTGTTAACACTTACAGGCTTCGCTTATTGATTCATTTAAGCAAGAAAGCGGATGATGCCAGCTTAAATGTGAAACAGCAATTTGCCATGATCGTTGGTAATAAAGCCACCTATCCCATAATGGAAAACATGAGCGATAACCTTCAGTACATATATGTGTTTCCAACGAATCTTTATCCTAACAACCCGGGAAATTACGGCTTCGATGCATTGCGTTATAATACCTCAGCAACATACGTAGGATTATTAACTCAATTAAATGATCCAAGGGTATTCGTAACTTCCGAGCCAGCAACGGCTTTGGTAGCTGCAGGTAAGTCGCCCGTCAGCTTTGATGCGTTTATCGGCGCTAGTCCTGGCGAAGACCTCGGTACAATGTATATTAAAACCAATAACGGTCAGTACTCATTGCTGAACAGGAAACACTATTATGATACTTATACGGGCGAACCAAGCATCCAGATTGGTTATCCTGAAATGCTTTTTAATATTGCCGAAGCTATCAACAGGGGATGGATAACTTCCGGTGCTATGGGAAATGCAGAAGATTATTATAAAGCCGGCATCAAAGCTTCCATGACTTTTTACAACATTCCGGAATCAGGAACGATGCCGGTTTATTTTTTGCATCCGGGTGCAAGCCTGGGCAATTATGATACCTATTCAATCAACGTTGATTTCAATAGTTATTATAGTCAGCCATTGGTGAAGTATGCGGGTAATAATGCAACCGGCCTGAATGAAATACTGAGCCAACGCTACCTTTCTTTATTCCGCCATTCGGGTTTAGAATCATATTTTACGTACAGGCGTACAGGGGTGCCTGTGTTTACAACGGGTTCCGGTACGGGCAACAGCGGAAGAATCGCCATGCGGTTTAAATATTCCAGCGGCGAGCAAACGGCTAACTCCACCAACTACCAAAGTGCATTGCAATCTCAGTATGGAGGTAATGATGATATAAATGCGGTGATGTGGTTGTTAAAATGAATTTTTTGAACCACAGAGAAAAGCCGGAGGTTAAGAAGAGGTTACACAGAGGAGGTCTCTGTGTAACCTCTTCTTAACCTCTGGCTTTCCTCCGCGGTTATAAAAAATTTAAAGTCATTGCTCCATCTTCTATAACGCAAAAGCGATATAATTTCCACCAGGCTTCTGTTCCCGGCCGCCACCAGCTGCAATTACCACATACTGTTTGCCTGCAACTTCGTAAGTAACCGGTGTTGCAAAACCACCTGCCGGAAGTTGGTATTCCCAAACCATCTTACCTGTTTTTCTTTCAAACGCCCTTATCTTTTCATCTTTGGTTCCGGCTATAAAAATTAGTCCGCCGGCAGTTACAAGCGGGCCACCATAAGAAGTAGTTCCAGTTGTAGGTATTCCTTTTTTTATCAGTTCAGGATATTCGCCCAACGTGATCTTCCATAGATACTTCCCAGTATTAAGGTCAATAGCATTCAGCGTTCCCCAAGGTGGTTTGATTGCGGGATAACCATCCTGATCTGTAAATCTTTTCCATGGATTACTAAGATAAGGAGGCAAATAAGGATACCCGGTATTTGCTGCTGAAGCGTTTACTGGTTTATTTGGGGCACTCGCCCATGGCTGCCCATTATCGGTGTTTGTTACAAAGCTAACGATCAGGTTCCGGTCTCTTTCTGGAAGATGCTGGAAGGAAGGCATCCTGCCGCTGCCTGTTTTCAAGAGGTTTTGAATATCATCAACTGAGCGCCGCTTTTCCACATTTATAAGGCTTGGCAATTCGGGGCCACTTCCTTTCCTGTCCTGTCCATGGCAGGCTGCACAGTTTGCACTATAAAGCGCATGACCCTGGGTTATCCTTGTTTTTTGCCTGGTAGCAAACGCTGTTGTTCTATCCGACATAACCAGCTCCCAGGGCTCTTCATTTGCATTCTGATAAAGTATGCCATCAGGGTCTATCGCGTTCCCGCCCCATTCTGCGCCACCGCTATAACCGGCAACCAGCGTTCCTGTTGTACTTGGCGGAGTGAATTTATGGGTAGATTTTATTTTCCGGAAGCTTTTCATTGCGTAAGCATGAGCTTCGGGAGAAAGATTGGTTATGTCAGCTTCAGTGAATACCTGCCGGGTAAAAGGAGCAGGAAGGAGCGGAAATTTTTGGGTTGGATATGGATGTTCGCCAGGTAAACCTTTGATAGGAACGGAGCGTTCTTCCACCGGAAACAGTGTAGTGCCTTTATCTCTGTCTAGCACATAAACCATCCCGTCTTTCGTTGCCTGAACCACCACATCAATTCTTTTTCCATTGTGGGTAACCGTTATAAGGTTTGGCGGACAAGCATGATCCCTGTCCCAAAGATCATGATGTATGGTTTGATAATACCATTTCATTTTACCGGTCTGCGCGTCCAGTGCCATGATACAATCGGAAAACAAATTGGCTCCCGTGCGTACAGCACCATAAAAATCAGATGCCGGAGAGCCTGTACCAAAATATACTACACCGCGTTTTTCATCAAGGGTAATTCCACTCCAGCAGTTTGTACCGCCGATTCTTTTATAAGCATCTTTCGGCCAGGTAGCATAGCCAAATTCTCCGGGTTGAGGAATGGTATGAAAAACCCAGGCAAGCTTTCCGGTTATTATATCAAATGCCCGGATGTGACCGGGGAGGGCGTCACCACCTTCCGATACTGTAGAACCTATGATGAATGTATTCTTGTAAACAATCCCCGGACTGGTAGCGTTAATGGATGCTTTAGTAACATCATAATCCATATTGGTCTGAAGGCCCTCATGCAGGTCAGCCCTTCCGTTATCCCCAAAGCTTTTGATGATCTCCCCGGTTTTGGCATTCACTGCATATAATTTGGAACTAACGGTATATAGTATGCGTTTGTCATCACCATTTTCCCAATAAGCTACTCCACGATTATTATGTGGCCTGTCTTCTTTATTAGGCACAAACTTCCATATCTGTTCACCTGTGCCGGCATTAAGTGCAAACACATTCAGATCGGGTGTTGTTCCATAAAGAATACCATTTACAACAATCGGCTGGCACTGGATATCGCCTGTTTTAGTAATGGCTGCGTTGTACATCCACGCAACTTTAAGATTCTTTACATTTTCAATAGTTATCTGATTTAAAGGGGAATAACGGTTACCTGCCTTGTTGCCCCCATATACGGGCCAATCCTTGCCAGTTTCCGATATATCAGCACTATCAATTTTTATCCAACCGTAGATCAGATAACTTCCCAGTAAGAGACATAATATCGTTATATATTTTAGGGTATTCATTTTTGAGAGTGATTATTAGAAAAGAATTTGGCTATCGGCCGTCAGCTATCAGCAGACAAAATACCACTAACATTTTTAACTATTATCCGGAAACCATTAACAATTTAAACCAGCTATCCGTTAACAATTAATCATTAATAATTATCTTCCTATTTCATAAAATTCATAATTTATCTTCCATTTGAATTCCTTGCCGGGATCCACTTTAATATGGATATAAGGTTCCGGGCAAGAAACCGTGGGACAAGCCCAAAACACCAGCTTGTCTAAAGGCTTATCTGCCCTGATTCTTACACCAGCCATCGATTGATGATTCTCAATCCTGAAATCATAATCTTTAGAATCATTGCCAAACCCATTCAAGGCGCCGATATACATATCCTCTTTCTCATTCAGGTTGCGCGTGTAATTAATTTCCTTATCCTTTATTGCTGCGAATGTTCCTAATCCCCTGCCGGTACCATTTATTTCAAAAGGAAATTTAATTTTTATGTCTGGACCGGTAAGCGTTTTGTCAATAAGAAAAAAATTATGATCATATACACTTGTTTCTATTTGTTTTGTTCCGGTGTTTTTTAAGCTATGTTCTAAAATCAGTTCAGGTTTGCCTTTTACCAGTTGTACCGTTTTACTGTATAGATAAGCATAGCCAGCTTCATCTTTCAACTCCTGTGTAAACACCACCCGGTCTTTTAATGTTTTTACTTTCCATTTACCTGGATTTGCAATTTCATATAGTGTAAAAGAGGAATATTGTTTTTCATCTATTTTGAGAAGTGACCCCACTCCTATCTTTATAAATTTCTCTCCCGGCTTTGCCTCATCATAGCCTACCGCACCAAACTCTTCTACCGGACCGGTTATAGCATCATGCAGTTTTGGGTCATACTTTTTAAACCACTGGCCAAAATAACTGTGATCTTTATATTGAAGACTTTTAATTACTCCTGACCAATCGAAGCGCGTAGCCCGGTAATATCCGGATGTTCTATCAGGTAACAACAAAGTTGCGTTTATAATACCGTTAGAAATCTCAGCTTGCGGGAAGTCTGCTAACGGTGATATGTAGCTCAAGCTTGAAATAAGGAATGAGCAGAAAATAAATATAAATTTCATCTCAATTTTTTTTTAACCACAGAGTCCTTCATGAATTTAGGAAATTCATGAAGGACTCTGTGGTTATTTTTTTTATCACGGCAAGAATTACTTTACTTCATTAGGGTTTTATGATTGTTCCATCTCCTCTCCGCAATGTGCCCATGCCCTGGTATTTAATCGGGTATTTGGCTGCTTCCTTTTCATTGATGTCTATTCCAAGCCCCGGCTCTTCTGTAACAATGTAATAGCCATTTTTTACAATAGGGCATCCGGGAAAAACTGATTGCACTTTTTCATTAAAGACCTGGCATTCCTGGATACCAAAATTAAAAACGGCAAGGTCTATATGGTTGTTAGCCTGGTGACCAACCGGAGAGGTATCTCCAGGGCCATGCCAGGCTGTTCTTACATTAAACCATTCACCCAAACGGGCCACCTTCATTGCAGGAGTAATACCGCCTAGTTGTGAAATATGACAACGAATAAAATCAAACAACCGCTCAACCATTTGATCTCTGAATTCATTGACATTATTAAACAATTCTCCCATCGCTAAAGGCACTGTTGTAGCATTGCGTAGCTGCTTGAACCATAACATATTTTCTGGTGAAAACGGATCTTCAATAAAGAACGGACGGTACTGCTCTAATGACTTAATCATATTGATAGCCTGTACCGGCTCAACCTGCTCATGCATATCGTGAAGCAATTCCACTTTCTCACCGCATTTTTTGCGCATGAATTCAAACATTTTAGGAACACGTCTCAGGTATTCGGCCTGGTCTGAATAGCCATCGCTTTGCCTGGCGTAATTAGAACCTTTAAAATCAGGGACTACTTCGCCAAAAGAACCGGCGCCACCATAACCGCCTTGCTGGATACGTACGTGCCGCCAGCCCTGGTCCATAAATTTTTGAACAGAGTCGGCGATGGCTTCCACGGTGATGCCACTTGCATGAGTATAAGTATCTACATTTATCCTGCTTCTTCCACCCAGAAGTTGGTATACGGGCATTTTTGCACGTTTACCCTTAATATCCCATAAGGCCTCATCCAGTCCTGAAAGTGCATTATTCAAAACGGGCCCATTCCTCCAGTATGAGCTTACATAAGTAGACATCCAAATGTCCTCGATGTTATCAACATCCCTACCTTTACAAAAATCATTGAGGTAAATTTCTATTGCCGGAACCACCACTGCTGCCCGTTGTGTAAAGGTGGCGCACCCGACACCATATAAACCGGGTTCTGAGGTTTCTACTTTAACAATAACAAGATTAGAGCCTCCTGGAGCCGTAATAATGGCTCTTACTTTAGTAATGGTTACGGGTGGAGCTCCTTTCTGATAGGAAGGCGTTTCATATTTTTCGGCGCGGACTTTTGAACTATCAAAGAGTCCAAATACTCCTGCGGCGGAACCCGCTGCAAGCATTTTAAGAACCTTGCGACGGCTTGTTCCTGGATCATTGATTTGTTTCATGATTGTTGTTATTTTTCTCTTATAGCATTTGCTGGATTATTAAATGTACATCATTTGTCAGCTTGAAAAAAGTTGAATAAAAAAAGATTAAAGGTTTTGTTATAAAATTTCAGAAATGTAAATTAAGTTTAAAAACTTTGTCACCGATAGCCGAACGTGCATGCGAAGTTTGGGACACATAATACTATAACCATAAACGCTATTCTCAAAAGGCAAAACACTGTTATCAGCTCATATACCAGCCGCCATTTACGTTGATGGTTTGTCCGTTGATATATCCATTAGTAGCCAGTAACAATACTACATCAGCCACTTCGCTAGGTTGGCCAAAACGCCCTAGCGGGATAATCGCCGGTTTGATATTAGGATTATGTTTTATCATGTCGGTTTCAATCAGCGCTGGTGCTACTGCGTTAGAAGTAATGCCACCATACTTAGCCAGCAAGGCTGCATAGGAATGAGTTAATCCAAGCTGTCCGGCTTTAGCCGCAGCATAGTGCGGACCAATAACTCCACCTGACTGAGCAGCTATCGAGGAGATATTAATAATACGTCCAAAGTTTTTTTCTATCATAGCAGGTAATGCCGCCTGCGTAACCATGAAAGTTGAGGTTAAATTGTTATCAATGGAAAGCTGAAAATCAGCAAGCGTCAGTTCCAAAAATGGCTTTGAAGGATTGATACCGGCGTTATTAACCAATATGTCAACGCTTCCTGATACATCTGTAATTTGTTTAAATAAATTTGCCACTGCAGTTTTCTTTGAAACATCGGCTTGCAGGGCGAATGCCATTCCACCTTTGCTTTTAATAGTAGATACAATGTCATCAGCTTCTAATTTACTATTGTTATAATTAACAATCACGGTTGCTCCCGCTTCTGCCAGCGTAAAAGCAATTTCTTTTCCGATGCCCCTGGAGGCTCCGGTAACTAAAGCTGTTAGATTTTTTAATGGCTGGTTATTCATGCATCGTATTTCTGTTTGTCAGATGAAGATACGTTACTGTTCTAAAAAATGTTTGCCTAACCGCAACTGTTACTTTTATAATCTCCATAAGTTGAACACTAAAAATAAATTTTCTAGCATTTCTGCAACTGGCACTTATCAGTACTGCCATGACTAACAAACAATTCAGCAGGAAATAATCTTAATAATAAAATTATATTTACTTTTTATTAATTGAAGAAGCATCATTACGCCTAGTGAACTGTCAACCTTAAATTGCCGCTTTAGCTATCAGCTATCAGGAGGAAATACATTATATATTAGCATCCTGATAGCTGACGGCTGATAGCAACATTTAATAACAACGGAATGGTTAGGGAAGATAGGATAAATATTCCCTTAGCTTATAAAAATATAAATGATTAACAAATTAAAACTAAATTTTTATTCAGGCACCAGCGGCCTGGCGCTAACAATACCTAAGCGTTTATTCCCTCCGGAGTTTCAGGACAAGACCAGGCTATATTATTATGCGTCCTTGTTCAACAGTTTAGAAATCAACAGCTCTTTTTATAAAGTGCCACTAGCTTCTACAGTAAGCAAATGGTCTGAAACATTACCGCATGATTTTAAGTTTACGTTTAAACTCTGGAAAGGAATTACCCATAATAAAAAGCTTGTATTCAATCCGGAAGATGTTGATCATTTTATCAAAACGATTGATCATGCAGGTGATAAGAAAGGATGTCTGCTGATACAGTTTCCACCTTCACTTACGATATTAAACATAGATCAGCTTAAAAATTTATTACAATGTATTCGCAAGGCAGATCGCGATAAGCAATGGTTAACAGCTGTTGAATTCCGCAATAAGTCATGGTACCAGCAGGAAGTTTATGATTTACTTGATGAGGATACAATTAGTTTGGTAATTCATGATCATCCATCTTCGGTTACTCCATTAATCAAGTCTGCAACTGAATTGATTTATTTACGATACCATGGTATCAATGGAGATTACAAGGGAAGTTATACTAATGAATTCTTACAGGATCGTGCGCTGCAAATTGAGAACTGGTTGAAAGAAGGAAAAACAGTGTATACTTACTTCAATAATACAATAGGTGATGCGGTAAACAATTTGATAACGCTGAATGAGCTTGTAAGGAAGTAGTTTATGATAACTTATTTTTAAACCTCTATTCTATTAAGTTATCATACAAACTTTTGATAGTTGTCCTTAAAACATCGTTGATGCCGTTTGTATAAGTAGGATTGCAGCCGTTCGTTATTACAACGAATCCAAATTTCTTTTTAGGATAAAAGAACATGGCACTATAAAGTCCGTAAGCCGAGCCGGTATGTCCTGTCAAAATCTTGCCTGGAATTAAATCATTAATATTCATTATAGCTAAACCGTAACCTTCTTCATCGGAAATCTTTGTCTGCATCAATCTTGCGCTCTTTTTTGATATGATCCTGGTACCTTTATATTTTCCTTTATTCATATGCATGATCATATATTTTGCAAGATCGGTGGCAGAGATCTTCATTCCACCTGTCGGCGAAAATACAGGAGTGCTGTTACCCATTACATAATTTTTTATCTCTTCCCTGCGCGGTGCATAGGCTAATGGAGCAGGTGTGAATTTCTTCGATGCGGAATCATATTCATAAAGGGTAGCAAACAAAGTATTGTCAAGAGAGTCGACACAATATCCGCCATAAAGTCCTAAAGGATTTAGGATATGATGTTTTACATATCCATCAAAACGTTCCCCGGAAAGTTTTTCTATTATGGTACCGACCATATTGTAATTAAGATTACAGTATTGGAATTGCTTTCCCGGCTCATAGTCATTATAACACTTTGCCCAGCCTGGATTTTTGTCAGGATTTATAATGTCCAGATTAAAGTAGCCCTGACTGTCGTTGATGCTGGAGGTATGAGACATCACCATCTTGAGCGTAATGACGGTCTCAGGATATTTAGGATTTCTTATTTTAAAACCTACCAGGTTACTGAAATCATCACTCAATGACATTTTTCCAGCCTCCATTAATTGCATAATAGATGTTGCTGAGAAGGATTTAGATATGGAGGCTATCCTAAAAATGTTTTTATCAGTAAGAGCAGTATTGCTTTCCATATCTTTCAAACCAAAAGAGTGGGTATAAATGATATTATTATGTTTAACCACTGCTACAGAAAGACCAACCACATCAAGCTTTTTCATGATATTTTGTATATCGGCTTCCGCTTTTTCCGGCTGGGCGAAGCTATATGCTGAAATAGATAGGAACACCAGCGTTATAAAAAAATGTTTTAAAGAGAAGGAAGGAATCATTGCTTGTTATTGAATAATAAACTTACGTATTTTGAGTCAAGGGCTACGTGAATATTTGTTAGAACTGACTTTTTTGTAATGACGTCAAGAGCAAGTAACAGAACATCCACTGTTTTGAATGGAAGGATCATTAACAAACCGGTTAGCTTAATTTAAGATCTACAATCCATAAATAGGGTATAATTCAGGATTCAAATCCGGCAATATACCCTAATTTAGGGATTTCAATCCAAATTATGCTTAAAAGAGTATTACAAAATATAATTGAGAACAGATTTTTCAAAGGCAAGGCAATCCTGATATTTGGTCCACGCCAATCAGGAAAATCAACTTTGGTTGAGACATTACTTGAAGGTAAAGAACATTTATATCTCAATGGCGATGATGCTGATGTCAAGGAACTATTAACCAATACTACAGCAACCAGGTTAAAAAGTATAGCAGGTAAAAATAATATTGTTTTTATTGATGAGGCGCAACGCATTCCCAATATTGGACTTACCCTTAAATTATTTACTGATCAGCTTAAAAATATCCAGGTAATAGCAACAGGTTCTTCAGCTTTCGAATTATCCAGCCAGGTGAATGAGCCATTGACAGGGCGCAAATATGAATTCATGCTGTATCCGTTAAGCTTTGCTGAGATGGTTGTAAATGATGGACTGGTTAAGGAAAAAAGGATGATAGAACATAGAATGATCTACGGCTATTATCCTGAAATCGTAACTAAAACCGGTGAAGAAAAAGAGCTGCTGAAGTTATTAGCCAACAGCTATCTGTACAAAGATCTGCTAATGCTGGATCAGGTAAAGAAACCGCTTATCCTGGAAAAACTTCTGAAGGCGCTTGCATTACAGGTTGGAAACGAGATCAGCTATCAGGAGATCGGACAAATTATAGGCAGTGATAGTAAAACCGTTGATAGATATATTGATCTGCTTGAAAAAACCTATGTTATTTTCCGCTTGCCTGCACTTAATAGAAATGTCCGTAATGAGATCAAAAAAGGCAAGAAAGTTTATTTTTACGATTGCGGAATACGGAATGCGGTGATCAATAATTTTAATCCGGTTAATTCAAGAACTGATGTTGGCGCACTATGGGAAAACTTTATTATAGCCGAGAGAATTAAATTCCTTCGTTATAACAATATTGATGCATCGCAGTATTTCTGGCGGACTACAAAACAGCAGGAAATAGATCTAATAGAAGAACATAATGGCAGGCTGAACGCTTATGAATTTAAGTGGAGCAAAAACAAAAAGGTCAGGTTTCCTCAAACGTTTACTGATAACTATCCCGGCTCCGAAACTTTTACTATTTCGCCTGACAATGTTGAAGAGTTTTTGTTGATTAAAGAATAATTATGGAGAAATAAATTAATAATAAAATTTATACGGGCATACAAATAATAATTACGATTGTTTTAAAACTTCCTGCATAAGATCAGCCAGAGAAATGGCAGTGATTCCATCACCCAATGAAAAACTGTCTTTACCGGAGTACACAACATAACGACGTTGTGGTTTTATATCATCACAGGCAATATGGAATCCTTTAGATAAGGATGGCGAGGAACTACGCTTAATTTCTATTGCCCATTTTTCAGTATTGGAAAATTCCAAGATCAAATCAATTTCTGCCCCGCCTGGTGTGCCGTAATAAAAGGGCTGAACTCTTGACTGCGCAACGGCCATGATATTTTCAATAACAAAGCCTTCCCAACTCCCACCAACTACCGGATGACCCAGCAGGTTATTATAGTTGGAAATATTCAGCAAGGCATGCGTGATGCCGCTATCTCTGACATATATTTTGGGTGAACGAACGAGACGCTTACCTATATTAAACGTCCATGGTTGTAAACGTGTAACCAACAGCAAGTCTGTCATCAAATCCAGGTAACGTCCTATGGTTACACCTGATATATCGAGATTTCGTGCCAGATGAGAGGCGTTTAACGTTGTTCCATGGTTATGCGCCAGCATCGTCCAAAATCTTTCCAGCGTTTTAGCAGGAATTCGTGGGCCTAATTGGGGAATATCCCTTTCAAGATATGTTTTTATAAAATCCCTGCGCCAATCAAGGCTGTCTTTTTCTGATTCCGCTAACAGACTTTCAGGAAAACCACCGCGTACCCAAAGTGTGTGCTGCTTTTCCTGGCTATCACCCGCATATTCTAAAAGGTCAATGGGATGAAGTTCCATATAGGCTATTCTCCCTGCAAGGGATTCACCCGACTGTTGCAACAAAGCAATTGAAGCAGAACCTAAAAACATGAATTGCCCGGCTTTATTTCCTTTACGCCGCTCGTTGTCAATAATGCCCCGCAAAGATGCAAAAACCTCGGGCAGACGCTGGACTTCATCCAGTATAATTAGCTTGTTGCTATTAGCAGCATGGAAATCATTGATATCACGAATCTTTTGCAGGTCAAGACTATTTTCCAGGTCGAGATAAACTGAAGGTATTGTTTCAGAAATATTAAATGCAATGGTTGTCTTGCCAACCTGCCGTGGACCTATAAGGGCAAGCGAAGGACTCCTTTGTAAAGCCTGTAATATTTGAGATTCGAGTCTACGCTTGATCATCTATGCAAATGTAACATGAAATGTAAGATTTGCATAGTTGTAAAACTTTTTGAGTAGGTTGTATCATATATATCCAGCCCTATATCTGATAGTACCTTCGGAAGTCGGCATCTTGCCTTGTGAAATGGGTCTTAAATGATTTCGATGTCTTAAAAATTTAAGGATTATTATAAACTACACCAGTTTAATACCAACCCCATTCTTCATTAACAAAATCAATTATAAAGCAGCAATTTTTCCCCTATTTTTGCCCACACTTAATTCAATACAACATGTCTGTTTTAGTAAATAAAGATTCAAAAATTCTGGTACAAGGCTTTACGGGTACAGAAGGAACATTTCACGCCACTCAAATGATTGAATACGGAACCAACGTTGTTGGCGGAGTCACTCCCGGTAAAGGCGGCACTACTCATCTGGACAGGCCCGTTTTTAACACGGTTGCAGATTGCGTAAAAACCACTGGCGCCAATGTTTCTATAATATTCGTACCCCCCTCATTTGCCGCAGATGCTATTATGGAATCTGCAGACGCAGGAGTGGATTTGATTGTATGTATAACAGAAGGCATACCAGTGCAGGACATGGTAAATGCAAAAAATTACTTACAGGGAAAAAGTGTCAGGCTAGTCGGACCTAACTGTCCGGGAGTAATTACTGCCGGTGAATGTAAGGTAGGCATTATGCCGGGCTTTGTTTTCATTCAGGGAAGAATAGGAATAGTTTCCAAATCAGGCACGTTAACATATGAAGCTGCTGACCAGGTGGCAAAAGCCAGACTCGGGATTTCTACTGCAATAGGTATCGGCGGAGATCCTATAATTGGCACACCTACTAAAGATGCAGTAGAATTATTAATGAACGACCCCGAAACAGATGGCATAGTTATGATAGGAGAAATTGGTGGCAACATGGAAGCAGAAGCTGCCAACTGGATAAAACAAAATGGAACCAAGCCGGTGGTAGGATTTATTGCTGGTCAGACGGCTCCTGCAGGCCGCAGGATGGGACATGCCGGAGCTATCGTTGGTGGTGCTGATGATACCGCTGCTGCTAAAATGAAGATCATGACGGAATGCGGTATCTATGTGGTTCAGAGTCCGGCAGATATTGGAAAGAAGATGGCGGAAGTAATGAAATAGCTATCAGCTATCAGCTATCAGCTATCAGCTATCAGCTATCAGCTATCAGCTATCAGCTATCAGCTATCAGCTATCAGCTATCAGCTATCAGCTATCAGCTATCAGCTATCAGCTATCAGCTATCAGCCTCAATCATAAAGTTTATATGTATAAAAAGCAGTGTTACCACTGCTTTTTATTATTTAGTGATCACTATAATCGAAAAAAGCTCCCTGGACCCGGGAGCTTTAAATTGCCTATTGACCGATAAAACATTTTATCTTAAAATCTTAGCCCTTCCTCCTGATAGCTGACCGCTGACAGCTGATAGCTTAATTCCTGTCACCAGGATAACCTCTTCTTTCATAACGGTCATGGTCATCGTTTCTACCATAATTACGATCGTCGTCTCTTCTGTAACGGCCTATTTGCTGTTCAGCAATTGATAGCTGACCGAAACGGTTGATCAATACGTTTACCTGGTAATTTGGTTTTAAGAAAACTGTTGATGAATACATCAGGCGATCACTTTTAAACCATCCCCTTCTTACCTGGTAAACTTTTACCTGGTGATATCCGGCTTGCAAATCATTCAACGCAAGTGAACTTCCTACACCATCATAATAGCGCCCGTCAATGACCACACGAAGGTTAGTATTATCAAAGTTGGAAATTACTAACTGGCTGGGATAAAAATCTTTAGCTGATAAAGAAACACTAAATAATATAAAAGTTAAAAATGTAATTATCTTTTTCATGTTTAAATTTTTAAAGTTTATAATATTGTTACTTACAATAATAGAGGTCGTACTTTATTAAAAGTTTATTGCACAATATGATGACTATAGCTAATTAAAAGTTAAATGGAATTATCGCATTAAGAGCTATAATAAATGTTAAGTTAAGCATGACATCAATATTAATTTCTATTAGCAATCAACTGTAAGCAATCAGGAAAACAACTACGTGATAAGTTTCCTCCTGATGGCTGATAGCTGACTGCTGATAGCAAATACGTCATTGTAGAATAATACTAAATTGGATTTATGTAAAAACCTTCATCAACGCATCCTTATATTTCTTAATTAACTTTGACTAAACCTGATGATCATGTGTTTTATTAAAAAGGCTTTCCTGTTAATTGTTCCTTTGTTTATATATTCCTTTTATACTATGGCGCAACAAAATGAAAAAAAATATGATTCTCTATGGAAGAAAGTAGAAGATCTTACTAATAAAAAAGGATTAACAAAATCTGCCTTAACAGAAGTGCATACAATATACCAGCTGGCAAAAAAAGAAAAAAAAGATGCACAGGTAATTAAAGCATTACTGTATCAAATAAACCTGGGTGAAACATTTGAAGATAATGTAGATCAGCCTGCAACCATAGTAACTTTAGAAAAAGAAAAGACAACTTTTTCAGAACCCGTACAATCCATTCTGAACAGCATCCTTGCCGAAAATTATTTAAAATATTATCAGCAACAACGCTACAAAATATTCGACAGAACAGAAACTATAAATTTTAAGAAAGATGATATCAGCACCTGGACAATAACCGATTTTCATAAAAAGATCACCGGCCTTTATGTAGCATCTATTCAGAACAAAAAACTTTTACAGCAAACAAAACTGGAACCTTACGATGCTATTATTGTAAAAGGCAATGCCCGCAACCTGCGTCCTACAATGTATGACCTGCTTGCAAACCGGGCACTTGATTATTTCAGAAATGAGGAACGTGATATCAACAAACCTGCTTATGCTTTTGAAATAAAAGATGAAAACTTATTTTTACCTGCTCCTGAATTTGTCAAACTGCAAATCCTCACTAATGATTCATTGTCCCTCCACCACAAAGCGTTGCTTATCTGCCAGGACCTGCTTACATTTCATGCTACGGATGAAAGACCAGATGCTTTCATTGGTGCGGATATTAAACGGGTTGAAATCGTACACCAGTTCGGCGTTATGGAAAGTAAAGAAGACCTGTATATAAAAGCATTGCAACAGATATATTCAAAATATCCTATGGAACCTGCTGCAGCTAAAGCAGCCTGGTTGCTGGCACAATGGCATGTAAACAAAGCTTCATTATACGAACCTTTAAAAGATACCGCCAACAGGTTTCAATACATCCAGGCTCTAAAAATATGCGAAACAATTGTTCAGCAAAAGCAGGAAAGTGAAGGCAAATCAAACTGCCTGGCACTTATCAACCGGATAAAACGCAAAGAGCTCAACCTGCAAACTGAGAAAGTAAATATTCCTAATCAGCCATTCCGTACCCTGGTAAGCTTTAGAAATTTTACACAATTATTCTTCCGCATTATTCTCATATCTTCTGAACTACAAAAACAACTGAGCAACCGCTATGACGAAAATTATTGGAAACAATTAATAAGTTTACCATCAATCCGAAACTGGAACCAGGATTTTCCTGCAACCAGTGATTACCAGAAGCACAGCGCTGAAATTAAAATAGATGCACTACCTGTAGGAACTTATATCCTACTGGCAAGTGTAAACGAAGATTATTCATTTGATAAAAACCCATTGGCAGTGCAACATTTTTATGTTTCTGCTATCAGCTATATAAATAATGATAATGATTATTTTGTACTGGACCGTGATAATGGAAAACCTTTGGCAAAGGCTGCTGTGCAATGCTGGAATAATAAATACGATCCTGCTCTCCGGAAGAATACACTTATTCAAGGGGAACAATTAACAACCGATAACAATGGATACTTCCATATTAACAACAAAAAGAAACCAGCAGAGAACTTCCAACTGGAGATACATTATGAAAATGACCGGCTTTTTTTAAATGATTATGTGTACCGGACATATAGGGATGAAAATGAAACTGATAAAAGCTTAAGTGCCTCCGAATCTGAACGCAAGCAGGCAAGGGTTTTCTTTTTTACAGACCGTTCTATCTATCGTCCGGGTCAAACGGTGTATTTTAAAGGAATCGTTATTACTGAAGATTATGAAACCAGCAAAAGCAAGGTATATGCTAATTATAAGTCAACAATAATTCTGGACAACGCATCCGGCGAAACAACCGATTCACTGCAACTTACTACCAATGAATTTGGCTCCTATACTGGTAATTTTAAATTTCCCCAACATTCACTAAACGGAATGTTTCAACTCAGGGATCATGAACTGGAAGGTGAAGTCTCCTTCTCTGTTGAAGAATACAAACGACCTAAATTTTATGCTGACTTTGAAAAAATAAAGGCTTCTTACAGGATTAATGATAGCATCCTGGTGACAGGTTTTGCGAAAGCTTATGCAGGTAATAATATAGACGGCGCCACTGTTACATTCAGGGTCGTTAGAATGCCAAGATTTATTTATCCCTGGCTCTATTGGAAAATAGGAATTCCCAGATCCAGTAACATGGAAATTACAAATGGAATCGCCACTACTACAGATGAGGGAAAATTTACTATTCGATTTAAAGCAATCCCGGATCTCAGTATCGACAAAAAATTAGAGCCGGTTTTCGATTATAAAATAATAGCAGATATTACCGACATTAACGGCGAGACAAGAACCGCCGAAACAACCATTCCGGTTTCTTACAAAGCCCTTCAATTAAAAGTTATTTTGTCTTCTGAAGAAACTATTTTAATTGACAGCCTAAAGAATATTTCTATTAGAACGGAAAATTTGAATGGGGAATTTGTGCCATCCCAGGTTCATGTTAGCATCTACTGGCTACAATCTCCTGAAAGGCTTATCCGTCAACGCTTCTGGCAACAGCCGGATGTTTATGTGATCAACAAAGAACTTTACCTGCAACTATTTCCTAATGATGAATACGGAGATGAAACAAATCCTCGAAACTGGAAAAGGAGTGAAAAATTATATGAGCGTGTTGATTCAACCAAAGCAACTGTTTCTTTCGAAATAATGCCCCAAAGATTTACCACAGGCTGGTACGCTGTTGAAGTTGTTACCAAAGATGCGTTTGGCGAAGAAGTGAAAGACATCCGCAATGTTCAGTTGTATGATGAAAAGAATATTCCTGCTGCTATCTATTCATGGAATATTCAAAGGGATAAAAGTGTTGAGCCGGGAAAAAAATCTACCATCAGCATAGGATCATCTGCGAAAGACCTGTTTGTAATTCAACAGGTAGAAAAGCAGTCTAAAGTTTACCACTTAATGTCTCAGGTCAGCAATACTGGCGACCAACAATCAAAAGATTACAGGTTTATCAGTCTTAGTAATGAAAAAAAATCTTATGATTTTCCTGTAACGGAAGATGACCGTGGCGGATTCGGTGTATCTCATTTTTTTGTAAAGAATAACCGGTTCTACATAATGCATGACATAGTAAAAGTGCCGTGGACTAATAAGTATCTAACAATTAGCTATGAAAGCTTTCGTGATAAAACACTTCCCGGTAGTGAAGAAAAGTGGAAGCTGAAGATCAGCGGTTATAAAAAAGAAAAGGTTGCCGCTGAAATGCTGGTATCCATGTATGATGCATCATTGGATCAATTTAAGCCACACAGCTGGGATATTCCGGATATATGGCCAACCTATAATGCAGAACAGGAATGGAGCGGACAAAATAATTTTTCATCAGTACAATCACAGGAAACATACAGAGGAGAAGAAAACAATTTCAAATTCTATTCAAATGTTTACGATCAGATATTTTCACTACCAGGTCGTAATGCTTCAAGAATGTTGAGAGGAAGCATTCCTGGTGTAAACGTGAGGGCTGCCGGCGCACCTCCCCGGGAAGGTTATTATTCAAATAAAAATAATGAAGATGCAGGTGTATTGTCAAAATTTGCTTCATCAGAAAATAAATTAGAAGAAGTAGTAATTGGGATGAATAAAAATGATGCTCGTCAAAGAATCATTGAACCACCAACTATTCAAACCAGAAAAAATTTCAATGAAACAGCATTCTTCCTGCCCGACCTCAAAATAGATAGCGCTGGAAATATATCATTCGGCTTTACCATTCCTGAAGCGCTCACACGCTGGAAATTTCAGGCACTGGCTCATACCAAAGAGGCTGACTTTGGTTATTCCACCAAAGATATTATCACACAGAAAAAACTAATGGTGCAACCTAATGCACCACGGTTCTTCCGCGAAGGAGATCATATGGATCTGAGCACCAAGATCGTGAATATGACGGATAAAGAACTCACCGGCACAGTACATCTTGAGTTGTTAAACGCCGTGGACATGCAACCGGTTGATGGCTGGTTTCAGAATATGACAGCCAATCAATACTTTACCGCTGAAGCTGGCAAAAGTGTGGTGGCTAATTTTAATATCCAGATACCTTATCAATATAACAGCGCGATAGTCTATCGCTTTATTGCCAAATCAGACAGCGCCGGTGTTAGCGATGGTGAAGAAGCATCATTACCAGTAATAACCAATAGCATGCTGGTTACTGAAAGCATGCCATTAAACATTCATGGCAATACCACAAAAAAATTCCGTTTTGAAAAATTGTTACAGTCAGGATCAAGCGAAACATTGCAGCAACATTCTTTAACAGTTGAGTTTTCGTCTAACCCTGCCTGGTATGCGGTGCAGGCGTTACCTTATTTAATTGAATATCCTTATGAATGCTCTGAACAAACTTTTAACCGTTTTTATGCCAACGCACTCGCGACAAAAATTGCCAATGCATCTCCGCGCATAAAAGCAATCTTTGAAAAATGGAAGTCTTTATCTTCTACTTCTCAAGGGGATGCTTTACTATCAAACCTTGAAAAAAATCCTGAGCTAAAATCAGCATTGCTGGAAGAAACACCCTGGGTGCTTGAAGCAAAAAGCGAAGCTCAACAAAAGAAGAACATTGCTTTGCTTTTTGAAATGGTTCGCATGAATGGTGTGTTGCAGGCGTCAATCTCTAAACTGCAACAATCACAGTCTCCAAATGGCGGATTCAGCTGGTTCAATGGTGGTCCTGATGATCGTTTCATCACACAATATATTCTTACAGGATTGGGTCATTTAAAAAAATTGAACGCGCTGCCTCAATCGGAAATATTAGATAACATTACCCGGCTTGCAATAGTGTATCTTGATAAACGCCTGAAAGAAGATTACGATAATTTAATTAAATCCAAATCAGACATCAATAAAAATAATACCAGTTACCTGCAGGTGCAATACCTGTACATGCGAAGCTTTTTCAGTGAGTACGGTATTCCCGGAGAAACTTTCAACGCAGCCAATTACTACCGCAAGCAATCACAACAGTTTTGGTTACAGCAAAACCGATACATGCAGGGCATGATAGCGCTGGCTTTAAACCGCTCGGGAGATCATAAAACCGCAGGTGACATTTTAAAATCACTACAACAAAATGCCGTCTTAAATCCTGAGATGGGTATGTACTGGAAAGAAAATCGTAGTGGCTATTTCTGGTACCAGGCGCCTGTGGAAACGCAAAGTTTATTGATTGAAGCTTTCAGCGAAATTGGTAAAGACAATAAGATAGTTGATGACCTGAAAACCTGGTTGCTGCAACAAAAACAAACACAGCGGTGGTCCTCAACAAAAGCAACTGCTGATGCCTGTTATGCCTTGCTGTTGCAGGGAACAGACTGGCTTAACAATGAACCTTCAGTAGAAATAAAATTAGGAAGCAAAACGGTGAAAAGTTCTGATAAAGAGCAGCAGTCAGGAACAGGTTATTTTAAAACAATATTTAACGGGCCATTTGTGAATCCCTCAATGGGCGATATCACTGTTACCACATCATCTGTTAATGCCTCTGGCAATAGTAGTTGGGGAGCGGTCTATTGGCAATATTTTGAAAAGCTGGATAAGATAACGCCTTCTGCTACTGCGTTACAGTTAACAAAAAAAATATTTATTGAAAAGAATTCCGGCAGAGGTCCTGTGCTGGAACCTGTTACTGATGGCGCTTCCATAAAAGTGGGAGATAAGGTGAAAGTGAGGATAGAACTCAGGGTAGACCGCAATATGGAATACGTTCATCTTAAGGATATGCGTGCCGGATGTATGGAACCGGTAAATGTATTGAGCACATATAAATACCAGGGTGGCCTGGGCTATTATGAAAGCACTAAAGATGCCAGTACTAACTTTTTCTTTAACTGGTTACCAAAGGGTGTTTATGTATTTGAGTATCCATTGTTTGCTACGCAGGCTGGTAACTTCAGTAACGGTGTCAGCAGTGTTCAGTGCATGTATGCACCAGAGTTTTCGAGCCATAGCGAGGGGATAAGAGTTAATGTTGAATAAGTTTTTTATAACCACGGAGTAACGGCCAGAGGAGAGGAAGAGGTTACACAGAGACGTCCTCTGTGTAACCTCTTCTTATTCTCTTGTATTTCTCCGTGGTTAAAAAAAAGATCCACAGGAACACTATTTTTACACCATGAAAATCGATTACCTCATAATCGGACAAGGAATCTCCGGAAGCTTCTTATGCCATGAGCTTGAAAAAGCAGGCTTGTCTTTTATAGTGATAGATGAAATAAAGCAACATAGCGCCTCCCGAATTGCCTCGGGAATTATCAATCCCATCACAGGAAGACGCATTGTAAAAACATGGATGATAGAGGAACTTATGCCCTTTGCCTGGGAAGCTTATAAAAGCATAGGCAATACCCTTGGCATTGAATGCGTAACAGAAACAATTGACATAGATTTCTTTCCAACTCCTCAAATCCGTCTTGCATTTTTAGACCGGATACAGGAAGACCCGCAATACCTGTCATTGCCAGCAAACAGTAATGACTGGTACCACATTCTGAATTATGATTTTGGCTATGGTATCATAGATCCCTGCTACTTGGTTAGTCTTCAGCAACTGTTACCTGCTTTTAGAAAATCTCTTATTGGTAAAAATATTTTAAGAGAGGAATATTTTGATCCGAAACATCTTATTGTAACTTCAACCGGCATTCAGTATCGGGACATCCTCGCCGGTAAAATTATTTTTTGTGATGGCATTGAAAGCCAGGAAAACCGCTGGTTCAAAAACCTGCCCTTTGCACCAAACAAAGGGGAAGTGTTGATAGTAGAAATAAAAGACCTGCCTGCCAGCAATATTTTTAAAAAAGGTTTAAGCATCGTTCCCTGGAAAGATTATCTTTTCTGGGTTGGCTCCTCCCATGAATGGCAGTTTGAAAATACTCAACCAACAACAGCCTTCCGTCAAAAAACGGAAGCTCAATTAAAACAATTTTTAAAAATTCCTTTTACAATTATGGATCATTGGGCCGCTATTCGTCCGGCTACACTGGAGCGTCGCCCGTTTATCGGCTTTCATCCCCGGCATCCTCACATAGGAATCTTCAATGGCATGGGCACAAAGGGATGTTCACTGGCTCCCTATTTTGCTAAACAACTGGTGGATCATCTTACTAACAAAAATGAACTCTCACCGGAAGTAAACGTAGACCGGTTCAGAAGAGTGCTGTCGAGGTCTGAACTGTGATTTGTCTGAACTGTGATTTGAATGATTTAATGAGGACTATGATTACGCATCTTATATCATTTCATTGATTTGATCCAGGTAGAATCATAGTCATCATTAAATCATTCGAATCACAGTTCAATTTTTCTTCACAGTTCAGAAATTCTTATATTTTTGTTTAGTCATGGCTATCCTTAAGGAAGCATCTATATAAATATTTTACTTTCACTAATGAATACTTCGAACGGCATGTATTGCATCCCACAAAGATTTCGTGTAGTCGAAAATTTGCATATTGTTTTTTGGCTTTTTAAAGATCTTAGCTGGGCAATGCTTTGGAGGCCATTAGGATTGTTTATGATCATTCCCACTATCTCAGCCGCGCTATTGATCACCTGGCAGACAAGGCATATAAAAGCCGAGCTCTTTCACAATCTTGCTGTTGATTTCTGGATATGTGCCAATGCTTACTGGATGATCATAGAATTTAATGATTTACCCGACCGGTTCAGGTATTATTCAGCTATACCATTTTTTATCGGAATAGGTTTTATTGCATACTACTATATTATAATTTTTCCTGCAGAAAGAAAGAAACAAAAAATAATCGGATCAACGATCGAGATTCCCGAAATACTTTAAGGTATTTACAGAACGGAGGTTCGAATCCCTCACTCTCCGCAGTTATCAGTATCAAAGTGCATCAAAAGCCTGCAAATCGTTGATTTATGGGCTTTTTTACTTTTAAGACTGTACCAAATCATTCATTAACGCACAATCTGTTGGTGAGTAGTTCGGTGAGTCAAAAAGCGATCGAAAAATGACTCACCAGAATTGATATAAACTACTGATGGCCCGCATGTTCAATATTTGAACATGTATTTAATAGTGAACTGCAATCTTTAATTTGTTAACGTAAAAAGAACACTATGTTAAGTAAAGAGTTCTCAAACGAACGGCTATTATATGTAAGGGACATATTTCTTTTTAGCTGCTTCACTGGTTTGGCTTACGCTGATGTAAAAAAGCTAAAACGAACCGAAATTGCCATCGGTGTCGATGGTGAAAAAAGGGTATTTACCAAGCGACAAAAGACGAATACTTCTTCAAGAATACCCTTGCTTTCTACCTCGTTGGAGATTATAAATCGTTATCAGGATCATCCGAAATGCGTAAATAAGGGAACACTTCTTCCTGTGCTTAGCAATCAAAAAATGAATGCTTACCTAAAAGAGATCGCTGATATTTGCGGAATAAATAAAAATTGACCTTTCATATTGCCCGGCATACATTTGCTACGTAAGCCACCGGGGAACACCATCTTGTTTTACCATTTAAGCGATCAGATATTTGTATTATAAAAATATAAGTATGCGTTTACCTGAGAATGACCGTAAAGCAATGATTGCTTTAATCGAAAAATGGCAGAAGAGTGTAATGAGACAAAAAGATTTTTACCAGCAAAATAACATCCCGGCTCATGTGTTTTATTATTGGCATAAATGCTATAGAAAGCAACAGCAAAATAAAGTTGAGAAGCCATCGTCATTCAATCATTTTATAGAATTGCAGCCTTCGGTTTCAAGATCAATTAATAATATAGAGATCCGGTTACCCAATGGCATTCAGATAAGTTTTAGTGACCTGGTGAGTGTTGATTATTTGAAAGCTTTAACCAGGTAGTAATGCTGCATCTGCCTTCAACGATCAAATATTATTTATACCACCTCCCTGGCAATATGAGAAAAGGCTTTGATAGTTTATCCTGTATTGTATCATCGCAAATGAACCAGCAGGTACTTGACGGGTCCATCTTTATTTTTCTTAACCGTAACAGGACGCACATTAAACTGTTGCTATGGGAAGGCGATGGATTTGCCCTTTATTATAAACGACTCGAACAGGGTACCTACGAGTTACCGCTTGGTGATGTTAACACTGTCAGCATGAACATTACTCACCAGCAATTACAGTTCATGTTGCAGGGGGTGGCACTTCAAAAAATCGAATATCGCAAGCGTTACATAAAACCGGTATGAGTTAGCGTGTAAAATCGAAAATAAATTTTGGTTCACTCTTATTCACAATGTTGCTGTATAACTTTTAATGTCGTAATTATTGGTTACAATCCTCGTGTCAGCATAGCTTTGCTGCTGTTAATGCAGACAACGGAAAACATAGATTACAAGAAGTTATATGAACAGGGACAACTTAAAATTGCTGCCCTGAACCATGAGCTGGCTAATCTGAAAAAGCTCATCTTCGGCTCGCGCCAGGAACGCTTTATACCGGAACGCGTTGCAGGACAGGCAGTGCAGGGTTCTCTCGGACTTCATGCTGATGTCGTGGAAGCCTGCAAGATAACAGTTGATACCAAAGTTACCCACCAGGCCAGCAAGGCTGAAGTAATCACCCAGAGAAAAGATCACCCGGGACGAATGAAACTTCTCGGGGCACCTTCGCCGCGAAGTAACCCTAGCTGGAGCCAGGAAAAGATGTAACCGGGCTTAGGAAGTTAGGAACCGAAATAACTGAAGTGCTGGTATATAAACCAGGAGAGTTATTTGTAAAACAATTCCTTCGTCCGATCTATGTGCAGCCAATCGATCTTACAGAAACGCTCTTTATTACCGCCTCACTTCCTGGCCGAATGCTGGAAAAATGTATGGCCGGAGAAAGCCTGCTGGCACAGATGGTAGTGGACAAATACCTTGACCATCTCCCCATCAACCGCCAGTTGCAAAGATTTGACCGTTTAGGCGTTACCATCAGCCAAAGCACCAGCAATGACTGGATGAGGAATGTACTTACCAGTTTGACCGGTCTTTATGAGTTGCATAAAAAACAAGTGCTGCAGAGCAGTTATATCCATGCAGATGAGACAATGAATGCTGTAATATTGGTTCCGTAATTCGTAACCTCCTGCATCATTTTTAAAACCAATACTGTAATATTCTTTGTCGTTTAGTTTGTAGATTACTTCTTTGCAATATTCTTTGCAACATCTATCGGAATTCTTCGTTGCGTTAAATAACATTCAAGAGGTAATGAAGAAATGGTTCTTTCACCAACGATTTCTATTCTGCATTCTGAATGTTCTTCTTTCTTTCTGTGAGGGCAAGGCCTTTAGCTTGTGAAAGGAAAAATGATCATTTACTTCTTTCAAAAATTCACCCGCTGTACAGTTGTGATATAGGATAGTAAAATCAATTAAATTTCCACCTTTACAAATACCGTGGTCATACCAGCAATTCAACTTTCTATTAATCTTAAATGAGGCAGTTTTTTCTTCTCTTAAAGGAGATAAGTACCAGTAGTCAAAGTTTTTGATCTTTGACGGTGAATGACCTAATTTAGAGAGGTACTCTACCATATCCATTTGGCGTACTTCATCAATCAATGGAAAACCGTCGTTGTAAATTATTCATAACACGCTGCATTTTCTAATTATTCACGACGTCCTTATTTTTCTACTGGTGTTCATGAACGTTGTTTCACTTTTTGTAATCGTGAAACAAAATTATATAGAGCTTAATCCCTGACCTATCCTGTCTATATTTTGAACAGGATACTATTAATGCGTAAGAATAATTTTGACCAACAATATTTAATTAAAAAATTATTCTTTTATGCTTACAACAAATGATGTAGCCAGGGTTTATGATACTATTTTAAGTATTCCTCGCATGAACGAAAAAGGGAAGATTAACCTTAAGAAATGCCCATAAATCCTCATTCATGCCATCGTAACAACCACACCTTAAAACAGTCTAAATGAAAGCAAGGTTTTTATAAAAACAATACTACCGCCAACCATTGAAAAAGTAAGGAAGCAAGTGGTGCAGATTTTTTCATGAAATGCCATACCGGAAACAGGGATTAGGCGATACGAATGAAAGCTGAAGCTATTTCATGTAACGGAACTTCCAATCGTACACCAATTTTGCTTTGCTCAAGGACGATTGTATGCTCTTTAATGTTCTCCCACTTTAGAGGTTTAACATCTGCCCATCTAAGTCCCGTATATAAAGAAAATACAAAAGCCTTCTTAACCTCGTAATTAGTACACGGTGTATTCATTAATTTTAAATAGTCCTCTTCTGAAGGGATTTCTTTAATCTGCTTATTTTTATTTGAATTAGCTACCACATTTTCTGCAGGATTGGTTCTAAAATACCCATCCTTTTTAGCAGCTTTTAAAACTCGCTTGAAGCGCATAAAATAATTCGCAGGTGTTTCGCCATTGTACTTCTTCAGCAAATAGTCGCGAAACCGCTCATATAAATTTTCTGTGATGTCAATAGGAGGGATAAAATCCTTCTTTATAAAAGCAGTAAGGCTTGTTTCTAAATGCCTATTTCCAGCTTTTCGATTTTGCTTGATATAATCCGAATAGTAGTCTAAGAAATTCATTTTCAGTTTATGTTGGGGGACATAGGAAGAGCTTATTGACTGATGATCCAGCACCATTGAGAACGCTTAGTCTCCAGAATGGCCTGGGCTTCTTTATTGTAATTCTTTTCAACTTGATTTTTCGGTTTTACCCACGTAAATATTCCAGTCGATTTTCGTTGTCCAGTAGATCGGCCCCACTCCAAGTAATACCACACTTTTTTATTGTCTCTTGAAACTTTTGAAGATATATTTATATTCATGAGACTGAAGTAAGTAAACTGTTCATCAATCCGTTCGTCAAAAGTTAGTCAAAAAAGGTGGTAGAAAGCGAGAAAAAGCGGCAAAAAATGACTTACAAGAATTAATAAACCTTTGTAAATCAAAGAAAATCAAAGAAGTACAAGGGTTATTTGATGCCCGGGAAGGGATTCGAACCCTTACGCCTTGCGGCACCAGATTCCAAGTCTGGCGAGTCTACCAATTTCAACACCCGAAGAAAACGTTGGTGATCTGCGGATGTGATACTTATGTTCTACCAACGAAAAAAGCAGCCAGACCATTTGGATCGTAACTGCTTTATTATCATTTGTTGCGAAGGGTGGGATCGAACCACCGACCTTCGGGTTATGAGCCCGACGAGCTACCGCTGCTCTACTTCGCGATGTGTGGGTGGCAAAAGTAATGCTAAAATGAATTGCCTCCAAGAATTGTTTTTTATGCCTAAAAGCAATCTCTTATCATTCAATCGGAAAAAGTCTACATCTTTTTAGTGATGTTACTTGCTCCGTTGGCTCTAATTTCTTTTGGAACACCATTCCCTTTATAAAATATTGAACTGGCACCACTGGCATTTGCATACAATTCTTTAGTAACCGTTATCCTGATATCAGAGGCACCGGAAGCTTTTGCTGTACAATTTTCTGTTTCAAGATTATAACCTTTAAAATTGCTGGCTCCCGAAGCTTTTATATCAAGAACCGGTGCCTTTCCTGTAACCGTTGCATCAGACGCGCCACTCTGCTCTACAATTAATTTATTGGTTTCGATAGTACCTTTAAAATCACTGGCTCCGGACAATTTAAGCGTAAGAGCATCAGCTTTAATCATTGCATTTACATAAATATCACTTGCACCTGAAGCTGTAAGGGCCCTGATTGATTTGAAAGATACATAGGCCATCATCTTTTTGTTGCCTGATCTGTACTTCCATCCATCTGCCTGGAACCATATTTTTAAAACACCGTTCTCCACTGAAGTCTTAATATGTTGCCGGTAATTTATTTCCGAAGCACTTACTGCTACACCATCCTCATCTCCCTGCGACAGATACAGGTTTATTCCGCCTGAAATATTTATAGCGGAAAAATTCCCGACAGCCCTCACGTCAGCATTGGGATCATTGATAACTATTTTTTGAGCGTCTAAAACGATGGTCTTAAAAAAAATAGTAGCAGCTAAAAAGATAATTTTATTCATGTTTTAGTTTTTACTTTAATGATATTATGCTGACAATATTATTGTAAATTATAGCATTTATCTTCAGAATAATTCCACCCTTTCAGGGTTCGTGTATCTTAGTTTAATGATTTCTATAATCATTTCAGCCCTTCAGGCTTTTCCTCATACCTCACACCTCATACCTTGTTACGGTGCACACTAAACAAATGTTACAAACCCTGATTGAATTATTACCTATCTTTGTTCCGATCAATTATAATTATCAGTTCCTCGGGGTGCTGACCGCCAACTGGCAGGCCGGCTGAGATAATACCCGTAGAACCTGAACAGGGTAATGCCTGCGCAGGGAAGGTAGTCAACATATTCGTTTTCTTCACTTCGCTTACGCAGCATTTCTCCAAATCAATTTTATCCGGATATAAAAGTCCGGTCTAACATCAAAAAATAACCTGATGAAAAAATTGTCTTTGGCGATATGCTACATCTTAATGAATGTACACATCTTCGCACAGAACACCTTTAAAGGAAAAGTAACAGACGCTACCAGTGGTTCTGCAGTTCAGGGAGCCACCGTAGAATTTGAAAAAAATGGCAGCGTAGTTACCGATGCAAATGGAATCTTTACTATCAGCATTCCTTCTCATTCTTATCTTATTAAAATTACCAGTATAGGCTACAAAAAACTGGAGACCCGCACAGCGTTTACCCCGGATATTGCCGAATTTAAACTGGAACGATACGACCTTTTTTTGCAGCCAGTAGAAATTCACGCCATAAGAGCCGGTGATAAAGCGCCTTTCACTAAAACAGATATTAGTAAAAGAGATATAGAAAAAAATAACCTGGGACAGGACCTTCCTTTCCTCCTGAACCAAACACCTTCCGTAGTGATCAACTCAGATGCGGGTAACGGTGTGGGTTATACAGGCATCCGTATTCGTGGCACAGATGCAACACGTATCAATGTAACCCTCAACGGAATTCCTTATAATGATGCAGAAAGCCAGGGGACATATTTTGTAGACCTTCCCGACATAGCTTCTTCACTAAGCAGCATCCAGATACAACGGGGAGTAGGCACTTCTTCTAATGGCGCCGGCGCGTTCGGAGCTTCCATTAATATAGCAAGCAACGAATTCAGGGAAGATCCTTACGCTGAAATAAATAACAGCTACGGATCCTTTAATACCTGGAAACATACTGTTAAAGCAGGCTCTGGCTTACTGAATGATCATTTTACTATTGACGCACGACTCTCAAAAATATCAAGCGATGGCTTTATTGACAGAGCCGCCAGTAACCTTCAATCATTTTATTTATCTACGGCCTATATAAACAAGAAGTCAACTTTCCGGCTAAATATAATTTCAGGAAAAGAAAAAACCTACCAGGCCTGGAATGGTATCTTGCAGGAAGACCTGAAAAACAGTAGGACATATAATTCTGCAGGAACACAAAAACCTGGTAAGCCTTATGAAAATGAAACCGACAATTACCAACAAGATCATTATCAGTTATTTTTCAATCACCAGTTTAGCAATCAGCTGACTTTTAATACCGCAATCTTTCTTACACGCGGCAAAGGTTACTATGAACAATATAAAGCCAAACAATCATTTTCAAGCTATGGATTACCTGTTACTATCATTGGTGCAGATACGATTCGTAAAACAGATCTTGTCCGCCAGCTATGGCTGGACAATTATTTTTATGGAAATATATTATCATTGCAATACCATAAAAAAAATTCACAGTTCACAATAGGCAGTAGTGTAAACAGGTACGATGGTACACATTATGGAAATGTAATTTGGTCGCAGATGTTTGTTCCACTAAATTATCAGTGGTACCATCTTGATGCCAGGAAAACAGATGCAAGTGTTTATGCAAAACTTCAACAGAAAATAGCTGTCAACTGGGAAGGGTTCCTTGATCTTCAATACAGGCATGTGTCTTATAATATGAATGGTTTCAGGGACAATCCATCGCTGGTTGTAAAAAATAAATATAACTTCTTAAATCCAAAAGCTGGTGTCAGTTATACACATGATGATCTTACCGCTTATCTGTCTTATGCTATAGGAAATAAAGAGCCTAACCGTGATGATTTTGAAGCAGGATTAACCAACCAACCTAAAGCTGAAACCTTACATGATTTTGAAGCAGGCATAGCAAAAAAATCTTCCTGGTTTTCCTGGGGAATTACAGGTTATTATATGCTGTATAAAAATCAATTGGTGCTAACAGGTAAAATAAATGATGTGGGCGCTTATACCCGTACCAATATTCCAAATAGTTATCGTACCGGTATTGAATTGCAGGGAACCTTAAAGGTGCTGCCATGGTTCAATGCAAGCGGCAATCTTGCATTCAGTAGTAATAAGGTAAAGAATTTCTCAGAGTATATAGATGATTATGATAATGGTGGTCAGAAAGTGGTAGTGCATACCAACCCTGATATCGCTTTCTCTCCTGATATTATCAGTAGTGAGTCGTTTAATATCATACCTGTTAAAAATAGTGAAATAAGTTTCATCAGCAAGTATGTCGGGAAGCAATATCTTGATAACACCGGTAACAACGCAAGAAGCCTTTCAGCATATTATGTGCAGGATGTTCGGATAATGTACACTATCAAACATCGTATCTTAAAAGAGACGCAATTGATATTACAGGTAAACAATCTTTTCAATAAAAAGTATGAGCCCAATGGTTATACCTATAGTTATATTGATGCCGGAAGAATACAAACACAAAATTATTTATTCCCCATGGCGGGGATAAACTGGATGGTGGGAGTGATGATAAAGTTGTGACGTTTTTGGAAACTATGAGATCGTAAAGATCTCACAGATTTTGATGCAGGCAATTTACCCAAATGAGGGAACACTCTCTCAAACCTGTGAGGTTTTTGGAAACCTCACAGGTTGATCAAACAATCAGACACTAACCGTTAACAATTAACCATTAACCATTACTTCACCGGGCTCTCCTGTTCCTGCCAGGCCAGCATTCCACCATCCAGGTTTTTGGTATTGGAAAAACCCAGTGTCTCCAGGAACATACATGCCGTCTGACTTCTCGCTCCGCTACGGCAATGCACAATGACTTCCTGATCCTTCCAATGTTCTATTTCATCTACCTGCATGGATTGTATTTTGCCCAATGGCAATAATTTTGCGCCAATATTGAATTCAGAATATTCTGAAGGCTCACGAACATCAAGAATATTTAATTGTTCGCCGGCATTTAATCGTTTCTTTACTTCCTGTACAGTGATACGCTGCATAATATTATTTTTTTTATTGTGGTACTTCTTGTTTTTTAATAGAGGTATCTGTATCAATTCTTTCCTTGCGTTCAGCGCTCAGCCAGATATCAACCATTTGCCCGGGCCTGATACGGTTGATCTTCCGGTCATCGTTCAAACGTTCAGGATTCTGACGATAAATAAACGCATTCAAGGTATCCCTTACTTCCCCGTCTAAAATTGGCACCATGCCTAGCCCCATAGAATCCAGGCGTGCTTGCGCTTCTTCATAACTCATCCCGAATAAATCAGGAACACTCATATTTGTATTGGAAAGACCACTACCCAATACCAGTGATATGGCAGACCCCATAGGAACTTTTGTTCCGGGTTTAATTTCTTTTCCATTATACAACTGGCTTAGTATCGAGTTCTTTGCAAAATCGGGCCGGTAAGAAGTATCACCAAGCTTTAAGCCAAATTGCTTTAAGATCATCACCGCATTTCTAAAACTTCCAATTAGCCTGGGCATAACAATCATGGGTGGTACGGAACGATTTACTGTAAGATATACGGTACGATTGATCTTTACCGGTGCATCTGCTTCGGGCACCTGACGCGTAACGGTTAAGATAGGAATAGTGTCAATATAAACCGAATCCTGTACCTGAACTTCAAAACCCTGCGCATTTAATAATTTAGTGGCCTCAGCCATTGATTTACCGGTAACGGAAGGAATTCTCAGTATCTTGTTATGCTTTGTTAAAATCCCCAGAGAACCAAGAAAAATAAGAAATATAGAACTAACCAGGAATATTGCGAATAACACATTAACCCATAGTAGCCGGCTTGTAATAAATTTAAACACACGTAAAATTTTGATAGTCCGGGAAATTATTCCGGCCGGATTAGGTTAATTGATAAATATGATTCAAAGAAACCGAAAATTATTTATGTACCAATACTTCTTCAATGAGAGCGGTATAAAATTCTCTTAAAGTCCAGCCCATAGCCTTAACCTGCTGAGGCACAATGCTTGCTTCGCTTTGTCCTGGTACTGTATTGATCTCCAGCATAAATGGTATTCCCTTTTCTTCGTTATATATGAAATCTATCCGCACAACACCCTGACAATTAAAAATATCGTAAACCTTTCTGGCGGTAGAGCGCACTTTTTCAGCGATCCCTTCTTCCACTTTTGCAGGAGTAATTTCTTCACTCATGCCGGCGGTATATTTGGCTTCATAATCAAAAAAATCTTTTTTAGTGATTATTTCAGTAATGGGCAATGTAATGATTTCTCCCTTGCTTTTGAAAACGCCAATGGTAAATTCCCTTCCCGAAATAAATTCTTCTATAAGAATCTGATCATCTTCCTTAAAAGCTTTTTCCAATGAAGCTGCAATATCTTCCTTCTTAATTACTTTAGACATACCTATGCTGCTTCCACCATTGTTAGGCTTTACAAAAACTGGTAGCTGCATGCGTTCTAAAATTTTATCCACTGAAAGAGGACTATGTTTGAAAATATGTAATGATTTTGAAACGGCGATACCGGCAAAAGAAGCAACAGCTACTGTATAACGTTTGTTAAAAGTAAGGGCTGAAACGGCAGCATCGCAACTGGTATATGGAAGATTCACCAGGTCGAAATATCCCTGTAACTTGCCATCTTCACCGGGAGTTCCGTGAATACCTACCAGTACTGCATTGAAAAGGATTTTATTTCCATTTATATCCAGGCTGAAATCGTTCTTGTCAACCAGTACTTTTTGCCCTTCAGAAGTATTATGGAACCAGCCTTGGGGGGTGATGTCAATCTTGTAAACGTTAAATTTTTCGGCATCAAGGTTATTTTCTATAGTAACAGCGCTCTTATAAGAAATAACCGATTCGCCCGAATATCCGCCAGTGATAAAAGCAATGGTTGGCCGCTTATCCATAATTCTTACATTAATTTACTTTTAAATCACCGCAAAGATTCAGTAAAAAATGAAATAAATGGATTGTCATTCGAATTTATATAAGAAGATTGAACATATTTTAATCCTTTTGAATTAATATTTTAACATAGAGAACAGCCAGAGGTGGAACACAGAGGGCGCCGAGAGCGTTTCTCTGTGTTCACCGTGTTTCCTCCTATGGCCGTTCTCTGTGTTAAAAATGCAGCACAGGTTCTATTTGAAAGATTAGAAACTTTTCTTTTCAGAAGTAGTCGTTGTTTCCAATCCCCAGTCGATACCTTTTAAAGTAGCCGGCACTCCTTCTTCCAACCATTTAGGTGCAGGTGCACCTTTGAGGAAATGATCAAAGTACTGAGACAGCCTTATAGAAAGATCCTTGCGGTTCCTTCTTTCCACCAGGTTATGGTCCTCGCCATTATATTGAAGCATCCACACCTGTTTTCCCAGGCGGCGTAAAGCAGTGAACAGCTCAATGCCCTGGTACCAGGGAACTGAGCCGTCCGCATCATTGTGCATGATAAGTAAAGGCGTAGTTATTTTAGGAGCGCTGAATAAAGGAGAATTTTTTATATAAAGTTGTGTACTATCCCATAAACTGGCTCCGATCCGGCTTTGACCATGTTCATATTGCATTTCACGGTTAAGCCCGGTGGCCCAGCGTATGCCGCCATAGGCGCTTGTCATGTTAGCTACAGGAGCTCCGGCGCTTGCTACGGCAAACATATTGGTTCTTGTTACCAGGTAGGCTACCTGGTAGCCGCCCCAGCTTTGTCCCTGAATAGCCAGCTTAGTTGAATCTACCCATGAGTTTTTTGAAAGAAATTTTGCAGCCGAGCCTACTGAATTATAGGCATCCTCGCCCGGCTGTCCGGTTTTATAATAAATATCCGGAACAAATACCAGGTATTCATTGCTAGCAAAATAAGGTATGTTAATAGTTGATGCGCTTGGCGCAGGCGCACGGTAGTTATATAACCCATCTGCAAGTCTTTCATAAAAATAGAATACAATCGGGTACTTCTTAGTAGAGTCAAAATTTTCCGGTTTAAATAATAAACCCTCCGCCTCGTGCCCATCAAACATCTTCCATCTAACCAGTTCCGATGTAAGCCAGTTATATTTTTTTTGCTGATCGTTTAAACTACTGATTTTAGCGTACAATTTAAGATCTTTAGAAGTATATACATCCATCTCACTAATACTTGCTTTCGTTACTATATATGCTTCTGCATTTGCGGCTTTCTCCGGCTGCATGTAGGTATTTGGTGACATAACAAGCGCTGCCGGATCACCTTTCTTACCCAAAGCCTTAGTATAAAAGCCAGCATACTTTGTTGTTTTATTAAACGCGCTAAAAATAAGTTGCTGACCAGACCTTATAGGGTTTGCAATGCTGTCTCTCCTTACACGGCCTTCCTCCTGTCTGTCGAAATTTATATTTCTTAATACAATTTTATTTTTCTTACCGTAAGCATTGGTAATATTTACCGGTGGTTGAATGCTATCGGGGTCTGCCTGCCATAGATCATATTTATCATTGATCAGTACAGCTTTGTCATTTTCAACCCATCCGCCTATGCCATAGGAAGAAGGTTCATCAGGGGTGTCGTCCTCATCATTAAATAAACCTTCAGAGATAGGCTTAGTAATATTTTTTATTTGGCCATTAGCTGTATTGTATGTAAAATAGTTCCGGGCTGCAGCATCATACCACAGTATGTATTTTCCTTCAGGAGAAGCAGTAAAAACACCCCGCTGCCTCTCCTTTATTCTTTTTCTGGAACCGTCTTTGGTAGAAATAAGATAAGCAGATTTTGCTGTAAAGCCCAGCCATTGAGCCTCTACCCTACTGCCCTTTGTTGAAGTTGCCAGAACATAATCGGAGTTTCCTTCATTAAGTAAATTGATATCTTCCGCATCATCCGAACCCAGCTGCACTGTTTTGTTAACATCAGTATGTAAAACAGCCAGGTAGCCTTTCCTTAGATCCCTGTTCAGGTTCACAAGCTGTTGTGGCTGCAGGTAATCATCTTTATAATTCCAGATATCAAGTCGTGCCGTTTCAAACTCAACAAGCTCGCTATTCTTCTGCCGTCTTACCGGTGAAACGGAGAAATATATTTTCTTTCCATCCTTACTAAATATAGGCTTTACATTCTCATTGACTGTAAAGCCTTTCGGGATGCCGGCAGTAGTTGTGTCAACCTTTAAAACAGCGCTATCCATACCGGGCTTATAATACCATAACTTATAAAATCTTTTCATACCTCTGGAAACACTATCTCTTTCAGCGATAAAAGCAAGTTGTGATCCATCATCCTGGATTGCAAGGGTTCTTACTTCATTGAATCGTTTAAAAATAGTGTCGGTTTTTCCGGTAACAAGATTGACCCATAATACCAAAGCCTTTGATAGCGGATCTTTATTCTTTTTAGTGGTAGTAATTACTGCCATCGTTCCCTGTTCATTAAAATAGTAATCACTAACCAGGAAAAAGTGCTTTTCTAGGCCGGTTAATAAATTATGCAAGACAAGCTCCGTCCCTTCTTCTCCTGGTTTAAGCGCAGGACCACTGCTGTCTTTTTTTGATGCAGTCTGCAAGGCAAGAATGCCCTTGGTTTTTATTTCCTCCGCCATATTGCGTAAACTGTCCGCAATAAATAAAAGACTATCCACCATTCGAGTCAGGGAAGTTGTTTCCGCTAATGAATCAGGTGTGTATTTGGTTGAAGGTTCATTCAAACCTTTTTCGTAGAGATATGATATCCAGGTCCCGCCTGCCTTATGGGGAGTTTTATAATTTTTTATTCTGGCGATCTTTATGATGCTGTCTTTACCAAGGGATATGATGACCAATGAATCTTTAGGCATGTCATCTGCCATCTTTCGTTTTATCCTTGCTTCGCGGATGGTTTTAAAATAAGGACGTATCTTAACAATTGCATACTTACTGTCTTCAGTAATCGTTGTATTATAACCGCGTGGTATAACTTTGCGATATGTTTTATCGAACGACTGAATGATGGTTTCTCCATCACCTTCCTGCGGACTAACGGTATACGCAAACCATTTTCCATCATTGCTTATTTTTTTATCTGCTATACTTTGCCATTGATCGTATACAGAATGATCCAGTGGTTTCTTTTGTGCAAAAAGAATAAATGATGGTACGATAAAGATAATTGGCAGGATGATTTTTTTCATTGCAGTTTCATTATGGTTACATGATAAAATGCTTGTTACTGATCTTATGGATAAGGTAGAATTTAAATTGAAATGATAAAGTCAGGCCAAATTGCTATCAGCTGTCAGCTATCAGGAGGAAACTTAATACACATTGATCTGCTGACTGCTGATAGCTGATAGCAATTTCTTAGTAAGTTCTGATCAAGATACACTGGTACAAAAAAGGTGAAGAATTAACCTTCACCTAACGACGGAAAATATCACCCGCCTATTTAAAGCAGCCTCGCGGCTACGTTATAAACCGTTTGAGAAAGTTAAGGTAGTTATATTTTTGATAAACGAAATTATACAGTCAGTATATAGACACCTTACATATGAAGCTTTTCTTTTTTGGCCATTAATTCATCCACGGTTTCCCTATACATCTCATCGGGCACGCAACAATCTACCGGACAAACTGCCGCACACTGCGGCTCTTCATGAAAACCCTGGCACTCCGTACACTTATTGGGAGTAATATAATAGATGTCAACGCTTACCGGGGTATTTCTCGTGTCTGCTTCCACTACTGAACCATCTAGTAATACAAACGTGCCCTTAACGGACGTGCCATCAGCAATTGCCCACTCAACACCCCCTTCATATATAGCATTATTAGGACATTCTGGTTCGCATGCTCCGCAGTTGATACATTCTTCAGTTATTTTTATAGCCATGATTCTTAAATTTTAAATGGGTTTTATAGCATTAACTTTACACACAAATTTAGGAATGCAAAATGAAATAACCATCCCTAAACATAAATAACTCAGGTTACACATTAGCTATCAGCTATCAGCCTTCAGCTATCAGGAAAAAATATCACAATTATCAAGCAGTAATCTGCTGATAGCTGATAGCTACTTGTTACCTCAGCTAAAATTTGTACGCATGAATTTACAACAACGGATTGATTTATTAATTCGTCTTGGAGAGTATATTTTAGAAAACAATGAAAGCTGGAAACAGGCCAAACAAAATGCCGAAAGGCAAAACAGCTGGTTTACTCCGGAATTTACTGGCCTGGCTTCTGTAAACATAGTAAATCAATTTCTGCAGGCTGAAAAATTACAGGCATTTGCTCATGCTTATCTTCTTACTGATGCAACGCCATTACCAAATACTGTTGGACTGGTAATGGCTGGCAATATTCCTTTAGTAGGCTTTCACGACTGGATGTGTATCTTTCTATCAGGACATAAAGCATTTATTAAAAGTTCCTCTAAAGATGACGTATTAATAAAGCACCTGCTGGATCAGTTAATTTCATGGAACCCTGACGTATTTGACCAGTCTGTTTTTGGTGGAATATTAAAAGGTTCCGATGCCTATATCGCCACCGGCAGTAACAATTCAGCCAGGTATTTTGAATATTACTTTAGTAAGTATCCAAACATAATAAGAAGGAACCGGACCTCGGTGGCTATATTGAATGGTAATGAATCCAAAGATGATCTGAAAAGACTATCCGATGATATTCATTTATACTTTGGCCTTGGCTGCAGGAACGTTACAAAAATTTATGTTCCTGCCGAATATGATTTTGTTGCGCTGCTGGCAGCATTTAAAAAGTATGAGTACTTCATTGATCACCACAAATACAAAAATAACTACGATTACCAGCTGGCTATCCATCTACTGAACCATAAATATTATATGACCAATGGCACTTTGCTGCTATCAGAAAACAGCAGCATCTTTTCTCCTATCAGTCAGCTCAATTACGAATTTTATACTGATCAGGAAACTTTAAAAAAGTCATTGGAAGAAAATCATGATATCCAGTGTATTGTTGGGGAAGGATATTTACCATTTGGAAATTCTCAATACCCATCTTTAACTGATTATGCTGATGGCACTGATACCATGAAATTTCTTCTACAACTTTGAGAGGAAGAACAACCTGTGAGGTTTCTAAAAACCTCACAGGTTTTGAATACAGGCACCCTGGGATTTCAAACCTGTGAGGTTTTTAGAAACCTCACAGGTTGTTCCTCCTTCTAATCGACATTGATTGATAATTGATATCTTAAATACAAAATTCATATCAAAACCAACTTTAGTTTTACTACTTTCCTATGCCTTTGTGTCTCCACCTTTCAACCTTACGTCATATTATCCTGACATTCTGCTTTTCTACCGGTACTTACAAATAAACGGCGTTTACGAACGTTATAAGAGTAAAACTTATTTTACCTTACAGAAATCCTGTATTACCAGTATAAACCAGTTTTTTTGATAATAAAAAATAGGTAACTTTATTTAGGATGTACGAAGGTTTTAGTAAAACTCTTGTTAAACTCTACGTAATAAAAACCAAAGAAAAGCATTCTACGTTAAATTGTACTGAAAGGCATGTAATTTGAAATAATAAATTTATATTTAAAATAAAGATTCCAAATATGAAATTCAAACAAGTAGCTGCTATAATGCTAATTAGCGCTTCCACAGCGGTGGGTAGTGTTTGGACTTATAGCCGAATTGTAGACAAAGAAACTTACCATTACGAAAATGGTAACGTAAAGAACGGCAAAACCCAGGCTCCTGCTAACTATGCGGGCTTTTTAGATGGTGTGACAGGCACTCCTAACTCACCGGTTGATTTTACTCAGGCAGCTAGTTCCACAATACCTGCAACCGTTCACATTAAAACAAAAACATCCGCAAAAGCAAGTAATAATTTACCTAGGAGAAGTCCCTTTTCAGATCTGTTTGGCGATGATTGGGGCGACATGTTCGGCGACCGGGGAATGCGTTCCATGCCTCAGCAGGCTTCAGGTTCCGGAGTCATTATAAGTGAGGATGGTTACATTGTTACCAATAATCACGTTATAGATGGCGCTGATGACATAACTGTTACGTTAAGCAACAGAAGATCTTTTAAAGCGAAAATGGTTGGCCTCGATGCCAGCAGCGACCTTGCAATTTTAAAGATCGATGCAAAGGGTCTTCCTTTTATATTATATGGAAATTCAGATGAAGTAAAAATTGGTCAATGGGTACTGGCAGTAGGTTATCCCCTTAATCTTGAAACAACCGTTACTGCAGGTATCGTAAGTGCAAAAGGCAGAACGCTCGAAATCAATAGACGTAAAAGCGAGTCTCCTATTGAATCTTTTATCCAGACAGATGCCGCAGTTAACCCAGGCAACAGCGGTGGACCATTGGTAAGCACAGATGGTAAGCTGATAGGAATCAATTCAGCTATAGCTTCACCAACTGGTTCTTATGCCGGTTATTCATTTACTATTCCTGTGAAAATTGTTAAGAAGGTGATGGCTGACCTTGTAAAATTTGGAACTGTGCAAAGAGCATATCTGGGTATCAAGTACACACCGGAAGGAGCTTCGGAAGAACAAAAGAAAGAACAAGGTATTCCTGACGGTGAAGGAGTTTATGTACAGGAAACTACCGAAGGAGGTGCTGCTAAAATAGCAGGACTAAAAAAAGGAGATTTCATCACTAAACTAAATGGTATTCCAGTTTATACCGGTGCTGATATGGTTGGACAAGTTGCCACCTACAGTCCTGGCGATAAAATTTTAGTAAGTTATTTCAGAGATGGTAAAGAATACAATACCAACCTTACTTTTAAGAATCTTTCCAATAACACAGAAGTGGTTAAAAACTCAGTAATGGATAAGCTGGGTGCAACTTTTGAAACATTGCCAAAAAATGAAGCTGTGGACATGGGAATTAAAGGTGGAGTAAGAGTGAAAAATATTAAGGAAAAAGGCGCTTTTACTAAAACAAGAATGGAAGAAAATTATGTTATTACTAAAGTGAATGGTAAAGAAGTTTTCAACCTGGAAGATTTTAAAAAAGAAATTGATAAGTCTACTGGTGAAATTAAACTGGAAGGAATGTATCCTGGATTTGAAGGTGTATTTCCTTACAAAATAAAACCTGATGTAGAATAAATTATATGATTATTAAAAAGGCCGGGAGTAATATCCCGGCTTTTTTATTTGTAATTTTTCTCCCAGTTTGTTTATCTGCTACTATATTACATCTAAGCTGCCCCTCTAAACTTTTTCATATACCAGGTAGGCCCAGGGCTGCATAGAGAGTTTGCTGTCATCAGTAACTTCAATCACTTGTTCGCTAAAAATATTTTTATATTGGCCGTTAATATCAGCATTTAAATTAATCGCAGGTTTTTCTTCATGTGACAGATTCAAAATAACCAACACTTCATGTGAATCATTTTTTCTTATAAAAGAAAATATACACCGGTCATCATTGGTAGAGATGCGCTGTACCTTGATTTCAGAATGCTGCATTGCAGCATTTGTCTTTCTTAGTAATAATAATTTCCTGAAAAAATCATGTAATTCGTACTGGCCGTTCCAATCTATCGGATCCTTATCAAAAAATTTCAAGCTTTTCTTATTAGGCATTTCCTGTCCGCTATAAATTAACGGAATCCCATTCCAGGTACAACATAGTACGGCGAAGGCATCTGCTGCATTGCCTAAGCGTGCATACTCGCTGCCACTATGTGAATTCTCATCATGGTTGGTTGTAAAAAAAGCATGCATAGCTGCGGGAGGAAACATGGAATTATAATAATCGAGCACATTGGCAAGCCCTTCTATTCCGGTTTCGTTCCTCCAGAAAGCTTCCATGCAATGCAAAAATTTCCATGTATACGTAACATCAAAAACTTCATGGTAAGCTATTTCTTCACACTCGGCAAGCCAGAATAATTTCTTGATACTATCTAATTCTGTCCTTACTGGTTTCCAGAATGTTAATGGTACCAACATGGCCATATCGCAACGAAATCCATCAATATCACATTCCTGAATCCAGAATTTCATAGCATCAAACATTGCTTTATGCACTTCAGGATTATCATAATTCAGATCAATTACATCTTCCCAACCATGTGCATCATAAAAATTACCGTCATGGTTACGGCGGTAAAATTCCGGATGCTCCCAGGTCCAGCGATGATCCCACCCGGTATGATTAGCCACCCAGTCAATGATAACTTTAAATTGTAATGAATGGGCAGTGTTTACCAATTGTTTAAAATCATCTATACTTCCATATTCCGGATTTGTTGCAGTGTAATCGGAGCAGGCATAATAACTTCCTAAAGTACCCAGGCGTTTTTTTTCACTTATAGGAGTAATGGGCATAAACCAAAGTACTTCTATACCCATATCTTTCAATCGCGGTAGTTCTTTTTCAAATGCATGGAATGTGCCTTCAGCAGTATACTGGCGTAAATTAACTTCGTAAATATTTGTGTTACTACTCCAGTCAACGGGTTCAAATTGTTCACTCATGTGTATTATTCTAAATGATGAAAGAATGCTTTTTTAGACAGGCTGGTTTCTTTGCCACAAGGCACGAAGTTGCAAAGAAACACAAAGTAATTTTGATATGTCAACAACTTTAAGAGCTATTACGCTTAAATTTTATTTTTGTTGCTTATGTCTTCCTTAATTTTTTTTGTTCCTTTACGCCTCCGTGGCTATTCTTACAATTCAAAGTTCTTTGTACCTTTGCAGCAACACAATGAAAACATTCAACATACCTACAACATATCGTAGCCCGCTTATCAATGTGATTAAAAATAAGCGGAAGCTGGACGATAAATTAAAAAAAGATTATTCACCTACCCTGCTTGACTTTGGTTCTATTCAAATATACCTGGCCCGTCATTTTGGATTTTGTTATGGTGTTGAAAACGCCATTGAAATTTCTTTTCGTACCCTGGAGGAAAATCCCGGCAGAAGGATATTTTTACTTAGTGAGATGATTCATAATCCTCATGTTAACGCTGATTTGCAGCAAAGGGGCTTACAGTTTCTTCAGGATACAAAGGGCAACCAGCTTATTCCTTTCTCCTTCTTAAACGCTGATGATATTGTTATCATACCTGCATTTGGTACTACGCTGGATATAGAACAAAAACTACATGATATTGGTATTCAAACTGCGAAGTATAATACCACTTGTCCCTTCGTTGAGAGAGTCTGGAACCGTTCTGAGCAAATCGCAAAAAAAAATTATACAGTAATAGTTCATGGTAAACCGGGTCATGAAGAAACAAGGGCAACATTTTCGCACGCTTCCTTCCATACACCAACACTTGTTTTGAACAATATGAAAGAAGCCATTGAACTGGTAAAATATATCAATGGCGAAAAACCTGCCGGTTATTTTAACCAGGAGTTTAAGGGCCAGTTCAGTGAAGGATTCGATGTAAAAAAAGACCTCGAACGCATCGGCGTAGTTAACCAGACTACCATGCTGGCAAGCGATACACAATCCATTTCGGATTTTCTTAAACAAACTATGATCTCGAAATATAATCTCACGATTGCCAACGTTGGTGAACGATTTGCCGATACCAGGGATACTTTGTGTTACGCCACCAATGATAACCAAACAGCGGTTTCGGGCATGTTGAGTGCTCACGCACATCTTGCAATCGTTGTAGGCGGCTATAATTCTTCCAACACATCTCACCTTGTTGAACTATGTGAAGAAAAACTTCCGACATTTTTTATCAACTCAGAAGAAAATATCTTATCCCCAAAAGAAATTCTTCATTACAATTTTCATACAAAGCAGGAATTGCTTACTGCCAACTATCTTCCCGATACTGAGCCGGTTAAAATTCTACTTACCAGCGGTGCTTCTTGTCCGGACGCTATGGTTGAAAATGTAATACATAAGCTGGCTGAGTTTTATAATGTTGCCGGTAAAATGGAAAAGATGATCGCATTATTTTCGTAGTTCTTTAAGCTACAGACAAGACCTATAACGAACTTTAACATGGAACATTTAAACCGGTATTATAAACGGATGTCTATTCATAATTAAATAAAATAAAATTATGAAAAAGTTATTCGCTATTGGTTTGTTTCTAACAGGCATCGCGGTGATGTCTCAGGCACAGACTGCACCTGCTACTACAAACCCTTCCACTACAAAGCAGGAAACAAAAAAAGACGAACGCAAAAAGATGATGGCCGACCTTAATCTTACATCAGACCAGGCTAAGCAGATGAAAGATATAAGTAAAGATTTCAAAGATAAGGCACGTGCGATCAAAGACAATCAAAGTCTGGGAAAGAAGGAAAAGAAACAACAGCTTCTTGCACTTAACAAAGAAAGGTCTGATAAGATGAATTCCTTTCTTACACCGGAACAGCAAAGTAAATTAAAAGAGGATAAGAAAGCTGCAAGGAAGAAGGGTTGATTGGTTCGACGGTTCACGTTAACACAGGAGTGGGTCACTAAGACACGAAGGCACGAAGATGGAAAAGGGAATTCCTTGATACTTTTTCGTGCCTTCGTGTCTTAGTGGCCTACTTGTGCTTAACGTTGTTACACACCTCACACCTGATTAAACAAGCTTAAAATCATCCAGGAACTTAGTGTTAAAATCACCGCTACGGAAACGTTCATCCTTCATTAATTGCAGGTGAAAAGGGATAGTGGTATGAATTCCTTCAATTATGTATTCCGACAAAGCACGGTGCATAGTACTTATCGCTTCACTGCGTGTTCTGGCAACAGCTATAATTTTTGAAATCAATGAATCATAGAAAGGCGGAATAGTATAACCAGTATATACATGCGAATCAACCCGGATTCCATGGCCACCGGGCTGGTGTAATACGGTTATCTTACCCGGGCTCGGACGGAAATCATTATATGGATCTTCAGCATTGATACGGCATTCAATGGCATGCATCCTTGGTTCGTAATTTAATCCTGTTATCGGTTCACCGGCTGCTATTTTAATTTGTTCCTTTATTAGGTCATAATTAACCACCTCTTCAGTTACACAATGTTCTACCTGGATTCGCGTATTCATTTCCATGAAATAAAAATTACGATTTTTATCTACCAGGAATTCAATGGTACCTACACTTTCATAATTGATGGCAGAGGCAGCCTTAATTGCGGCTTCACCCATTCTGTGCCGAAGCTCAGGAGTCATAAATGGTGAAGGTGATTCCTCTACCAACTTTTGGTGCCTTCGCTGAATAGAACAATCTCTTTCACTCAGGTGGCAGACCTTTCCATATTGATCACCGGCAACCTGTATTTCGATGTGGCGGGGCTCTTCCACAAATTTTTCCATATACACGCCATCGTTCTTAAAGGAGGCTGCAGCTTCCTGTTTGGCATTGGTAAAAGCTTTTTCAATTTCATTGTCTTCCCAAACAACGCGCATACCTTTCCCGCCACCGCCAGCAGTAGCTTTGAGTATTACCGGGTAACCTATTTCTTTGGCCAGGCGTTTTGCTTCCGTAACACTTTCCAGCAAACCTTCACCGCCCGGCACTACCGGTACTCCGGCTTTTATCATGGTTTCCTTAGCGGTAATTTTATCACCCATCGCATTGATCATAGATGGGGTAGGACCAATAAACTTAATTCCATGCTCGCCACAAATTTCAGCGAATTTTGCATTTTCTGCTAAAAATCCATAACCGGGATGGATACCATCTGCATTGGTTATTTCAGCAGCAGCCATTATGTGAGGAATATTCAGGTAAGAGTCAGAACTGGCAGGCTTACCGATGCAAACCGCTTCATCAGAAAATTTAACGTGCAGGCTATCTTTATCGGCAGTAGAATATACAGCTATCGTTTTGATACCCATTTCGCGGCAGGTTCTTATCACGCGCAATGCAATCTCTCCCCTGTTAGCAATTAATATTTTTTTGAACATGGTTTGAATTTGAAATTTTTAATGCTGTAATCAGTTAAAGCCGCCATAAAAAAAGCCAACTTAATATTCTGAAAGTGATTACTATCCTTTTCAAAAATTCAAATTGACTGATCTAAATTTATTATGCAGGCTCCACTAAAAACAGTGGTTGATCATATTCAACCGGGGAAGCATCATCAACAAGAACCTTTACAATTTTCCCTTTTATTTCGCTTTCAATTTCATTAAATAATTTCATGGCTTCAATAATACATACCACTTTGCCCGGCGTAACATCATCTCCTATATTTACAAAGGAAGGAACTTCAGGTGATGGACTTCTATAAAATGTACCAATCATAGGACTTTTAATTGTTAGAAGAGTAGAAGGCGCAGGCTCAGCAGCCAACTTTGGCTTATCTCCAGTAGGAGCAACTGAAGTAGAAGATGAGGCAGGTAATTGCATGGGTGCCTGTGAATATACAGACGCCGGTGCAGCAACAATTTGCTGTGCCGCATCTTGTTTTTGTTTTATGCTTACCTTAAACCCCTTCTCTTCAATAGTAACTTCGCCAATGTTGGATTTGTTGATCATGCGGATCAACTCTTGTATTTGTTTGAAGTCCATAATAACAATTTTCCGTTAGTAATGCACGGCTAAGATATGAATTCCAATCTTAAAATATACATATCAAAGTCAATATCCAAATTGAGAAATTAACAAGAGATAATTTCTTTGTTAATGTATGTGAATTTATTAATGAGGTAGTAATATAATGTTATGTTGGCTATAAATTGACGCACTTGTTGTCAGCAGTCAGCAAATCTATGCCCGACATATTTCCTCCTGATTGCTGATAGCTGACGGCTGATAGCAAAATTTACTCTTTTTCATAGTTGACCTAACACCAGCCGATTATTATTCCTTCACCCTTTCAACATAATCACCTGTTTTTGTATTCACACGTATCAATTCGCCTTCATTTACAAACAGAGGAACCATTACTGTGGCGCCTGTTTCAACTGTAGCAGGTTTTAAAGTTCTGGTGGCAGTATCGCCTTTCATACCCGGTTCACTATAAGTTACCAGTACCACAATTTTGTCTGGCAATTCCACACTCATCGGAAGGTCTGTCTCAGTATTAATTAAGACATTTACTTCCTGGCCATCTCTTAAAAACTGGGGTGCATCAATCATTCCCTCAGCTAACGATATCTGCTCGAAAGTGTCATTATCCATGAAATTGTAGCCGCTGTCATCCTTATATAAAAACTGGTAGGGCTTTTTTTCTACACGCACAGGGTAAATGGTATCACCACTGTTCCAGGTATGTTCAATAGAGCGGTTATTATCAACGCCTTTTAATTTAGCCCAGATCTTTGCTCCGGCCCTGGCCGTTTTATTCTGTCCGAATTCGACCACCGAATATAAACTGCCTTCCAGTTTAACTATCAGGCCACGGCTCATATCTGCTGTAGTTGCCATAAATTAATTTTTAAAGAGCGGCAAAGGTAGGGAATTGGAAATAGATACGGTTTAATTATGGTGGGAGGCTCTGGCGAGTGTTTTTTTAACGCAGAGAACAGCCGGAGTAGGAAACACAGAGAGCGCAAAGTTTTCTCTGTGCTCTCTGTGTTTCTTACTCCGGCTGTTCTCTGCGTTAAATTTTGGGGTTAATACTTATAGCTTTATAAACCTATTTAGTCGTAATAATAATCACCCCGTTTTTACCTTTTTCACCATACAAGGTAGTGGCAGAATTATTCCTTAATATCCTTATACTTTGAATTGACTCCTGATCAATCGTAAAAAGTTTTTCTTTAGATGTTTCAACGCCATCAACTATGATTAAACCTTTTATTTCCTTGATGTTTAATATTGGAACTTTTGAGGTAGTCATCAAAATAGAATCATCCGTAATACTCTTTCTTTTTGTGGTAACCTGCACCACTCCATCTTTAGCCATTTCACCAAATAACGCCACAGCAAGTGCATCTTTCCAAACATTTATTTCACTGATTGAATTCGGCTCAATGTTTGGAATATCTTTACTTTTGGGCAGCATAATACCATCAACAATATATATTGGCTGATGGGTGCCATGCCCGCTATTTAGGTTAACAGATGGCTTTGCAGGCAACGTATCAACAGCCATTGTGATTGTCACCGGAACGTTTCCGGTTACCGGGGCTTTAAAAGTAACAGATTGCTTCTGACTAATTGCTTTCCCTTGCTTTATGTAAGACATCTCCTTCACCTTAGTAATTTTTTGAACAGATGTTACTGGCATCACAACGGTAACCGGCACTTTACCTGGCAGGTTTTTTACAGGCGGCACAGGAGGTAGTGGAGCAACAGGATTTACAACTGCCTCAGGATGCACAACAGGATCTGGAGGCAACGGCGCTGCAGGAGAATTTTTAGTCATAGGCTTTGCAGGTGCCGGTGGAATGGGCGCTGGTGGAATGGTGTCTGCTCCAATACCAGAATACGTAGTAATATCAATCACTTCAGCACTATTACCATATTTTTTTAAAGATGTTCGTTTATCCAAAAGATCAATTTGCTTTATAGCGATCCTGTTTACTGTTGCATTTATACTTTCCATATCTGATAAAGCTCCATTTAAATATATCACCGGGTTCTCTTTAATGTTCATTAAAATGAAAGAGGATGGGTAATCTTCCTGAGAACCTAGCCTGGACGGTATGACTCCGGTGAAAATATACAGGTTGTTTTTAATTCTAATAATTGGTTTACTACTTCGACTGATAATCTGCCAATCATTTTTAACTTCAAGATAAGTATGTACTTTTTCATACACTACTTCATAAGAAAGATCTTTAACGAATAACCCGTTTTTATCTACCACCTGATCCTGGTATACAAAACATTTATCACATTTTATAGAGCCTGATGATTCGTTATCTATACTTACCAGGCCAATAAAAGATTCTGATGCCTGTGGTGCATACTTTACCCACCTGATAGTCACCTCTTTTTTTAAATCGCTATCTTTTAGAATATTAATCCGAAGGTTTGTATTATCATCTTTAACGGGCACCCTTAGCTTAAAAAAACCTTTATCATCCGTTTTGATTTCTGTATTTGTATTCAATTCTTTAATCACTATATTTTTCAATGGGTGATTATCCCTTGAATTTATAATAATACCTGCGTAAGTTAACATCAACGCATCTTCCTTAAATTTAATTTTATCCCTGAAAGCAAGCAACATCACGGTAAGCAAGGGCAACACGAAGAGGAATTTTATCAGGTGCACCCTGGCAGTTTTCATTTTGTTCATCATGATAATACGTTTTTTTAATGAAGAGAAACTAAAATTATTGGTAATACTATATTGTGGCAGGCCCATAACTTTTAATAAAAGATACTGATACCGGCGGGGATCGATTCCACCATCCAGCACATTCTTATCCGCGATGAATTCAAGATTCTGACGAATGGCTTTACGAATCAGCCATGCAAAAGGATTAAACCAATTAACTATACAAACCAGTTCAGCCATTACTATATCAACCGTATGCTTCTGTTTTACATGAACAAATTCGTGTTCCATTATCCTGTGAAATTCTTCTTCTGTATGTAAACGGCTGTTGATGAAAATAGCATTGGCAAAAGAAAAGGGAGTAATAGGACTATTCACATCATAAAATTCAAAGTCACCCGTTTTTAATAATACAGCCCTACGTTTTAAAGCCCTGAGTGAAAAATACTGATAAACAATCCTGATCAGCATAATAGACGTCCCTGTTAAAAATAACAATCCAACAAAATTCCAATTTAATATAGCAGACAGCATATTTTCTGCCTCATGGGAAGAATTGAAAGAACGGGAAGTAAGTTTGTCAACAGCAGGTATCGAATTTATAAGATAGCTGTCACTTATATTTTTTTCGGTCAGCCATTCAGTTATATTGATGAATGGAATAACAAAAGATAACAATGAATAACATACCAGATAAAAACGGTTCCATTGGTAAAACGTCAAAGGCCTTAATACCAAATAATAAAAAATGTATAATACAGACAGGCTGATTGAAAACTTTATAAGGTATTGAAACAGGAAAGGCATACTAATGATTAATTATTAATGATTAATTATTAACGGAAAGAAGCTTTATGCAATGTTTTCAGAATCGCATTGATTAATTATAATTTTTTAATGCTTTGGTCTAACAGTTAATCATTAATAATTAATCATTAATAATTAATAATTACTTCTTCCCTTTCTTCTCTATCATATCAATGATCTCCTTGAGTTCTTTCGGACTGATCTTTTTTTCTTCCGCAAAAAAACTTACCAGTTCTTTATAGGAATTGGCGAAATGATTTTTAACCACGTTGGTAAGAAAGTTCTTTTTATATTCTGCTTCTTCTACCAACGGGGTATACTGATACATGTTGCCGATTTTTCGACTTATCACATATCCTTTCTTTTCCAGGTTTTTAATGGTGGATACCAGCGTATTGTAATGAGGGATGGGTTCCTGCATCTGATCCATGAAATCTTTAACAACGCCCGGGCCATTACGCCAGATGGCCAGCATAGCCTGTTCCTCCTGTTTAGTAAGTTTTTCCATGTCTGCAAAATTGTAATATTGTTACGAATATTTCGTAAATCTACGAATATTTCGTAAACGAGCAAATTTTTATTGTTAAAAAAATCATCATCAAAAATTTTCCATAGGTTTACCTTTAATTTTGAAAAAATTTCAACGGTGAAACAATTGTTTTTTAATACTCTTTTCCTGGTAATGGCAACCGGTGTATTTGCCCAGTCTGACAGCCTGAAAGCGCCGTACCTTCGCTTTCCTACAATTCCACTTTTTACCTTATTAAAAGTTGATAGTTCCAAACTGACCCGCGACGATCTCAGCAAAACCAAAAAAACATTGATCATGTATTTCAGTCCTGACTGTGACCATTGCAAGCATCAGATAGATAGTATGCTTGGCAGTATGAATAAATTTCAGGATATTCAGATTCTAATGGCAACTTATCAACCCTTTGAACAGTTGCGGTCGTTCTATAAAGATTATAAAATTGCAGGTTACTCCAATATTAAAATAGGCAGAGATACGCAGTTTTTTTTTCCGCCTTTTTATAAAATACTGCACCTGCCATTTATGGTTCTTTATAATAATAAAGGCAAGCTCATCACAACTTTTGAAGGAACTACGCCGATAAACAAACTTTTGGAAGCGTTCAGGAATAATGGTTAATGATTAATTATTAATGATTAACGGTAAGTTTCCTCTATTAATAACCAGTAATTCTGTAAAGCAATTCAAACAATCAACAATTATCCGTTAATAATTAACCATTAATCATTAATAATTATGAAAGTAACTGTAGTTGGGGCCGGGGCCGTTGGCGCTACCTGTGCCGATAATATCGCCCGTAAAGAACTGGCGGAAGAACTGGTTTTATTGGACATTAAAGAAGGACTAGCGGAAGGCAAGGCCCTTGACATGATCCAGACCGCAGCATTACTGGGATTTGACACCCGTATTACCGGATGCACCAACGACTATGCTGCCACTGCAAACAGTGATGTAGTAGTAATTACTTCCGGACTACCACGTAAGCCGGGCATGACGCGTGAAGAACTCATCGGCACCAATGCAGGTATCGTAAAGGGAGTTACAGATAACATATTAAAGCACTCGCCTGATGCGATAATTATTGTGGTTAGCAACCCTATGGATACCATGACCTACCTGACCTTAAAAACAAGTGGACTGGCAAAAAATAAAATCATAGGAATGGGTGGCGCGCTTGACAGTGCACGTTTTAAATGTTATCTGAGTAAGGCTTTGAACTGTTCTCCAAATGATCTTAATGCAATTGTAATTGGCGGACACGGCGATACAACCATGATTCCCCTTATTCGTTATGCTACCTGGAACAGTGTTCCGGTTACAAAGTTTTTGAGTGAAGAACAACAAAAGCAGGTAGTTGCAGATACGATGGTGGGCGGTGCAACGCTTACCAAACTGATTGGTACTTCTGCCTGGTATGCACCGGGTGCTGCAGGCGCTGCAATGGTAGAAGCAATTGTACGCAATGAAAAGAAACTATTTAGCTGCTGTGTTTCGCTGGAAGGCGAATATGGACAGAATGATATATGCTTGGGTGTTCCGGTTGTAATTGGAAAAAGTGGATGGGAAAAAATTCTCGACTACGATCTGAACGCAGAAGAACAAGCTGCATTTCAGAAAAGTGCTGATGCAGTAAGGAACATGAACGATGTTTTAGGAAGTTAATTCAATAATGTAAGAGTAGCTTTCGCTTTCGGCTATTAGCAGCCAGCTGTTTGACGAACTATAAAAGTATGGCTATTGTCAATGGTAAGGTAAATATGATTTTTATTTAATTACATTATTTATGTTGATTGCCTGATAGCTGATAGCTTAATTCTAAACGATTGCTTATGCAAAATATACATTTGCCTGAAAAGAATAAATTTTTCTTGTTACTTGTTTGCCTCATAACGCTTTTTACACCAACAGTAACCCGCGCGCAGACCCCTGTTTTATTCTTCAATCCTGTAATCAGTTCCGGACTTACATCACCTCTTGATATAGTTAATGCCGGGGATGGAACAAACAGGATGTTCATTGTACAACAAAACGGTATCATCAGGTATGCGCGGGGATCTGTTTTGAATGATACCATATTCCTGAACATCAGCAAGGTTATTTCTTCCGGTGGTGAAAGAGGTTTGCTAAGCATGGCCTTTCATCCGCAATATAAAACCAACGGCTACTTCTTTATTTATTATACCAACTTGTCAGGGAACCCTACGATAGCCCGTTACCAGGTAAGTGCAAATCCAAACAAGGCTGATTCGCTAACAGGACAGGTTTTGTTGTCTGTACCACATACTGAATTTGCAAATCATAACGGTGGTAAGCTGAATTTCGGCTCAGACGGTAATTTATACACCGCCTTTGGAGATGGCGGAAGCGCTGGCGATCCACATTTTAATTCACAAAAAGGAGATACTTTACTTGGTAAAATGATCCGTATAAATGTTGATAATTTTTCAGCACCACCTTATTACTCCATTCCTAACGGTAACCCCTATGCTATTCCCGGCGATAACATCAGGGATGAAATCTGGGCATTTGGTTTAAGAAACCCGTTCCGCTGGAGCTTTGACCGTGTAACCCATGATATGTGGATTGGTGATGTTGGACAGGATAGAAGAGAAGAAGTAGATTTCCGGCCTGCAGCAAGCACCGGGGGTGTTAATTACGGATGGCGCTGTTATGAGGGTAACAGTAGCTACAATGATAGCGGCTGTCTTGCGGCGTCTAATTATGTGTTTCCTGTATTTGATTACGACCATTCCGCTGCCGGCGGCCCATCAATAACAGGTGGCATGGTGTATCGTGGAACAGCCTTTCCATTTCTTTATGGATGGTATGTGTGTATTGACTTTTATTCAAGGAACGGCTGGCTTATTTATCCTAATGGTGCTTCCTGGAATGTTAAAAAACAAACCGGCTTGCCTGTGAATGTTGCCGGGTTCGGAGAAGACGAAAATGGCGAATTGTTTGCCATATCATTGGCAGGTATACTTTACCAGGTGCAGGCAACTACGGTACTGGCCTTAAAACTTGAATCTTTTTCTGCGGCTTCAAAAAACGGATTGCATGAAATAAAGTGGAAAACCGCTTCTGAACAGAATCTTCAGTATTTTGAAATAGAATACAGCAGTGATGGCTGTAATTTTCTCACTGTCGGAAAAGTAGCGGCAACCAATACCGGAAATGTGGCTGACTATCAATTTAATGATCGCATTGCGGGTACAGGTAAAATATTTTATCGTTTGAAGAATGTTGATAATACCGGCAAATCGGAATATTCTAACATTCTTGTTTTGGATGACAAGCAAAATCCGGTAATGATAGTCCCTACTATTATACAAAACAACAGGGTTACTATTCAATTAAATATACCTTTTAGTAGTGTTCAGGTTATTGATATGAATGGGCGTATCTTAAAAAATAAATCCCTTTCTCAGGTTACAGGAATGATTTACGTTGATGTTGCCGGCCTTTCTAAAGGCGTTTATACTGTAAGGTTGCTTGGGAATGGGCCGGGTGTTTACCGGAAAATTGTGATTCAGTAACCTTGTTGATTTTTTTGAACCACGGAGGAAACGCCGGAGAAGAAGAAGAGGTTACACAGAGGAGTTCTCTGTGTAACCTCTTCTTCTTCTCCGGCGTTTCCTCCGTGGTTAAAGAATACCGAGTTGTTCTTTAACCTTGCTTATTAATAACGAAACCTCTATTTGCTCCATACATTTAAAATGCCCGAGCGGACATTGTTTGTAACCGATCTTAGAACATGGCCGGCACTTCAGATTTTTAACTTCAAATGTTTCATAAGGCAAAGATTGCCTGTGCAAATACTTTTCCCCGTAGTATGGATACATCCCAAACTCAGGAACTGTATTCCCCCACAATGATATAACAGGACGCTTAAACGCAGTGGCAATATGCATCAGGCCGGTATCATTTGTAATGATCAGCCTGGCGCGACGCACCAGGTCGGCCGATTCATTGAGCCGGTATTTACCGCAGGCATTATAAATTTTAAAAGGATCTATAGCAGCAATTTTGTTACCTGCATTATAATCTTCCTTTCCTCCCAGTAGTATTACGGGATGATCAATCTGTTTACAAAATGATTCTACCTTATGAAGGGGATATTTTTTAGTGTTCAAAGCAGCACCAATTACCACACCAATAAAACCACTAAGATGCGAGGTAGGGATATCATGTTCCTTCACCAGGTCTGTCTCCGGAATAAAATAATCCAGTCCATCTCCATCATTCTTTATTCCGAATGTTTCCACTGTTTCAAGGTACCTGTCTACAATATGTACGTCAGGTAAAAGGTTCCATTTAAATGTTGTGTATAACCATTTTTCCACATTAAGCTTATTGAAAGAAAATGATTGTTTGCCTAGCAGCCTTTTAATTTTGAGGGTCCTCAGATTATGGTGCAGGTCTATCACATAATCATAATTTTCACTTTTTAAATCATCTATAATCTCGTAAATATTATCATGAAGAAAGTGGCATTTATCAATATATGGGTTGGATTCAACAAGGTAACGAAAGCTATATTTGGTAAGAAAGTGAACTTCAGCTGTTACCACCTGTTTTTTAAGACACCTGATCACCGGCGTAGTGAGAACAATATCACCTATGGAGCTCAAACGTATGATCAGAAATTTCAAGTCAGTTTAAGTTTAAGGTTGAAACTATTCCAGGTAATTTAAATCTTTTGTAAACGTCTCTTCAGTAAACCAGGCTGCTACCAGGGTAATCATAATAACAACACTGCCGGTTACCATGCCGCTTACAATTATATTGTATCCCAGGGAACCCTGTAAAAGATCTTTAAATAATAATACTATCAATGGCAGGGAACCCCGTACCATATTAGGAATGGTAGTAGCAGCTGTTGCACGGAGGTTGGTTCCAAACTGTTCAGCGCCCATAGTTACAAAGATGGCCCAGAAGCCTGTGCTGAAGCCAAGTGCAGCGCAGATCGCGTACATTGAAGCAGCGTTACCCCCCATCTGGTTAAAATATATTATTACAGACACTATTGTTAACCCATAAAAAACAAACAATGCTTTTTTCCTGCTCTTAAGTAACTGGCTCAATAATCCAACTGTAATATCACCAATTGAAATACCCACATACGCGTACATGATCGCCTTACCTGGTTCTATCTCTTCCTGTATTCCGAATGCCTTACCAAATTCACGTGAAAAAGAAACCAGTATTCCGATAACGTACCAGGTTGGCAAGCCTATTAAGATGCTTAACAGGTATTTTTTAAACCTTATTCTATCGTTAAAGAACTGAAAAAAATTGCCTCGTTGTACATTCTTTTCTTTTACCTCTTTAAACATACCCGATTCAGCTACGCTTATACGTAATATCAATAGAACAATACCCAATCCACCGCCGATAAAATAACAAACCCGCCAGTCGAATTCTTTTGAAATAAAGTAAGCCAGCACCGCACCGCTGAGTCCTACCCCTGCAACAAGAGATGTTCCTATACCTCTTTTTTCTTTTGGCAGGATTTCGCTCACCAGGGTAATGCCTGCACCTAGTTCACCTGCCAGTCCTAAACCTGCAACGAATCTTGCCCAGGCATATTGGTTAACGTTATGAACGAAACCCGTTGCAAAATTAGCGGCAGAGTACAGAAGAATAGATCCGAACAAAACACTTAACCGGCCTTTTTTATCACCCATTACTCCCCACAAAATACCGCCTAAGAGTAACCCTATCATTTGCATGTTGATAATGTGTAATCCTTCATTTTTTATCTGGTCATCATTTAAACCAAGCGAATGCAGACTGGGTACGCGAACAATTGTGTATAATAACAAATCATAGATATCAACAAAATATCCTAAGGCTGCAACAAATACGGGAATGCTAAAAATAGAAGCGCTAGTTTTATTCATAAGCAATCATTACCTGGGAGAAGCTCAGTTCTTACTTCTTTTTCCAAAAAATATTTTATAGAGAACAGGCAGGGTAGTTATCAGCACAATGCCTATTACAATTAGTTCGAGGTGCTGTTTCAGATCAAATCCAAATTCTTTGACGAACAGTTTATCAAGATAGTGGCCTGCCATCATCATTGCAAAAACCCAGGCCAGACAACCTATAACATTGTAATACATAAACTTTTTTCTTTCCATTTGAACTATCCCTGCTATGATAGGAGCAAAGGTTCTGACGATGGGAAGGAAGCGGGCAAATACAATTGCCTGTCCTCCATGTTTGTCATAAAATTCCTTTGCCTGTAACAAATATTTCCTTTTAAAAAAGAACGTATCCTTACGTTCAAATAAATAAGGTCCTCCTTTTTTACCGAACCAGTAACCCAGCATATTACCGATGATGCCGCAAATACTTATCAAAACAAACAAGACCATCAGATCGGCGAAGTCGCTGCCAATACCACCTGGCAGTATGCTGTTCACTAGCATTTTACTGTAAATCCCTGCTACAAACAACAGGCTGTCTCCCGGTAAAAAAAATCCTACCATTAAGCCTGTTTCTGCAAATATGATAAATAAGATCAACCATAACCCGCCATTATTTATATAAAACTCGGGTAGGAAGAGGTCTTTAAAAGTAAAATTCAGAAGTTGGATCATACAATTTTCGTCTGGTTTTTAGGAATTAGTTTACTATCGCTACCAAGAAAAACTGCTCAATATTAGTAATCTTTTAATCAGCACGCGACTTATTATGAGAAGTTATTATGCTTATAAGGAAGTTTACATGCCTGCAAACTTACAGATTGCTGAAGTATAAAACATATTCACTTTAATTTGATGGATTTTCCAGCGCTCCTTCCCATTTACTAACAACGCTTGTTGCAAGTGCGTTGCCCAGTACATTGGTTGCTGTCCGGAACATATCACAGAAATGATCGATAGGCAAAATCAGGGCGATCCCTTCCGGTGGTATTTTGAACATGGCGCAGGTTGCAGTTACTACTACCAGTGATGCCCTCGGTACGCCTGCAATCCCTTTACTCGTTAGCATCAGCACTATCAGCATTGTTAATTGAGTGCCCAGGTCCAGATGAATACCATAAGCCTGCGCTATAGCCAGGCTGGCAAAAGTCATGTACATCATGCTACCGTCCAGGTTAAAGCTATAACCTAACGGCAATATAAAAGCTACAATTTTATCTTTGCATCCAAAACGCTCCAGCTCTTCTGTTAATTTAGGAAAGACAGCCTCACTGCTGGTGGTACTGAATGCAATAAGCAAAGGCTGCGCGATACGTTTGAGTAAAGCAGGTGTTCTTTTTCTAAGAATAATAAATCCTACAGATATTAATATGATCCATAGTAAAGCAATTCCAATAAAGAAATAAAGCAGGTACAATGCATAAAATTTAAAAACTTCCAGGCCTTTAGTAGCTATTACTGCTGAGATGGCGCCAAACACGCCAAGAGGGGCGAAATTCATAACGTAGCCTACCATTTTCAATATAACATGTGCAACTGCATCAAGCGCCTTCACCAGTATTTTTCCATAATCACCCAGTGCAGCCGTAGCTACGCCGAAGAAAACACTGAAGATCACCAATTGAAGAATCTCATTATTAGCCATTGCTTCAAATACACTTTTTGGAATTACATGTTCCACAAACTGCGCAAGGGAAAATTCCCTGGTTTTACCTATCAGGTCTTTGGCGCCTGAAGTATCAGCATTGTGCAGGTCAATTGCGGCACCTGGTTGAAAAAAATTAACCAGTAACATTCCAAGCAATAGCGAGGTCAGGGATGCTGTAACAAACCAGAGTAAAGCCTTGCCACCTACCCTGCCCACGGATTTAAGATCACCTAATTTAGCGATCCCCACAACAAGTGTTGAAAATACAAGCGGAGCAATAATCATTTGAACAAGCCGTAAAAAAATAGTAGTTAATAATTTTATATTCTTATCAAACTTTGGAATAAATTCCGGGGCGGCATTTTCATGTACGATATATCCTACTACAATTCCCAAAGCCATGGCAATAAGAATAGAGAATGTTAACCGGTTACTTTTACCCATATAATCATATTGAAAATTGGAAGGAATGAATTATCGAAAATTCGAAAAATTATTGACTTAACAAAAATAAAATATAATTCAGTTAAGCATGAAACCATGTAATTAATTGCTCTCGGCCGTCAGCTATCGGAAGATCACCTCCTGATATGTTTCCTCCTGATAGCTGAAGGCTGACGGCTGATAGCAATTAATATTAAGATTATAAATATTAATTACTCAGGAAGTTATATTGCGGTACTAAATAGAAGCATGTATTAAATAATTGTTTATTTTACGGGCATTATTATAAATCATACCAAATAATTATGAGTTTATTCGCGAAGAAACCAATGAGTCTTCTTATGGCCGAAGCAGCTGATACCGATAAAGGCCTTAAGAAAACATTAGGTGCAGGTGCATTAGTTGCTTTAGGGATTGGCGCTATCATAGGAGCCGGTTTATTTTCAATAACCGGAGTTGCAGCTGCAAATAACGCAGGGCCCTCTATTACCATATCATTTGTGGTAGCGGCATTTGGTTGTGCCTTTGCTGGTTTATGTTATGCAGAATTTGCGTCTATGATTCCCGTAGCCGGAAGTGCTTATACTTATTCTTATGCAACTATGGGTGAATTTATAGCTTGGGTAATTGGTTGGGACTTAGTTCTGGAGTATGCAGTGGGTGCGGCTACTGTAGCAATAAGCTGGAGCAGGTACCTGGTAAAATTTTTAGATGGCTTTAATATACACCTTCCCGCGGCAATTGCAACAGGACCTTTTGATGGTGGCTTTATAAACCTCCCGGCAGTCTTCATAGTTATAATGGTGAGTTTGTTATTAATAAAAGGAACAAAAGAAAGCGCCAATGTAAATGCATTTATTGTAACCCTTAAAGTTGCAGTAGTATTGATCTTTATATTCCTGGGCTGGAAGTACATCAACAACGCAAACTATACTCCTTACATACCTGATAATACAGGCACTTTCGGCGAATTCGGATTTAGTGGTATCATCAGGGCAGCGGCCATTGTGTTTTTTGCATACATAGGTTTCGATGCTGTTTCAACGGCTGCGCAGGAAGCAAAAAATCCAAAGAGAGATATGCCGATCGGAATATTAGGTTCGCTTGCCATTTGCACTGTTCTCTATATTTTGTTTGCTCATGTAATGACGGGTGTTACCAGCTATACCACATTTGCCGGTAAAGATGGCATTGCTCCGGTAGCTGTTGCCATTGAGCACATGGGTCATACAGATGCAGGTGGTGTTATGCAACCGGATTATCCCTGGCTTAACCGTGCAATTGTTGTGGCTATTCTTGCCGGATATGCTTCGGTAATCTTAGTAATGCTTATGGGTCAGTCAAGAGTATTTTTTTCAATGAGTAAAGATGGCTTGCTGCCGCAGGTGTTTCACCAGGTGCATCCAAAATTCAGAACCCCTGCAAAATCGAATACGCTTTTTATGTTGTTCGTAAGTTTATTTGCAGCCTTTGTGCCAGCCAGGGTAGTTGGTGAAATGACAAGCATAGGAACCCTATTTGCTTTCATTCTTGTTTGTATAGGGGTTTGGTTACTGAGAATTAAACAACCCGAATTGCCAAGAGCTTTCAAAACGCCACTTGTTCCTTTGGTGCCGATCCTGGGTATTGTTACCTGTTTGTTTATGATGATGTTCTTACCGCTTGATACCTGGATCCGTTTGTTAGTATGGATGTTAATAGGGTTTGATGTTTATTTATTTTATGGCTTGAAAAAAAGTTTGTTATCAGACCACCTGGCTGCCACTCATGCAAGGGGAAACCGGATCGTATCTATATGCGGCCTGTGCCTGGTAGCGTTACTAACTTTAGTGGCTTTTATTCATCACAGTACTGCTTCGGAACCTGACTGGATATTATTTATATTTTCTCTGCTGTTCGCGGCTGTACATTTAATTGTTTACCTGAGCAGGCTGAATAAAAAATAAATTGCATTTCTTTTTTACCGCTCAGGTATATCTAAGCGAATTTTTTAGTATTAACTTATACATGAGATGTGGTAATGAATTGCTCTCAGGCATCAGCTATCAATAGTCATGAAATAAATACTATTATTATTTCTCCTGATAGCTGATTGCTGACAGCTGACAGCAATTGGTCAATTTACAGCTAACATAACAATAGTAAATTCTTACATTTGCACTCCTTAATCGATCTGATTAATTATGGGTAGAATATTCGAAGTTAGAAAGGCAACGATGTTTGCCCGTTGGGATAAGATGGCTAAACAGTTTACCAGAATTGGTAAAGAAATTATAATTGCCGTTAAGCTTGGTGGTCCCGACCCCGACCACAATGCTGCATTACGCCGGTGCTTTCTGAATGCCAAAGGGGTTAATATGCCAAAAGACCGTGTGGAAGCCGCTATTAAAAGGGCAATGGGTAAGGATAAAACTGATTATGAAGAAATTGTTTATGAAGGCTATGCACCACATGGCGTAGCTTTAATGGTAGAAACGGCTACAGATAATCCTACCCGTACTGTTGCCAATGTACGAATGCATTTTAATAAGGAAGGCGGCAGCCTTGGTACCAGCGGATCTGTAAGCTTCACATTTACCCGGATGGGAGAATTCAAGATTAAAAATGACGGAAGTATTAACCTGGAAGAACTGGAATTTGAACTTATTGATTTTGGACTGGAAGAAATTGGTGAGGATAGTGAAGGCAACATAGTGATACGCACAGCCTTTAATGAATTCGGTAATATGAGCAAGGCATTGGAGGATAAGGGCATTACTCCACTTACCGCTGAACCAACACGTATACCTACCACCACCATGGAGTTAAGTGAAGAAGATGCAAAAGATGTTTTGGAACTTGTTGATAAGCTGGAACAGGATGATGATGTACAGAAAGTGTATTATAATTTGAAGTAGCTAACAGGTGTGAGGTGTGAGGTATGAGGTGTGAGATATGAGGAAAACGTTTTCTTGCTGCCTAGTATAACCAACAGTTTTGTTTACATTATTTGCTTAAACTTATTAATTATTCCATAACTTAGATACCAGTAAAATACCTCATACCTCATACCTCATACCTCATACCTCATACCTCATACCTCATACCTCATACCTCATACCTCATACCTCATACCTCATACCTCATACCTCATACCTCATACCTATTCTCTCATCATTTCACGTATCACCGTAATTATTTCTTCGGCATTTGGTTTACCAAAATAATCGCCATCGGTGGCATAACCGGCGCGGTGTGCTTTAGCGCTGATTGTTCTCGGAGAAGTATCAAGCCATTTATAGCCACCCTGGTCTTCCAGCACATTTATATACATATATGCGGAAGCTCCGCCCGGTACATCCTCATCAATGAAAATAATGCGGCTGGTTTTTTTAAGAGAAAGCAGGATACTATGATGAATATCAAATGGCAGCAGGGTTTGCACATCAACAATTTCACAACTTATGTTTATTTGTTCCAGCACTAACACCGCATCCTGTACAATCCTTAACGTGGATCCATAAGAAACAATGGTAATATCACTCCCTTCTTTTATAATTTCAGGAATACCTAACGGTACCGAATAGGCCAGTAAATCAGCTGGTAATTTTTCCTTTAACCTATAACCGTTGAGACATTCAATCATCAAAGCAGGGTCGTTACCCTGTAGTAGTGTGTTGTACATCCCTACCGCCTGAACCATGTTTCGGGGCACGCACACATGAAGTCCGCGAAGTGAGTTTATAATCATTCCCATAGGAGAACCGGAATGCCAGATACCTTCCAGCCGGTGGCCTCTGGTACGAATGATCAGTGGGGCACTTTGCTTTCCACCAGTTCTAAAATGTAAAGTTGCCAGGTCATCACTCAACGGTTGCAATCCATATAATAAATAATCAAGGTATTGAATTTCGGTAATAGGTCTTAAACCACGCATAGCCAAACCGATTCCCTGACCCATGATAGTCAATTCACGAATTCCTGTATCAAAAATTCTTGCTGCGCCATGCTTAGCCTGCAAGCCCGCAAAACCCTGATTAACATCACCTATATATCCCAGGTCTTCTCCGAATGCCACTACTTTAGGATTATTAGAAAACAGTTCATCGAAGTACCTGTTCAATACTTCATATCCATTAACCATTGGAGCGTTGTCAAGATAACGAACTTTCTTGTGAGGAACTTTTAAAGGGCTTTTGTCACTTTCATTATATAAACAGGTATTATAAAAAGCCCGGTTTTCTTTTTCAAGTTCTTTATAATATTCATTTAGGGGGATAGCAGCCTCGGAATGCTCATTATGTAACAAAGCATAATACAGTGCTTTAACAATATCCTTACGCGTAGGCTCGCGGTTTAAGGAAAGTTCGTTTGATAATTTGAGTACTATTTCCTTTTTGCCTGGCGGCAAGGAGTTAGCCATTTCAGTAATCAAACTAACGGTCTTGTTCACCTGTTCTTTTAATGGTGCAAGGTATTTTCCCCAGGCATTGTTACGTGCTTTACGTGCGTATTCTTTCGCTTTTATTTCAACTTCAATTAATTCTTCTTCACTTACCAGCGCATTTTCAATAATCCATTCTTTCATTTTTCTAATACAATCCCATTCTTTTTCCCAGGAAAGGCGCTCGGCTGTTTTATAGCGTTCATGGCTACCCGAAGTTGAATGCCCCTGGGGTTGTGTTACTTCTTCTACATGGAAAAGAGCAGGTGTATGTGTTTCACGGATCTTCTGTATTGCTGCTTCAAACACTTCACACATTCCGGCATAATCCCAGGCTTTAACCTTGTAGATATCTATGCCATTGGTACCTTCCTTTTTTTGAAATCCTTTCAATACTTCAGATATAGAACCTTTTGTTGTCTGAAAATTTTTTGGTACTGAAATTCCATAGCCATCATCCCATACAAAAATGGCAAGAGGAATCTGGAGCACTCCCGCCGCATTAACAGCTTCCCAAAAATGGCCTTCACTGGTAGACGATTCGCCGATGGTGCAAAAGCATACCTCATTACCATTATCAGACAGGTGTGTGAACTGCTTAAACACTTCGTTTTCACGAAAGCATTTTGAAGCAAAAGCCAGTCCTATTGCCCTGGGCATTTGTGATGCCGTAGGTGCTAAGCCTGCAGAAAGATTTTTCCGGTTAACCAGATCGAGCACATCACCTTCCTTGTTTACAAAAGCTGTTGATAAATGAGCATTCATCTGCCTGCCACTGCTATTGGGTTCATTATTTTCATCAGGGTCAGCATATAATTGTGAAAAAAACTGCTCTATGGTAGCAGCTTCTGTTGCAAATGCAAAAGTTTGATCCCTGTAATAACCGGAATAAAAATCTCCTGGTCTGAAAAACTTGGCCATGGCAACTTGTGGTACTTCTTTACCATCGCCAAAAATGCCAAACTTGGCTTTACCTGTAAGCACTTCTTTCCTGCCCAACAGGCTGGCTTCGCGACTTTCACATGCCAGGCGGTAATCACTCAGCACTTCATCTCTGAATTTATCAAAGGAAAGTTTTTCGGATGCAAGCAGGTTATTGCTGGTCATGTTTTCCATTTCACAAACGTACAAGAATTTTGGCAATGGGAGAAAAGGTATGAGGGGTGAGGTGTGAGCTATGAGGTATGAGGTATGTGTGTAAACATTAATTTTCTACTTGTAGACAAGAAAATATTCAATAGTAAAATTCAGTGCATTACTAATCGTTTCTACTTACGAACATTGTTAATTGACTAAAGTGAGCAAACATCACACCTCATACCCCACACCCCATACCCCATACCTTCCTTAAAATTTCCTTTTTAACTTCACATTACAATTTGTAAATTTGCTTTTTATCTTAATGGAATAAAACTTGAGTAAATTATTGTTATGAAAAATTTAGTAACTATTTTCTTCTTTGTAACGCTGAGTATGAGTATCAGAGCTCAGGTAACAACAGTGGCTGCAAAGCCGGAAGCCGTCTCATTAAAAGAAACCTCTTTCGATTTTGGCAAAATTCAGCAAAGTCGTCCTGTAACGCATGAATTTGAAGTTACAAACATCTCTCAGGATACCCTTAAAATTTTGGATGTAAAAGCAAGTTGTGGTTGTACAACTCCGGTTTGGAAAAATAATCCGGTGGCACCTGGATCCAGCACCATCATTAATGTCGGATTTAATGCAGCGGCAAAGGGTCCGTTTGAAAGAACGATTACTATTTTTTATAATGATCATCAAACTAAACCCTTTACAATAAAAGGAGAAGTTATAACAGCTCCTGCAACGGTAGCTCCTGTAAATGCATCAATACAATTATTAAAAAAAACAAATCAATAATATGAAGAGAATACTTATAGCGTTTTGTGCGCTGGCACTAACTTCTACAGTTATGGCACAAGCTAAACCTATTGCTCAAACAGCAACGGTTCAACAGAAAAAAGCCGAGGAGCAGGTAAAATTTACCGAACTAAAGCATGATTTTGGTAAAATAAAGCAGAGTGTTCCTGTTACCTATGATTTCGCTTTTCAGAATATGGGAAACACACCGGTTGTTATAGAATCAGCAACAGCCAGCTGTGGTTGTACCACTCCAACCTGGCCTAAAACACCTGTAACAAAAAATAGAACTGAGAAAGTCTCCGCAGGTTTTAATGCAGCAGCGCCTGGTCCTTTTGAAAAGACCATTACAGTAAAAGTTGCGGGTTATGACCTCCCCCTTGAATTAAAAATTACCGGTGAAGTGCTTAACGCTGAAGAATATGCTAAATATGAAGGTGTTAAGGGAAAGAAAAACGGTTAATAATACTTTTTAGTGATAAGAAATAGCCCATTGTATGGGCTATTTCTTATTTTATTTCCTCTATCTTTTATAGAATTAATCTGAAATGTTTTTCTTCTTAAATGGTATTTAATGTAGTTAACTTATGAACAAATACTCAATTCTCAAAAACAGCTTCTTAGTTTTAGTTGATTATTTTGGAACATGGTTGTAAAAAATGCCTCCTATCAATTAGCTACCCAGTTTAAGTTTCTTGACCAGAAAAGAAAGGCTGCTGGCTTAAACCGCATCAAAAAATAAATTGATAAATCTGAACTTAAACGTGACGACCGGGATTTGTACAAACTTCATTATCAGTAATCCCCTACTATGGACAATACTTGTTTGTTGGGAGTTATTATAAAGTGACATCCTACTTTGATAAACAACAAAAATTTGTCGCAAATGCCCCTGAAAATATCCTTTTAACACACCATAAATATTAAAGAGTAAAAATATTTTTTTGTGTTGACAATAGATTAATAGTAGTTCAATCAAATTTATTCGTTAACACAAAAATTTATTTTATGTCAGTAAACACAATTAACAAGAAAGCAGAAACCATTCATACAGGCATTCAAAACAGCACGGTAACTTCCGCAAAGATTTTATTTATTTAAACTATTGGGTTTCTTCTGCTGGTAACTTTATTGCACTTTATCAAATCTGACTTTGACCCATCCATCATGGCGCATGATTAGCGAATATACAATAGGAGCTAACGGATGAATAATGGTTATTGCATTTCTAATGTGAGCTTTGAGTTATGCTTCATTATTGGTTACTATCCGCTCTCAAATAAAAAATTGGGGTGGTAAAATTGGTTTAGGTTTATTGTTAATAAGTGTGTTAAGCTTAGTAATTGCACCCATATTTGTTACTGATCCTGTAATAGCAGGTAAAGACGAAACAACCACCATTGGAATGTTACATAATTTAGGCAGAACACTTGGAATGGCAATGCCTTTTTCAATTATTTTAATAAGTTGGTCATTATTTAAAAGCCCAAACTGGAAAGCAGTAAGGCAACCTGTTTTATGGTCAGCTCTGTTAGCGGTGATAGGTTTTTTAATTTCTATTATTTTATTAAGCGTTTTATTTTCAAAAACCAACAGTGTCGCCGGACCAAATGCGCCTGTGGGTTATTCCATGCGTTTTGAGGCATTCACTTATTGCATTTGGTTACTGGTAGTAGCCAAACAAGCTATTAACTTACAAGGCAAAATAAAACCATAATTATGGCAAAAACAAACTTCAAAAATGTAGAAGAATACATTTCTACCTTTGATGAAAATGTAAGACCAATTTTAGAACAACTTCGGCAGACTATTAAATAAGGCGGTACCTAAAGCTGAAGAAGTAATAAGTTATCAGATACCAGCATACAAATATTTTGGGATGCTGGTATATTTTGCTGCATATAAAAAATATATTGGGTTTTACCCAACGGCATCGGGAATTGAAGCATTCAAAAAAGAGCTTTCATTATATAAAGGAGCAAAGGGCTCAGTCACATTTCTAACTTATATAACGCCTATCTATTGATATGGTAGATATAATGGTTTGGTGATGGATGTTTTCATTAGTTTTACTCTTTAATTTTATTGCCGGACATAGCATGTCTCTTAAGCGGTGAGCTTCTCCAAAAATCTTGTTTTCAAAAGTAGTAGGAGCTTCAAGCTTCTCTATTCTTTTTGAACAGGTACCGGTTTGGCTTTAGCACCTGAAAGAATATCAGAGATTAAAATTAATAACAGCTGGTGATACAAACTTTTGTACAAGTAAAAATTGCACCTGCGGATATATTTGAGTAGCATAAAAATGGTGCAATAACAGGGCACATTAATAACCACTTATATTAAGTAGTTCTTAATTATGAGAAGAAATAAATATTCATACTATTTAAAAGTTTTTGTTAGCGTCGGAATTTTTACTGCTATAATACTTATATGTTTTCAATTAAATTTTGAACGCCATCTTTATGCAATAGTTAAAGAAGTTAAAGCAGTACATAATCCAGCACCGTCTCACTTTGAGGCAGAAACACAATTTTCCCATCCTTTGCTTAATAAGCCGGATTCTCTGTTTTCTAAAGGAGAGTACGACAGAGCTGGATACTTTTATAAGAAGGCAGCCACTTTATTTCTAAAAGATAAAAACTGGAAATCCTATATATGGGCAATTAACCATGAGGCATACTCCTGTATTAAAAACAATGATTTTACTGCAGCTTATAAACTGCTTTTAAAAGCACTTAAATGCGAACGTGAAAAATTAGGAAAAGAACATGCATATGTGGGAGATACTTACTACATCCTGGGTGAATATTATTATGCTATTAAGGAACCACAAAAATCTTTGCAAGCTCTTGATACAGCTGTACATATTTTAAAGCTTTCCTTCGGATTGAAAAGCAAACATGTTGCATACACTTATGAATTAATGGGTCGTGTACACTTACGCCTCCTTAACAATTATACAATTGCAAATGCATACCTTGATACGGCTTTTATGCTCTTTGAGAAGCTCACAGAAAACGATTCATCTTATTTATATAACTATTATTATGATGTAGCAGCAGCTAATTATTATAAAGAAGATTATGATAAGGGGGTGATGTATGGTTTTGAATGTTTAAACATTGCACAATCATTACATAACTTGCCCTATATAGAGAAAGCTCATGCACTTGTTGCTGTTTTCTACTATGTTAAATTTGACGTAAGCAGTACTATTTACCATTTAGAACAGGCGATCGCTCTAAATAAAAACAGTAACAGGAAACGCGATTTAGTTAATTATTATAATAACCTGGGAAATGCTTTTATAGAAATAAAGCAATTTGAAGAGGCCAAAAAAAATTTCAAAAAGGCCCTTAAGACAGTCCTTGAAAACAACAAGCCTGATTCTTCGGAAATCTCAAATAATTATGCATCTATTGGTGATATATATCAACAATTAAACATCATTGACTCATCACTATATAATTATAAGCAGTGCCTGAAGATACGGCTCACACATTTCGGTAAAAAACATTATAAGACTTCAATAGCTTATCAGGATATAGGCTCTTTATTTCAGCAATTTCACCAAACTGATAGTGCATTGGCTTATTTTCAGCTCGCCATCACTGCGGGTATTTCAAATTCTGAAGAGAAGGACATTACGGTAAATATTCTTGCTGCAACAATTGGAAACAGTTACTATTTATACGAGACATTCGCTCAGAAAGCTTTAGCACTTCAGCAGAAGTATTTACAAGGCGGCAAAATACAGTATCTGCACCAGGCTTTTGCGAATTATCAATTAGCTGATACATTGATGTTTGGATACATCCATACTTTGGACTTAGAAGAGTCAAAATTGCATTTGTATAAAAAATGTAAGTCTGTTTATGAAAAAGCTTTGGAATGTGTTTATCTACTGACAAAGGTGGAAAAAAATGATTCTTTATATCACTATGCATTCAATTATATAGAAAGAAGTAAAAGCCAGCTATTGCTGCATGCATTACTTCAAGCAGAGTCTTTCCATGCTACAGGAGTTCCGGATAGCTTAATATATGAAGAAAAAAAGTTACAACTTCAATGGAACACTCATCAACAAAAGCTTGAACAATTGGCAAGTGACTTTAAAACAAAACAAATCAGTGAAGAAGCAATTAGATCTCAATTATTTCTTGTTGAAAAAGATCAGGAAAAGCTAAAGAAAACCTTGAATAAAAATTATCCGTCCTATGTTGAATTTAAGTACATAAATGAAACCGTATCATTAAAGGATGTTCAAGCGTATTGTGATAGTAACAATACAAATATGATTCAATACTTTCGCGGAGACAGTGCTATATATGTAATTAGCTTTGCATTAACTAAAACAGCATTCATAAAGGTTCCACGCACAAGAGAATTTGATCAGGTTTTAACTGCTTTTACCGAGAGCTTCTCTACAGTTTCGACACCTGGTTTAAAACCTGATTATTTACATGACCAAAAAAATGAGTTCACACAGTATATTAAATGTGCTCATTATTTATACAATAGCTTATTAAAACCAGTTATTTCAGAACTTTATACAAAAGGCTTAAGTGAATCCAGTCCTAAATTGGTTATTATACCAGACGGACCATTAGCTTATCTGCCTTTTAATGCTTTAATTTCTAAACTACCTTTATCAGATGAAATTAATTACAGAGATTTACACTATCTGATAAACGATTTTAAAATCAGTACTGCCTTCTCAGTCAATTTACTATTAAGAAATAAAAATCAAAAGACTTATACGATCAAACCTCTAGTTCTTGGTTTCGGTTATTCAGATGCAACGGTTTATTCAAATACTAATAATAAAAATGAAACAACTCAGGAGATACCGGGCTCAGGGCGTGAACTTCAATACATTAAAGATATAACAGGTGGAAAATTCTTTACCGGAGCAAATGCCACTAAAAAAAACTTTCTAACATACGCCCCTGATTACTTCATTTTACACCTTGCCGTTCATGGGAAAGCAAGTGAAGAAAGTCAGTATGGAAGTCGTCTTATTTTTAAAACTACAAAGAAAGACTCACTGGATTGCTATCTTTATTCCTATGAGCTTTATTCGCTCAAACTGCAGGCAAGATTAGTGGTGCTAAGTGCGTGCCAAACGGGCATAGGAAAGGATTTGACCGGCGAGGGAATCTATAGTATTGCACGTGGGTTTGCCTATGCAGGATGCCCTTCAACAGTTATGAGTTTATGGAAAGTCGATGATATTGCCACAGCGGATCTAATGAAAACATTTTATCAGGGGCTTTCCGTAGGATTACCAATTGATGAATCATTGCAGAAGGCTCAGATACATTTCCTTCAAACCGCAGATGAGCTATCATCGCATCCCAGATATTGGGCAGCTTTTTTGCCTTCAGGCGATATAACACCTGTTTATCCTAACGCTCATCTTTCCAATACAGAAATAGGAATTATAACTCTGTTCTCTGTTAGCTTGCTTTTACTATTTATAATTTATAAACGCCCATTATTTTTACATGTACATAAAAAATCAAAGGCTTCTTAAAAATTTTAATTACAATAAAATGTTGTAACTAACTGTGCCCTATTTGTTCTGCACCTAACCCTTTAAGATTTACTTTACTATTACTTTCCAAAGAATTTCTGTACCGAATCAATAATTGATTAAAGCCCACCAGTGCTAATATCAAACCTATAAAAGAAATAATTAAGCCGACTTTTAAAGTTTCCGGTGGTGGATCAACATGGCCTGGTTTATGTCCCATTTTTTAAAGTTTTAATTATTATTATTTAAAGATAATTATAATGTCATTTTCCAGATGTTTCTGAAAGAATAAAATTATATATAAAAACCGTTACAAATTATCCGCTACATATCTTTTAAAAGATTTTTAGCCTTTTGTGAATATACACCTTTCCCGCGCTTTAGATTTTCAAGTACTGCCCGTGCCTTCGCTGTTTGATGATCTTTTAAAAATGTCAGGGCTAAGTACCATTGACCTTGTATAAAATAAATGTTTTTAGAATTTAAAGCAACTTTGTTAAGATTGTATTCTGCCTGCTTAAAGTCATTTAGCTCCAGGTATGCTATACCAAGAAAAATACACCAATTAACATCAGCAGGTTTTTTTTCAATCACCGCCTCCAAAAGACTAACAGCACGCTGATAATTACCGTTAGTATACGCCTGAATGGCTTGCAGCTCCAGGCTTTGATCTGTTCCTTCCCCCCGCAATACACTAATTTGAACACTTCCAGGATATGGCTGATAATATTTACTGAACAAGGCTTGGTCGGAATGGGAATGAATATATAGGTAAGAACCAAAAGTTATCAAAAAGATAGCAGCAATTCCGGACATCCATCGCCATTGACCCTGTTTTACCCTCCATCCCTTATGATCTTTACTGTTATCCGCTGGTTTAGAAGTAGTAGCAATTACAGTATTTTTCGAGGATTCTTCACGAAGGGAATTTAAATGTTCCCGAAATTTACTCAACTTGCCATTAAGTTCTATACCATTAATGATTGATTTATTAAATGCTACTTCCGTAACTAATTCCGGATCATTTTTTAAACGCTGCTCAAAAACCAAAGATTCATCCTCCGGGAGCCGCTTCAGGAGATAACTTTCAATTAATTGTATTTTATCTTCCTCATTCATTTGCCGGAATTATATAGTATACAATCTTTATTAAAAATCAAATACATAGTGGATAATATAAAAGGTTTAATAATTAAAATTTGATTTAACACACAGTCTAAGATCAGCTGCACACCTCATTTTTTGCGCTTTTACCACGTCATCATTCTTATAGTTAAGCAACACAGCAATCTCCTTCATCGATTTGTCTTCATTATAAAACAAGTTTAGAATTGATTGGCAACCTGATGATAAACTTTTGATGCATTCAACTATTACTTTTAATCTTTTATCTTCTTCATCAAAATCAGGTGTAGTAGTTTGAAGGCCATTCAACGCCATCTGAAGTTCCAATTTTTTATTTTCCAGATTGGAGACTTTCTTCTTTCTAAACTTTGTTAAGATTAAGTATTTTGTAATACCAAAAAAATAGGATTTAAGAGTATATTGAAGATTATCTAATTTCCCTAAAATAATTTGCCTTACCAATGCCTCAAATGCATCATGATAAATATCTTCACTTTCCTCATTACTAATCTTGAAATACTTATATGCCCAACTTAAATAAGTTTGCTTGTTATCCCTGTAAAACCCATCCAGCAACTTATAGTTTCCCTGCTTGACACCATCAATAATTTCCTTGTCAATTAGATTAGCAATGGTCATGCTGTTAATTCATTAATAGTGTTAATTATATTAAAAAGGTAAACATAATTCCTTATATTAATAATACAATAGCCTAAAATAAATTTATTGTCATCAGGCAGAACACTCTCAGTAAACATTATTAAACAGAGGTTTTGGTATCTTTTCGTTTTGCCATCCTTTTAAATCATAATCCTCACGAACGCTTATCTATTAATGGCCTGCCTCCTTTTGTAAAGGCAACAGGTTTCCTTCTTCTTTCATTACTGTAATATTAGGTTCCTGATAAGTTCCCTAATGTATACATTCAATTCTTACCTGCATATTTCTTGATACCAAAACTCATTTCATTGGTCCTGTAAATTATTTAGCAAACGGAAGTTTATTTAATTCTCGTGAAAAAATGATTTTCATGTTTACCTTTTATCAATTGTTCGCTACTAATATAATCATGTTCGCATTTATCTAAAAGGAAGAAGCTGAAAATCCTTAAAAGAGTAAGCACCTTAAACCTTAATATTTAAAAGAAATCAAATGGATCCTCAAATTTTTAACGGAATTGACATTGCTTTAAGAGCAAATCAAATAACCGGCGCTACGTTGCTTGATAATTCTTTAAGCACAACTACAAGTGCAAGCCTGTTAGCAACAGAACAAGATCAAATTCTTTACTGGAATGAAGTTGCTTTAGAAGCAAACCGCGTATCGCATACTACGGGGCTTGACAAAGGCACCCTGGGCCCTACTTTAAGCTCAAGAGCATTAGCAATTGTTCACCTTGCCATGTACGATGCCTATGTTAATACAAGTGCAACCGCACTTATGCCTTATTTGTCAAGTCTGCCGGTTGCCTCATCAGGGGCCTCTACTAATGCAGCTATTGCAGCAGCTGCACATGCAACACTATCAAAGCTGTACCCAAACCAAAAAGCTTTTTTTGACTTCAAACATGCTCAATCCGGAATTAATGAGCCTGGAATGGACGAAGGACATTTGTATGGTTTAACGGTTGCTCAGGCTATTCTTGCTGACCGTGCAAATGACCCGGATGTCAGTGATGATGGTTATGCGGCACTAATAAGCAAAGGCAAACACAGGCCTGATCCGGATAACGAACAAGGTTATTATGCACCTTTCTATGGGGCAAAATCAAAAGGGTTTGCTATAAGTGCAAGACATGAGTTAGATATCCCTTATGCCTTAACCTCTTCTAAATACGTTGAGGCATTAAAACAAGTAAGAGGCAAGGGCATTGCACCGGAATTAATGGGAACCTTACCGGATGAATATGACCGAAGAACACCTGATGAAACGCTTACTGGTATTTTTTGGGCATACGACGGCGCTGTAGGCTTAGGCACGCCTCCAAGGTTCTACAATCAAATTATAAAAGTGCTGGCTAAAAGTAAAGGCAATAGCTTAGAAGATAACGCCCGCTTATTTGCCTTGGTGAATGTAGCAATGGCAGATGCAGGAATACTGGCATGGGATCAAAAGTATAAACACAATTTATGGAGACCGGTTGTAGGTATCAGGGAGCATGATAGATCAATGGGCATTACAGGTGTAGGCAATAATATTATCGATGTTGACTGTGATCCATCATGGCTGCCATTAGGTTCTCCTAAAACAAATGAGCCAGGGAAAAAGAACTTTACACCGCCCTTTCCTTCATATCCATCAGGCCACGCAACATTTGGAGCAGCTGCTTTTCATATGACCAGGTTATTCTATAATGTTTTATCCGGAAATACAAATGATGATGACTTATTAAATGACCTCGTATTTGTTTCAGAGGAGAGTAATGGCATTAGTAAGGATAATAAGGGAACAATAAGGCCAAAACATGTAAGAAATTTTCCACGCGGACTTAAACAAATGATAGAAGAAAATGGTTTCAGCAGGGTTTATCTGGGCGTACACTGGTCTTTTGATGCTTTTGCATTGTTGCCTGATGGCAAGCCTGATTTAACACAGAATATTGGTGGTGTTCCATTAGGACTTAAAATAGCAGAAGATATTTTCGCCAATGGAATGACTAAATCTACGGTACCACCAAGAAGTTGATGATCTTTCATAAAATGTGAGACATTTATAAAATGAATTTTTCTATAAACTCTTTTTATTACCTCTGAGCTTTTTTGACCCTTAAACCTAGTGTGGATTGATGGTGAAGTCTTGACTTACCCACTTCCACACTTTTTTTTATGGAAGTAAATTTTATTTCAATTTAAAAAGCCAGCCTGCAGTTCCGGGCCGGCGTTATAAAATATCCCACCGCAGCAATATCTGAACGTTGGGCGTAGGCTTAAAAGAATTACTCAATAGGACACAAAGCCGTTTGCTTCGATTGCAAAAGAACATGTAACAGAGGGTTTGATCATGGTTCACACCGGCAATACAAATGTTTTAACTGCGGTAAACAAATGAGACTACTGCCACACAGATTCAGACCACCCAAAATAATAAATAATTCAAAATGGGACACAGTTAAGTTTTTAGTGGATAATGGCTTTTACTATCAACATATCTATGAAACTGTTGAGACTAATGACCATTCAATCAAACTACAAAATCATGTTAAGTATCCAGGCAATCTAATGGATGCAAAAGAGTTTGTTGAAAAATATAAAAGCCAGGCAAGAAAACGATAAGTAAAAAATAGCTTTTTTGGGCTGCTTAACAATTTTAATTGTGGCGACAATTGCGTATGTTCAAGGGTACATATAAGTCCGGATTTAGTTGTTATCTTCAACTTAAGATTTTAAATCGGCATCAAGTCCGGGCGGTACAATATAAATGCCCTGCCCTCACTATAGTGTGCACTTTGTATGATATGTAATTATAAAGAATCCATATGAAATTAAAATTCTATTTAATTTGCTTGTTTCCTGTTTTACTGATATTTTCTTGTTCTCGTATTCCTCATTCTGAAATTCCTAATATTAATACAGAAGCTGTTTTAAAAGATTTTCAAACCTGGTACAATTATAATTACTATAATATAAAGCTTTCCGAAAATTACACTGCCTTTGATACTGCTTCAAAATCTATCGGTAAAGAGACTTTCTTGAAATCATTGGCATCAGGAGAATATGTAGCATTTCGGCTTAATACAATTGACTCTTCATTAAAATATAAACTTTATAAACTCAGTCCCCTCATTGATAACTTTATAAGAGCCTATGGGAGACAATTCGGAAAAGACGGATACCAAAAATATAAAATGGAAGGAACGGAAGTACCCGATTTTAACTTCACAGATTTAAATGGTAAAGTTTATAATAAAGAAACAACAAAAGGGAAGATAGTTGTATTAAAATGCTGGTTTATTAATTGCACGGTATGTGTTCAGGAAATGCCAGCTCTTAACGCTGTGGTGAAAGAGTATAAAAATAAAAACGATGTACTATTTATCAGCTTAGCATTTGATTCAAAAGAAAAGCTTGAAAGCTTTCTAACCAAAACAAAATTTGATTATGCAGTAATACCAGTTGAGCAAAAATATTTACAAGAGAAATTAAAGGTTACCCAATATCCAACACAATTCATAATTAATAGAAAGGGGTTAATATCGAAAGTTGTAACCGATTATCATGACATGATTTCCGTTTTAAAAAACGAACTCTCAAAATCCCTTTAAAATTATAGCATAGAAATTATCAAAGGATACTAATTTACCAGGAACAAGAATTTCTCAAATTCTTAAAGGTAAAACAAGGATCACAGTTAGCGCTAGGCATCTAGCCGATGCAACATTTTCTTTTCTGTTTCAAAGATTCTCCTATAATTGCGTGTAGCCCTTATTCTGTACTATTTTACCCGGGTTAGATTGCATTACTGTAAGGGGAATAGGATAGCTTAACATGTCATCGCTCCAGGTAAATGGAGAGAACCCGTCTGCGGCCTGTTCTGCAATCATTACCTCTTTAGCACGATTTGTTCTAACCAGGTCGAACCAGCGATGGTTTTCAAAAGCAAGCTCTACACGGCGTTCTTTTTCTATAGCAAGCAATAAAGCATTATCATTAGTAAAATCAGACAGGGTATAGTCTCTCAGCAAATCAGCCGGTTTGGCAATTAACGGATCGCCTTTTGTATTCCTTGCCCTCTGTCTTATTTTATTTATATATAATATTGCCTTGCTTTTGTCGCCCCCCGTGCGTATCAATGCTTCAGCGGATAAAAGATAAATGTCAGCAAGCCGTAGCTCGATCCAGTTATTACCATTATCACTGCCACTGGTAGCCACATCATAATATTTGGTTACATATCTTTCATTTTGAACCGCGTTGTTTTTTGCATTGACCCAAGAATCGCGCATAGATACATATTTCCTTGGATCTCCAAATGAATAAGCTGCAGACATATCACCGGTAGGCGCATTCGATCCACCTTTGTCTCCAACTAATACAACTTCCTTATCAGAAAAACGCGGTGCAAAGTCATTGTTCCAAGGGTTGCCCGTGGCACCGTTAGGACTTCCTTTTTTATATTGAACTTCAAAGAGAGATTCGATGCTGTTCTTTTTATTTACATCAAAAAGATCTGCATAACTGGCAACTAACGCGGCACCTGAGGTATTAATAACTTCTTCCCCTTTTTGAATACCCAGGTTATAATAAGCTGCTCCTTTGTTAAGCGGAAAACCTGCCATGGTAATATATACTTTACTCAAAAGGCCTTTGGCGCCCCATTTCGTAACCCTGCCAATATCTGTTCCGGTATATTTTGAAGGGAGGTTTTCTTCTGCATATTTAAGGTCTTCCACTATCATATCATAAATCTCCTGGAGAGAAGAGCGGTTAATAGCATAAGCTTCTGTTGGCGTTATTTCCTTGTCAACTTTTAAAACGCCCATTAATTCGCCGCTTTTTGAGTAACCGCCAAATACCCTGTTAAGCCAGAAATACATTAGTGCCCTCACAAATCTGGCTTCCCCTATATATTGCTTTTTCAACTGCTCATTTTTAAAACTGATAGCATCAATACGACCGATTACTATGTTGGAACGAAGTATCACATTGTAGCAGTTATTCCAGCAGCCGGTAGGATAACTGTTTTCAGGCAGGAGCGGAGAAGAAAATGCATCTATCCCATTTTCATCAGCAGGGTTACCGCTGAGCCAGGAAAAAGTGGTATTATCTGAGCGGACTTCGCCCAGTTTAATGAAAGTGCTGTTGTAAAGAGAGCGCAGGTTTCCATAAGCTGACAGCACGGCCTGGTTCATATCAATTTCTGTTTTATAGAAACCGGAAGAATTCAGGTTTGATGGCGGGTTAAGATCTATAAAATCTTTTTTACAGGAACCGAAAACCAGTAAAGCAAATGTTGCGATCATTATATTTCTCATCATAACAAAAATTAATTAATTAAAAAGTAAGGTTCAACCCAACAATAATGCTACGGGCGGCCGGATATCCCAGGTAATCGCCACCTCTTGAAAGGCCGTCACCTTCACTGCTTGTTTCAGGATCAAAGCCGGTATATTTTGTCCAGGTATACAGATTCTGGCCGGTAACATAAAATCGCAATCCACTTATTTTAAGTGTTCTCATTTTACCCGCATCAACATCGTATGCCAGCGTTACATTACGCAGGCGGATGTATGAACCATCTGTTATCCATGCGGAAGAAGGATCACGCTGCCAGCCTGTTGGATTACGTGTAGCCCGGAAATGAATGCCATCGCCTGGCTGGTCTACTGAACGCCAGCGGTTTTCCTGGAAAAGCAAGGTGTTCCTGTCTCCATGGTAAATTCCTACCATCCTGTTAAAAAAGCTGAACAGGTGGGCACCCTGTGAGAAAGATAACTGGGAAGACAAGGTGAAGTTTTTGTAGGAAAAATTATTACTGAATCCGCCTGTATAATTAGGCTGGTTGTTGCCGAGGATTGCTTTATCGGTTTGATCAAGCTTGCCATCATGGTTCACATCGAGGTATCGCCCGTCGCCTACTTTATCTGCTGGCAGATGTGGGTTCTGATCCAGGTCCTTCTGACTCAAAAATACTCCCTGGTATACATATCCATAAAAGCTTGCTATCGGGTAACCTGGCAATGTAATGAAAGAATTATTCGCATTAGGCGCGCTTGCATAAATTGGTTGTCTGCCAGGCCCTACCTCCAATACCTCATTTTTATTAAATGCAATATTAAAGCTGCTTGACCATTTGAATTCACCAATCAAGTTCCTGGTAGATACTAACAACTCTGTTCCTTTGTTTAACACCTTACCTATGTTTGTAATTTGTGTAGAATAGCCGGTTATAGTAGGTACCGGAACATTCAATAACAAGTCAATAGATTTGCTGCTGTAAACATCACCTTCTAGTCTCACCCGATTATTGAACAACCCAAGGTCAAAACCTATATTGCTCTGTAACACTTTTTCCCAGCCAAGATCGTTGTTTGGAACAGTATTAGGGTTTACCGTGCTTTGTAAAGCATCACCTGTGGGATAGAACCCGGTGCTGAGCAAACCAATAGATGAATAATTTCCTATCCTGTTATTTCCGGCAATGCCATAACTCACCCTCAGTTTTAAATCACTGATTGTTTCAGAAAAATTCGTCATGAATTTTTCCTGGCTTATGCGCCACGCCGCCGATACTGAAGGGAACACACCCCATTTTTTGTTTTCGCCAAATCTTGAGGAGCCATCACTGCGCACTGTAGCGGTTAACAGGTAACGATTATCATAAGTATAGTTAGCGCGGCCAAAATAAGAGAGCATGGAATAGGCCGATTTAGTGCTGGAGAGCTGGTATGGGGTACCGGCATTTAATGTTTGAATAACATCATTAGGGAAGCCGCGGGCTTCACCATACATATATTCATTATTATGTTTTTGACTGCTGAAACCACCTAATAAAACTACGTCGTGCTTTTCTCCGAATTTTTTGGTATAAGAAAGTGTTTGTTCTATTACCCAGTCAAAATCATCGTTCTGCTCATTAACTGATCTGGCAGGCCTGGGCGCTTTGGAACCATCAAAATCAACCGTGGAAGGCTCAAAAGTTTCATAATTATTATTCTGAATGCTTCCGTTTATATTGATCCGGTATTTAAGGTTTTCCAGGATATCCAGTTCTGCATACAAAGTACCTAACCATCCATATCTTTTCCGAAGACGCAGTACCTGTTTTGCTATGCCAATCGGGTTGGCAACATCGCCCGCCAGCACTTCGGGATTGCGCACCATGGATCCATAAGTGCCATCCTCGTTGTGCAGGTTAAATATTGGGGGAAGCAGCAAAGAGTACAAAATAGGCGCATCCTTTCCGTTCGCCTGCTCATGACCGTTAGCATAATAGGCGTTTAAGTTTAAACCAACTCTGAACTGTTTTGATATTTTTGATTCTATGTTATTGCGGAAATTAAAACGCTGATAATCGGTATTTAATGAAATGCCTTCCTGTTTCATATAACTGCCTGAAAAAGCATAGGTAGTTTTTTCAGTGCCACCCGTTACTGAAAGCTCGTATTGCTGCATTTTCGCCTTGCGGAAAAGCAGGTCTTGCCAGTTATTATCCGGCATCTTTGCAATAGACTGAGGATCTAAGAAATTGTATTTATACCCATTCTTGCCATCGGGGATCATATATAAAGAGTTAGAGCTGGGATACACCATCCGGCGGGTATTGGGATCATTTACCGTATGTGGTGATTTATCCGGATCGGCTCCTATAATTTGCTGGTCAAGCCACGCCTGGTTGCGGCCGTCCATAAACCATTGCACATACTGGTCCCTGCTCATAACAGGCATGGTTTTAGTCCGCTCCTGGTAGCCGGCAAACGTATTAAAGCTGATAGAAGTTTTACCTGATTTACCTTTTTTTGTTGTGATAATCACCACTCCGTTTGCGCCGCGCGAACCATAGATAGCAGTAGAAGACGCATCTTTCAATACCTGCAGGCTTTCAATATCAGAAGGATTGATAAGCCTAAAGGCGCCATCTTCCATAGGATAACCATCTACCACATATAAGGGTGAGTTGGATTGTGTGATAGACCCCGTTCCCCTGATCTTTACAGATAATCCTTCACCACCCGGCGCACCGGTGATTTGCTGCACTTGAACGCCTGCTAACTGGCCTGCCATTGCTTCACCAAAGTTAACAACGGCACGCTCTTTAAGATTGTCAGAAGAAATAGTTGCTACGGAGCCTGTTAAATCAGATTTTTTCCGGTTGCCATATCCCACTACAACAATATCATCTAATTCAGGGACTGTAGTAGTAAGAACAATATTAAAACTGGTCCGGCTGCCAATAGAAATTTCCTGCTTTTTAAAACCAACAGAGGAGATCACTAAAGTACCTGCCACCGCATCAATACCTTTTAATTCAAATACACCATTCGCATTTGTAGTAGTGCCTACCTGCGTACCTTTAATTTCGACCGATGCCCTTTCAATCGGCGCTCCATCTTTTGTTACTACTTTTCCTGTTATATTAATTTGAGAGAAGGCTGATATAGGAATGAATAAGAGAATGACTATTAAAGAAAGAAAAAAACTTTGTGCCATTTTCTTTAAAAAAGGGATCATAAGCAATTTTTTGTAGGATGAAAAAATATTTATATTGATAAGACAAAGCAGTATATAGAACGGGTGAACCAGGATTTTTTAATTTTTGATTTATGCACCAGGGTTAAGTTAACTCTAAAATGAAACATTCTGCTATCAGCCCTCAGCTATCAGCAGTCAGCAGATCAATGTGTAATAAGTTTCCTCCTGATACCTGATAGCTGATAGCAAAATTTATTATTTAGTTCATAATTGATATAACAATGGCTTTTCTTTGTTTAGCTATTTTCAGCGAAATTTGCTGCCAGCTTTTTTCTTCATCTCCTTCTAAAAAAAATCCCTTCGCTTCAGCCTGTTGCACCTGTTGTTGAATTGCTTCCCATTGATGTAAAATATCTTCATTTTCCATTAATAAGTTCCTTATAACAATGTCATTATCTGCATCAATAGTGCCTGTAATCTTTTCAATCAATAGCTGTTGAATATACTCTTTAGTAAATGTCATCTTAAATTAAAGACATATAATGTTACCAAATAGGTGAATGAAGGTCATTTTTGTAGCTGATTTTTTAAATGATTAACAGCCAGCTTTAAGTGACTTTTTAAGGAATTGATGCTTATGCCCATTTCAAGGGCTGCCTGGGCGTATTTTTTATCCTCTATATGTACCAGGTGAAATGCCCTGAAACGTTGTGCAGGCAGTTTTTTTAATACTGACTGAAAGCAGGTATCTAAATCCGGGTCATTATATTCTTTCGTCTCTGATAATTCAATAGTTTCGACATATTCACCCATTATCTTCTTTACACGAGTCGCTTTGTTAAAGCAGTTATAACACCGGTTTCTGATGGCAATGCATAAATAAGCTTTAAGTGATTGCTGCACATTACTGTACAGCTGCCTGTTCCAGATGTCGAGAAATAATTGTTGCACCTGGTCTTCAGCATCTTCTTCATTTTTCAAAATCAGGAATGCCTGTAAACGAAGATGCTTATAGTATATTTTAAATACCTGTTCAAAAGCTGATACATCGCCTGTTTGAAAGGCAGGCAATAGTTGTAGGTGATTTAAATCAGTCATTACCTGATAACATTTAAATAATTGTTTTCATCTCCAGGGCGCGACATAGATTACCCACACAAAATAATCATTATTCTTTTTCAGCGTTTAAAAAAAACAGGGAGGGGCACTCATGTTATTGTATAATATGGTAGGACTTACTTGATTTCAAATGCAAAATGCTTGTATTTTTACAGCATGTTAAAAATCAGCCGCCGTGGCGAAATGATGCCGCCTTCTCCTATCAGGAAATTAGTTCCTTATGCCGAAGCTGCAAAAAAGAAAGGAACTAAAGTGTATCACCTTAATATTGGTCAGCCTGATATTGAAACCCCACCTCAAATACTGGATGCTGTTCGAAAAACAGATTTTAAAGTGCTTGAATACAGCCATAGTGCGGGAAATGAAAGCTACCGTAGAAAGCTGGTACATTACTATAGCAAGGTGGGCATTAACATCGATCATCAGCAGATTATTATAACTACCGGCGGTTCAGAAGCAATACTTTTTGGATTTATGAGCTGCCTTGATGCGGGTGATGAAGTAATTATTCCGGAACCGTTTTACGCCAATTATAATGGCTTCGCAATATCGGCCGGTATTGTGGTTAAACCTATTACTTCCTCCATTACTGATAGCTTTGCGCTGCCGCCTGCGGAAGCATTTGAGAAAATGATTACTCCGAAAACTAAGGGTATCGTGATCTGTAATCCCAACAATCCTACCGGCTACCTTTATAGCAAACAAGAGATGGAAGTGCTGAAAGATCTCATAATTAAGCATAACCTGTTTTTATTTGCAGACGAGGCTTACCGTGAGTTCTGTTATGAGGGCGATCATTTCAGCGCTATGCATTTAACCGGGGTTGATGCTCACGTGATATTGATGGATACAATCAGCAAAAGATATAGTGCGTGCGGTGCCAGGATTGGCGCATTCATTACAAAAAATAAGGAAGTACTTGCAGCTGCTATGAAATTCGCCCAGGCGAGGTTAAGTCCGCCAAGTTTTGGACAAATTGCCGGTGAAGCAGCACTTGACCTTCCGGAAAACTATTTTGATACCACTAAAGCAGAATATAAACTTCGCCGCGACACGATAGTAAGCAGGTTAAATGCAATCCCAGGTGTGTTTTGTCCAACGCCAGGGGGAGCTTTTTATGCTATGGCTAAATTACCTATCAGTGATGCCGATCATTTTTGTCAATGGTTACTGGAAGATTTTTCCTGGAACGGCAAAACAGTTATGCTGGCGCCTGCTACTGGATTTTATGGAACGCATGGACTGGGCAAAAATGAAGTACGCCTGGCGTACGTATTAAATACTGAGGCAATTAACGGATCAATGGATTGCCTGGAGAAAGCTATTGAGAGGTATACATCTTTTTTTTTCTAATTTAATTAATTACTGTTGAAATTGGCCTAAAGTAGAAATAGATTAAAATAATTTGGATTTTTTCCTAATTTTAAACAAAAAAAATATAGTTTTACCAAATCAAAGTAATAGATAAAAAATAATTTATATAAAAACAATATTTAAGTAAAATAAAAGTTAGTATAATAGTTTTTTCATATGGCAAGCAATCGTTGAGGCCTTCTGTTTCTACAGAGGGCCCTTTTTTTATGGTCAGGCATCTGTATTAATGCATATACCCTTATGTGCCGTTTGTTTATCTACACTGAGTTAAAAAATTTATTTATAATTCTTCAGAGTTGTATAAATTCACTGTGTTAACAGTAAGTTAACTTTTAAAAGACTAACAGGGTTCACTTATGAAACGTTACTTTGGACAAAACCCCATACTTGTAGCAGTTGATTGCATAATTTTTGGGTTTGACGGTGAAGAACTAAAATTACTCCTGATAAAAAGAGGATTTGAACCGGGAAAAGGCAACTGGAGTTTAATGGGTGGATTTGTTAGGGAAGAAGAAAACTTTGAAAATGCGGCTTACAGGATTTTAAATGAACTAACTGGTCTCAATGGAATGTACATGGAGCAATTGTTTGCCTTTGGAGATCCTTTCAGAGATCCTATGGAAAGAACCATCTCTATTGCTTATTTTACATTGATCGATATCCATAAGTATGAAAAACAAATTAATAATAGTTACCATGCTGAATGGTTTTCTTTAAAAAAGATCCCATCCCTTATATTTGACCATCAGCAGATAATTGAACTGGCTAAAGAAAAACTTCGTTATAAAGCAGCCTTTCATCCCATACTTCTTGAATTATTGCCCGAAAAATTTACCCTCCCTCAACTACAGATATTGTACGAGCAGATATATGATACTTCATTTGATAAAAGAAATTTTATTAGAAAAGTATTAGCATCAGGATTACTTATAAAACAAAAAGATAAGGACAAAGAAAGATCTAAAAGAGGAGCGTTCTATTACAAACTTGACAAAAGAAAATACAAAACCAAATTCTACTCCTTCTTAAACTTCATACCCCATCCTGAAAATATTAAATAATTATAAAATTATTTTTTCGATTGATATAATAAGTGTTTATTTGACACGAATTGCTATATGAAACAAGAAAACTATGTAATTGGGGTTGATTATGGTTCTGATTCCGTAAGGGCTGTAATTGCGGATGCCGGTAACGGACAGGAAATAGCTTCTTCCATATTCTATTACCCACGATGGAGAGACACATTATTTTGTGATGCCACCACAAACCAGTTCAGGCAGCATCCGCTTGACTATGTTGAAGGCCTTGAGCAAACAATTAAAAAATGTTTAATACAGGCCGGGCCCGCGGTTGCTGCAAACATTAAAGCCATTTCCATAGATACCACAGGATCTACGCCCGTGGCGGTAGATGAAACAGGAACTCCATTAGCCTTGCTGGCGGGTTTTGAAAACAACCCGAATGCAATGTTTGTGTTATGGAAAGATCATACTTCAATTAAAGAAGCAGGACAGATAAACGAACACGCAAAAACATTTACTATCAATTACCTGCAGTTTGTTGGTGGAATATATTCTTCTGAATGGTTCTGGGCCAAGCTGCTACACATTGTAAGGGAAGACCCGGATGTTCGGAAAGCTTGTTATTCCTGGGTTGAACATTGTGACTGGATTCCTTTTTTACTAACAGGTGGTAAACATATTGCTGATATGAAACGCGGTGTTTGCGCTGCCGGTCATAAATCTTTATGGGCTGAAGAATTCGGCGGCCTGCCACCTGATAATTTTTTCAGTTCACTGGATCCTTTGTTACAAGGCTTTACCTCAAAACTTTTCAATAAAACATATACCTCATCTGAAGTCGCAGGCCATCTTGGTAAAGAATGGTCTGAGCGTCTGGGGCTATCTACAGAAGTCGTCATTGGTATCGGCGCTTTTGATGCGCACATGGGAGCTGTTGGCGGCCAGATAGAGCCTTATCATTTAAGCAAGGTAATGGGAACCTCTACCTGTGATATGCTGGTAGCACCTTCCGCAGACATACAGGGAAAATTAGTAAAGGGAATCTGCGGCCAGGTAAATGGTTCCATCATACCAGGCATGACAGGGCTGGAGGCAGGTCAGTCTGCTTTCGGTGATGCATACGCGTGGTTTAGGAATGTGCTGTCATGGCCGCTGCAAACCCTTCTTTCAAAATCTTCTCTTATCAGCACTGAAATGATAAAGGCTGTGATTGAAGAGTCGGTAAATAATATTATTCCGGAACTTGGTAAAGAGGCTGCCCAAACATCTCCTGAAGAAAATATGGAACTTGCTATTGACTGGTTCAATGGAAGACGAACACCTGATGCCAACCAGAAACTTAAAGGTGCTATCAGCGGACTGGGATTGGGAAGCGATGCCCCTAGAATATTCAGGGCTGTTGTTGAAGCTACCTGTTTTGGCGCTAAAAAAATTGTAGACCGCTTTAATGAAGAAGGTGTTACCGTTAAAGGACTGATAGGCCTTGGCGGTGTTGCTAAAAAATCTCCTTTCATTATGCAGGTAATGGCAGATGTTATGAATATGCCCATACGTATTCACAGGTCTGAACAAACCTGCGCAATGGGCGCAGCTATGTTTGCCGCCACTGCTGCCGGTATTTATCCGAAAGTGGAAGATGCTATGAATGCCATGGGACAAGGTTTTGACGCTGAATACCATCCTATCGGCAAAAACATTGATGTATATGCAAAAAAATACCAACGCTATAATGAGCTGGGAAGCTGCCTTGAAAAAATGAATACATAAGACAGCTTTTAGTCGTCAGCAGAGAAAAACTTGTAATATCAATTCTCTCATCAATCATCGTTCTTATGAGTATATATTCAAAAATACAACAAGAAGCTTATGAGGCCAATATGCAGCTACCGAAACTAGGACTGGTACTATTTACTTTTGGAAATGTAAGTGCTGTTGACAGATCATTAGGCGTATTTGCAATCAAGCCAAGCGGTGTTCCTTATGAATACCTTGCACCTGAAAAAATGGTTATCGTTGATTTTGAAGGCAAAACAGTGCAGGGAACATTAAGGCCTTCTTCAGATACTAAAACACATGCTGTATTGTATAAGCACTGGGAAAAAATAAATAGCATTGTTCATACCCATTCCACTTATGCAACCGCATGGGCACAGTCACAAAGGGATATACCCATTTATGGAACCACGCATGCTGACCATAACACTGTAAATATTCCCTGCGCACCACCGATGCATGATGCCATGATCAAAGGTGATTACGAATATGAAACCGGTTTTCAGATCATGAATTTCATGAATGAAAATGGAATGAGCTATGAAGAAGTTGAAATGATTTTAGTGGCAAATCACGCTCCCTTTACCTGGGGGAAAACAGCGGACAAAGCTGTTTACAACAGTTCCGTATTGGAAGCAATTGCCATGATGGCTTATCTAACGGAACAGATACGGGCTGACACGCCCCGTTTAAAAGATTCACTGATACAAAAGCACTATGAAAGAAAGCATGGCCCGGATTCTTACTATGGCCAATAGTTATGAACTGTGATTTATCTGATTTAATGATAGCTATGATCTGAAAGCTAATTATATTCTCAGAAATCATAGTCCTCATAAAATCAAATAAATCATAGTTCAAACAAAAACAATATATGAATCTCAAAAATCTTGAAGTATGGTTTGTAATCGGCAGTCAGCATTTGTATGGTGAAGAGACTTTAAAACAGGTTGCGGAGCATTCACAAACTATAGCATCTTACTTAAACGGGGCATCACAAATTCCAGTGAGTATAATTTTCAAACCCGTTGTAAAAACAACTGAAGAAATTTACGCTATTTGCCAGGAAGCAAATGTTGCTGAAAATTGCATAGGCATCATTGCCTGGATGCATACATTTTCACCTGCGAAAATGTGGATTGGCGGGTTGAAAATTCTATGCAAACCTTTGCTGCATCTGCATACACAATTTAACAGTAATATTCCCTGGGCTGATATAGATATGGACTTCATGAACCTGAATCAAAGTGCACATGGCGACAGGGAATTTGGTTTTATGATGACCAGAATGCGCATCAACCGTAAAGTAGTGGTTGGGCATTGGCAGGATGAGCAGGCACTGACGCAGATAGGCGTTTGGTCAAGAGCCGCTGCGGGCTGGAACGACTGGCAGGGAGCTAAATTTGTTCGCTTTGGCGATAACATGCGGTTTGTAGCAGTTACCGATGGCGATAAAGTGGAAGCCGAAATGAAGTTTGGCTTTTCAGTTAATACACATGGTATCGGAGACCTTGTAAAAGTAATTAACCAGGTAAGTGACGCTGATATTAATATTTTAATGCAGGAGTATGAGGATCGTTATAAGCTGGCTGATAGTTTAAGAAAAGGTGCTGATAGACGTCAATCGCTGGTAGAAGCAGCAAAAATTGAAATAGGCTTACGCAATTTTCTGGAGCAAGGTAACTTTAAAGGCTTCTCTGATACTTTTGAAGACCTGCATGGAATGGTACAATTGCCAGGTATTGCGGCACAACGGTTAATGAACCAGGGGTATGGTTTTGCAGGTGAAGGCGACTGGAAAACTGCAGCACTGGTGCGGGCCATGAAAGTTATGGGTAGCGGACTACCAGGTGGCAATGCTTTTATGGAAGATTACACGTATCATTTCGATCCTCAGAATTCATTGGTATTGGGATCACATATGCTTGAAGTTGATGAGTCTATTGCGGATGGTGAAATATCCTGTGAAGTTCATCCGCTGGGCATTGGTGGTAAAGCCGATCCTGTTCGGCTGGTATTCAATGCTGCTCCCGGCCCAGCCCTGAATGCTTCCCTTATTGATATGGGCAATCGCTTCCGGTTAATAGTAAACGAAGTTGAAGCGGTTGCGGCAGAAAACGAGCTGCAGAAGCTACCGGTAGCGCGCGTTTTGTGGAAACCTTACCCTGATATGAAAACCGGCTGTGCCGCCTGGATCTATGCAGGAGGCGCTCATCATACAGGTTACAGTCAAAACCTTTCTTCTGAACACATGGAAGATTTTGCTTCATTTGCTGGTATTGAATATGTTTTGATCGGGAAACAAACAAACCTGTATCAATTGAAAAATGAATTGAGATGGAGCGAGGTATATTATCAGATAAATAAATCCTGAAAATAATTTATCAAACAGTAACTTCCCTAATAATTATTCACCCACTTCAAATCAACAAACTGTCATATGCAACATGGATTAACGACTGCAGACTATGCCGTTTTTATTATCTACTTTATAATTGTATCGGTGTACGGATACACCATTTATCACAAACGCAAGAAAAACGAACATGATGCCAAGGCTTATTTCCTTGCGGAAGGAACGCTTACCTGGTGGGCTATCGGCGCTTCGTTGATTGCATCTAATATCTCTGCCGAACAATTTATCGGAATGAGTGGTGAGGGATTCTTTTTAGGAATTGCTGTTGCCGCATATGAATGGATAGCGGCAATTGCACTGATAGTGGTGGCAGTATGGTTTATACCGGTATATCTTAAGAATCATATTTATACCATGCCTCAGTTTTTAAAAACAAGGTATAACGAATCAGTAGCGCTGATCATGGCAATTTTCTGGTTGTTTCTGTATGTGTTTGTAAACCTTACTTCCATTTTATATTTAGGAGCCGTGGCTATTAACGGACTGGCAGGCGGCAAATATCTTCACATTATTATGGTATCGCTTGCCGCGTTTGCATTATTGATATCGCTGGGTGGTATGAAAGTGGTGGCATACACTGACGTAATACAGGTAGCGGTTTTAATTGTCGGCGGGTTAGTTACAACCTATATAGCTTTGATAACTGTAGGTGATACTTTTGGCGTTGGCAAAGATGCCATTGCCGGATTTAAAGTATTGATGAAAGAAGCTCCGGAGCACTTTAAAATGATCATTCCAAGACCTACTGCCGCTTCTACACAAAATGAAATTAATAAGTACCTGACTTTCCCTGGTTTACTGTCTTACCTGGCAGGCATCTGGATTATTAATCTGAATTATTGGGGCTGTAATCAATATATAACGCAAAGGGCTCTGGGCGCTGATCTGCAAACCGCACGTACCGGTATTCTGTTTGCAGGACTGTTGAAATTGATGATGCCCCTTATTGTAATGTTACCAGGTATTGCTGCATTTGTGTTATACCAGGGGCATCACCTTCCTCAGTTAGTAGGTGGAAAAGACGGAGCATACTCTGCAGTGCTTACTTTTTTACCAACTGGTTTAAAAGGCTTATCCGTTGCAGCATTAACAGCCGCTATTGTAGCATCCTTAGCAGGTAAAGTAAATAGCATCTCAACTATCTATACATTAGATGTTCATAAAAAATATTTTCAAAAAGATGCTTCAGAACAAAAGCAGGTTTACACAGGAAGGATTGCGGTGTTTGCAGCAATGATATTGGCTGTGCTGTTTACCTGGAATGATTTACTGGGCATAGGCGGTGTGGGTGGTTTTACCTATATTCAAAAGTACACGGGCTTTATTAGTCCGGGTGTGTTTTCCATGTTTTTCCTTGGTATGTTCTGGAAGAGAACTACAGGTGCTGCAGCCATTGTTGGGGTTTTGACAGGATTTGCATTATCTGTATTATTTAATGAATTTGCACCGCAGCTATTTGGGAACAACACTTTCTTGTACACGGCTTATCCGAACGGAAAGGGTAATTATGAAATCCCTTTTCATATTTGTATGGGATTATCATTCATGTTCACAATGATTATTATGATCGCTATTAGTCTTGCAGGACCAAAAATAAATCCCAAGGCATTTGAGCTGGACAAAACAATGTTTAAGTTAACGCCTTCAACAACAGCATTGATAGTATTTACATTATTAGTTATTGGCGCACTCTATGTTAAGTTTTGGTAACATGCCGGTAAATTAACGCATTGCTATCAGCCGTCAGCAGTCAGATATCAGAAAAAAGTTTTACTAATATAAATTTCTGACTGCTGATAGTTGATGGCAGATAGTAATAACCCTGAAGGGGTGAAATGATTATAAAATGAAATTAAAACAGCAACAAACCCCGAAGGGGGTTATAAACTTATACCTCACCCCTGCTATGGTATAGTCACTCTTGATACCGTAAACGGAAGCACTGGCACCATCCCACGTTTATTCAATTGACTGTTTACTACTAAGATATATTTTCCCGCTTTAGCCATGGTGGTATTAAATAACAGGTTTTCGCCAAAGCCGTTGCCAACTGTTCCCTGGCTATAATCATTAGATAATACAACCGGGAATATCTTACCGGTTGCATTGCGTGAAACGTATAAAGTGTTTCCATCTAACAACAATCCGTCTCCGCTGGTTACAGGTGTATTCAGTTGTATCTCAACTATTCCTTTAGTAGCAATGTTTATCCGGTATAATTTCCCGGAAGATGAAATCACAATGATTAGAAATTTGCCATCAGTAGTTGCTTCAATGCCGTTGGCATTTGTTCCTGTAAGATAAGGTATCTGCTGGTCTGTGAAAGTTAACCATTCTTCCAGATTACCTGGCTGTTCATTATTCACATTAGCCCGGTATACTTTTTTTACCTGTGAATCTGTGAAATAAATGTAGCCGTTGCTTATTATACAATCATTTATAAACCCGGAATTAAACAGTGCCTTAGTATCCCAATTTTTAATAAGATTGCCTGCTGCATCCAATACCTGTATAATGTTTGTCGGGCCGCCGCACACCCATAATCTCCCTTTAGCGTCCACTTTCATTCCTGTACAAAAAGTGCGTCCTTGTTTGGCGCCTGCCGAAAATAATGAAGCTGCCCCGGTTTCTACGTTGACCTGAAGAATGTCACCATTAGTGGTACTTCCGGTATAAAAAATACCTGTTTTAGCGTTGTATGCTATCCCTTCGGGAAAAAACTGATCTCCTGGCAACGGGTATGTCATCTGTTGTACTTTTATCGGGTCATCCTTTTTACAGCCGATGCAAGCAATTAAAATAAATGCGGAAAATAGTAATGTAAACTTCATGCTGATTGATTTAATGAATGATAAAATAACAAACCGATGCAATTTCCAGACCTGCAATAATTAATATTCTAACGCTAATGTTTAAGGGATGAATGGATATACATTGTTAAAGAAGTTAAGGTTGCTTCTAATTGCCTTTGATTCAAAAACTTCAATGGTTCACATTAAAATACGGAACTTCATCATGCGACTCCCTTTCTTTTTGCTGCCAGTAGGAAAGCGTTACAATATGACCACCTGGCAGCTTTAATAGCCTTCCAAAAATTGCATTGGTAGGATTGAACATAACATCCGTTACACCAATAGTAAAAGTTTCAGAAGTAGGAACGGCATGACTTGTTTCCACAGGAACTTCCGCTACACCGGTTACAGGCTTTGAAGCAACAGCAGCTTTTGGCGGCGGACTAGCCACAACAACCACAGTAAATCGATTGTATTCGAGTATTTTTTTCAGAAACGCAACGCGTTCGCCAGAGACCTGCTTTTCTACAATTGCACACTTAATGCCTTCAAGCTCTTCGGATGTATGATTTTGATTAATGGCCATGTAAGCTTTTATTTGTATTTTACTACTTATTGTTTTACCTCATACCTCATACCTGAGAGCTGAGAGCTACCGACTCAAAGAATAAATATAATCGTATATCCAGCCAATTAACCCTGTACTAACGGTGCCGGCTACACATATATACATTCCTATTTTTGAAAGCACAGGTAGTTTCAATTGTTCAACGGGGTTTTCATTAGTATCCATGAAAATAGCTTTCACCACCACCAGGTAATAATAAAGTGATAACACCATATTCAAGGCAGCAATTGTAATTAATATATAATTGCCTCTTCCTGCACCAGTAATCAGTAAAAAGAATTTTCCAAAGAATCCTGCCGTTGGTGGAATACCTGCCAGTGAAAACAATGATATAGCCATAACCCAGGATAATATAGGATTTGTTGCATACAGGCCTTTATAATCTGTAATATTTTCTTTTCCCGCTAAAGAACTAATGACAGCCACCACACCAAACGCACCAAGATTAGAAAATATATAGATCAATATAAAGTAAACTACTGAAGCGGTGCCGGCTACAGAGCCGCCAATGATTCCGATCATTATAAAACCAGCCTGTGCTATTGATGAAAATGCAAGTAAACGCTTTATATTATTCTGACGGATGGCAAAGAGGTTTCCTGCCAGCATTGTTAAAACTGATAATAGCAACAGTATCCGGTACCATATCTCAGACAATGGATTAAATACATGGTATAATACAGAAACAAATACAAAGAAAAATGCTCCTTTTGAAATAACTGACAAATACGCAGTAATAGCCACAGGTGCACCTTCATAAACATCGGCAGTCCATAAATGAAAAGGCACAGCAGAGATTTTAAATGCAAAACCAGCAAGCAGTAAAATAAATGCGAACAACTGTAATGAACTGCTATCAAGATGCTGGGTAATGATCTCGAATTTTATTGAGCCTGTAGTTCCATAAATCAGAGAAATACCAAACAGCAATAACCCGGATGAAAAAGCTGAGGACACAATTAGTTTCATAGCGGCTTCCGATGACTGCCGTTTTTGAAGATCAAAATTAACAAGCGCTGCAAGTGGAATAGTTGATAACTCTAAACCAAGGTAAAACATAAGCAGGTTGCCTGATGAAATCATAAAGAACATACCCAGCAGCGTACTAAGTAATAAGATATAAAACTCTGTAACATGTTTATGTATTCTCAACCAGCTATAAGCAAGCATTGAAATCAGGAAGAGTCCAAGATTGAGTATGTTTTTTTCTACAGCAATCAATTTATTTGTGATGAACATACCATCAAATAACATTCCCTCCTTTTGAAAGAAAAACCCCGCAAGGAGGTTTAACAAAAGCAAGAGGTTTATAGTATTTAATAACGATTTATTCGTCCATTCCTTAACACTCACTTTAGCAAATAGCAGCAGAAAGATAATGATCGTTAAGATCAGTTCCGATTTCATTAATATCAGAAAGTCATTCAACATAAATATTTCCAGAGCTTAGTCCCGCATGTTATTACACACTCAAAAACTATTGCCTGTAATTCTTTTAATGATTAATTGAGAAGATGGTGATACCAGGTTATTTAACAGGAAAGGCGCTATACCAATAATAACAATACCAGCAAACAGTATTACCGATGCCATCTTTTCATTCCAGGATGCGTCAGAAAGTCTAAAGTAATTGTTATCAGTAACAGGTCCCATAACTGTTTGCCCTACTGCCCTGAGAATGTATACCGCTGTTACTACGATAGAAGCACAGGCTAAAATGGTTGCGATTCTATAAAGAGCTTCCGGCCTTTGCCAGGAGCCCATGAATACAGTTACTTCCGCAACAAAGCCACTGAGTCCGGGAAGCCCTAGTGAACATAATCCTGCAAGCACAAATACTGTTGAGATAAAAGGCATCATCTTTAATAATCCACCTAACTGCGCTACCATTCTTGTATGAGTACGGTTGTATATCATGCCAATGGCAGCAAAGAAAAGCGCAGTCATAAGACCGTGAGATACCATCTGCATCACCGCACCGTTTATAGCCGTTTTGGTAAGCATCCCGATACCCAGCAACACAAACCCGCAATGACTGACACTGGAATATGCATTGATGTATTTCAGATCCTGCTGCATCATAGTAGCGAAGGCCCCGTATATGATGGCAATTGTAGCTAATAAAATGATCACCGGTGAATAGTGCTGCGCTGCATCGGGCATTAAATAAGCAGCCACACGCAAACATCCATATCCACCGAGCTTCATTGAAATGCCCGCAAGAAACATAGAAGCTGCTGTAGGAGCTGACGAATGCCCGTCAGGCACCCAGGTATGAAAAGGAAACAATGCGCCGAAGATGCCAAAACCAATAAATGTAAATGGAAAAAATATTTTTTGGATTTGTATCGGTATATGCATTTGTGCTATCTGTAACAGGTCAAAGCTGTGTGCGCCATTGCCGACATTAGTATTAAAGTACAGTCCTGTTAAACCAACAAATACAAGGGCTGAGCCTCCCATCAGCATTAATGCCAGTTTCATGGCGCTGTATTCTTTTCTGCCACTGCCCCAGATTCCAATCAACAAAAACTTGGGTATCACTGCTACTTCCAAAAAGAAAAACATCGCAAAAATATCCAGCGAAATAAAAAAACCATAAGCACCGAAACTTAATAAAAGCAACAGGAAAAAATATTCTTTACTTTTTGTTTCCACCGGCCAGGAAATTAATATGCCTGCTATTACAACAAATGCTGTAAGCAAGATCATCGCTATTGAGATACCATCAACTCCTACGTGATAATTTATATGTAGTGAACTGAACCATGAGTGCCGGTATTCAAATAACATGCTCGCATTGTTGCCTGCTGAACGTTCTTTCAGGTAATCCAATAACAGCCATCCTGATAATAATAATTGAGCGGCTGCTCCTGTCAATGAAACAGCTCTAACCTGCTTCAATCCCTGGCAAAATAATATTGACAAAGCTGTAAGCAAAGGAATAAGCAGGAATAAAGATAAGTTCATGTATGTGATTTATGATAACGTTCATTCTGGTGTCATGTCAACCTTAAATTGTCGCTTTTGCTTTCAGCCGTCAGCTATCAGCAATCAGGAGCAAATACATTACACATTAGCGTCCTGATAGCTGATATCAAAAGTGACTAAAATTTTATAGTTGACATGGACATTGGTGTTATGTCAACTATAAAAAGACAGTTAGCTATTAGGGTATTATTACCTAAAACATTCCTCTTGATAGCTGATAGCTGACGGGTGATAGCTAATAACAGGAAATCTTATGTTTGACACAACAATAGTTTACTTCCTCTGTGCTCTCCGTGTTTCCTTCTCCGGCAATTCTCTGTGTTTAATTCTTCTAAGCATTTAACTTATACTTTCCAAATATATAGAAACACTACTGCTAACCCTGCTATGCCTGCAAAAAAATACAATGCATACTGCTGTACTTTACCTGATTGAACAGCTTTAATCTTTTCTGAAATCATACCGGTAACAGTTGCCAGTTTATTTACCGATCCGTCTATAATATTTTTATCTATCCATGCCGACGGTTTGCCTACCATATTAAAAACAATTTTTCTTGTAAGGAAGAGATATAATTCATCTATATAAAATTTCTTCAAGGTCGCTTTATAAAAACCTCCCCATGCAGCGGCGATCTTTTCCGGCCTGCTGTTTTCTTTTTGGTAAAGCCACCGAGCGAAGATAATGCCTGCTGTTGTTAATAACACGGGCCAAATTGCAAGACCCATATTTATATGAGTATCTAATGGACTTCCATCTGAAGTGATATATTTTGAGAATGGCAAAAAACCCGTCACGCATGTACCTATAGCCAGGATGATCAGCGGTATTTTCATAGTGATGGTAGCTTCTTCATGTGCCGTATATTTATGTAATTCTTCACCAGAAGATTTAGTAGCAAAGAAAATTGAAAAGTACAACCGGAACATATAGAAAGCGGTTAATCCTGAAGTAAGCAATGCCAATAAAAAAATAAATTTATCTGACTCGTAAGCCGCGAGCAATATTTCTTCCTTACTAAAAAATCCTGAAAACGGTGGCATCCCTGAGATAGCTAAACATGCTATCAAAAAGCAAATATGTGTAACCGGCATTATCTTTCTAAGTCCGCCCATGTCCCGGATCTCATTACTATGCACAAGGTGTATCACCGCACCGGCGCACAGGAATAACAACGATTTAAAAAAAGCATGTGTGAAGAGATGAAACATCGAAGCCATATAACCAAGTCCGCCTTCAGCTCCGTATTTTGAAACACCTAAAGCAAACATCATATATCCTATCTGGGACATAGTAGAAAATGCCAAAACTCTTTTAATATCGGTTTGTGTACAGGCAATCACAGCAGCAAGGATAGCTGAGAAAACACCGGTATACATAACCAGTTTTAATGCCGCCGGATCAGACAGGGCATAAACAGGAAACAACCTTGCCACCAGGTAAACACCTGCCACCACCATTGTTGCAGCATGTATTAAAGCCGATACAGGTGTGGGGCCTTCCATTGCATCCGGTAACCAGATATGCAACGGGAACATCGCAGACTTTCCGGCCCCGCCAATAAAGACAAGCACCAGTCCCCAGGTAAGCAATGACATTCCCATAAACGATGCAGCAGTGATATGTAATAACTGCGGGGACTGTGAGGTAAGTCTTGCGATCATTGTTTGGAAGTCCAGCGTTTCAGCATAAAACGACAGGATTAAAATACCAACTAAAAATCCAAGATCAGCAAAACGGGTAACGATAAACGCTTTTTTAGATGCAGCAACAGCCGATGGCTTATCAAAATAAAAACCAATTAATAAATAAGAAGATATGCCAACCAGTTCCCAGAAAATATAGAGCTGGAAGATATTAGCTGACAGCACCAATCCGGTCATGGAAAATGTAAATAATCCAAGGAACGCATAATAAGTGGCAAACCGGTCCTCTCCTTTCATATAACCAATACTAAAAACATGAACCATCAATGATATAAAAGTTACGATCACGATCATCATAACCGATATAGGATCCAGCAACATTCCTATATCAATTGATATATTTGGTGAAAATTGCAGCCATGTATACTTCATGGCAATGATCTGCCGGTAAGTGCCATTCACTGCTCCATCTATAAAAAAATAATTGTAAGCGGTATATAATGCAAGGAGGCAAGATATCAATAGAGAAATAGTTCCTATTATGCCTGCCGGATTACTTAGATACTTTCTGCCAAACATTCCTAATATTATGAAGCTTGCCAGTGGCAGTATCGGTATCAAGATGATGTACAGGTAGTGCGGCATGTTGTTATTAAATTATTACAGGCAATCATGTTTAATAAACAATATTAAATGCTCACCTATAAGGTTTTCAAACCCTTATAGGTTTGAAGGCGGGCTCTACGAATCTATGAGATAGGAAGCCTAACAATTCACAAAGTCTCCGCGTAAAAACCTATAAGGTTTTAAAAACCTTATAGGTGGCTTTAAAATTAAAATTTCATCTCCCCCGCATCTTCAACATCTATTGACTGATGGCTTCTGTATAAATTGATAATAATAGCAATGGCAACGGCCGCTTCAGCTGCTGCAATGGTAATTATAAAAATGGTAAAAAATATTCCATCCAGCTTATCAGGATAGAGGTATTTATTAAAAGCAACAAAGTTTATATTCACACTATTCAACATTATTTCAATAGACATTAACATGGTAATCATGTTTCTCCTTGTAAATAATCCGAACATGCCTATGAAGAATAGTGCAGTGCTTAGAAACAGAATATGTGTTAGGGGTATTTCGTTCATTTGCTATCAGCTATCAGCCTTCAGCAATCAGCCTTGGCCAACATCCTTTATTAACTTTTATAAAAACTACTGGTAATCACTTTATTCCTCCCGATAGCTGACGGCTGATAGCTACCTCTCCACTTTCATCGCAATAACAATACACCCGATCATTGCTGCCAGCAGTAAAATACTTACTACCTCGAAAGGCAATACAAATCCATGTTCGGAAGTACTCAGCAATTGTGTACCGATATTAGAAACACTTGCCTGGATGGCATTACCTGTAACCGGTTTGAAAGTGTATTGATGAATCACCGAATAAGTTACTGAAAAACCTGCTAACACCGCAAGCATAGATACAAACATTCTTCCGCGCAACGGTTTTGGCATCTCTTTGCCTGATTGCTGGGTTAGGAATATGGAGAAGATAATTAATACAACTATTCCTCCTGCATACACCACCACCTGCACTGCTGCTATAAATTCCATATTCATCCAAAAAAATAATCCTGCAATTCCTATTAATGAAAACAACAACCAGATAGCAGACCTGAAAATTTTGCGCGTGGAAACAGCCAGGATACCGGTAGTTAAAATAAAAGCTGACAGCAAATAAAATATAATTGCATTTGCACTCATTCAACACCCTCCTTAAGTTTTGATCCCGGTTTGTTTAATTTTTTTGTTAAAAGGCTGCGGTCAAAAACACTGTGCTCGAAATTTTGCGCCATCTTAATAGCGTCTGTCGGACAAGCTTCAATACATAAATTACACATCGTGCATAATTCAAGATGGTATACAAATGTGTCTATGGCTTTCTTCTTCTTGCCTTCGGGGTTTGTTTCAAATTTAGTAATGATCTTAATGGTAGCATTAGGACAAGCCAGCTCACAAGCAGTACAACCGGTGCAGCGATGTTCATTGTTTTCATCGTGAATCATTACTACCTCACCGCGGAAACGTTCCGGCAAATTCATGGTAGCCCGGTTATCAGGGTACTGTTGGGTAACAATTTCTTTACGGTGAGTAAAATAGTAACCCGTCAGCTTCATTCCTTTTAATAAGGATTTTACTGCACCAGCAACATCGGTTATATATTTTTTAAGAAACATCGTTAGAGATTCAAGTTACTTTTTTTTCCGGCTTGCTCTTAGATTTTTTTTAACACAGAGAGCGCAGAGGAAACACAGAGTACACAAAGCGTCTTCTTTGTGTACTCTGTGTTTCCTCCTCTGCGCTCTCTGTGTTAAAAAAAGCAATACAGCATCTTTATTAATTAAAATACCACCCCATAATAGCTATCAAAGTTGTCAATAATAAATTGAACATACTTATCGGCAACAAATATTTCCATTCAAGATTTAATAGCTGATCAATTCTCAAACGTGGAAATGTCCACCGGAACCACATGATCAGAAAGATAAGCGCAAAGGTCTTTCCCATAAACCACAATGAAGAAGGAATATAATCCATGATATGATTGAAAGCCGTCCAGCTACCAAAATGGAGCGGCATCCAGCCACCAAAAAATAAAGTAGCACCAATAGCGCAAACAATAAAAACATTCACATATTCAGCCAGGAAGAACAAGGCGAATTTCATTCCTGAATATTCTGTATGAAAGCCTGCGGTAAGCTCAGATTCCGCTTCAGCCAGATCAAAAGGCGCCCGATTGGTTTCAGCGGTTACGGCTATAATAAAAATTACAAAAGAAATGATCGCAGGAATATGTCCCTTAAATATCCACCATCCGTTTCTTTGCGATTCAACGATTTCCGAAATTTGCAAGCTTCCCGATAATACTACTATTGATATGATAGCAAGCCCGGCAGATAGTTCATAACTTACTATCTGTGCTCCACTTCTCATGGCGCCCAGCAGTGAATATTTATTATTGCTGGCCCATCCGGCCATTAATATGCCTATTACAGAGAGCGAAGAGACTGCTGACACATAAAGTACTCCTATATTGATATCCCAGATGCGGAAACCTTTTGCAAAAGGGATGGGTGCCAGAATCAGCATGGCAATGATCATAACTACGAATGGAGCCAGGTTGAACAGAAATTTGTCTGCTCCATCAGGCGTGAGTCCTTCCTTAACTGCCAGTTTTAGGGTATCCGCCACCGTTTGAAGCATACCGCCATAGCCTACACGATTTGGTCCGAGGCGAATTTGCATGTAAGCCGAAACTTTTCTTTCCATAAGTACCAGCACCAATCCCAATACCGCAAACAAAGTGATAGCGCCTAAGCCAACGATCAGAAATTCAAATGACAACGCAAGGCCCGGGTTAAACATGCTGTTTAACCAGTTGTGAATAAAACTTGTTATGTTTTCTAAACTGGGCACTTGTTAATGGTTAATGGTTAATGAATAACGGTTAGTGGTTAATAATGTTAGAGATTGTAAAACTACTCGCTAATTTATTTTGAGCAATAAACATCTATCCGTTAATCATTAATAATTAACCATTAATAATTCTTACGACCTCACACCTTTTTTACCGGTCAATATCCGGTATCACCAGGTCTAACGATCCCATAATAGCTACCAGGTCACCAATCTTATGTCCCCTGGCCATGTGATCAAGGGCCGACAGGTTCGAGAACCCGGGAGAGCGAAATTTTATTCTATAAGGAGTGGTGCCACCTTCACTAACTATATAAACACCAAATTCTCCCCGGGCTGTTTCTATCCGTGAATAAAATTCTCCCTTGGGAAGTTTCAGCACTGCTTTGGTTTTGGCCTGGAACTCACCTTCCGGAATATTATCTATCAATTGTTCAACAATAGAAAGTGACTGCCTCATTTCCTGTAAGCGTACCAGGTAGCGTGCAAAACAGTCACCACTTGTTTCTATAATCTCTTCAAAATTTACTTCTCCGTAAACTTCATAAGGATATAATTTTCTTATGTCACAACTAACGCCACTGGCTCTTGCTGTTGGTCCGGAACAACCATAAGAAACAGCATCTGCTTTTGAAATAGAACCAATGCCTTTCATGCGGCTTTGAAAAATTATATTCCCTGTTACCAGTTCATCATACTCATCAATCTTTGATTTAAAGAGCTGTATAAAATCTTTAACCCTGTTTTGAAAGTTTGGATGAAGATCAAACATAACACCACCGGGAACTATGTAATTCATGGTAAGTCGTGCCCCGCATGTTTCTTCCATGATATCATTGATGGCTTCCCGTTCGCGGAAGGCATGAAAGAAAGGTGTTATCGCTCCGAGGTCCATTGCCATCGCGCCCCACCACAGCTGGTGTGAAGCAAGACGGGTTAGTTCATCCATTAACACACGAATCACTTTTGCGCGAGGCGGTATTTCTATTTGTAATCCTTTCTCAACGCACATAGCGCAACCATGATTATTTATGTGGGAAGAAAGATAGTCCATGCGACTGGTTACATAAATAAACTGGCGGTAAGATAAGCTCTCACACATTTTTTCAATGGAGCGGTGGATATAACCTAGGTGCGGTTCTACTTTCTTAATGGTTTCTCCATTCAGTGTAATAATGAGGTGTAAAACGCCATGCGTTGAAGGATGCTGTGGTCCTACATTTATGATTAGATCGCCTTCTTCTGTTGTGCCTACTTCTTCAAACATAATTCAGGTATGAGCTGTGAGGTATGAGGTATGGAGCCACATGCTACCAGCATTCGATACAATTAAACTTTGTAAAATGCAGTTTCCCACCGTTAACCATTAATCATTAACCATTAATCATTAAATTAAAGCCTGATCATATTCACCGCATCCTCATAATCTTTTCGCAATGGCCAGCCCTTGCAATCATCAGTCATAAATAACCTGCGTAGATCTGGATGACCAGAAAACCGTACACCAAAAAGATCGTATACTTCACGTTCATGAAATTCAGCGGTCATCCAGATATCTGAAACCGTATCAATTGCAGGATTGTCTTTATTAAGTTTTGTTTTAACCACAAGCGTATGTCGTTTGCTAGTCGACGTTAGATGCATAACTAACGTTAAATGCGTTTTCCAGTCGATGCAGGTAAGGCAGAATAAATAATCAAAATCTAAAGAAGCAACAGAGCGAAGTTGCCGTGCAAACGGCTTCCATAATTCATTCTCAATGCTAACGTTGATCCATTCTCCGGTTTCGTCAAAAATGGCGGCAGGATTAAGTTCAGCAATTAGTAGTTTTACGGCTTCGTTATTCATAAAAAACAGTTTGTTAGTTGGTAAGTTTAAAGTTCCCGATCAAAACTTTAAACCTTAAAACTTTAAACTTTTATTTGGTCTCTTGTGGCGCCGCTTTTTATTTTATCCTGTAATGAGATAAGTGCATGTATCAGGGCTTCAGGCCGTGGTGGACAACCGGCAATATAAACATCCACTGGTATTATATGATCGGCACCTTTAACAACAGAATATGTGTTATAAAAAAAAGGCCCTCCACTAGTAGCACAGGCGCCCATGGCTATCACATACTTCGGGTCAGCCATCTGATCATATAATCTTTTAAGAACGGGAGCCATCTTGTTAACGATGGTACCTGCAATGATAATTACATCTGCCTGCCGGGGCGTAGCACGTGCCACTTCAAATCCAAACCGTGACCAATCATATTTTGCAGCTGCGGTAGACATCATTTCAATAGCACAGCAACTGGTTCCAAACACCAGAGGCCAGAGTGAATTAGAACGTGCCCAGTTGATTACTTCATCCAGTTTACTGATAACAATTCCTCCACCCGCCGTTGGATGAACCTCACCTGGAAACGGATCGTTGCTTTGTATATTATGTAAACTGTCGTCCATTATATTATTTCATTATCTCTATAAGAATTTTTCCTGTATTATTCATACCTCGCGTTATATCCACTTCAATGCCCCCTTCTTATGTGCATATAAAAACCCCATAAAAAGAACAAATAAGAAAATTACGATCTCACCGAAGGCCATCATTCCCATTTTTTTTACAACCACTGCCCAGGGATATAAAAAAATAAGTTCTACATCAAAAATCAAAAATATAAGTGCGAATAAATAGTAACCTACATGAAACTGAACCCAACTGGGACCTATGGTTGGAACGCCACATTCGTAAGTCTGACCCTTTTGAGGATTTTTAGTTCCCTTTACCAGAATTTTAGCCACCGCAATTCCGCCTGCTGAAAATGCAATCGCAGCTATGATAAGAATAATTAATGAAGAAGGACCCATTGGATGATTTTAATCAGTTACTAATATACCAAGTAAAATTTAAAGAAGGTGTAAATTAAATGTAAATGTTACTGCTCATTAATAACTGCCAATTTAATTTATAATTTAGCTAACAGCTATTGCAGTATACTCTAATGAAAACTTAAAGCAAACAAAGAAAAAATTTCAGTAAAAAAGGATAATTCCATGCAAATCACTATGCACATTTTTGTGCAGCTTGCCAGTGATTGGCTCCAGTTAATACTAAAAAATCATATTAATACGACATTTTATGCTTGACACGACATTAGCACAGACAACGCACTGATTAAGTTTATGATTTTGATTTTTTGTGCGCGGTAGGTATTTTTTTCTGCGAGGCTTTTTTAATTGCAATCTTATTAACAGTTGCAGGCTTGGCTAATTTTGGGGGTGTAAATGAGTTGAAAATTACAAGCTTTTCCCAATCAATTTTTCCATCAATATGACAAAAATCTGCTAGGAACTCTCCTGTCAAGCGATTAACAAGAGCGCCATATGATTCTTGAAATTCTTGATTCTTTGCTTCAGCTTCGTGACCTAAAGGAATAACAAGTTCGGTATACAAATTTGCATCTCCGGAAATCAGTTCCCAAAAACGTTGACCGCATATTTTATAATAATTTCCTGTGGATTTATATTAACTAGCCGAGTTAGACCTGCCATAGCAGCACCCGTTAACAAACATCACATTTACATTGCCTCCGGATGTAGCAAGCTGCCTACGTGCAGTATTAAAATTATTAACCATAGGTTTGATCTGACCCCCATTTCCCCAATTAGGGCCACTTTTGATAGACACTAAATAACGCTGTCCGTCTCAATCAAAATCTAGATCTATATCATTCCCAAGAGCTTTGCGATCGGCGTAAACCTTATCATTAATAAAGATTGCCAATCGTTCAAGCCAATCACCAAAAATGCCCTCTTCACTAGAGGAGATATAGGCATCTAAAATTTCTTTAACAATATCATGCGCTTGAGTAACATCTTTTGCCTTAAACAAGTAAGGATTTTTACTCTTTAAAACTTCTTTTAATGAAATACTTTTAACTTTATCCAACTTTTTGTGATGAAACTCTCCAATTTTTTGTTCAACATATTGCGTAACATCAAGCAGGTTCAAGGGAATCATCTGTGTGGAGGAGTTTAGGTGAAAATAAATCGGCAGATATTAGTAATTTTTTTACCATTGCATAATATTCCGGTTTGTTATCAATTCCTATTGAATTGCGATTCATCCCTGCAGCAACAATTATGCTGGTTCCAGATCCCATAAATGGATCAAGCACAGTATCACACTCTTTTGTAGATAAATTAATAAACCATTCAGGTAATTCTTTTGGGAAGGCCGCACTATGTTTCTTATTGCCGCATTCAGTAGCAAGATGCAAAACATTCGATGGATAGGCTTTCTCTCGGGTAAGCCAGTTAGAAATGTCTTTTCCAAAGCCACTGCCAACTTTTGAATTATCACGGATTTTATCAGTTTTGCTTAGGTTCCTGAGACGAGATTTTGTCCAATCTCCCATAGGAACCATAACAGTTTCCTGATACATATTGAATTTTTTAGTCTTATTAAATTGCAGTAAGCGTTCCCACGCATCACGAAAACGATTTGGCCATTTGCCAGGATAACTATTTTTTTTATGCCATATAAATTCTTCCGACCACAGCCAACCTTGTTTGCGCATTTCTAATATAAGCTCCATGACATAAGTACTGCGTTCACCATCAACAACCTTTTCCTTTATGTTCAAAATAAAAATACCAGTTAGTTTCAATATTCGTAATAATTCATTTGAAATAGGCAAAAACCATTCGACATATTTATCAGGATGAATTCCTCCATAAGTGCCTTTGCGCTGATCAGCATATGGTGGTGATATCACAATTAAATCCACTGAATTATCTGGTATTTCTTTTAGCTTGTTTTTACTATCCCCAAATAACAATTTTATTGTTGGCTCCATATCGCTCCTCTTTGTACAAATATAGAGTTAAGATAATACCAAAATACTTAGTAATCACCCTAAGTGATTTTTTTTTAAGTTATCCCCGTTTTATCCACTATCGTACTATTACAGATAAAATGCAAGCAATTATCTTCCCATTCTATAATTAGAATCAACCTTGTAGAAGTTGGCAATGTAATGCTGATCTCAAAGTTATACCAACAAAAAGGCCCTATACTTGGAATGTATAAAGCCTTAAAATGATGTAGCGAGAAGCAGACTTGAACTGCCGACCTTCGGGTTATGAATCCGATGCTCTAACCAGCTGAGCTACCTCGCCAGGTGAACTTGCAGGAATAAATCCACATGAATCCCGTTTACTCTTATCAAACGGGCTGCAAAAATAGAGGATTTAAGTAAAAATTCATGTAAAAACATAAACAATATTCCAAAGCCTGATGGTGACAAACAATTAATGAAAATGGAGAGTTTGAGGATTTGTGATTAAGAAAGGTTATCTAAACAGATACTACTTAAGATTATGATGCTATTACTGAAAGCTGATAGCTGATAGCTGGTGGCTGATAGCTACTTCACTTCCAGTTCAAACATACTATCATCTTCCATAAACCCTTCCAACTCATCGCCTACAACGCATTCCCCAACGCCGGCCGGCGTGCCGGTAAAAACCAGGTCACCGATATTAACCGAAAAATAGTTGGATATGTACGAAACTATATTATCAAAATTATTGATCATTAAACCGGAAGCTCCCTGTTGAACCAGCTCCTTATTTTTATATAAACAAAAATTAATATCCTTCTTATTTTTAATATTAGCTAATGTCACCCATTTACCTATTACAGCTGAATTATCCCACGACTTGGCTTTTTCCCATGGCAAACCTTTTTCCTTCAACTCTTTTTGAATATCACGGGCGGTGAAATCAATGCCGACTGTTACGGCATCATAATATTTGTTGGCAAAACGTTCCTGAATATATTTACCGTTTTTCGAAATACGAAGAACAAGCTCGCATTCATAGTGCAATTCATTGGTAAATTCAGGGTAGTAGAACGGAGTATGCGATTGTAATAAAGCACTTTTTGGTTTCATAAAGATAATTGGCTCTTCAGGGATTTCATTACCGAGTTCTTGTGCATGAGCGACATAGTTACGTCCTACGCAAAATATTTTCATATTCAAGTAATTTTTTGTTGAAAATCATGTTTGCAAATAACGCCTGAAAAGGACTTTGCTTACATGTGTATTGAATATATCAAATATCATCTAAGATATTTACGCTAAAATAAAGATTCAAACCCAAATATCACAAATTGAAATTTAAATTGTTGAACTGGTTCATAGTAATCGCAATGCCACTCTGGATAAAACTTTCAATCAATTCCACACATTTTGAAATTTTTAATTGAACTACCGGCAATTCTTTCGTGCTCCATTTACCTAAAACATATTCAACCTGCCTGCCTTTTGGAAATTCGTTACTGATACCGAATCTCAATTTTGCGTATGCATTAGTTTGAAGATCTTCTTCTATACTTTTCAAACCATTATGTCCCCCGGAACTGCCGGCCGCCCGTACTCTTAATCTTTCCAATGACAATGCCAGGTCATCTACAATTACAAGAAGATTTTCAACAGGTATATTTTCTTTGTCCAACCAGTACTTAACGGCATTTCCACTGCGGTTCATAAATGTACTGGGTTTAATACATATGATGATTTTACCTTTCCATTTAATTTCAGCTATATCCGCAAGACGGCCTGATTTAAAAAGTCCGGCATGTTGTTGAACAAATGCATCCACTATTTCAAATCCGATGTTGTGCCTTGTGCCTTTATAATCCGGGCCAATATTGCCTAAACCGGCTATTAAGAATTTATTCATGCTGAGATGGAATTGCTGAATAAAGCTCTGGAATGGAATTTAGATAATATATGAGAAGAGCCCGGTGGAGTCACCGGGCTCTGAAAAAATACGTTCAACTATTTTTTTGCTGCAGGTGCAGCCGGTTTAGCAGCAGCGGCTGGTTTAGCTGGGGCGGCAGCTGCCGCTGCAGCTGGTTTTGCTGCGACAGCGGCGGCCGGCTTAGCAGCAGTTTTATCAGTAGTAGCTTCCTCTTGTTTTAACTGCCGGGTTAAAACAACTGAAGCAATAGGAATACGTGGTGAATTTAAAATTTCAAAGTTCGCTTCAACCACATCCTGAACCCTAACGTTGCCATTTAGTTCCAGGGCTGAAATATCATGTTCAATTCTTTCTTTCAAATACTTTGGAAAGGTTTTAACTTTCAGAGATTTCATCTTTGTAAGCAATTTACCACCGCCTTTCACACCTGCGGGAACACCTGTAAGTTTAAGGGGTAAAGTTGCAATCACTTTTTTGTCTTCTACCAATTCAAGCAGATCTACATGAATTAACTGATCTGATACCTTGTCAAACTGCAGGTCTTTTAAGATGCAGGTATAAGTTTTGCCATCCACCTTTACTTCTGTTAATTGAAATTCAGGTGTGTAAACCAGTGTTTTGAAAGCTGATGCAGGAGCAGAAAAATTTACTTCCGCGGCACCCCCGTAAATTACACCTGGCACTTTATCCTCAGAGCGAAGCTGGCGGGTGGCTTGTTTGCCATGTTCGGTCCTGAGTTGTCCTTCGATTGTAATTGTTTTCATTTTTATGAATGTTTATTGTTTACAAATTTATTAAAGCCTATTTATTCCTCAACTGGGAGTGAATAAAGAGGCTGGTGATACTCCTATTTTCATGTGCATTGCGAATTGCAACAGCAAAAAGATCAGATACAGAAATAACCTTTATTTTAGAAGTTTCCTTCTTTAACGGGATTGTATCACACACAACCAGTTCTTCCAATACGCTGTTTTCAATATTTTCGTAAGCCTTACCACTTAACACCGGATGTGTACATAATGCCCGTACGTTCCTGGCACCTTTATTCATCAACAAACCAGCAGCTTTTGCCAACGTTCCGCCTGTATCACATATATCATCAATAAGAACTACTTCCCTTCCGGCAACATCTCCAATCACTACCATGCTTGCTATTTCATTAGCCCTTTTACGATGTTTATCACAAATCACCATCTCTGCGTTGAAGTAACTGGCAATTTCACGTACCCTGTTGGTACTTCCCACGTCGGGGGCGGCGAAGGTAAGGTTTTCAAGTTTAAGTTGTTCTATGTAAGGGATAAAAATAGCGGAAGAATCAAGGTGGTCAACTGGAATATCAAAGTATCCCTGGATCTGAGGAGCATGTAAATCCATGGTTATTACGCGGTCGGCTCCTGCTGCTACCAGCATGTTGGCAACAAGTTTAGATCCGATTGCTACTCTTGGACGGTCTTTTCTATCCTGGCGTGAAAAACCATAATAAGGCATAACGGCTATAACTTTATATGCAGAGGCCCTTCTGGCGGCATCAATCATTAAAAGTAATTCCATCAAATTATCGGTAGGCGAGAAGGTACTTTGAACTAAAAAAACATAATCACCACGGATACTCTCCAGGAATTCAACCCCTATTTCTCCATCACTGAATTTCTGAATATTTATTTTTCCAAGAGGGTTCCCGAACTTATGGGAAATCCGTTCAGTCAGGTATTGTGAACCTGATCCCGAGAAAATCTTTGCGTTGGGCTCCATAAAGAATATAATGTGCGGCGAAGATAAAACTTCGGCACTTAAAACATGGTAGATGGTCGGAAATTTGTCTGAATTGGGAGTTGTAGGATTATGAATTACGGGATAACCTAATTTATTCAATTTTTATTTGAAGTTTGATTGATACAATCTGAAACTAAATAGACATTGCTATCCCTAATCCCTAAAATCCACAAATTCCAATTCAGACAAATGATTGTATAAGATAAATTAAATATCTAAGAATCAGGGCTGTAGAATTCTAATTAAAAAAAAAGTAGTAAGCAATTAGTGATGTGTATAACTTTGTAATTCACTACAACACAAAGTTTTATCAAAATGCCTACTAC